>JRHI01000148.1_pt2 | contig 69844 bp, 73 predicted proteins | sample 215371 | NCBI WGS metagenome assembly JRHI01 (sample SAMN02929681, study PRJNA255918) | sediment metagenome | biome: cave system; feature: Ice Cave; material: Sediment; isolation source: sediment from deep within a dark volcanic ice cave with no known source of... ... | reverse complement strand
CCGTCGATGTCGGCGTGGGCCGACGGGTCGGCCAGCACCGAGAACACTGACTCGGGAGCGGCCTCGATCGTCGCGGACGCGGTGATGCGTTCGGTTTCCATGCCGGTGAGACGGTTCGCCGGGCGTGAACTCATCGCCGCACAGTTGTCTCTCTGGTAAGCCGTTCAGAGGACGGCCCGCAGGCGAGCCCCGTGAGCGCGGGGGTGCCTGTCAGCGGCCGCAGCCCTCGCCCCGCGAAGCCACCTAGAATCCGGCGGATGGCAGAGAGCGGGGAGCAGGTGGCCGTCGCCGTGTGCGGCGCCGGCGGCCGCGTCGGACGGGAGATCGTGGCGGCGCTCGGCGCCGCCCCGGACCTCCGTTGCGCCGCGCTGATCGAGATCGGGGACGATGTCGATCGCCGGCTGCGCGACAGCGGGGCCCGCCTCATGGTGGACTTCACCACGCCCGCCTCCGGCCTGCCCAACGCCCTCACCGCGGCGGCCGCCGGCGTCTCGCCGATCGTCGGCACCACCGGGCTCGGCGCCGGTGCCGTCGAGCGTATCCGCGCCGCCTGTACCTCCGCGTCCACCGGCGGCTGCGTCGCCGCCAACTTCGCGCTCGGAGCGGCGCTCCTGATGTGGCTGTCCGAGCTCTGCGCGCCGCACTTCGACCGCGCCGAGATCATCGAGGTGCATCACGCCGGCAAGCTCGACGCGCCCAGTGGGACGGCGCTGCGCACTGCGCAGCGGATGGTGGCGGCGCGCGAGGGCAGGCCCTTCGAGCACTCCGAGCCGGAGACCACTCCGCTCGCGGGCACCCGCGGCGGCGTCCACGGCGGCGTCGGCGTCCACTCCCTGCGACTCGACGGCGTGGTGGCCGACCAGAGCGTCATCCTCGGCGCCACCGGCCAGACGCTGACGCTGACGCACCGCACCACCTCACGGGCCGCCTTCGCTCCCGGAGTCCTGCTCGCCTGCCGGGCGGTGGCGCAGACGGGGCGCTTCTACGAGTCGCTGGAGGAGGTGCTGGGCCTGCCGCCGGCCGGCGGGGTGGGACACTAGCCGGCATGAGCGCCGAGAGCGGGCTTCGCATCGCCGTCGTGGGGGTCACCGGGGCTGCCGGGTCGACCCTCCTGCGCATCCTCGAGGAGCGGGCCTTCCCTGTCGGTGAGCTGCTCGCCCTGGCCTCGGCCCGGAGCGCCGGTCGCTCGGTCGAGTTCGGCAGACGCGCCTACACAGTGTCGGAGGCGACCGCCGACGCCGTCCGCGGCGTCGACATCTGCTTCCTGGCCGCGGGCGCCTCGACGGCCCGGCTGCTGGCTCCCGTCGTCGCCGCCGCCGGTGGCGTGGCCATCGACAAGTCCTCGGCCTACCGCGCCGACCCGGCGACGCCACTGGTCGTCCCGGAGGTCAACCCCCAGACCCTGGAGGGCCATCGCGGCATCGTCGCCAACCCAAACTGTGTGGCCATCCCGCTGACGGTGGCCGCCGCCCCGCTGCACCGCGCCTTCGGTCTGCGGCGAATGACGGTCAGCACCTACCAGTCGGCCAGCGGCGCGGGTCGCAACCTGGCCGACGAGCTCCGCGCCCAGCAGCTGGCGGACGCCACCGGCGGAACTCCCGAACATCGCATCTATCCCCACCTCCTGCACGGCAACGTGGTGCCCGGCGGCTGGACCATGGAGGGCGACGACACCGAGGAGGAGCTCAAGGTGGTGGCCGAGACCCGCCGGGTTCTCGAGCTGCCGCAGCTGCCCATCAGCGTCACCACGGTGCGCGTGCCCGTGGCGCAGGGCCACAGTGCCGCTGTCTGGCTGGAGTTCGACTGCGAGGTCAGCCCCGAGGAGGCGCGCGAGGTGCTCCGCCGGGCGCCCGGAGTGCGCCTGCTCGACGATCCGGCCACGCAGTCCTACCCGACGCCGCTGCAGGCGGTCGGCCAGGACCAGGTGCTGGTGGGCCGGGTGCGCGCCGATATCGGACGCCCCGGCGCCATCGCGCTCTTCCTCGCCGCCGACAACCTGCGCAAGGGCGCGGCCACCAACGCGGTGCAGGTCGGCGAGCTGATGGCGGCCCGCCTGGGGACCTTCGCCGCGCGGTCCTGACTGGCGGGCCTCCCTGCGGGCGCACGCCTGACTGAACGGCCGGCGTGTGGAATGGGCACGGGCGGAGCACAATGGAGTCATGGCACGGAGCCTTGTGCGGCGCGGAATCGCCGATCTCACCCCCCGCCCGGAGCGCGCCAGCTTCCTCTCGCCGATGGCGCCGGAGGCGGCGGCGGCCAAGCTCGACGTGGCGCTTCACGGCGAGCGCAAGCCCCATCAGCTGACCCTCACCGCCCAGCGCGGCCACTTCCGGGGCAACCTTCAGGGGCCCTCCTTCTGGGTGCAGTCCAAGAGCGCGGGCTGGAACCTCATGGAGCGTCGCGTGGAGGGGACGCTGCTGCCCAACGCCGGCAGCACCGAGGTCCGCACCGCGTTGCGGATGCGGCCCTCGGCGATCGGTTCGGTGATGGCGCTGCTGGCCACGCTGGTGACGCTGACCATCGTGGCCGGCGGCGTGGTGCTGGCCGCCGAGGCGGTCTGGACCGACTTCGCCCATGCGCTGTTCTGGTTGCTGTTCAGCACCCTGACGGCGCTCTGGGTGCTGCTCGCCGGCTCCGTGTACGCCATGCGCCGGCTCGCCAGCGACGCCGAGCAGGCCACCGTGGAGTTCCTGACCACCGTCCTCGAGGCGCCCACGAGTTTCCGCTGAGCCGACCCCGGCGGGGGCGGCACCCGCGACGGTCCTACAATCAGGCGCCATGACCCGCCCCGACGGCCGCCTGCTCACGGCCATGGTCACGCCCCTGACCGCCGACGGGTCGATCGACACCGAGCTGGCCGCGCGTCTCGCCCGGGGGCTGGTGGCGGCGGGCAGTGACGGTGTGGTCGTCAACGGCACCACCGGTGAGGCGCCGACGCTGACCGACCGGGAGCGCTGGCAGGTCTTCGACGCCGTCCGCGCCGCGCTGCCCTCGCACAGCGTGCTCATGGGCACGGGGAGCAACGACACCGCCCACAGCGTGGAGCTGACGCGCGGGGCGGCAGCGCACGGCGCCGATGCCGCGCTGGTGGTGGCCCCGTATTACAGCCGGCCGCCCCAGGAGGGGCTTGTCGCCCACTTCGAGCGCATCGCCGACGTCGGCCTGCCGGTGGTGCTCTACGACATCCCCTCGCGCACTGGCGTCCACCTCGCCCTGGAGACCACGCTGCGGCTGGCCGCGCACGGCAACGTGATCGGCACCAAGGAGGCGACCGGGAACGTCGACCAGGTGGCACGGATCTGTGCCGCCGCCCCGTCGGGGTTCCTGGTGTGGTGTGGTGACGACGGGCTCGCGCTCCCCACCATGAGCGTCGGCGCCCACGGGCTGATCTCGGTGGCCGCCCATGTCGCCGGAGCCGGCCTGCGCCGGCTGGTCGACGCCGCGGCGACCGGCGACCTGGTCGAGGCCGCTGCGCTGCACCGCCGGCTGCTGCCGCTGTTCCATGCCATGTTCGCCATCAGCAATCCCATCGGCGTCAAGGCGGCGCTCCAGATCGCGGGGGCCGACTGCGGTCCGGTGCGGCTGCCCCTGGTGCCGATGCCGGACGGGCTCCGGGGCGTGCTGCAGTCCGTCATGACCTCGCTGGGCGACCTGGTCGCGCTGGAGCTGGCCGATCCGGTGTCCTCGGCTCGGTGAGCCTGGCGGGACACGTGCTGCCGGGGGTCGCGGCCGCCCGCCTCGTCGACCTCGGCGCCCGGATCAGCGGGTGCACGGCATGCCGGCTGTCGGAGACGCGCACCCACGCCGTGCCCGGGGATGGTCCGGTGACCGCCCGGATCATGGCGGTGGGAGAGGCCCCGGGCGAGAAGGAGGACCTGACCGGCCGGCCCTTCGTGGGCGCGGCGGGGCGGTTGCTGACGCGGCTGCTCCAGGGCATCGGGCTGGACCGGCACGACATCTTCATCAGCAACGTGCTGAAGTGCCGGCCGCCGCAGAACCGTGACCCGCTGCCCGACGAGGTGGCGGCCTGCGCTCACCACCTCGACGCTCAGGTGGCGCTCATCCAGCCGGATGCCATCCTGCTTCTCGGCCGCCACGCGGTGGCGCGGCTGCTGCCCGGCAGCCCGCCGATCAGCCGCTGCCACGGCGAGCGGATCATCGAACGAACCCGGGTCTACGTCCCGCTGTACCACCCCGCCGCAGCGCTCTACAACGGCGGCATGCTGGCCACTCTGGAGGCCGACATGCAGCGGGTGAAGGGATACCTCGACGAGGCGGCGGCCCGGGCACGCGCCGCCGCGCCGGTGGCCGTGCCCGTCCCAGAGGTGGCCGCCCGCACGCAGCTCGACCTCTTCGGTGGAGCGACGCCGCTGTGACCCTGGCGGCGCCGTCGCCGACCGCCGCCGCGCTCACCCTGGTACCCCTCGGAGGGCTGGGACAGATCGGCCGCAACATGCTGGCCATCGAGGTCGGCGACGACATCGTCGTCGTGGACGCGGGGCTGATGTTCCCGGAGCAGGCGATGCTGGGGATCGACCTGGTCATCCCCGACATCTCCTGGCTGCTGGAGCGCAAGGAGCGGGTGCGCGGCATCGTCCTCACCCACGGTCACGAGGACCACATCGGCGGGCTGCCCTACATCCTGCCGCGGCTGCCGGTGCCGGTCTACGGCACCGCGCTGACCCTCGGATTCCTCCGCCACAAGCTGCGTGAGCACCGGCTGCTCGACAGCACCACGCTGCACACCGTGCAGGCGGGCGACACCGTCATGCTCGGCCAGGTTCCGGTCGAGTTCATCCATATCACGCACTCCATCCCGGACGCCTGCGCGCTGGCCATCCGCACCCCGCTGGGCGTGATCGTGCACACCGGCGACTTCAAGCTCGACCACACGCCCATCAACGGCGAGCCGCCCGACCTGGCCCGCTTCGCGCGGCTGGGCGACGAGGGGGTGCTGCTGCTGCTCTCCGACTCGACCAACGTCGAGTCGGAGGGGACGACGCCGAGCGAGCGCAGCGTCGGCGAGGCCCTCGAGCCACTCTTCGCCGCGGCGCCGGGGCGGGTGATCATGGCCACCTTCGCCTCCAACATCTCGCGGCTGCAGCAGGCGTTCGACCGCGCCGAGGGCTGCGGCCGGCGGGTGCTGGTGGTGGGCCGCTCGATGATGAACAACGTCCAGACGGCCATGGAGCTGGGCCACCTCAAGGTGCGCAACAACCAGCTGCTCTGGCCGCGGCAGCTCGACAAGGTGCCCGACGACCAGCTGCTGGTGACCTGCACGGGGTCGCAGGGCGAGCCGCTCTCGGCGCTGTCCCGGATCGCCGCCGGCGAGCATCCCATCATCCGCCTCAAGGCGGGGGACACCGTCATCCTCAGCGCCAACCCCATCCCCGGCAACGAGGAGCTGGTGCACCGCACCATCAACAACCTCTACCGGCAGGGCAGCCGCGTCTTCCACTCGTCACGGCACAAGGTGCATGCCTCGGGCCACGCCAGCCGCGAGGAGCTCAAGCTGCTGATGACCCTGGTGCGGCCGCGCTACTTCGTGCCGGTGCACGGCGAGTACCGCCACCTCGCGATCCACTCCGAGCTCGCCCGGGCGGTCGGCATCCCCGCCGATCGGGTGCTGCCGATCGACAACGGCACCATCATCGAGGTGGACGCCGCCGGGATCCGCCGCACCACCCTGCGCGCCCCCGCCGGCTACGTGTACGTCGACGGGCTGGAGATCGAGGAGGCCGGCGACGTGGTGTTGCGCGACCGCCGCCACCTCGCCCAGGACGGCGTGCTCATCGTGGTGCTCACCGTGGAGCGGTCCACCGGCATGGTGGTGGGCGGCCCCGACCTGGTGTCACGCGGCTTCGTCGACGAGTCCTCGACCGAGTCGCTGTTCGACGAGGCGCGCGCCCACATCCTGCAGCTGGTGTCGAAGCTGCGCCCCGACTCCGAGTGGTCGGTGTGGCAGTCGGCGATCCACGAGGGCCTGGCCCGGTTCCTCTACCGCCGCACCCACCGCCGGCCGATGATCCTCCCGGTGATCACCGAGGTCTGACCGCGGTGCCGTCGAGCTCGCTGAGGGCGCCGGCGATGGCCCCCGCGGTGCTCGGCCACCCTCGGCCCTCCGTCTCCTGGCCGAGCGCACGGGCCGCGCAGTCGCGAACCAGCCCCGTGACCGCGCGTGTGCCCCCCAGGGGCTCGCCATGGGCATCCCGCAGCGCCCGGCAGGTCGCAAGCAGCCGGGCTGCCGTCGGGGTCCGGCCGTCTCCCTCGGCGAGCAGGGCGGCCATCTCCAGCGCATCGGCCACGTAGCTGAGGCCTCCGACCTCTGCGAGCAGCTGGAGCAGCTCGCGCAGCGTGGACCGTGCGGTGAGGGTGTCACCGGTGACGATCCTGGCCTCGGTCGCCCGGGTCATCGCGAGCGCCGTCACCGCGGGCAGGCCCAGCTGCGCCGCCGTCCGCACCGCCTCGTCCGCCAGCGTCTCGGCGCGCGGCGCCTCCCCGGCGAGCGCGGCCAGAGGAGCGAGCGCGGCGAGCACCTGGGGGACGAGCAGCGGCAGCCCCGCCCTGGCGAGGCGGAGGGCCTCCTCGAGATGACGCATCGCCCGGTCGACGTCCCCGGCGGTGAGGGCGGCCTGCCCCAGCATGTAGCGGCACACGCCCCGCTCCATGCGGTTGCCGTCACCGCACCCGTCGAGAGCATCGCGGAGCAGCCGGTCGGCAAGCACCGCGTCTCCCCTGATCAGCGCGATGTGCCCGAGGATGCAGAGGGCATGGATCCGGCCGCTCCGGTCTCCCAGGCGCTCCGCCATCTGCAGCGCGTCGCGGAGGAGCCGCTCGGGGCGCCCCAGGCCGCACTGGTCGGATTGGGCGAGCATGGTGGCGAGGGCGATCGTCGCCTCCACCCGGTCCGGGGTGAGGGGAGGGTCAGCCCGTGACAGCGCGCGTTCCAGCAGGGCGGTGGCGTCCCACCGTGCGCCGTAGTGCCAGTAGATCCAGATGCGCGCTGCGAGGTGCACGGCATGCTCGTGCTCGCCCTGCTCCAGCGACCACGCGCAGGCGGCGGTGAGGTTGTGATCGTCGACCTCCGCCCAGCGCAGCAGCGGTCCGATCTCGTCCGCCCACCACCCGCCGGGGTGGAGCGCGGCCACGGCGACGAAGTGGTCGCGGTGGCGCCGGTGGGTGGCATGCGTCTCGCCGGCCTCCTCGAGGCGCTCGGATGCGTACTCGCGCACCGTCTCGAGGAGCTGATAGCGAGCGTCTGCGCCGGTGGGCTGCACCACCACCAGCGACTTGTCGACGAGCCGGGAGAGAAGGTCGAGGGCTTCGAAGCCGGGTTCGGCACTGTGGGGCATGTCGTCTCGGGCGACCGCCTCCGCCGCGGCGAGGTCGAAGTTGCCGGGGAAGACGGCCAGGCACCGCAGCAGCCCCTGCTCCGGGGCGGGGAGCGCCTCGTAGCTCCAGTCCATGGCCGCCCTGAGGGTCTGGTGCCGGGGGAGGGCGGCGCGGCCGCCGCCGGTGAGCAGCCGGAAGCGGTCGTCGAGGCGCTCGGCGACCTGCTGGGCGCTGAGGACGCGCAGCCGCGCGGCGGCGAGCTCGAGAGCCAGCGGAATGCCGTCGAGGCGGCGGCAGATCCGGGCCACCGCGGCCGCGTTGGCGGCGCTCACCGCGAAGCCGGCTCGGGCCCCCCGGGCCCGGTCGCAGAGCAGGGCCACCGCGTCCGACCCGTTCAGATCGCCGGCGGCGGAGGCGCCGGCCGGCGGCAGGGACAGCGGCGGCACGCTCCACACCACCTCGCCGCCGAGACCGAGCACCTCCCGGCTGGTGGTGACCACGCGGACCCCGGGACAGGCCTCGAGCAGTGCCTGCGCGACCCCGGCGGCGGCCTCGAGGAGGTGTTCGCAGTTGTCGAGGACGACGAGTGCCCGGCTGGTGCGGAGATGTGCGCAGAGCCGGTCCTCGGGCCGGGCCGACCGTCCGAGCATGGCGTCCGAGGGCACGCCCGCGGCGGCGTTCACCTCCTCGGCGACCAGTGCCGGATCGCTGATCGCCGCCAGCTGCGCCAGCCAGACCCCGTCGGGGTGGTCGTCCACGACCGCCCTGGCGAGCTCGACGGCGAGGCGGGTCTTGCCCACGCCACCGACGCCGATCACGGTGACGAGGCGGCTCTCGCCGACCAGCGCGATCAGCTCGGCGAGCTCGCGGGTGCGCCCGACGAAGGACGTGATCGCGACCGGAAGGTTGTGGGCTGGCGGCGCGGTCGGGGCAGCGGTCGACTGCGGTTGGTGGAACGGTGTCCCTCCGGCCTCCGCCCCGGCGCCGGATGACGGCAGCTCGAGAGAGCCGGCCTGGTGGAGCACGTCGCGCTCGAGCCGGCGGAGCGCCGGGCCCGGTTCGATGCCGAGCTCGTCCACCAGCCTCCGCCGGCACTCCCGGTAGGCCGCGAGCGCCTCCGCCTGCCGTCCGCAGCGGTACAGGGCGACGATCAGATGGCCCCACAGCTGCTCGCGCAGCGGCTGCTCGGCGATCAGATGCTGCACCTCGGCGACGCCCGCCCAGGGCGAGCTCCGCGGCGATGCGGTCCTCGACCGCGACCGCCCGCAGCTCCTCGAGACGCGCCGCCTCGGCGCGCGCCGCGGCCAGCTCGGGGAACTCCACGAGGGCCGGCCCCCGCCACAGCGCCAGCGCCCTGCTCAGGGGGGCGAGGGCGTCCTGGGCACGGCCCCCGCCGAGCAGAGCATGGCCCTCGCCGGCGAGCGTCTCGAAGAGAGTGGCGTCGTGGCGGGCCGGGTCGACCACGAGTGTGTACCCGGGAGGCTGGGAGCGCAGCACCCGCGCGGGTTCACGGGGAGCGCGCCCCGGCTCGAGCGCCCGTCGCAGATTGGAGACATAGGCCTGGAGCGAGATGGTCGCCTGCGGAGGCGGGTCCTCTCCCCAGACCTGGTCGATGAGGCGCTCGAGCGGGACGACACGGTTGGCGGCGACCAGGAGGGCGGCGAGGACCGCGCACTGCTTGGGCCCGCCGAGGTCGACCAGCCTGGTCCCATCGGCGACCTCGAGTGGTCCCAGGGTCCTGAACTCCACCACACGCTCCGTCGCCGGCTGCCCGAGGTGGTCAGCATAGGCACACTTGGAGTCGTGTCAAGCCGAACCCGATCCCGTTCCAAGCGGACGCCAAGGCGGCGCCAAGGCGGGTCCCGCAGGCTTGGCCCTGGCGGGAGGCCGCGACAGGTCTCCCCACGAGGAGGAACCAAGGATGGCGACCATGAGCGAGATCGAGACCAGCGCCCTCGACCGGGCTCGCACCACCCTCGGCACCGCGGCCGGGCAGCTGGCCGGCCTGCTCGGCTCGCTGCCGGCGGCGGACATCCTCACCCCCATCCCCGGCTCCAAGTGGACGGTGCGGGACGCCGCCGCCCACCTGATCAGCTACGCGCCCCTGTATGGCGAGATCGCCAACGGGGTGGCCTCGCCGGTGGACGCCCCGGCGGGCGACGGGGCGATCCGTACCGGCTGGCGGGGCTGGTGCTGGAGGCGGCCGAGCAGCTGATCGACACCACCGCAGGACGGCCCGACCAGCAGCGGGTGCCATACCACTGCGGGGTGCGGCTGCCGATCGCCGACCTGGTGGCGGTGATGGCGGGCGAGCACCTCCTCCACGGGTACGACATCGCCACCGCGGTCGGAGCCCCCTGGCCGATCGATCCCGCCCACGCCGCCGTGGTCCTCGGCGCCTACGCCCCCAACTACGGGCTCTGCCTCAACCCGGCGACGACCCGCGGGCTCGACGCGGCCTACGAGATCGAGCTGCGCGGGCTGGGACGCCTCGTGGCGCGCTTCGTCGACGGCGAGTACCGCCTGGAGCCGGCGGACTCCGGCCCGGTCGACTGCATCATCTCCGCTGACCCGGTGGCGTATCTCCTGGTCGGGGCCGGCCGTCTCCCTCAGTGGCCGGCGATCGCCCTCGGCCTGATCTCCGCCGCCGGCCTCCGCCCGGAACTGGCGCTGGGGTTCACCGACCTGTTCATCTTCCCGTGATCGGGAGCGCCGTGATGGCCGTCCCGACCCGCGACCCCGAGACCGCCCTGGAGTTCGTCCGCGTGACGACGCCACGCGACCTCCGCGAGTGCCGGCGGCTGGCGACGACGCCCGGACTGTCGTCGAACGGGATCGAGGGTCCGTTCTGGTGGGACGACGGCGTCGAGCCGGCAGCGCCCCAGCACGCCTTCCTCCTCCGGCATCGTGGCGAGGCGGTGGCGACGCTCTGCGCCCACGAGGACGTGGCCGAGTCGGGGCGTCCCCGATCGGGGTGCTGTGCGCTGCGCGGCCTCGCCACCCGCGAACGCGAGGGCGCAGGGTGCAGCTACCGGCTGCTCCTCCTCCTGTGGAGCGCGCAGTGGCTCGCCGCCCACCGCTCGATCCGCACCCTGATGGCGGTGTGCCGGACGGACGCGGTCCATCGCTACCGCCCGCTCGGCTTCGTCCCCGCCGGCGGCTGGTTCCACGTCGGTGGTGCGGACGGTCACAGCTGCGTCGCCATCGTCGCGGACGCCCGCGCGGTGGTGGACACGGGCAGCGAGCTCGATCTCACCGAGGTCGTCGACGCGGCGCTCAGCGCCGAGGGGGGACGGAGCCTGCTGACCGCGATCTCGAGCGCGGCCTGACCCTCACCGAGGTCTGGGCGCGCGCCGGCCCTCCGCGGCCCGGGGACGTCCGGCGCCGTTGCCGGCGGGTCGTCCGGAGCCGTTGCCGGCGGCGCGACCGCGGGCGTACCCACGCAGCGGGACGGCGCGCCGGGGCGCGGGACGGGAGGAGGGATCGCCGGGCGGGGGAGTCTCGAGCAGCCGCAGCTCGCCCTCGCCGAGCAGCGCGTCGCCGTCGGCCCAGCGCAGCGCGGGGCCTCCGAGGCGGCGGAGCTTGCTCCACTGCTCCATGTCGTCCTCGGAGAGGAAGGTGACCGCGGTGCCCTCGGCGCCGTTGCGGGCGGTGCGCCCGGCCCGGTGGGTCAGCCACTGCGGGCTGTCGGGCAGCTCGTAGTTCACCACCAGCTGGACGTGGTCGATGTCGAGGCCGCGGGCGGCGACGTTGGTGGCCACGAGCACGTCGGTGCTGCGGGCGCGGAAGCTCGCGATGGCACGGTCGCGGGCGTTCTGGGAGAGGTTGCCCTGGAGCTCGTCGGCGCGGTGGCCGAGCCGGTGCAGGTCGGAGGCGAGCCGCTTGGCGCCGTGCTTGGTGCGGTGGAAGACGAGCGCGGAGCCGTCGAACCGGCGCAGCAGCGCGGAGAGGGTGGCGACCCGCTGGTCGCGGCGCACCCGCAGCAGCCCCTGCTCGAGCAGCGGCACCTGCTCGGTGGTCACCGCGAGGCGCACCGGGTCGACCAGGTGGCGGTCGATCATGGTGCGCACCCAGGCGGGCATCGTCGCCGAGGCGAGGACGGTCTGGCGGACGCTGCGGCCCGGCTGGTTCTGCGGGGTCAGGGCGATGATCCGCTCCACGTCGGGGGCGAAGCCCTGGTCGAGCATCTCGTCGGCCTCGTCGAGCACCAGGTACTCGACCCGGTCGAGACGTGCGGCGCCGCGGGCGGCGAGGTCGAGCAGCCGGCCGGGGCAGCCGACGATGACGTCGGGCGAGTTGCGCATCAGCGAGAGCTGCCCGCCGTAGCCGACGCCGCCGACCACCAGCGCCACTCGCAGCGCCGGGTCGACGGTGCGGAGCACCGACGCCACCTGGCTGGCGAGCTCGCGGGTGGGGACGACGACGAGGGCGCGGGCGCCGCCGGCACGGTGCCCGGACAGCCGTTCGACCATGGGAACAAGGAAGGCGAGCGTCTTCCCCGAGCCGGTGGGAGCCTCGACGACGACGTCGCGGCGCGCCAGAAGCGGGGGGATGGCGTCGCGCTGCACCGGCAGAGGTTCGTTGATCGCACTGCGGCGCAGGGCGTCGGCCGTGCGCGAGCGCACGCCGAGATCGGCAAAGGTGGCCATGGGATCCTTTCTGGAGCTCCGTGGAGCCCGTGCTCCCCCTCGGGATGCGTGATGCCGCTGACTTGAGGACACCGCCGCGGAAGGAGGGCGGGGAGAGGGATCTCACCAAGTTGGCAGGCCCCATCTGTGGGGGCCGTGGTCCACAGTAGCACGGGGACTGCTACCATCGGCGCGCATCTGTTCGACGGAACTCGCAGCCCGTCGCCGCTCATCCCCACGTCTCACTCAGAGAGGCTGCCATCCTGATGGCCCGCACCAAGGGTGCCGGTCCGGCATCGGCCCGCTCCCGGGTCCGCCGCCCCACCCGATCGCGATCCCGTCCGGCGACCTCGCGCGCGCGCCGGCCGCGCACCCCGCGCAAGGTCTCGACCCCGCGGACGCCGCTGCTCACCCCCGACCAGCGGCGCGAGCTGTGCGGCGTCGGCGGCATCGGCGCCGGGGTGGTGCTCGCCGCGGTCCTCGCCCTCCCCGGCGGCGGCTCGGTGGCGGCCCCGATCCACGACGCGCTCCTCACGTGGCTCGGCGTCGGCGCCTGGCTGGTGGCGGCGGCGCCCCTGGTCGCGGGGGTCCGCATGATCGGCGCGCGGGGGTGGAGCGGCGGCATCCAGGGCGCCGCCGGGAGCCTCCTCACCGCCGTGGCGCTGCTCGGCTTCCTCGGGCTGGTCGATCCCGGCACCGCGGGGCGGGTGGGGCAGCGCCTCGGCCCCGGGCTCGGCAACCGCCTCGGTGGCGCCGCCGCGGGCACCGCCTGGCTGGTCTTCGTGGCCCTGGGCCTGGTGCTCGCCGTCGAGCTCCGCGTCGGCCGGGTGGCGGCGGGGCTGCGCGCCTGGTGGGCCGAGGCGCGGCTGGCGGACACGGAGGCGCCGGTGGAGGCACCCGTCGCGCCGCTCCCGCTGGTGCTCCCGACCGAGCCCGCCGCCAGCGGCCGCCGCCGCCGCGGCGGCGGCGCCGAGGCGGCCTCGCTCCCCCTGTTCATCCCCGACGGGGCCGACCTCGGGTCCCCGCCCGCCGAGGCACCGGCTGCCGACGAGGCCCCGTCGCCAATCATCCCCTTCGCCCGCGAGTTCGAGGGCCTGCCCATGGAGCCGGTGCCCGAGCCCGAGCCCGCCGTCCTCGGCACCGCCGAGGTGCCGGTGCACGCGGTCGAGCTCGCCACCGACGAGCCCGAGCCGGAGCGGATCTGGACGGTGCCCTCGATGGAGCTGCTCGACACCGTGACCGGCAAGCGCGAGCGGCTCGAGGCGGAGATCCGCACCACCCGCGGAACCATCGAGTCCACCCTGCTCGCCTTCGGGATCGACGCGCGGGTGCGCGGCGTCAACAGCGGACCGACGGTCACCCAGTACGAGCTCCAGCCCGCCGTCGGCGTGCCGGTGCGGAAGATCGTCAGCCACCAGACCGACCTCTCCCTCGCGCTGGCGGCTCCGATCCGCATCCAGGCCCCGATCCCCGGCAAGGCGGCGATCGGCATCGAGGTGCCGAACAAGGCCGCCCAGCTGGTCACCCTCAAGGACGTGGTCAACTCCGGCGCCTTCGGTGACGTCCGCAGCCGGCTGGGGGTGGCCCTGGGCGCCGACGTCAGCGGCCACCCCGTGGTCGGCGACCTGGCGCGGATGCCGCACCTGCTCATCGCCGGCGCCACCGGCAGCGGCAAGTCGGTCTGCATCAACGCGGTGCTCGCCGGCTTCCTCCTCCAGGCCACCCCGGCACAGCTGAAGCTGATCCTCATCGACCCCAAGCGGGTCGAGCTCAGCGGGTTCACGGACATCCCCCACCTGCTCGTCCCGGTGGTGGTCGAGCCCGACGCCGCGGTCGCCTCACTGCGCTGGGCGGTGCGGGAGATGGAGGAGCGCTACAAGCTCTTCGCGTCGCACGGCGCCCGCAACATCGCCGCGTTCAACGAGCGCGCGCCGCAGCTGGGGCTGAACCCGCTGCCCAACATCGTGGTGGTCATCGACGAGCTCGCCGACCTGATGATGGTCGCCGCCGGCGAGATCGAGGACCTGATCTGCCGCATCGCCCAGCTCGCCCGCGCCGTCGGCATCCACCTCATCGTCGCCACCCAGCGCCCCTCCGCGGACATCATCACCGGGCTGATCAAGGCCAACATCCCCAGCCGCATCGCCTTCGCGGTCTCCAGCGGCGTCGACTCCCGGGTCATCCTCGACGAGATGGGGGCGGAGAAGCTGCTCGGCCGCGGCGACATGCTCTACCTCCCCATCGACCAGGGCAAGGCGCGCCGCCTCCAGGGGGCATACGTCAGCGACCGGGAACTCGACCGCCTGATCGAGAGCTGGAAGGCGCAGGGGCGCCCCGACTACCAGGAGGAGATCTTCCAGGTCGAGGCCACGGTGTCCTGGGCGAAGGACGCCACCAAGCGCGACCCGCTCTTCGCCAAGGCGGCCCACACCGTCGCCGCCGAGGGGCGCGCCGCCGCCTCGCTGCTCCAGCGCAAGCTCAACGTCGGCTACACCCGCGCCGCCCGTCTCGTCGACCAGCTGGCCGAGGCCCGGGTGGTCGGCCCCTACGAGGGCAGCAAGTCGCGCGAGGTCCTGATGGACGTCATCCAGGTCGACGAGTTCCTCGCCGAGCAGGGCGAGGAGTGAGGAGCCGCCCCCGCGAGTAGAGTGCGAGGGGTGGAGCGGGTGGTCCTCGAGCGCCAGGGTGCCGTCGCATGGCTGCGCATGAACCGGCAGGAGAGCCTCAACGCATTCGACCAGCCGATGATCGAGGCGATGCTCGGCGCGCTGCGCGAGGTGACGGGCGACGCCGGGGTGCGCGCCGCCGTCCTCACCGGCGAGGGGAGGAGCTTCTGCACCGGGCTCGACCTCAAGCTGCTCGCCGCGGGCCTGGACGCCGCCCTGTACTTCGGCGGCTGGCACGAGGTGTTCGACGCCCTGGAGGGGCTGGACGTCCCCCTGGTCGTCGCCGCTCGAGGACACTGCCTCGGCGGGGGCCTGGCACTGCTGCTGTGCGCCGACTACCGCGTGGCCGCCGACGACGTGGTGGTGGGGTTCAGCGCGGTCCGCGGAGGCGTGGGGATCCCACCCGCGCTCGTCTACCGGCTCGCCGGGGCGGTGGGGAGCGTGACGGCGCGGCGCCTCGCCCTGTTCGCCGAGTACCTCGGGGCCGAGGAGGCGCTGCGCATCGGGCTGGTCGACGCGGTGGTCCCGGGGGAGCGGCTCGAGGAGGCGGCCGGCGAGCTGGCGCAGCGCGTCACCGGGCACTCCCCGATCGCCGTCCGCGAGACCAAGAGGCTGCTTCGCCAGGTCTCGGAGGTCGACGTGGCCGCCGCACAGCAGCGGGTGCTGGAGGCGAGCCGGCGCTGCCTCGACGCCCCCGCCCGCGACGCCGGTGACTGACGGAGAGCCGGGCCGGCCGCGGGCCCGGCTGCGCGCCCTCGGGTGCGCCCTCGGCGACGCCGTCGTGGAGGGAACCGAGCGGGTCGAGGAGATGCATCGCGCCATCTCCGGGCGGGCGTTCACCGCAGCCGGCCCGGGCGCCGCTCCCGTCCGCGCCACCCACGACGCCGTCTCGGCGGTGGTGTATGCGGCGGTCCGCTGGGGCGCCCGGCTGGGGGGCGGCGCCGCCGGGGTGATCGGGGCGCTCACTCCGCTGGCGGATGCGGAGTGGCTGGAGAGCCCGCGCGTCGCCGCTCTCGAGGGGGCGGTCTGCGGCGCCCTCGGCGACCACGTCGAGGAGCGCCACCCTCAGCTGGCGCCGCGGATGGCGGTGCGGCTGGCCAGCGGTGACGTCGACGTCGAGCCCGCCGCCCTCGCCGCCGCCTTCCCCCGGGCGGAGCGCCGGGTGGCGGTGTTCCTCCACGGACTCTGCGAGACCGAGGCGGCGTGGGGGAGGCCCGCCCTCGACGACGACGCCCCCGGCACCTACGGCGACCGGTTGCGCCGGCACCTCGGCCACTCCCCGGTGTTCCTCCGCTACAACAGCGGCCTCCGCGTCGCCGAGAACGGCCGGCGGCTCGCCGGGCTGCTCGACCGCCTGCTCGGCGCCTGGCCGGTCGAGGTCGACGAGGTCGTGCTCGTCGGCCACTCCATGGGCGGCCTGGTGGTGCGCAGCGCGTGCCTGGAGGGGGAGCGGAGTGGGCTGCCCTGGGTGGGCCGGGTGCGCCACTGCGTCTACCTCGGCACCCCCCACGACGGCGCCCCGCTCGAGCGCGCCGCGCGCCGGGCCGCCGGGGTGCTGCGCCTCCTCCCCGAGACCACCGCCCTCGCCTCCGCGGTGGAGGTGCGCAGCGCCGGGATCAAGGACCTCGCCCACCCCGACCTCGGCCCCCTGCTCGCCTCGGCGAGGCACCACGCCGTCGCTGCGACCGTCGGTGCGAGCCCGCGCCACCTCTCCAGCCGGCTGCTCGGCGACACCCTGGTGCTCCACGGCAGCGCCCTCGGCCACGGCCGCCGGGGCGGTGCCCCGCTGGACCTGGCCGAGGAGGACCGCCACCACCTCGGCGGCGTCCACCACTTCGCGCTGGCCGACCATCCGCTCGTCTACGAGCGGCTGCGCCACTGGCTGACCCACGGCGACTAGGATGGCGCCCGCATGGACGACGACCTCCGACGCGCCGCCATGCGATCGGTGGACCCGGAGCGCAGGCTCCCCGGCGAGGAGCGGGACCTCCGTTCCACCGACCCCCGGGACGCCGCCCACTGGACGGCGGTGTACGCCGAGCTCCTCGAGTTCAAGCGCACCCTGATCGGCGAGGCGACCGGCCGGCTCGAGAGGGTCGCCGACGCCGCCCGCGTCGAGATCGACAACGACCTCGTCATCCTCGTCGCCGAGGAGAGCCGGCTCGACGGCCGCCACCGCTTCTGGTCCGCCCGTCTGCGCGAGCTGGCTGGGGACAGTGGGGACAACTCGGGGATAACCTGACACTTCGGTTGTCAGTGTCGTGTATCAGAGCGGGTCGCCGATCTGCGGGCCGCAGCACGGCCGAGCGACCCCACCCCGCCGCGACCCTCCCGACCAGCGCCGGAGCCGCCGGTCACTCTCGGAACTTCCCGCTAGTCGTTATCCTAAGTTATGATCCAGTGAATATATCGTATTATGAAATCAAAGCTGAGGGTTGGAGCCATGGCCGGGGGAGAGGCAGCGGCGGCGCCGGCCGCCACGCTCGAGGCGCTGCGCGCCGAGGCGGCGCGGTGCACGGCCTGTCCGCTCCATCAGCGCGCCACCCGGACGGTGTTCGGGGAGGGGCCGGCGCCGGCTCCGCTCATGCTGGTCGGCGAGCAGCCCGGCGATCGCGAGGACCGCGAGGGACGCCCCTTCGTCGGGCCCGCCGGGCACCTCCTCGACCGGGCGCTCGCCGCGGCGGGCATCGATCGGGGCACCACCTACCTGACCAACGCGGTGAAGCACTTCAGGTGGGTGCAGCGGGGCTCGCGGCGGATCCACCAGACCCCGCTGGTCGGCGAGATCAACGCCTGCCATCCCTGGCTCGACGCCGAGCTGGAGCTGGTGACCCCCCGTATCGTCGTCGCCATGGGGGCCGTCGCGGTGCGGGCGCTGCTCGGGCCCGGGGTGCGGCTGACCCGCCAGCGCGGCCGGTGCCTCGACATGGAGGGCGGCCGGGAGGCCTACGTCACCGTGCACCCCTCGTCGATCCTGCGGGTCGACGACCCCGCCCAGCGCCATCTCGAGATGGCCCGCCTGGTCGACGACCTCAGCCTGGTGGCGCGGCGGCTCCGGGCCGGCTGACCTCCGCCTCGGCCTCGACCTCCACCCGCCACCGGGGATCGAGGAGGCCGGCGACCACCACCATCGTCGCCGCCGGCCGGGCCTCGCCGAAGGCGTCGAGATGGGCGCGGCCGACGGCGCCGGCGTCCTCGGGGTCGACGATGTACATCCGGGTGCGGACCACGTCGGCCGCGGCCGCCCCGAGCGCCCGCAGCGCCTCGACGATGATCGCGAAGCACCGCCGCGCCTGGGCCTCGGCGCCCTCGGCGCAGCCGCCGTCGGGCTCGATCGGCGCCGTGCCCGACACCACCACCCGGCTGCCGACGGCGACCGCGCGGCGGAAGCCGAAGGCCTCCTCGAAGGGCGATCCGGAGTGGGCTCCGGGGCGGGGGGGACCAGCGGACATGGCTGGCTCAGTATCCTCTGCTACGTCATGGCCACAGACCACAGCTTCGACGTCGTCAGCGACTACGACCAGCAGGAGCTGGTGAACGCGCTCGACCAGGCGCGGCGGGAGATCACGACCCGCTACGACTTCAAGAACGTGACCGCCGAGATCACCCAGGAGAAGGACGAGCTGGTCTTCCTCAGCGACTCGGACATGCACCTGAAGGCGATGCTCGACGTGCTCCAGAGCAAGCTGCACCGCCGCGGGATCGATCTCAAGATTCTCGACCCGCAGAAGCCCGAGGACGCCGCCAAGGGGAACCTCCGCCAGGTGGTCAAGCTCAAGAAGGGGATCTCGGACGATCTCGGCCGCGACCTCAACAAGAAGATCCGGGCCGCGCATCCCAAGGTGCAGGTGCGCATCGAGGGCGACAAGCTGCGGGTCTCGTCGAAGGAGAAGGACACCCTGCAGGGCGTGATCAAGGAACTCCGCGAGCTCGAGCTCGACGTCCCCCTGCAGTTCACGAACTACCGCTGACGATGGCCGGGACGCCGCCGACCTACCATCTGCGGGTCCTCGGCTGCCCGAAGAACCAGGTGGACGGCGGCTACCTCGAGGGCCTGATGGAGGGTCGCGGGTACGAGCCGGCGGCATCCCCGGAGCAGGCCGACGTCGCCATCGTGCACACCTGCGGCTTCATCGAGGCCGCCGCCCAGGAGTCGGTCGACACCCTGCTCGAGCTCGGCGAGGTGAAGCGGCGCAACCCGGGGATGCGGCTGGTGGCCAGTGGCTGCCTCGCCCAGCGCCACGGCGCCGACCTCGCGGAGTCGATGCCCGAGCTCGACCTGGTGATCGGCACCCGCGACTGGCCGGCGCTGCCCGACGAGCTCGCCGGGCCCCGCATCGGGCGCCCGGTGGTGCGGGTCGAGGACCTGCGCCCGGTCGACTACTCGCAGCTGCCCTTCCGCCCGACGGCGCCGGCGACCACCTACCTCAAGCTCAGCGACGGCTGCAACTTCCGCTGCGCCTTCTGCACGATCCCGTCGTTCACCGGCAACCTGCGGAGCAAGCCGGTGGAGGTGATCGTCGCCGAGGCCGCCGCCGCGCTCGACCGCGGGGTGGAGGAGCTGGTGCTGGTCGCCCAGGACCTCACCGGCTACGGGAAGGACCTGCCCGAGCGCAGCTCGCTCTCGGAGCTGCTCCGGCGGCTGGCGGCGCTGGAGCCGGCGCCCACCTGGATCCGGATGATGTACGCCACCCTCGAGGGCGTCTCCGAGGAGCTGATCGAGACCATCGCGACCACCCCGTGCGTGGCCCGGTACCTCGACATGCCGCTGCAGCACGTCCACCCCGACGTGCTCCGGCGGATGAAGCGGCCGTACAGCGCCGACAAGGCGATGCACGTGCTCGGCCGGCTCCGCGCCGCGATGCCCGACCTGGCGCTGCGCAGCACCTTCGTGGTCGGCTTCCCCGGCGAGACCGAGGCGGAGTTCCAGCACCTCCTCGACTTCCTCGGCGACGCCGAGCTCGACTGGGTCACCGCCTTCGCGTACTCGGAGGAGGACGGGACGGTGGCCGCCCGGATGACCGGCCAGGTGGCCCCCGAGCTCCGCGAGGAGCGGCGCCGCGCCGTGTACGCCGCCCAGGCCCCGGCCTCGCGGGCGCGCAACCGGCGGGTGGTCGGCCGCGACCTGCTGGTCCTCGGCGAGGCGGTGGCCCCGGGGCGGGGCGGCCGTCCCCCGGTGCTGCTGGGGCGCTCGGAGCGCGAGGCGCCGGAGGTCGACGGGCGGGTGGTGGTGCGCGGGCTCGACGATCCCGCCGCGCTCCTCGACCGCTTCCTGACCGTGCGGATCACCGCCGCGGGCACCTACCAGGTGGCCGGCGTCCCCGCGACGGTCGTGGGTTGATCCGCTCGCGGCTCAACCTGCCCACTCAGCTGACCCTGCTGCGTCTGGCGCTGATCCCGGTGGTGGGCTACTCGATCTCGGCGTCGTTCCCGTACCACGACCAGCTCGGCGCCGCCGTCTACGCGACCGCGGCCGCCACCGACACCCTCGACGGCGAGATCGCCCGCCGCCGCCGGCTGGTGACCGAGCTGGGCAAGTTCCTCGACCCGCTCGCCGACAAGCTGCTGGTGATCACCGTGCTGGTGATCATGGTCAGCGCCTCGGTGATCCCGGCCTGGGTGGCGCTGGTGGTGGTGTCCCGCGAGTTCCTCATCACCGGCCTGCGGCTGCTGGCGGCGTCCCAGGGCGTGGTGATCGGCTCGACCCCGTGGGGCAAGTCGAAGACCCTGACCCAGAACCTCATGCTCGAGCTGCTGATCCTGCAGCGTCCGTTCCCGGTGCTCCACGGGGTCGCGATCGCCTCGGTCGCGCTGGCGGTCACCGCCACCGTGCTCAGCGGGCTCGACTACCTGTGGCGGTACCGGCGCTTCGTCGTCTGAGGGTCGGGGCGCTGGGGCGGCGGGACGTCCTGTGGTGACCGCCCACGGCGGTCGCACGTACCTCATCGAGCTGCGGATCCATCCCGCACTGCAGGTCGAGGACCTGGCGGCGCTCTACCAGCTCGTCGACGGCTGGCGCTGGAGCTGGGCCGGGGCCGGATGACGGCCCGGGCGACTCCCTACCATGGGCGCGTCAGTCCAGAGGGGAGGACCAGCAGGGCGATGGCGGACGAGGGACGGGGAGCGGCGATCTCCGTGCTCATCGGCGCGGGGGCCGGGGCGATCGGGGTCGGGGTCGGCGCCGCCGCCCGCGGGCTGGCCCGGCGCCGCGCCCGTCGTGACCCCGACGCGGAGCCGCGGCTCGCCGAGGTGTACCCGGAGTCGGCCGCGGCCGCGACGGCGCTGCTCGCCGCCGGCCTCACCGTGGCCACCGCCGAGTCGTGCACCGGCGGCCTGCTCGGGGCGGCGATCACCGCGCTGCCGGGCTCGTCGCGCTACATGGTCGGCGGGGTGGTTGCGTACGCCAACCAGGTGAAGATCGACCTGCTCCAGGTGCCCGCCGAGCTCATCGAGGCCCACGGGGCGGTCAGCGAGGCGGTCGCGCTGGCGATGGCGGCGGGAAGCCGCCGCCGGCTCCACGCCGACATCGGCCTGGGGATCACCGGCGTCGCCGGCCCCGGAGCCGAGGGCTCGGAGAAGCCGCCCGGGCTCATCTGGGTGGCGGTCGCCGGACCCGACGGCCGGCGGCGGGCGGTCCGTCTGCAGGGCGACCACGGGCGGGAGGCCAACCGTGGCGCAGCGGTGCGGGCGGCGCTGAAGCTCTGCATCGAGGCCGCCCAGCGGGCGGCCCGGGGACCCGGGCGGGCCGCCGGAGGGTGATCCCTGCAGCCCCACAACCAGGCCCGTTAGCATACATATGTTCGGTCCAACCACCCCCGGAGTTGAAGCATTGACAAACACACTGGAAAGTGGGACACTCCGGAACACCGCAGGCAGCGGGCGGCGTGGCGCCGCCCCCAAGGAGACCGAACCGGTGTCCACCGAGCGAGACCGCGCGCTGAGCACAGCGCTGGGCCAGATCGAGCGCTCCTATGGCAAGGGCGCGATCATGCGGCTGGGCGCGGCCGACGCACAGCGCAACGTCGACGCCATTCCCACCGGGGCGCTGACCCTCGACATCGCCCTCGGCGTCGGCGGCGTGCCCCGCGGCCGGGTGGTCGAGATCTACGGGCCGGAGTCGTCGGGCAAGACCACGCTCACCCTCCACATCATCGCTGAGGCCCAGAAGCGGGGCGGCGTGGCCGCCTTCATCGACGCCGAGCACGCCCTCGACCCCCAGTACGCCGCGCGCATCGGGGTGCGCACCGAGGAGCTGCTCATCTCCCAGCCGGACACCGGGGAACAGGCACTGGAGATCGTCGAGGTGCTGGTGCGCAGCGGTGCGGTCGACGTGATCGTCATCGACTCCGTCGCCGCGCTGGTCCCCAAGGCGGAGATCGACGGCGAGATGGGCGACACCCACGTCGGCCTCCAGGCCCGGCTGATGTCCCAGGCGATGCGCAAGCTCACCGCCGCCATCAGCCGCTCCAACGCCAGCGTGATCTTCATCAATCAGCTGCGCGAGAAGGTCGGGGTGATGTTCGGAAACCCCGAGGTCACCACCGGCGGCCGGGCGCTGAAGTTCTACGCGTCGGTGCGCATGGACATCCGCAAGATCGACTCCATCAAGCAGGGGCTGGACGTGGTCGGCAACCGGGTCAAGGTCAAGGTTGTCAAGAACAAGATCGCCGCGCCGTTCCGGGTGGCCGAGTTCGACATCCTCTACAACGAGGGAATCTCCTACGCCGGCAGCGTGCTCGACATCGCCATCGACACCAAGGTGGTCGACAAGAGCGGTGCGTGGTTCTCGTACGGCGACATGCGGCTCGGCCAGGGCAGGGAGAACGTACGCGACTTCCTGCGTCAGAACGCCGACCTCCTCGAAGAGATCGCCGGCAAGGTGAAGGTGCAGGCCTTGCCGGAGGTCACGCCGCTCGACGTCCCCGACACCAACGGCATCGCCCCGGCGATCCCGGTCGGCCCTGCGGCGTGAACAGCCCGGGCAGCGCCGGTCGCCACCAGGCGTCGGCGCCGCCCACCGACCCGTCGTCCGTCGCCGCTGCAGAGGAGGTGGCGGTGCGGATCCTCGCCGCCGCGGCGCAGTCGGCGTCGGCGCTGCAGCGGCGGTTGCAGTGGCGTGGATTCAGCGCGGAGGCCGCCGGTGCGGCCACGGCGGCGATGGTGGCGCGCGGCTACGTGGACGACGCCGCGCTGGCGAGCGCGATCGCCGCTCGGCGGCAGCGCACCGGCTACGGGCGCATCCAGGTCGGCGCCGAGCTCCGAGCTCGCGGGCTCGGTTCGGAGGCGATCAGCACAACGCTTGCGGACGTGGACGTCGACGCCGAACGAGCCGCCGCGTTGCAGCTCGGTCGCCACCTCGCACAGCGGGCGTCGCACGACATCAGCGACCAGAAGCGGCGTCAGCGCCTCGGCGGCGTCCTCCAGCGGCGCGGGTTCGACTCCGACACCGTCGGCTGGGTGCTGCGCCAGCTCGAGCAGGAAATCTGACCCGCCGCGCCGAGTCGGGGCATAGTCGCTCGACAACCTCATCAAGCGTCAGGTCGGCGGTGCGTCGGGCCCTTGCCTCTGCAGCATTGCCCGCTCGTAGCGCATCGCCGGCGTCAGGGCCACGAAGGCGAATACGCTCAGGATCAGCCCGAAGACCACCAGCCCGTCGGCATAGCCGAGCCGCACTGCCGCGCCGCCGATCACCGAGCCGAGGGCACCACCGCCCGCCAGGGCGACGGTGTAGAAGGCCATCAGCGCCGAGCGGTCCGCCACGAACATCTCCGAACACTCGGCGAGGTAGGTGACGGCGGCGGGACCGAAGCCAGCGAGGACCAGCACGCCGAGGATGATCAGGGGGAGGTAGAGCGGTGCCCAGTCGAGGGGGCTGTGGTTGAGGGCGAGCAGCGCGGCTGAGATCAGCCACGCCCCGGGCGCGGCCCGGCGCATGGTCCTCACCCCCCCAAGCTTGGTGACCCATGGTGTCCAGATGACGATTCCGATCAAAAGGAGTCCGATCCAGCCGACCAGGATCACCGAGATGAGCCGCTCGTCGAAGTGATGGAGGAGCGACTGGCCCGGGACCGGGGCTCGGCGGAGCAGGGCCGGGAGGTGGGCGGCGTAGGCGCCGAGCAGCGCGAAGGCGGCCATCCAGGCCGGCAGGAAGCTGCGGATCGGACCTGGTCCGACGATCGCGCCGAGGACGCGGCTGATCGGGCTCACCGGCAGCGGTGGCACGTGAGGCACGAGCGCCGCACACACCAGGGCCGCGCAGAGGTACAGGCCGGCCAGGACCAAAAAGGCTCCGTGCTGCAGCCAGTGGTAGGCGAATGGACCGACCACGAAGCCGCCGGCGTACCCGGCCAGGTTGGCCGCCTCGAAGGCGCCGCTCGCCCGAGCGCGCATGTCCCGGTTCTGGCTGGTGGCCGCGGCGATCGTGCCCAGCGCAGTGGGGATGAAGCAGGCGGCGCCGACCCCTTCGACAAGCCTCGCGACCACGATCGACTCGGGGCGCGTGGCGAAGCTGAGCATGACCGCCCCGAGGAGGCTCAACAGCGGCCCCCCAACGAGGAAGAGGCGCCGCCCGAAGCGGTCGGCGAACCGGGCCAGGACAGGGGCAAAGACCATCTCGGGCACCGCCTGGCTGGCGCCGATGAAGCCGACCACCAGGCCGTTGGGGCGGCCGCCGAACATGTCGACGAGGTCGAAACCGATGGCGATGGCCGCACCGGATGCCCCGATCCGCAGCAGGGCGGTCCCAGCCAACAGCGCTCCGATCGCGCTGGGCCGGGTCTGCACCACGCGCTCGAGCGCCGCGGCCTTGGCCTGCTCCTCAGCCGACGGGAGCTCGAATTCCGCGTCGAAATCCTCGACTCCGCCGTTGCCGGGCGGGGGCAATAGGGTCTGGGGGTTCACTCGCGCCTAGCGTAGTCGAGCGCGCGCGAATGCACTTTCGCGCGACCGTGTTGGACACTACAATGCCAGGACGTCTCACCCCCGGCCGCACCGGCCGCGGGCGACGATACCGTGTCCGATTCGGGCCGGCACCGTCGCGATGGATGAGCCGCCGCCGCCGGGTGCGCTGCACCCCAAGCACCGCGACCCCGAGGACACCCCATCACAATCGAGATCGTCGCCCTGATCGGGCTGGGCATCGCCGTGGTCTTTGCCGTGGCCGCGTTTGTGTACGCCCGCCGCGTCGGCGACGACGCCCGCACGGGACACGCCACCGCCGACACAGAGCTGCACGCGCGCGCCCAAACCGCCGACCACGAGGCCCAGCAGGTCCTGGTCACGGCGCGCGAGGAGGCCTTCCGCATCCGCGGCGAGGCCGAGGCCGAGGTGCGCGAGCGCCGTGCCGAGGTGGCCCGCCTGGAGCAGCGCAACAGCCAGCGCGAGGAGGCGCACGAGCGGCGTCTGCGTGAGCTCGAGCAGAGCGAGCAGCGCCTCACTCGGCGCGAGGATGAGCTCGAGGAGGTCCGCCAGACCACCGAGAGCGAGCGCTCCCTGGTCGGTCGTGAGCTCGAGAGGGTGGCCGGCCTCTCCCAGACCGAGGCGCGAGCTGAGCTGATCGCCGGCGTCGAGGGTGAGCTGGACGCCGAGGTGGCGGAGCGGATTCGCGATGCCGACCGGCGGGTGCGCGAGGAGGCCGGCGAGCGCAGCCGGGAGATCCTCATCGCCGCCATGCAGCGCCACGCCTCCGACCAGACCGGGGAATCGTCGGTGACGGTGATGCACCTGCCCAGCGACGACCTCAAGGGCAGGATCATCGGTCGCGAGGGGCGCAACATCCGCGCGCTCGAGGCCGCCACCGGGGTCGACGTCATCGTCGACGAGACACCCGAGTCGGTGGTGCTGAGCGGCTTTGACCCGGTGCGACGCGAGGTGGCCAGGGTTACGCTCGAGAGGCTCTTCGCCGACGGGCGCATCCATCCCGCCCGCATCGAGGAGATGGTGGGCAAGAGCCGCGGCGAGATCATCCAACGGATCAAGGAGGAGGGCGAGGCGGCCTGCCAGGAGCTGGGTATTCCGTCGGTCCACCCGGAGCTGGCCAAGCTGCTCGGCACGCTGCGCTTCCGCAACTCGTACGGCCACAACGTGCTCGGCCACAGCAAGGACACCGCGGCGATCGCGGGGATGATCGCCGCCGAGATCGGCTACGACGAGCAGGAGGCCAAGGAGATCGGCCTCTTCCATGACATCGGCCAGGCCGTGGAACACACCGTGGAGGGTTCGCACGCGATGATCGGTGGCGAGATCCTGGCTCGGCTCGGCCGGCCGGCGGCGGTGGTGCAGGCGGTCCGCGCCCACCACTACGACGAGGAGCCGCGCTCGGTCGGCGCATTCATCGTGATGACCGCCGACAGCATCGCCGCCACCCGGCGGGGCGCCCGGCGCGAGGCCCTGAGCGCCTCACTCAAGCGCCTGGAGCGCATCGAGGCCATCGCCGGCGAGTTCGAGGGGGTGGAACACAGCTTCGCCGTCCAGGCCGGCAAGGAGCTGCGTGTCATGGTGCGACCCAGCGAGATCAGCGACGACCGCGCGCAGGTGCTCGCCCGGCAGATCGCCAAGCGGCTTCACGCTGAGGGCAACTACTCCGGCCGGATCAAGGTGGTGGTGCTCCGCGAGACCCGGAGCGTGGAGTACGCCAAGTAACGATTGCATCGCGGGGAAACCCACGATTCGCCGCGTCGCCCCACAATCGCGACAATCTCATGATCACGTCTCAGCAACCGCCCTCGCAAAGGTCCCCAAAGGGGGGGTTGGACCCCATGGAAATTCTCAAAGTCTCAGCGACCAGCAAACCGGTGGCCGTCGCCGGAGCGATCGCCGGCGTGGTTCGCACCCAGCACCGTGTGGAGGTCCAGGCCATCGGTGCCGGCGCGATCAACCAGGCCGTCAAGGCGATCGCCATCTCCCGCGGGTACGTGGCCGCGGGAGGCATCGACTTGGTCTGCATCCCGTCCTTCATCGACATCTCGATCGACGGCGAGGAGCGCACCGGGATGCGCCTCCTAGTCGAGCACCGCTAGGTGTAGACGGGAAAGGACGCCGGCGGAAGGGCGCAGCATCGCTGTCGTCCCAGGGTCATGATCCCGCAACGCTGCCGCGTACTCGCTAGGCTTGGGCCCGAGCGTGTACCTCCCCACTCTGAGTCAGTCCGCGTCCCACTTCCGGCCGCTGCCGCTTGCTCAGCGCGCTGGCGCTGACCCGCCGGGGCGCGCGCGCGAGCCGATCGTGCCGATGCTGGGGCGGCCGCCCCGCGTGCACCTCTGGCACATCGGCTGCCAGATGAACGACGCCGACCACGAGCGCCTGGCCGAGTCATTCGCAGAGATCGGCTTCCTTCCGGATGTGCCGCTCGACGACGCCGACATCGCCGTGCTGATCAGTTGCGCGGTTCGCTCCAACGCCGAGCAGAAGGTGTACGGAAAGTTCAAGGAGCTGATCCCCTGGAAGAGGGCGCGGTCGGGCAGAGCGATCGCGCTGACAGGGTGCATGGCCGTCGAACACGGGTCGGCTCTTCTGGAGAGGATGGCCGACCTCGACTACATGTTCGACGTTCGCGAGCCCGAGGGATTCTTCGCGCGCCTCCAGGCACTCTACGGGGGCGACGTCGACGGCCCGGTGACCATGCCGGCGTCAGATCGCCTGCTCGCGTACGTTCCGGTCATGGGTGGCTGCAACGAGATGTGCACCTACTGCATCGTGCCCTTCGTTCGCGGTCGCGAGAGCAGCCGTACCACCGCCGAGATCGTCGACGACGTGCATCGGCTGGTCGGGCGCGGGGTGCGCGAGGTGACCCTGCTCGGCCAGAACGTCAACAGCTATCGCGACCCGGGGACCGGCACAGGCCTGCCCGAGCTGCTCGCCGCAGTCGACGCTGTGCCCGGATTGTGGCGGCTGCGCTTTCTCACCTCGCACCCGCGCAACGCGGTGCCCCAGCTGTTCGCGGCCATGCGTGACCTGCCGACCGTCTGCGAGCAGCTGCACCTACCGGTCCAGGCCGGTGACGACGAATTGCTGCGGCGCATGCGTCGCGTCTACAGCGTGGCCGAGTACCGCGAGAAGATCGACGCCGCCAGGCAGACGGTGCCAGGGCTGGCGCTGACCACCGACATCATCGTCGGCTTCAGCGGCGAGACGGAGGCTGAGTTCGAGGGTACCGTGCAGCTGATCCGCGACGTGCGGTACGACGTGGTGCACATCCAGGCGTACTCGGTACGCCCGGGGACGGCCGCGGCGCGCCGTGCAGACGATGTGCCGTTGCCCGAGAAGAAGCTCCGGCTCAACCAGTTGCTCGACATCCAGCGCGGCATCGCGCTGGAACGCAACCGCGCCCTGCTCGGCGGTCGCGTCGAGGTGCTCGTCGAAGGCCTCGCCGAGGATGGACGTCCATATGGCCGCACACGCCAGGGCAAGGTTGCGTGGCTGCCCACCGGGAGCGCCGCCGGCGGCGAGCTGCGGGCGGGGAGGGTTGCCGCTGTCACCCACTGGCAGCTCGAGCTCGACATGGTCACCGCAGCAGCGTGACCCTCAGCCGCCGGGGCCGGGCGCCCCACGAGAGCGGTGAGCACGGCGAGCGACCGCGGATGATCGACCTCGAGGACGCGGGGACCACGCCGATCCTCCAGCAGTACCGCGCCATCAAGGCCGAGTACCCCGACGCAATCGTGATGGCCCGGCTCGGCGATTTCTATGAGATGTTCGGCGCCGACGCACAGGAGGCTGCACAGATCCTCGGCGTCGCGCTCACCGGTCGCGGGTTCGGTGCGGCCGGGCGCCTGCCGATGTGCGGGGTGCCCCACCACGCCTCGACGACGTACATCCGCAGGCTGCTCGACGCTGGTCGCCGGGTTGCCCTGTGGGACCAGGTGGGGGAGGTGGTCGCCGGCAAGTTGGTGCGACGCGAGGTGACCCGCGTGCTCAGCCCGGGGACCGCGACCGAGGCGGACTACCTGGAGGAGGCCCGCGTGGCCCGCTGCGTCGCCCTCCACAGCAGCGGCGGCCGCACCGGCATCGCCGCGCTCGACACCGCCGGGGGCGAACTGCTCCTCATCGAGGTCGCCGGAGACTGGGACGCGGCAGCCCTCCGCGAGGAGTGCGAGCGCCTCGACGTCGCCGAGGTGCTCGTCGCCGATGACGGGACCGAGCTGCCCGCCGGCCTTCTTCCGGGAACGTTGCGCACCATGCTGCCACCGGCCTTCTTCGACGCCTCGCGCGCCCGCGACCGTCTGCGCGGCGTCACCGGTGCAAGTGCCTTCGATGGACTTGGTCTCAACGGCGTCGACAGTGCTGTGCGCGCCGCCGGTGCCGTGCTCGCCTATTGCGAACGCGCCCGGCTGACGCTGAGCGGCGGCTTCGTGCACGTGCGCCAGCGCAGCGAGCGCTCCACCATGCGGCTGGACGCCCAGACCCGGCGTAACCTGGAGTTGCTGATCCCACTGAGCGGGTCAGGTGCGTCACTGGCGACACTTCTCGACCGGACCCGCACCCCGATGGGCGCCCGGCTGCTGAGAGCCCGTTTGCTCGAACCGCTGACCGAGCCGCTGCTCATCTTGGCGCGTCACGACGCCGTGGATGCGCTGGTTGACGGGGCGCGGTTGCGGGAGACGCTTGGCGAGGCGCTCGCTGCTGTGCGCGACCTCGAACGGCTGGTGGCTCGCTGCGTGCAGCGCAGCGCCAGTCCGCGCGACCTGGGCACGATTCGCCAGGCGTGTGCGGCACTTCCTGCGGTGCAGGACATCCTGTCGCGCGTCACAGCGGATGAGCTGGTTGCTGCGGCGGCGCGTTGTGTCGCCCCGGACGGACTGGCGGCGCGGCTGCGCGCACTGCTCATCGATGACCCGCCGGCGACCGCCCGCGACGGCGGTTGCGTCCGCCCCGGCGCCGACGCCGAGCTGGACGAGCTGGTTGCCGGAGGCGCCGGGGCGCGGGCGTGGATCGCCGAGCTGGAAGGCGTCGAGCGCCGGCGCAGTGGGATCGGCTCGCTCAAGGTCGGCTACAACCGCGTGTTCGGGTACTACATCGAGGTCCCCAACGCCCATCGCGATGCCGTGCCGCCGGAGTACGTGCGCAAGCAGACGCTGGTCGGGGCAGAGCGCTACATCACCGCCGACCTCAAGGAGCGCGAAAGCACCGTCCTGGGCGGACGCGACCGCGCGCTGGCACGCGAGCAGCAACTGCTCGAGCAGCTCACCGCCGAGGTCGCCGACCACGCCGCCGCGCTGCTCGATGCGGCCCAGGCGGCGGCCATCATCGACGTGCACCGCTCGCTGGCCTGCGTCGCCGCCGAGGAGCAGTGGGTGCGCCCGCTGGTCGACGCGTCGGGCGTGATTGACGTCGACCAGGGTCGCCACCCCCTGGTGGAGCGAGCTCTCGGCGCCGGGCGGTTCGTGCCCAACGACTGTCGTCTCGATGCGGCGGAGCGGATCGTCGTGCTCACCGGTCCCAACATGGCCGGCAAGTCGACGTACCTGCGTCAGGTGGCGCTGATCACCCTGCTCGCCCAGGTGGGCAGCTTCGTGCCCGCCGCCCGGGCGCGGATCGGCGTGTGCGACCGCATCTTCACGCGAATCGGCGCCCAGGACGACCTCAGCGGCGGGATGTCGACGTTCATGGTGGAGATGGCAGAAACCGCGGCGATCCTGCGCCAGGCCAGCGGTCGCAGCCTGGTGATCCTCGACGAGATCGGGCGCGGCACCTCAACGTACGACGGCATGTCCATCGCCGAGGCTGTGGTCGAGCACCTGCACGAGGCGCCGCACCTCAACTGCCGCACCCTGTTCGCCACCCACTACCACGAGATGACCGGCCTCGCTGCCCGCCTGCACAGGGTCCGCAACGCCCGCGTCGACGTCCTCGAGGAGGGCGACGGCGTCACCTTCCTGCATCGCATCGTGCCCGGCGGGGCCGATCGGTCGTACGGGATCCACGTGGCCAGGCTTGCGGGGATGCCCGCGGGGGTGCTGGTGCGGGCCCGGCAGCTGCTCGCCGACCTCGAACGCGAGCGCCCCGTGGCCGGCAGCGGCGCCGACCCACCCGACCAGCTCAGCCTCGGAATTGCCGTTGCGCCGCAACACCCGGTTGTCGAGGAGCTCGCCCAGCTGGACATCGACGATCTCACCCCGCTCGCGGCTCTCAACAAGCTCGCCGAGCTGCGCGAGCGCGCAGCACCCTGAGCATGCCGACCGACGCGCCGGCGGCAGAGATCCGCCGGCTCCCGCAGACCGTGGCCGACGCGATCGCCGCTGGTGAGGTCGTGGAACGACCCGCATCGGTGGTCAAGGAGCTGTGCGAAAACGCCATCGATGCCGGCGCCCGAGCCATCGACGTGGCCGTGGACGGGGCGGGCACGGTGCGCATCCGCGTGGTCGACGACGGGATCGGAATCGATGCAGCCCAGCTGCCGCTCGCCACTGCCCGGCACGCCACCTCGAAGATCCGCGCCGTGGCCGACCTCGAGGCTGTTGCGACGCTCGGTTTTCGCGGCGAGGCGCTGGCCAGCATCGCGGCGGTTGCCGACGTCAGCATCGCCTCGCGCCCGCGCAACGCGGCGTTCGGCGCGCGCCTGCGCGTGCGCCACGGTGAGAGGGTGGAGGAGGGGGCGTGGGGAGGTCCGGCCGGGACCGCCGTAGAGGTGCTCGACCTGTTCGCCGCCACTCCGGCGCGGTTGCGCTTCCTGCGCAGCGAGCGCGCCGAGTCGGCGGCGATGCTCGCCGTGGTCGCCGACGTGGTGCTCATCCATCCCGAGGTGCGCGTGAGCTGCACGGTCGACGGCCGGGTCCGGCTGCGCTCGCCAGGAAGCGGCCTCGATGACGCCCTGCGCTGCGTCTTCGGCGCCGAAGCCGTGGAGCTGCTGCCAGTTGCTGCCGAAGGTGACATCAACGTAGGAGGCGCAATCAGCGAGCCGCGCCGACATCGCGGCACCCGCGCCGGCCTGGTGCTGGTGGTCAACGGGAGGCGGGTTCACAATCGCGCGCTGCTGGCCGCCGTCAGCGAGGCGTATCGAGGCCTGGTCCCGGCCGGCCGGCACCCCTTCGGCGTGCTCAGCGTCGCGGTCGATCCCCTCGAACTGGACGTCAACGTGCACCCCACCAAGCGCGAGGTGCGCTTTCGCGATGAGCGCGGCGTGTTCGCCGCTCTGCAACAAGCCTGCTGGGGCGCGCTGGAGGGCGCGTCCGTCTACCAGGCGTCATTGCCGGCGCCGAGGGCACCGCGGCTCGGTGACGGGCGCACAGAGTGGCCCGTGGCGGCAACCTCGCTGTCGGTTGCCGCCGCCGACGGGACCAACGGCGTCGAGGACGCCGACGCGTCCCCGGCAGCGGACGCCGGTGCTACGTGGAGCCTGCCGTCGGCGGGTGCAGAGCGCACCGCGCTCACAGCCCTGGCGCCACTGCGCGCTCTCGGACAGCAGGGCGGACGGTGGCTGCTGGCGACCTCCCCGGCGGGAGTGGTGGTGGTGGACCCGCATGCAGCGCACGAGAAGGTGCTCTACACGGAGCTGCTGACAGAGTTCGTGTCGGGCAGCACATATGGGCAGATGCTGCTGATCCCGGCGCTGCTGGAGTGCGATGCGCGGCGCGTGGAGCTCTTTGCCCTTCACGGCGCGTTGGTGGCGTCGTGTGGCTTCGCCGTCGAGGCGTTCGGACCGACCACCTTGCGCTGTACGGCGGTGCCCGCCGGCGCCAGCGCGGCGGACCCGGCTCGGTTGCTCGGCGAACTTCTCGATTCCCTCGGGGCGGGCGGCCCGGCGACCGAGCAGCGCCACCGCGCCGCGGCCCTGATCGCGTGCCACGCGGCGGTCAGGTTCGGCGACGAGCTCGCGCCCGACGCGCAGCAGCGATTGCTCGACCGGCTCCTCGAAACGCCGGGCGGGTATACCTGCCCCCACGGGAGGCCCGCGCTGGCCCTCTTCGACGACGCCAGCCTGCGCCGCATCTTCCGCCGACCGGCGCAGTGAGCGTGCGCCGGCGTCCGCTGGCCATCGGTGGGCCGACCGCGACCGGCAAGACTGTCCTCGCAGTGGAACTGGCCCGCCGTCTGGGCGCCGAGCTGATCAACGCCGACTCGCGGCAGGTGATCCGCCGGCTGCGCGTCGGCACGGCTGCACCAACCCCGGTCGAGCTGGGCGGCGTTCCCTGCCACCTCCTCGACCTCTGCGAGCCGGGCGCGACGTTCACCGTGGCCGACTGGCTCGAACGAGCGCGTAGCACGCTCGCCGACCTGGACGCACGCGCCGTCCCGGCGATCCTTGTCGGTGGCACCGGGCAGTACCTGCGTGCGCTGCGCGAGGGATGGGATTTCGGCGGGGCGGGGCCGGACGCGGAGGTGCGCGCCCAGCTCACCCGGGACGCATCGGCTCCCGGCGGTCTCAAGCGCCTCGCGGCCGAGCTGTGCGGCCGTGACACCGATGGTGCCGCCACCGTCGACCTGGCCAACCCACGACGGGTCATTGCGGCCCTCGAGCAGCTCCGGAGCGGGGCGGCCTCGCTGGCCGAGGCACGCCGCAAGGCGTGCAGCGTCGCCGTGGACGCGGTGATCCTGGACGCCGAGCGCGATGTTCACGGCCAGGCGCTCGAGGCACGCATGGACGCGATGTTCGCGACCGGGGCGCTGCTCGCCGAGGTCCAAGCAGAGCGGCGGCGGGGCACCACGCCGGCGGCGCTGCAGGGTGCCGGCATCGGCTATGCCGAAGCCCTCGCGCTCCTGCGGCGTGATATCGACGTCGAGCAAGCGCGGGCCATGACGCTGCAGCGCACCCGGCGATACGTCAAGGCGCAGCGCACCTGGTTCAGGCATGAGCCGTGTGTGCTGCGAATTGATCGTGACGCCGGCATGTCAACGAGCGCACGCGCCGACAGTGTGCTGACCGCGGTCAGCTGATGGCCAACGCCTCCGCGAGGAAGTTCACGATGAACGCGTAGAACTCCTGACGCTGCTGCGCATCTCCTTCGCCGCTGACCGTCTGCCCGCGCCGCCGCGATTCGATCCAAGGCGGCACAGCGCTGGCGACGACAGCGTTGTCGAGGCTGACCAGCACTATCGAGTCGTCGGCCTCCTCGACGATCAGCGCGATACGCAGGCGAACACCGGCTGGTGATGCAAGCTTCCAGCCCATCTCCCACTGGCGTGCGCCCGACTCGTTGCGCGCCACAGCGACCTCGTTGTCGCGAAGCAGATGGTCACGATGGGTGCTGACGCTCTCGAGGAGCTTGGTCAGCGTTGGGTCGAGATCGCGGTGCAGCCAGCGCACCAGCGATGCGCCGCGGTGGCCGACATCAGGCAGGGCTCGCGGATTGTTCGCCTTGCTGCCCAGGGCTCCGATGGTTCCGGCGTGGCGGCGGCAGTAGCTCGATACGCCGACCGTGGCGCCGTGCTCCGGGCACCAGTGGGTGCGGCAGCCGCGGCCACGGCTGTCGACGTAGGCGCACGCCTCCAGCGGCTGGCCGTCACAGCCGAGCTCACCACAGCGGGTCACGATCGGGATCGGTGACGCGTCGGCCTCCTCCGAGTCAACGCTGGCCGCCTTGATGCGTCCGGACATGGCTCTCACGATTCCTGGTGTACCCCGTAGATGGTGGCCGGTGAACGACTGACCCTGATGCTACGGCGTCGTCAACGCGGCCCCATGATGGCCCGGGCACGGCTCGTTGACGGCGCTGCCAACAGACGTTCGCGGAGCCATAAAGACCTTCCCCGCGCCGGATGGGAACATCCGTTTGCGCTATCAACGAATCCGTGGTACATTGCGACCGCCAAAGATGGCCCTGGAGGTTGAAATGACAGACCCGGTTGAGGGGCGCCAGCGCCAGATCCTCGAGTTCCTTCGCACCCACGCCCGCCAGCACTCCTACCCGCCGACGGTCAGGGAGATCGGCCAGGCGGTAGGCCTGAGTTCGTCGTCGACGGTGCAGAACCACCTCAACGCTCTCGAGACCAAAGGTCTCATCCGCCGCGATCCAACCAAGTCGCGGACGGTCGAGGTGGTCGGCGCCGAGGAAAGGGCGCTGCCGTTCGCCAACAACGTGCTTCGTCTGCCCCTGGTGGGGCGGGTCGCCGCCGGCACGCCCGTGCTGGCGGAGGAGAACGTCGAGGACCACATCACGATCGGCCCGGAGATCGCCGGGGGCGACGATGCCTATGCCCTCACCGTTCACGGTGACAGCATGATCGGAGCCGGGATCAACGACGGTGACATCGTGCTGGTCCGGCCGCGCCGGGACGCTCCCGCGAATGGAACGATCGTGGTCGCCCGGATCGAGAACCCGACCACCGGCGAGGGTGAGGTCACTGTCAAGCGCTTCTTCCACGAAGGCGGTCGGGTACGTCTGCAGCCCGAGAACCCCGACCTCCAGCCGACCTATCCCGACAACCTCGCCATCGAGGGCGTGGTCACAGCTGTGATCAGGGTGATCGGCTAACCCGTCGAGGCCACAGCGGCCGGAGGCTCTTCCTCGCCCCGGGGCGGCGGAGCCTCGGGCAGCGCACCCAGGAAGGCGTCCACGGCGGCCGCCAGCTCGGACGATGCCTCGCCGTGCACGGTGACGCGGGTGCTGCCGTCGTCGTCGGCGACCGCGCTCACCGCCAGGGTGGGACGGTGGTCGAGGAGGAGCGGCAGAGCGGGGACGACCGCGAGGGGCAGCAGCACGATCAGGACCGGGGTGAGGGCGGTGGCGATCAGCACCGCCAGGACGATGACGATCGCCGCCCCGACGGCCATATCCGTCCCATATCGGTAGCGTCGCCGCGGACGCAGCACCAGGTAATGCGTGCCCCGTTCGGCGATGGCGATGCCGGGCAACGGGCGCGCGGCCACGTCGTCGAGCACCTCGCCGGGCACTCGGCTGGTCTGGAGTGAGAATTGGTAGGGGTTACTGGGCATTGATGACGCCTGGGCGCGGTCCCCGCCACACTATTGCGTGCGCGGGTGGATCATCGAATTCCCCTGTATACGCCTTCGCTATGGGGTTGCGCTGGCCGGGCGTGGCTGCGGGCGCCACGTGGGTATGGCTTCCGGGGTGCCGCTGCGGTACGGTGTGACCGTGCTGCCCTCGACGTGGACGGTGCCGTTCGACCCGATCCTGCTCGCCGGCGTGGCCGTGACGGGCGCGGTGGTCATCGCATCCGCGCGCCTCACACCCCGGGGTCGCGGGCGGTGGCGACGCGCGGTCGGTTGGATCGGCCTGCTGTTGCTGCTCGCCGCCTGGGCGTCGCCTCTGCAGACGCTGGCGTCCCACTACCTGCTCACTGCGCACCTTCTGCAGATCACCCTGGTGATGGGCGTCGTGCCGCCGCTCCTCCTGCTCGCTCTTCCCGATCGGTCACCTGTGGCGATCCCGCGCCTGCTGCGCCGCATGGCCCGGGTCCTGGTTCACCCGGTGTTCGCCATCACCGCGATCAATGTCGCGTTCTTCGCGTGGCATGTCGGGCCGTTCTACGACGCCGCTCTGCAAGCCCCACAGCTGTACGCGCTCCAACAGGTGACGCTCCTGCTCGCGTCGGCGCTCTTCTGGTGGCCGATTGTGGTGCCGCTCGGCGACCGCCGCGTGCTCAGCCGTTGGGCGACGCTGGGCTACATCCTGGTGGCTACCATTCCGCAGACGTTTGGCGGCATCACCGTCGCGCTCGCCAAACACCCTCTGTACTCGACCTACGCGCAAGCGCCTCGGGTGTTTGGCCTTGGGGTGATGGCTGACCAGCAGATCTCCGGTGCCTGCATCGCGCTCGTGAGCAAACTGGCGCTGTTCACCGCGTTCGCGATCATCTTCACGCGGATGCTCAACGAGAGCGCAACCGACGGCGGCGATGACGGGGGTGGCGGCGGCTGGCGTCGCCGGGGTACTGACACCCCGAGCCCGCAGCCGTCGGGGACGGTGCCGTGGCTCGCCGAGCTCAATGCGGGGCGAACGGTGCCGGAGCCGGCCGTGTCCAGAACCCGGATCAGGGTGCCGGCAGGAGCAGGGACTCACCGGGAGTGATCGAACCGCCAAAGAGGTGGTTCAGCGCCATGATCTGGTCGATGTGGTCGCGCACGTCGCCACTCCGGTAGTGGCTGGAGGCGATGCTCCAGAGGCTGTCGCCGGCGTGCACCTGGACGTGGGCCGGCTGACCGACGTTGAGAGCGCCGTAGACGTTGCCGCCGAGCAGGACGGACCCGGCCACGGCAGCGGCCATGCCGGCGAGGACCACCCGCGGATCACGCTGCCACCGACGCCGCCTCGGGCGGCGGACCTGAGAGCCGTAGTCACGGATCACTCGATTCACCCCAAACAAATGTTCCCACGCGGGCCACACTACAGCGAACAACTGTTCGTGTCAAGCCGCGGGCGGATAATCCGCCGGGTGACGGAGAGGGAAGGCCTGGTGCGCGTCCGGGTGGCGCTGTGCCTGGTCGACGGCAATCGGATCCTGGTCGCCGAGCACCTCGCGCGAGGCCATCGCCACTGGCTGTTGCCCGGTGGGGGAGTGGAGCCGGGCGAAACGCTGATGGAGACGGCAACCAGGGAGATGCTCGAGGAAACCGGCCTGGTCGTCGATGTTGGCCGGCTGATCATCGTCTGCGAGGCCATCGAGCCCGGCGGCCGCCACCTCGTCAACCTCGTCTTCGCCGCCACCGCCACGGACGGCGACCTCCGAGTCGGCCGCGATGGCGTGCTCGAGGACGTCGCCTGGCGCCCCCGCGACGAGCTGACTGCGCTCGACATGCACCCACCCATCGCTGACGCCATCCTCGCCTGCTGGGCAGAGGGTTTCAGCGGCCCGGTTCGTGTCCTCGGCAACGTCTGGCGCCCCGAGCACTGAGCGTCAAGAGCCCAAGGCAGGCGGCCGCCGACCGGGTAGCATCGTCGCTGTGGCCGACCTGATGCTCGACCTCAACGGACCTGCCCACGTCGTGGACCACGGCGGGACGGGGCCGCCCATGCTGCTGGTGCATGGCCTGGGCGGATCCCTGCTCGACTGGCGCGACGTCGCCCCGGCGCTGGAGCGGCATCACCGGGTGTGGTCGCTCGACCTGATCGGCTTCGGCCGCACCCCCATCGATAACCGCCACGCCACCATCGCCGCCAACCAACGCCTGGTCGACGCCATGGTGCGCCACATCGGCCAGGGCGAGCCGGTGCTACTGATGGGCAACTCGATGGGCGGCCTGATCAGCATCGTCGAGGCGGCGCGGCGCCCTCACCTCATCGCCGGCCTGGTGCTGGTCGACCCGGCGCTGCCGCGCACGCGCGGTGGACGCCTCGCGGTGATGATCGCCGCGGCCTTCCTGGTGCTGACCGTGCCCAAGGTGGGTCACTGGTTGACGGAGAACCACACCAAGCGGCGCGGCGCTGAGCGGATAGTGGATGACGTGCTCAAGCTCTGCACCTGCGAGGTGTCTCGGATCAACCCGCAGACACGCGAGGCCCAGGTGGAGCTGACCAAGTGGCGAGCCGAGCTCAACGACCCGCACCGAGCCTTCGTCGAGGCCTCGCGTTCGCTGACCCACTGGCTGCGCCGCCGCCAGACGGTGCAGGCTCATATCCGCGACGTGCAGGCGCCGACGCTGCTCATCCACGGCGACAGCGACCGTCTGGTCAGCGTCTCTGCTGCGGGGTGGGCCGCCTCTCTGCGGCCAGACTGGAGCTTCCGGGTCCTGTCCGACACCGGCCACGTGCCGCAGCTCGAACGACCCAGGGAGTTCGTGCGGCTGGTCGACCACTGGCTCGAGGAGCGCGCGCCGGCCGGGGTGGGTACCGCTCAGCCGGCCGAGCCCGCCGCGCCGACGTCGCGGAGGTAGTCGCCGAGGCGCAGGTAGGCGGCGCGCTTGCGCCTGTCGGTGATCTCCGTGTAGACCCGCAGGGTTTCGAGGGTGGCGTGGCCGAGCACCTCCTGCACCAGGCGGACGTCGCCGTCGGTCGCCTCCAGCAGCGTGGTGGCCGCGGTGTGCCGCGCGGCATGCGGGGTGCGCAGGTCGTCGATGAGCGCGAACAACGCGGGGTCGACGCTGAACCGACGACGCAACGCGCGCAGCGCGTGGCGGGCGCCGTCGGTGGTGAGACGGTTGTGGGGGAGGGCCTCACCCTTGGGGATGTCGGCGCGGGCAACGCTGATGAACAGCGCCGGCGCCGGGTCGGGTCCGCGTTCACGCAGGTAGTCCTGGACTGCGCTGTACGCGTCCTCTGTGAGGTAGACGGTGCGGTGCTTGCCCCCCTTGCCGAGCACCCGGAAGCCCTCGGCGCGGACATCGCCGCGATCGAGCGTGCAGGCCTCCGAAATCCGGCAGCCGGTGCTGACCAGCAGGTGGATGAGAGCGCGGTCGCGCAGGTCACGCAGCGTGCCCGTGGGCAGCGCGGCCAGCAGACGGGGCACCGTTTGGGTGGCAACGGGGTGGGGATCGCCGACGACGTAGCGCGGCACGCTCACCTGCCGGCTCAGCTCGCCGTCACTCCAGCCTTCGTCGTAGGCATAGGACAGGAAGCGACGCAGCGCCACCAGGGCTCGAGCGCGCGTCCGCGGGTTGGGCAGCACATCGGCGAGCTCGATCTGGTAGCGGCGCAGCGCGCCGCGATCGACGGCCGCGGTGAAGTCGTCGGCGAGCGGACGCCGGCGCATGAAGGCGACGAACTTGGCGAGGTCCTGGCGGTAGGCCCGCACCGTCGTGAGAGGGCGGTTGCGCTGGATGCGCAGCCAGTCGAGGAACTGCTGGACCTGGTCGGGCAACGAGTCGGACGGTGCCGGGATCTCGGCAGCCCAGGCCGGCAGGCGAACCGCGCCGGGCGCGTTGGGACGGCGACGGCCGGAGGAGGTACCCACGCCAGTATTATCAGGAGCTTGAGAAGTCTGTGGGATTACGGGCCGCCCCTACGAAGCTCAACCCTCCCGACATGATCATGAGAATATGCATTATCAGTAGTTAGGGCGGGCCCTCGCCCTGGTCGGGCGGAGGGTCTACCTCCCCTGCTCACCGGGGGGCCGCCCTAATCGGAGCGCGGCCAGAGGGGGCGGCCCGTATGCTCTGCCTGCACAGTTGGAGGTCTCTGAGGAGCCACTTTGGAAGTCGCAGCCGGCGTTCACAGGCTGACCGGGGGCATCGTCAACTTCTATCTCATCGACGACGGCGGCAGGTTGGCGCTGGTCGACGCCGGCGCGCCGGGCGACTGGAAGCTGCTGCTGCGCACCCTCACCGGGCTCAGCCGCCGGCTCGACGACCTCGACGCGGTGTTGATCACCCACGCGCACGCCGACCACACCGGGTTCGCAGAGCGGGCGCGGACCACCGCGCCGGTGCCCGTGTGGATCCACCAAGCGGATGTCGAGCAGGCCCGCGGGGCCAAGCCACCAAAGAGCGACGGCCGGATGGCTCCGTACCTGGTCAAGGCCCAGATGTACCGGACGGTTTTCTCGCTGCTGCGACGGGGCGCAGCGAACATCGTGCCCATCCGCGAGCTGTCGTCCTTCAGCGACGGCGAGGTCCTCGACGTTCCCGGCCGCCCCCGGGTGGTGCACGCTCCGGGTCACACGGCCGGCACCTCGGCGCTCCACATCGAGTCGCGCGGCGTCCTGTTCACCGGCGACGCGCTGGTCACCCGCAACCCGCTTACCGGCCGCGTGGGGCCGCAGATCATGCCCTCCGGCTTCAACCACGACACCCCGCAGGCCCTCAAGTCGCTCGGGACACTCCTCTCGGTGGGTGCCACCACCGTGCTGCCCGGACATGGCGAACCCTGGACCGCGGGTACCGCCGAAGCGGTCAGGCTGGCGCGGCACGCCGGGGCCTCGTAAGGGGCCGGGATCGTTACGCGGTTACCGGACAACGCCCAAGTCGTCACACGATGACCCGCGGCGGTGCTGTGTATGTATGAGTGGAGAGGCCGTCTGGCGCATGACCGTCCCGCCCGCCGTCTCTGATTCGATCGACCCCGCGTTCGACCGGGTGTTCAGGGCGGAGTACGCACGGGTCGTCGGCATCGCCAGCCGCGTGCTGGGCGACCGCGCCAAGGCGGAGGACGTCGCCCAGGACGCATTCCTCGCCCTCCACCGCCATCGTTGCAGCGATCAACCCTGGGCAGGCGGTTGGGTCTGCGCGGCCGCGGCCCACCGGGCTCTCAACGTGCTCCGCGGTGACCAGCGCCGCAACCGTCGCGAACGCTTGGCCGCCGTCCCCGCACCCGCGGTCGACCCGGCCGACGCCGCGGAGCAGGCTGACGACTCACGGATCCTTCGTGCCGCATTACGTCGTCTGTCGCCGCGGGTGGCGTCGGTTCTCGTGCTCCGCCACAGCGGCTTGAGCTACGCGGAGGTGGCGTCGGCGATGAACGTCAAACAGAGGGACATCGGAACGATGCTGCGCCGAGCGGAATCGGCGCTGCGCAAGGAGGTTGAACGTGCGACATCTCAGTGAAGGGATGCTGCGCCGCGTCCACGACGACAGGTTTGCCGTGTCCAACGACGAGCGCGCCCACCTGGCAGGGTGCAGCCGCTGCCGCCAGCGTCTGGACGTTGTGGCCGGCGATGCGGCGCTTGCGGGCCGTTTCTTCGCCGCCGCGGCAGACAGTCGCGCGGCTGTCGAACCGGCGCTCACTCGCTTTCGCGGGCAGCTCGCGTCAGGCGCCACGGCTGCGACACGCGAACTGGCCGCACCGCGGCGCATCCGCAGTCGCCGCTGGGCGATCAGCGTGGTCGCCGCGCCGGTACTGGCGGTCGCCCTGGTGGTGTCAGCCAACGCCGCCGGATGGCTGTCGATCTTCTCCCCCACCACCGTGGCGCCGATCAGCCTCACCGTAGGCGACGTCACCGGTCTTCCCAACCTCTCCGCGTACGGTCGCATGCACGTCACCCAGCCCGATTCGCACCAGGTCAGCGACGCCGCCACCGCGGCGTCGGCCACCGGGCTCCCGCTGCTGCGCCCTTCCTCATTGCCTGCGGACGTTCCGGCACAGGTGCAATGGAAGGTGATCGGCACGGGCAGCGCCACCCTCACCCTGGACGCCTCCGCGGGAAGCCTCACCGGGGCTTCGGTCACAGTCAACGCGGGGCCGGGCGTGGTCGCCGTCTACGGCGGCGGTGCCGGCTCGGCCGACCAGCCCGCAGCCAGCGTGCCCGCGCTGATCATCGGTGAGGGCATGCGCCCCACCGCGTCGACCAACGGTGCCACCCTCGCGCAGTTGGAGACGTTCCTGCTGTCCCGGCCGGGCATCTCGCCGCAGCTTGCCGCCGAGATCCGCGCCATCGGGCAACCGGCGAGCACGCTGCCGATCCCCATCATCGCCGGGGTGATGACGTCGCAGACCATCACCATTGACGGCGTGCAGGGTGTCGTCACCGGTGATTCCAGCGGCCTCGGGACGGCGGTGATCTGGGAGAAGGACGGCATCGTGCACGTTGTCGCCGGTTCGATCTCCCAGAGTGAGGTCGTGGGCATTGCCCGGTCCCTCCCCTGACGAGACGGCGGGCATGGCGGAGGAAGTCCCCGCCATCCACGCCGTCGAATTGACCAAGCACTACGGGCAGATCGAGGCGCTCGCCGGCCTGACCATGTCGGTGCCGCGCGGGGAGGTCTTCGGCTTTCTCGGTCCCAACGGCGCCGGCAAGACCACCGCGGTGAAACTTCTGCTCGGCCTCACCTCCCCCACCGCCGGCGATGCGTGGCTCCTGGGCGAGCCGATCGGCCATGCGGCGTCAAGAAAGCACGTCGGCTACCTTCCCGAGCTGTTCCGCTACCCGGTGTGGCTGACCCCGTCAGAAGTTCTGCGTTTTCACTGCCGCTTGATCGACATCCCCCGTCCCGAGCGTGACGGTGAGATCGAGTCCGCGCTGACCACCGTCGGCCTGCGCCAGCGCGCTAAAGACAGGGTTGGCACTTTCTCCAAGGGCATGCAGCAGCGGCTCGGCCTCGCTGTCGCCATGTTGGGCCACCCTGAGGTGGTGTTCCTCGACGAGCCCACCTCCGCGCTCGACCCCGTGGGCCGGCACGACGTGCGCGACATCATCCGCGCGCTGCGCACTCGGGGCACCGCCGTGTTCCTCAACTCCCACCTGCTCAGCGAGGTGGAGCAGGTGTGCGACCGCGTCGCCGTCGTCGACCGCGGCCGCGTGGTGGCGTCGGGAACACTCGACGACATCCTCGGCGGTGGCGTTGCGGTCCGGCTGCACGTCACCGGGATAACGGGCCTTCCGTCCCTGCTCTCACGGTGGGGACAGGTCATAGAAGAAGGCGAGTGGGTCACCGTGCGCGGCGTCGACACCGAGAGCATCGCGGACGTCGTCGCGGAGCTGGTCGCCCGTGGCGCTCGCGTTCACGCGGTGGAACCGCACCGGCAATCGCTGGAGGATCGCTTCCTCGAGCTGCTGCGCGCGGCCGACGACGGAGCGGCGGCATGAAGGCGCTGACCATCGCCGCGGTCACGGTGCGTGAGGTGAGCAGGCGGCGGCTGGTGCTCGCCCTGGTGGTGCTCTCCGCGTTCGCGGTGGCGCTGACCGGGTGGGGCTTCACCCGCCTGCCTGGCATCCGTGATCACGGCGTCCCCATCACCTCCGCGGACCTCATCCTGGTGACGTCGCAGCTGCTCATCTTCGTGCTCTTCATGTTCAGCGCCGTGCTCGGCCTCGGCGCCGTGATGGTGGCCGCGCAGTCGGTGTCGGGCGAGGTCGAGTCCGGTCAGGCGCTCGCCATCCTGGCCCGTCCCATCCGCCGCGCCGAGGTCATCCTCGGCAAGTGGATCGGGCTCGGCGGGCTCATCGTCGTCTACGCGGCGGTGGCGACGGCCGCCGAGTTCCTCGTGGTGAAGTGGGCGACCGGGTACCTGCCGCCCCACCCTGTCGAGGCCGCGGCGTTCGTCGCCGTCGAGGGTCTGGTCCTGCTCACCCTGACGCTGCTCCTCAGCGTTGGGTTATCGGGCATCACCGCCGGCGTCATCGCTCTGATGTTCTTCTTCATCACCTGGATCGCCGGCGTCGCCGGGGCGGTGGGAACGGTGCTCAACAACGGGCCCATCGCAGCGATCGGGAACATCAGCCGCATGCTGTTGCCGTCCGATGGTCTCTGGCGCGGGGCCATCTTCAACCTCGAGCCGGACACGGTGGTGGCGGTGGCGTCGGGCAGCCGCGAGGCCGCAGCCAACCCGTTCACATCGCTCTCGCCGCCCGCAGGCGCCTACCTGGCGTGGGTGGCAGTGTGGATCATCGCAATGGTCGGTGTGACCATCGCTGCGTTTCGCCGCCGCGAGCTCTGAAGGACGGCATGGGCGGCCGCCGCCTATGCTCGGGCGCGTGAGTCAGGATGCCGGCGCGAGCTCCGGTGCGCGCATGCCCGCCGCATTCATCGGCCACGGCAGCCCGATGAATGCGCTGGAGCGCAACCGCTACTCCAACAGCTGGCGCGCATTCGCCGCCGCGATCCCTCGACCATCCGCGATCCTCGCCATCTCCGCCCACTGGTTTGTCAACGCCACGGCGGTGACGGCGATGCTGCGGCCGCGGACCATCCACGACTTCTTCGGCTTTCCTCCCGAGCTCTTCGCCGTCGAGTACGCGGTGCCGGGATCACCGGAGCTGGCGGCCGAGGTGATCCGCACGGTCGACCCGGTCTGGGTCGGCCAGGACAACGACAGCTGGGGCATCGACCACGGCACCTGGTCGGTGCTGTGTCACATGTACCCGGACGCCGACGTCCCCGTGGTGCAACTGTCGATTGACGCTACCAAGCCGTTCGAATATCACCTCGACCTCGGCGCACGGTTGGCACCGCTCCGCGACCAGGGCGTCCTCATCGTCGGCAGCGGCAACATCGTGCACAACCTCCGCCGCATGGACCCGACCCGAGCCGAGCAGGGCTTCGACTGGGCAGTGCGCTTCGACCGCGACGCCCACGCGCTGCTCACCGAGGAGCCGGCATCGATCCTGGAACTGGAGCGGCACGCTGATTTCAACATGGCGGTTCCAACGCCCGACCATTTCCTGCCGGCGGTGTTCGTCGCCGGACTGGCCAGCGCGTCTGACGAGACGCTCGACGCGCTCGTCGAGGGCTGCGCCTACGGCAGTTTGTCGATGGCTTCGTACAGCCTGGGTGCGCGCGTCACGCTCGCCGCGGACGACGAGTCGCCAACCGCGGGCAGCCTGCCCAGTTCGGGGACGCCCCTGACCAGCTCGAACCTCTGACGTTCACCGCGAGGGCGTCAGCCTGCAGGAGCGCGGTACTCGACCGTTTGCCGGGTGGCCTTATCGATCTCCTCGGGCGTGATGAGCACCCGCACGCTGCTGCTGGCCGCGCCGGCTGCGCTCACGGCCAGGCTGAAGGCTGCCGCAGTGGTGTTGTCGGGCAGGTCGAGCACGACGATGACGTCATCATCACCAAACACGAAGTAGAAGCAGTCGACACTGCCTCCCAACGCCTTGGCGGCATTCTCGATCGCCGTCCTCCGGCTCGAGCCTCCCTCTTTGAGGAGGCCCTTGACCCCGTCGACCGTGTAGGACGCCTCGACCAAGTACTTCGGCATCTCGCTCCTCCTCTTCGCCCACGTGGAACAGCCACGCGCCCCCCGTATCCTAAGGAATCGCCATGCCTCCAATCATCCCCAACCTCTGGTTCGATACCAACGTCGAGGAGGTCGCGAGGTTCTACATCTCAGGTGTTTCAGCGAAGCCGTTCACTGTGTGTCACCCATCAACCGCACGTCGGATGCCGTACCCCGCTCGAGCGTGGCGGCGACCTCGTCCAGGGTGCCCGTGACGGTGATGAAGTCCTGATTCGAGAAGTGAATGCTGCACAGCCCCTGGTCTGAGGCTGCGAGGAACTGCACGTGGTCGGGGTTCACCCAGCGGGCATCACCGGTACGCGCTTGGAGTCGAACGAAATGGGCCATGTGGGATCTCCTGTCTGAACAGCGGTCAGCAACGGTGATCAGTTGGCGCGCCGCTTGGCCATCAACCAGGCGGCGTCATCAGGTGCGTTGCGAACTCCTCCACGCGACGATGACCTTCGCCCGGCCACCCGCACACTAGGTACGAGGTTCCAGCGCGCTCATGCGCCTCGAGCTCGCGAGCGACACCGGTGAGGTCGCCACTGAGAGGGAGGCTGCCAGCACGAAGGATCGAGGCGGGATCCCGTCCGGCCATCTCCGCGGCGGTGGCCACGATCTCCCACTTCTTCTTGAGCGTGGAGGCGTCGCCAAAGCTGTGCCACGCGTTCGCGACCCGACCCGCCAGGGGCAGCGTACGGCGCTCCCCAGAGGCTCCGATCCATATGGGCGGGTGCGGACGCTGCACGGGGAGCGGTCGCAGCCTGGCACCGTCCAATGCAAGCGTTCGGCCGCTCCAGGTGATCTCTTCGCCAGTGCAGAGTTGGCGAATCGCCTCGACTGTGTCCTCCAGCCTGTCGATCCGCTCACCAATCGGCGCGAAAGGTATGCCGAGTTCGCGATGCTCGTCCTGATACCAGGCGGCGCCGAGCGCCAGCTCCAGCCTGCCGCCCGACGCGTGGTCGATGGTGATCGCCTCAGCAGCGAGCACTGCGGGGTGCCGGTAGGTCACGCCGGTGACCAGCAGCCCGAGCCTGATGCGGCTCGTGGCGGTGGCCAGGGCGGCCAAAGTGGTCATCCCCTCGAAGCAATTGCCGGGGCCCTCCCCGTACATCGGTGTGAAGTGGTCAAAGCCCCAGGCGCCGTCGAACCCCAGGTCCTCACCAAAGCGAACGCGACCGACGAGCTCATCCCACTCGAGACGCTGCTGAGCGATATCGATGCCGAACCGCACGCCGGGGATTGTGCCCGCGATGGTCGACCAGGCGCTTGCCCTTTTCATCCCTCAGGCTTCGCTGGCGTGACAGCCGCACGGCATACGAGGCAGCCGGGCCGGCGTCGCGGGCGTCCTCCCATCGGGTCACGCCCCCGCAGCAGTCCCGCTTGCACCTCGGTCACGATCAGGTCGCGGTTCACCACGCGGGTCGAGAATCTCGATCACACAGAAGCCATTTCTTTCGGGGTCGAGGGATGTCCGCCACCGCTTACATACGCTCGCCAGGGGTCCGAACCGAAGCAGCGGGCTCGCCGGCCCGTCCGTTGACAGGCAGGAGATCCGATGTCCAGGGGCACAGCCATCTACGCCGCCAAACGCCTCGTCTTGGTGCTGAGCACTGCCTTCATCGTGTCCTCGGTGACCTTCCTGTTGGTGCACTCCCTGGCGGGCAACCCGTTCACCTGCGAGAGGAACCCGGCTGCCTGTCACCACCAGGCGGTGGTCTACGGCGTTTTCGACCCCCTTGCGATCCAGTACAAGAACTTCCTCTGGAACCTGGTCCACGGCGACCTCGGCTACTCGTACGTCAACGAGGGCGTGCAGGTGACGCCTCTGCTGCTCAAGGAGGCAGGCAACAGCCTGATCCTCGGGCTCTGCGCGATCACCGTCACCATCGTGGTCGGGCTGGCCATCGGGGTCACCGCGGCGATCAAGCAGAACAGCTGGATCGACTACTCGCTGTCCAGCTTCGTGGTCTTCGGCTACAGCGTGCCCGGCTTTGTGCTGGCGGTTTTCCTGATCATTCTCACCGCCCTGCTGCTGCCCAACTGGTCGAACAGCATCGGCTGGGGCGCGCCGGAGCAGGTACCCATCCCCGCGATCGCGCTGGGACTTCCATATGCGGCGGTGGTGGCGAGGCTGACCCGGGCGAGCATGCTCGACGTGATCCGCCAGGACTACGTGCGAACGGCGTGGGCCAAGGGACTCTCCTCGCGGGTGGTGATCATCCGCCACGCGCTGCGCAACGCGCTGATCCCGGTGATCACCGTCGGTGGGCCGCTGGTCACCGCCATCATCACCGGCTCGGTGGTCATCGAGAGCATCTTCGGCATCCCCGGGCTGGGCAAGGAGTTCGTCAACTCCATCCTCACCCGCGACTACGGCATCGTGGTCGGCCTGTACACCTTCTACGCGATCCTGGTGGGACTGGCCAACCTGGGCGTCGATCTCCTGTACCCAGTGCTTGATCCGAGGATTCGCTACGCATGACCACCATCACCACCGAGCAGGCCAGCCACTTGCAGAACGCCCGCGACGGACTCCGCGACACGCTCGCCCCGGGGCTGAAGCGGCAGATGGCGGCGATCCTGGAGGTTAAAGGCCGTGGCCGAGATTCGCGAGGCACTGATCGCGGATGACCCCGGCGATGCGGACAACCTGACGCCTGTCAACACCTAGGCCGGCCCCGAGGACGACTGGTCCAACCCTCCTTGTGCCCATGATCCGCATACTGGACGCAGGCGTGAAGGTCAATCCCGGCAAACTGGCTGGAGGCCTTGACTCGGTACCACAGTACAGGGTTTATGGTGGAGCGATGTGAAGCGCACAGGGATGACCGCAGCCGTGGGCAACGAGCACGGTCACCCGCCGAGTCTGGCCAAGGTGCACATCGAGGTGCTGCATGTGCCGAACTGCGCTCGTTTGAACCATGCCCGCGCGCTGATCGATCGCGCCCTGACGGCAACCGGGATCCCCGCGACCGTTGAAGAGACCGCGGGCGACTTTCCATCCCCAACTGTGCGCGTCGATGGAGCCGACGTCCCGGGTCGCCGATTCGAGCCCGGAGCGGCCTGTCGGCTCGACCTTCCGACCGACGCTCAGCTTCGCGCCGCCCTGACCGACGCTGCGCACCGCCTCGGGAGCTCAGCATGAGCAGCGGCCTCGGCGACACAGAGGTTCGGCCGTCGCGACTTCCGCTGGTGTGCCCACCGCCTCGCCTCGCCGCCGACACGCGCGCCAAGCGGGTAGTGGCGCTTGCGTTTGAGGGTCTCTGGAGCGCGCGACATGGGACCAATGCAATCATCCGCCGGCGTTAGGGCGTCGCCGACCTGTTTGGCGGCGTCCCGACTCGCCGTCAGCGCGCAGCCCGCCCCTTCGGTGGCGGATCCGCACCCTCCAACCGCGCCTCGAGTTGAAGAGTGCGCTCAAACGCCGCCCAGACAGCATCGCTGACCACTGTGCGCAGGCCGCCCTTCTCCAACTGGTACAACGCCTCCGCCGACGTCCCTCCCGGTGAGGTCACCATGTCGCGCAGCTCGGCGACGTGCTTGCCACTCTGCAGCGCGAAGGCCGCCGAGCCGGACATCGTGTCGAGCACCAACTCGCGGGCCACGTGGCGCGGGAAGCCGAGGTGTACGGCGGCGTCTGTCATCGCCTCGATGAACAAGAAGATGAACGTCGGTCCGGTGCCGCTGACCGCCGTTGCCATCGCGACCAAGCGCTCATCCTGCACCTCGAACTCGCGGCCGAGCGCGCTCAGCATGGCACGGACTCGGTCACGGTCCGGCCCCGCGACGCCGGGAGTCGCATACCAGACCGTGACACCCTGTCCGATCTGTGCCGGTGTGTTGGGCATGCTGCGCACCACGGCCGGGTGCTGAAGCCCATCCCCCAGCGCACGTGTGCTCGCGCCGGCGATGACGCTGATCACCAACTGATCGGCGCGCAACCGTCCACACAACTCCTTCATAACGCCTACCAACATCTGCGGTTTGACCGCGAGTAGGAGCACGTCGGCCTCGCGGGCGGCAGTGACGTTGTCCGCCGTCACCAGAACACCGTGTGTCGCCGCAAGCGCATCGCGACGTTCAGCCCGTGGATGACTGGCCGTGACGCGCGCCGGATCGATGAGCTTGCGGTCGACCAGCCCGGCGAGCATGGCCTCCCCCATCGCACCGGCGCCGATCACAGCCAGGCTGGTGTCCCCGAGTGCGTGCGATTCGGTGTCGCTCACGTCAATTCCCCCAGGTAGTGCGGCAGCATGCGGCGCCAGGTGGGCCAGTCATGGTCATAGTCGGTACCCCAGGGATCGACCCGGTTGGGAATGCCTTTCTCCCCCATCATCGCCGCCATTCGCCAGGAGTGGCCGATGTCCTCCCAGTGACCTTCACCAGAGGCCAGGATCGCGTAGCGGCGTCGCAGTTGCTGGAGGATCGGCCCATTGAGCCCGGGCAGGAAGTACATCGGCGTCGCAAAGAAGAGCGCCTCGCCCGCGTCACCGCCGATGACGTTCGACAGGTCATAGGTGCCGCTCATGCCGATGGCGTGGCTGACCACGTCGGGGAATCGGCAGAGCATCGCCACAGCATTGAACGCGCCGATCGATGCGCCGGCGGTCATGATCTCCACCTGCGTCGTTCCGCAATCGGCCCAGATGGCCGGGATCATCTCCTCGCGCACGAAGTGGTGGAACCCATCGAGCAGCGCTGCGCGGTGTCGCGGGCTACCCTCGTCGCGCACCATGGCGTACCCGGCGACGCTGTCGCACGAATACAGCTTGACCCGCCCGGCCTCGATGAGATGTCCGACCGAATCGACGAGGTGCATGCGCTCGATCTCCTCGGCGTCACCGCCCGCGGTGGGGAAGACGATGACGGGGCGCCCGGAGTGGCCCCAGCGCACCACCGTTACCTCGCTCCCGACCCGCGACGAGTACCAGCGCTCACGCAGTTTCATGACCGCGGAGTGTCGCGCATCCGCGCGGGCTCACGGATAGACGAACCGCGCGTCACCGGGGAGCAGCCGGCCGAGCCCGTCGAGCATGCGGTCGCGCCAGCCCGTCCAGGTGTGGCCGTCGAGGGATTCGATCACGCGAACCTCGTCGGCCATGTGTTCGAGCGTTTCCACCATCGCCAGGATGCGGTGAGCGGCGGGCTCGAACGCCCCGTAGCTGACGACGATCTTCTCGGTGACCCGCCGAGGGTTGGCCCGGATGCCGTTGACGAAACGCACCACCGGCTCGAACGCCGGGCCGCCTTCGTGACCGCGTCCCACCAGCGTGAACAGGAACGACGGCGACTGCAGCAGCAGCCCTCCGTAGAACCCGGGAGCACGCACTGCCGCGGTCATCGCCGCGATGGCTCCGAAGCTCGCGCCGGCCAGAAAACGGCCGGCGGGCTCGCCACGAAGGCGAAGCCGTTTCTCCAGTTGCGGAACCAATTCGGCGGTCAGGAAGCGGCTGTGCGCAGGACTGGCGCCATATTCCGTGAGCCGCTCCATGGGGTGAGTGAACGCCACCACGCAGTCGGCCACCAGCCGTTTGTCCATGAGATTGTCGAGAACCACGCCCATTGAGGCATGTCTGAGGAAATCAGCGCCGTCATGCAGCACCAGCAGAGGCAGGCGATCATCCAGGCGCACCCGACCCGGCGAGTACAGCGTCACGTGGACATCGCGGCGCAGCGCCCGGCTGGGCAGCGTCAACTCGATGATCTCACCGTGCCCTGACGCGGGGTTGTACTGCGCCCACCACGGGGTCTGGTAGCCGGCCGCCTCGAGCACCGACATCTGCCCCGCCGGGCCGGTGACGCGCCGGGGATTCAGCGGGTCGAGGATGCTCTCGACGCTGTCCCCGCGCCGTACCAGGATCCGGTATTCCACGCGCGCGCCGCGCGGGAGCTCGACCGACGCGTGCCAGAGGTCGGCACCGCGCAGCCGGCGCATGGACAGCGGTCGTTCGATCCCCAGCACCCAGTGTTCCACCGCGACGCTGTCGGCCTCACCGCGAAACAGGAACGTGGCGCTGGCGCCTTCGACGAGAGGTACGCGGTTCTCGGCCAGAAGCTTGTCGATGGCCAGAGGCGTCGGCCCCATGGCGCGCAGACGGGTGAGTGCGCGCTGTTGCGGCCCTCCCCTGGGCGCGCTGATCAGGCCGCCTCCGAGGTCGCGATCACCGTGCCGTCGGGGGCGACGACGCGGGCGAGCTGGTAGTCCGGGATGCCGGCGCTGTCGCACGGCAGCCGATCGCCCGGGTCGAGGAGAACGCAAACGCGCGGGGCCACACGGCGCGCGATGACAGCAAGGCGGCTGCGGTCCTCCATGCGCAGTCGCAACCTCGCGGCGGCGAGCGGAACGATGCCGTGGACCATGCCGATGCCGGCGGTGAGCACCTCGTCGGGCCGACCGGCGAGGTCGTTGTCGTCGACGACCATGACGCGCTCGGCGACCGCCATCGCACCCGACGACCACGCGATCAGGGGCCGGTCGCCGAGGACGGCGCCGAGGTTGGAGAGGTGCAGCGACTCGGTGAGCACACCGACGTGGCCACCCGCCACGGCCACCGCCGCGCATTCGGTGACGATCGCCGCCACCTCGGCGCGGTGCGCGGCGATGATCTTGCGATCATGCGGGCGCATCCTGGTGTAGAAATCATCGTGCGCCTCGGCCAGTCGCGCCGCGTACCGCCCGTCGATGCCGCGCACAGTTTCGATGGCCTCGTCGAGCTCGCCGCCGGCCAGCCGGCGAGCCTTGGCAGCGTGCTGACGCACCGCTTCCACACCGCGCAAGGCGTAGCGGAGCTGCACCAGGTACACCTCGCGCATATCGGCAGCCAGCGCCCGCAGGGCGCGGTCGGCAGCCGCAAACTCCGGGTCGGCCTCCATGATGTCGAGGCGCCGGCCGAAGAGCCCGAGATTGCGCGTCCCTCCGCCCATGGCGCAGTCCAGCTCGGCCTCGTTGCGCTCGCCCTCCTCCCAGCCTGCGGTGACCAGCGCCACCGGTCCGTCGACCCCGAGGGCTGTCAGCTCAGCCGCGACCGGCGCGCCGTCCGTGACCGGACCGAGCAGGACGGTGACGCTCACGACGCGCGGACTTTGAGGGCCTGGCCGACGGTGTCGAGCATGCCTCTTAGGGTGTCGTAGTCGGGGTGGACCATGCGCACCCAGGCGTTGGCCATGTAGCCGGCGTCGACGGGCTGCGTCGGCGTCCCCGGCGCGGGCAGGTGCACGTCAAGGATGTGCTCGCCAAACTGGCGCTGCACCTCGTCGAGGCCGTCGTAGTGGCTGATCTGACCATCCCGGTCGGGTCGAAGGGCCACGATGCCTGCCGCGCGTCGCCGTGACAGCGGTCTGCCGACCCGCCCGTGGATGATCGCGTTGGCCCACTCCTGGTAGATGTCGATGTCGTTGCCGGCGGCGTAGAGATCCCATGCGCCCACACCGGGAGGGCGGCAGCCGATCTCGCTGAAGCGAAGTCCCTTGGGCCCGAAGAACCACTCCATGTGCGTCGCCGACGTCGCGATGCCGAGCGCCTCGACAACGCGTCTTCCCATCTCACGCACCTCGCCGTAGTCCGCGACCGTGTCCACCCGGTTGGTGGTCACGAACTGAGGGCTGATCCAGCGCGTGCGCATCGCCTCGAGCACGTTGGGGTAGTAGTGGGTGACGAAGTCGTAGGCCGCGTGGCCGTTGATGCTGAGCGTGTCGTAGAACCCCTCGTGACCCTCGACGAACTCCTCGACCGCGATCGACTCGACGTCGCCGAACCCGGCCAGCACGACGTCGAGGTCAGAGTCGCTGTCGACCCGCACGGTCCCTGACGCGCCCGCGCCAGCGCGGGGCTTGAGGATCAGCGGGTAGCCCACGTGCGCGGCGAATGCGCGAACTTCGTCGGATGAGTGAGCAGCGGTGGAGGCCGCGGTGGGAATGCCCGCATCGCGGAGCACCTCCTTCATGGACGGCTTGTCACGGCACAGGAACGCCGTTCGCACCGAGGTGCCGGGAATGCCGCAGTTCTCGCGTGCCTGCGCGGCTGCCATGGTGTGGGCCTCGACGACGGCCTCGAGGCGATCGACCCACAGCTGTGACTGAACCCAGCTGACGACGTCGGTCAGCGCGCCGACGTCGGTGACGTTGCCGACCTGGTGGTACTGAATCATCCAGCTGCGCAGGTCGGCGTCGAGGTTGTCGACCGAACGCTCGCCGATGCCGATGACCGCAGCCCCGGCGGCGGCGAGACCGCGGACGAACTCGCGCTGATTGGGCGGGAAGCCCGGCTCGATGAAGATGACCTTCATTTCCCAGCGATCCTACCGGCGCGGCCACGATTGTCGCGGCCTCGCTTGCAGATCTACGCCAGCTGAGCGTCGCGCGATTGCGCCGCCGTGGCGGTGCGCGGTCGCGGCCCATCCAGGCGCAGCTCCTCGACCAGGCTGTCGACGACGTCGACCAGGGTTCCACCGGCGCTCGCCACCTCGCGCTGGCGGATGTAGCTCGGCCCCCGCTCCATGATGGCCAGCACATCCTGCAACTCATCGGCGCAACCGAGGCGGCGGGCAATCGGGGAAAGTTCCTCGACGAGCTCGGCCACCGCGTCGCGCAGCGGGATGGTGCTGCCCTCGTTGTCGACGATGATCCGGGCGTCGACGCCATGACGCGCCGCGCGCCACTTGTTCTCGCGGACCACCCATGGTTGCGGGAATGGGATGCGGTAGCCACGGTCAATGAGCGTGTCGAAGCGTTGCACGAGGCACTGGCTCAGCGCGGCCATGGCGGCGACCTCGCGCAGCGTCGGCAGGCCGTCACAGATGCGCAGCTCGACAGTGCCGAACCCCGGGTGAGGGCGGATGTCCCACCACACCTCACGGATGGTGGCGATGGTGCGCGCCGCGATCAGCGTGTCCATGAACCGTTCGAACTCGGCCCAACCGTTGAGCTGCCAGGGCGGCCCGGCGGTGGGCAATCCCTCGAACACCTTGGAGCGGGTGGACGCAAGCCCGGTGTCGTGACCCATCCAGTACGGGCTCGATGCGCTCAGGGCCAGGAAGTGCGGGATGTAGTACGAGAGCCCGTTGACCACGGCGATCGCCTTCTCGCCACTGCGGACTCCAACGTGCACGTGGATGCCGAAGATCTGCATCTGCCGCGCCGGCCACTGCATCTCCTCGACCAGCCGACTGTAGCGCTCGTTGGGGGTGATCTCCTGGTTCACCGGGTCGCTGAACGGATGTGTTCCCGCGCACATCATCAGCAGTCCGGCGCGGTCGGTGTACGCGGTCACCTCGGCGAGGGTGTCGGTGAGGTCGGCACGCGCCTCACCGACTGTCTGGCAGATGCCGGTGATGATCTCGATCGTCGACTGCAGCAGCTCGGCCTTTGCCTTGGGGTGAAGCCCGTCGGGATGGCCGCTGCCCATCTCGGCGAGGACCTCGTGGCCGCCCCTAACCAGTTCTCGCGACTGCGGGTCGATGAGCGCCAGCTCCATCTCGACGCCGACGCTGGGCCCGGGGCTGGCGGCGAAGTTGATCGGCATGGCTACGCGGTGGCCGTCACATGCTGGTCACGGGCCCAGAGGCTGAGCAGGCCGCGGAAGTGGGCGAGGAACATCTCGCGCTCGTGCGTGGGGTACGTCGACTGCACGGTGTCGACCAGCAGCTGGTCGAAGTCGGTGCTCTCCACCCACTCGACACAGACCTCGTCAACGTGGGCGAGATGGCGCGCGCAGAACGCCTGGTAGCGTTCCACCTCGAGTTGGCGGTCGGCGAGGCGGCGGTACTCGCGCAGCTTGGCGGCGTAGTCGAGGTAGTCGTGGTCGGCGATGGCGAAGTAGCTCGCGGTGTCGAGGTCGACGGTCTGCCTGCGGCCGACCACGCAGCAGAAGATCACCCACTTGAGCAGGGTGCGGATCGCCCAGGGGAAGTAGTAGTGCAGGCTGGTGACGGCCAGGTCGGGGGTGGCGTTGGCGTAGTCGATCGGGTAGACGACCCCGTCCTTGATCAGCGTCTCGCAGCTGTTCAGCTCCCAGCGGAAGAAGGCGTTGACCGTGCGTGCGATGCTGATCACCTCATCGCCCTCGGCGTCGCTGAGGAAGTTGTAGTCGACCGAGTAGCGTGAGTGCATCGGCCGTGACGGGTGGAAGTGCATCACCATCGTCTCGGCGCCGATGCCCAGGCTGCGTGAGAAGACCTCGAAGTCCTCGACGGCCGCCTGCAGGTGCATGAGCCGTTCCGCGGATTCGTCGTACGCCTGGTGCAGCGCGGCGGTGGCCTCGATGCGCGTGACCCCGACCCAGGCGCCGCCGTCGAACGGCTTCATGTAGAGCGGCAGGCCCACCGCCTCAGCAACGGTCTCGAGCTCGAAGCGGCGCAGGTAGCGCTCCGCCGTGACCGCCATCCTCGGGTTGTCCGGGGGGATCTTGTTGGGGACCATCCACGTCGTCGGGACGTGCAGCCCGAGCCGCATCATCGCGCAGTAGGCCGCGTGCTTCTCCATCGACTGGAAGGTGAACGGGTTGTTGAGCAGGTGGACCTCGTTCATCAGGGCCACCTTCTTCAACCACTCGCGTGGCATCGCGTACCACCAGGCCAGCCGGTCGATGATCAGGGAGTGGCGCGGCACCGCCCGCAGGTCGAACGGTTCGATGGTCACCCGCTCGGTGGTGAAGCGATGCGTCTCGCCGTCATAGTCGATGGCCGGGGCCACCCGCTCGAGCAGCGACTCGAACGCCGCCGGCCAGTCCTCCTCGGCGCCGAGGAGCAATCCGATCACGTGCGTGGTGGGCATCGAGGAACGAATACTGTCACGCAGAGCCGGCGCGTGTCGCCGGTCGCCGACAATAGGTGACGATGACCATGGCCTCCTCCGCCCTTGACGTCGACTGGCAGCACTGGCTCGAGCGCTGGGAGGCCCAGCAGGGTGCGTACATGCCCAACCGCGAGGCGCGGTTCAACGTGATCGTCGGCGCGCTGCAGGCGTTGTGCGGCGACGCCCCACACGTCGTCGACCTGGGCTCGGGCCCGGGGTCGCTGTCCCGGCGGGTGCTCGAGCGGCTGCCCACGGCGCGGGTGACGGCCATCGACCTGGACCCCGTGCTCCTGGCCATCGGACGCCACGCGCTCGGCGATCAGGGTGGCCGGCTCAACTGGCTGGACGCGGACCTCCGCTCGCGCTGGCGACCGGCCGACGGCGAGCAGGTCGACGCCGCAGTCTCGACCACTGCACTTCACTGGCTCCAACCCGACGCGCTGGCGGCTCTCTACCGCCATCTCGGCACCGTGCTCCAACCCGGCGGCGTGTTCGTCGACGGCGATCGTCTCGGCTTCCCGCACGAGTCGCCGCGTATCGCGGCGGCGGTCAAGGACATGCGCGACCATCCCGAGCAGGCTCCGACCGCGCCCGGCGCGGAGTCGTGGGAGGACTGGTGGGCCGCCGTCGAGCAGGAGCCCGGGCTGGCCGGCGAGGTTGCCGAGCGCAAGCGACGCCACCACGACCACCCGCACGACGATCACCAGGCGGACGTCGAAGTCCACATGCAGGCGTTGCGCGAGGCTGGATTCAGTGAAATCGAGACGATCTGGCAGAACCTCACCGACCGGGTGCTGGTCGCCGTCCGCTGACCACGGCACGTCGCGATCGATCCCGGCGCGGCGGATGGCGGTCGGACCGGTGCGATGATGGTTTGCGAAATGACTGACCAGATGCCGCCGCCCGTCGCCGGCAGCTACGTGTGGACCCCCGACGGCTACAAATGGGTGCCCGCGGCCGAGGGTTCACCTCCCCCTCCCCCACCACCGCCGGCGATGGTCCCCACTGGCGACGGCTACACCTGGCGCCCGGCCGGCAGCCCTCAAGCGCCGGTGTCACCCCACTCGATCCACCGTGCTCCAGACAGCAACCAGCAGCGTCGCGGCGGCCTTTTCGGAGGGCTGATCGCCGCCGTGATCGGCTTCCTCAAGTACGGCCTGGTCCTGCTCAAGTTCGGCAAGCTCGGCGGCACCGCGATCAGCTTCATCGTCTCGATCTTCATCTTCGCCGGGATCTTCGGCTGGCAGTTCGGCGTCGGCGCGCTGTTGCTGATCGCTGTCCATGAGAGCGGCCACATGATCTTCGCCAAGGCCGAGGGCCTCAAGGTGTCGGCCCCGATCTTCCTTGGCCCGTTCGGAGCGCTGGTCACCACGAAGGGCTTTCGCGACGCTCGCCAGGAGGCCGTCGTGGCCATCGGCGGACCGGTGGTGGGCACCATCGCCGCCGGGGCCTGCTACGTCTTCGCGGAGTCACTCAGCCCGAGCACCACTCGCTACCTGTTCCTGGCCCTCGCCTACTTCGGCTTCCTGGTCAACCTCTTCAACATGATCCCGATGTCGCCACTGGACGGCGGCCGGGTGGCGGGGGCGGTGTCGAAGTGGGCCAACGTGGCCGGCATCGCCATCCTCGGGGTGGTGCTCGCCGGCTACTACCTCTCGGGCGCTTTCGTCAACCCGTTCCTCGTCCTGATCCTGCTGATCGGTGTCTTCACCACGGTCAACCGGTTCCAGCGCGCCAGGCGCGGACAGGAGCCTCCACCGCTCCCGGCTCGCACCAGGGTCGGGATCGGCGTTGCCTACCTGGGTTTGCTGCTCGTCTGCCTGGTGGGCATGTCGGTGGCGCACAGCGCCCTGCTCAACGCCGGGATCGGCCAGCAGATCGTCTGACAGCGCTCAGGTCGGTGCCGGCGCCACCGGGGCCGGCGCCTGGCACTGCGGATAGGGGAACGTCATCGAGTTGTAGAGGTCGTTGAAGATCTCGAGGTCGGACGCCGCGCTGTAGTTGAAATCGAGTGCCAGCGCGTGTGTTGCGTCCAGCCGAAGGCGGATCTGCGCCAGCAGGGCGAGCGGGCCGGCGGTCCCCGGGGCCGGTGTCGGCGGCGCGCCGCCGGTGCGCGCGTATTCGTTGAGGTCGCCGGTGACCCCGCAGACGACGACGGCGGTCTGGCCGGACCCGAGGTAACCCGACGCCCCGCCCGGGCCGAAGTCCGAGGTCTTGGCGCCGGTGCGCACCACCATCGTCTGCGGTCCGTTGAGCGGGTGGAAGAGCGTGTCGGCCGGCTCTTCCGCGAACGTCCAGTCCTGCGGGTACAGGACGCTGAAGTTCCGCGCGGCCGACTGGTACTGCTGGAACTGACCGGGGGCGGTCAGGGCGGGATCGCCGGTGATCCAACCGCTGACCGTCTGACCCTGCACCTTGTACCAGCCGCCGTTCTGGTCGGTGTGGTCGAGAACCGAGAGGACCACGCCCTGTGCCGCCGTGCCGAGGTGCGGGGAGTCGACCGAGGAGGCACTGTGGATGTTGAGCCCGAGCGGGCTGAGCACCGTGCGCACCCCCGCGGCGGAGCCAGAGGACGACGGGCTGCCCGGGGGCGTCCCGTTGCCGCTGCCCGGGGGTGGGTTGGTGGCCACGCCGGTCGGGGGGCTTGTGCTGTCACCGCAACCGGCGATGACGATTCCCGCGAGCGCGGCGACGATCCATGGTGTCCGCATTCGCCCAGCACCGTAGCGCACGCCGCCCGCTCACGCGCGCACCAGCACGTTGAGCACAGCCTCGGTCGACGCGGCCAGGGCGTCGAGGTCGTAGCCGCCCTCGAGGATCCACGCGCTCGGCGGCGCCTGCGCGGCGAGCGAGGTGAGCCGCTCGGCGACCTCTGCGTAGGCGGCGGTGTCGAGGAGGAGGTCAGCGAGGGGGTCGTCGCGATGGGCGTCGAACCCGCAGCTGACCACGACCAACTCGGGCTCGAAGGCGCGCAGCGCAGGCAGGAGGGCAGCGTCGAACTCGGCCAGCCACGCCTGCGCCGTCGTCCCCGCGGGCACAGGAACGTTGACAGTGCGCCCGCTCGCCTCGGGGCCGCCGCGATCGGATAGTGCACCGGTCCCAGGGTAGAAGGGGTGTTGATGGAGCGACGTGTAGAGGACGCCGGGATCGTTCCAGTACATGTCCTGGCTGCCATTGCCGTGATGCACATCGATGTCGACGATCGCCACGCGCCCGATGCCGCGCTCCGCCCGGGCCTTCTCGATGGCCACGGCGACGTTGTTGTACAGGCAGAAGCCCATGGCGCGGCTGGCGGTGGCGTGGTGGCCGGGCGGACGGAGAACGGCGAAGGCCGCGCCATGGTCGCCGCTGGCGACCGCGTCGACCGCCGCCATCGCACCGCCGGCGGAGACGCGCGCACAGGCATCGGATGAAGGCGTCGCATAGGTGTCGGCGTCGAAGTGACCCCCGCCCGCCGCACAGAGATCCGCCACCCGGTCGACGTGATCGCGCGTGTGCACCCGGAGCAGCGCGTCGTCCTCCGCGGGCGTGATCGCCAGCCGCGGCAGGACTGCCAGCGCTGGGACGGCCGCGAGGCGAGCGCGGATCGCCTCGACGCGGTCGGGGCACTCGGGATGCCCCGGCCAGAGGTGGGTGAGGTGCCGGCCGTCCTCGACGACAGCGACGCGGCCCACGGTCGCTCAGGCCGCCGCGCGCACCGCCGCGATGCGGTCGCGCAACTCGCGGGCGGCGATACCGGGGTCAACGGCGGCCGAGATGTCGCGACTGACCGGCACCACCACCCCGTTGCCGCCGGTGCCGAGCCCGGCCCCCACCGCTGCCTCGAGGTCGCCTCCCTGCGCCCCGACCCCCGGAAGCAGCAGCGGTGCCGACGGTGCCCGACGGCGGACGTCTGCAACCGCGGCAGGGGCCGTGGCGCCGACCACGTAGCCGACAGCACCGCCTGTGGGGTCCCAGCCCTGGGCGGCGGTGACGATGCGCTGGTAGAGCCTGTTGTCGTTCCCATCGGAGGCGTTGTCGAGGAAGTCGCCGGCGCCGGGGTTGCTGGTGCGCGTGAGGATGAACACCCCGCGGCCCGCACGGGAGAGAAAGGGCGCCACGCTGTCGTGTCCCAGCAGCGGGTTGACGGTGACCACGTCGGCCCCGAGCACGTCGAACAGCGCCCGCGCGTAGGCCTCGGCGGTGTTGCCCATGTCGCTGCGTTTGGCGTCGAGGATCAGCAGCCGGTCGGACGGGATGGCCGAGCGCAACCGTTCCAAGACTGCATAGCCGCGGCTCCCGTACTGCTCGAAGAAGGCGAGGTTGGGCTTGACGGCGCAGACGTGCTCGAGCGTGGTGTCGAGAAGACGCTGGCACTCGCGCTCCGCCGCGGCAGCGTCGGCGGCGCCGTCGGGATCCAGCCCGAGGCAGAGCAGCGACCCGCTGGCGTTGACAGCCTCGGTGAGGCGAGCCGCGAACGTCGCAGCCGCCGCTACCAAGCGTCGCGGCTCGTGCTCGGCTGAATTGCACCCTGGTCGGTGCGCGGCGCGTAGGGAAGGTCGATGCGCGCCTGCTCGCGTGCGGCGCAGCGGGGGCAGATCCTGGCCATGTGGCCGTCGAGGATCACCGCTGCCAGGCGGGGGATCGGCGTCGGCGTCCCGCAGTTGTCGCAGGGAGCGAGGACTGGCACGGTCTGATCAGTATCGCATCTGCGCCGGAGGCGGCTCGATCATCCCGCCGGTGCGCGGAAGATGGCGTCGATCCGCGCCAGGAATTCTGGCGTGAGCTTGTCGAGCGCGGCCAAGGCGCCGAGGTTCTCGTGCACCTGCTCCACCCCGCTGGCGCCGGTGATCACCGTCGACACGTGGGGGTTGGCGGCACACCAGGCGATCGACAGCTGCGCAAGCGTCACCCCGAGGTCGCTGGCCACCTCCTTGAGCTCGCGCACGCGCCTGTTGGCCTCGGGGTCGGTGAGCTCCCCGGCCAGCCAGCCGTAGCCGGGCAGCGTCGCCCTGCTGCCCGCGGGCACACCGTCGAGGTACTTGCCGCTGAGCAGCCCCGACGCAAGCGGGCTCCAAGTGGTGAGACCGAGGCCGATCTCGTCGTACAGCGGCGCGAACTCGACCTCGACCTTGTAGCGCTCTCTGAGGTTGTACTGCGGCTGCTCCATCACCGGCCGGTGCAGATGGTCGCGCTCGGCGACCCGCCAGGCGGTGCGGATCTCCTCCGCGCTCCACTCCGACGTGCCCCAGTACAGCACTCGACCTGACTCGATGATGTCGTGCATCGCCCACACCGTCTCGTCGATCGGCGTCTCGGGATCGGCGCGGTGGCAGAAGATGAGGTCGAGGAAATCCAGCCCGAGACGTTGCAGCGATCCTTCGATGGCCTGCAACAGGTATTTACGGTTGAGCGTGTTGCGTGTGTTGGGCGAGTCCTCGATGCCCCAGAAAAACTTGCTGGAGACGACGTAGGTGTGGCGCGGCCAGCCGAGCTCCTTGATCGCGCGGCCCATGATGGTTTCGGACTGGCCGCCGGCGTAGACCTCGGCGTTGTCGAAGAAGTTGATGCCGGCGTCGTAGGCAGCGGCCAGACTCTCTCGTGCGCCGTCTCCGAAGAGTTGCGGACCGAAGCTCACCCACGATCCAAACGACAGCACGCTGAGCTTGAGCCCGGAGCGGCCGAGGCGGCGGTACTGCATATCCATGTCGTCGCGTCGAGGATACGGGAATCCAGTGGGCCGTCCGCGGCCGCCGCTGCGATGGCCGCTGTCATCATGGCGGGATGCCGACCACCCCTCCCCCTCCCGATGTCCAGGACTTCCTGCGCAAGCCGAATCCGTGCGTGGTCGCCAGTGTCGACCTGCACGGCGAGCTGCACACCGCGGCCACCTGGTACGCGTGGCAGGACGACCGAACCGTGCTCCTCAACATGGACGAGAGCCGGCGCCGCCTCGAGCACCTGCGCCGCGACCCGCGTGTCGCCCTGACCATGCTCGACGCCGACAGCTGGTATCACCACGTTTCGATCGTCGGCAGCGCCATCGCGCTCCGACCCGACCTCGACTTGGAGGACATCGACCGTCTGTCACGCCTGTACACCGGTCAGCCGTACCGCAACCGCAAGCGCGCGCGCTGGACCGCGGTCGTCGGCGTCACGCGGTGGCACAGCTGGGACAGCCGGTGAAGGGCGCCACCATGGTGCGATTCGGCTGCACCCGGCAGGTCGTGCTGCGCATCTCCAAATGACCAGACAGGACACGAAGGCCGCCGCCTTCGCCGCCCTGCACTCCGGCGAGCCGTTCGTCATCCCCAACCCGTGGGACGCAGGCTCCGCGCGAGTGCTCGCCGCGCTCGGTTTCAAAGCGCTGGCCAGCACCAGTTCAGGCATGGCTTTCACCCTTGGACGCCTCGACGGCCACGTCTCGCTCGACGAGGTGGTCGAACATGCCGCGGCGCTCGACCTGGCCACCGACCTGCCGCTGTCAGTCGACCTGGAGAACGGGTACGCCTCCCACCCGGACGGGGTGGCCATCGCGGTCACGCGGGTCGCCGAAGCCGGCGCAGTGGGCGGCTCGATCGAGGACTACGACCCCGACGGGCACATCTATGAGCTCGCCGAGGCCGCCGAGCGGGTCGCGGCGGCGGCGCACGCGGCACGCGGCCTGGGGTTCCCGTTCACCCTGACCGCGCGCGCCGAGAACCACATCAGGGGCAACCCCGACATCCACGACACGATCACGCGGCTGCAGGCGTTCGAGGAAGCCGGTGCGGACGTTCTCTATGCGCCGGGACTGCGCACCGCCGACGAGATACGGTCCGTGTGCGGCGCGGTCACCAAACCGGTCAACGTGCTGGCACTGCGAGGCGGCCTCACGTTCGCCGACATGGCGCGCGCCGGCGCGCAGCGGGTCAGCGTCGGCGGTGGCCTGACCTGGGTGGCAGCCACGGCGCTGGCGGACGCGGCGATTGCGATTCGCGATACGGGTGAGTTCTCGGCGCTCGTCCCTCGGCCCCCACTCGGAGACTGGTTCGCCGGCTAATCGACGTGCATGAGGGATCCAACGTCCGGGGACGCCCCTTCTCAGGGCTGACCAGGCACGGGAGAATCGGCGCCGGCCGCCTGGAACGGCGCGGGCTCCGCCGGCGCCGTCGCCCCTCGTATCAAGCCGACGGTGCCGAAGTTGAGCCGCCACAACTGCAGCCCATCCCATCCGGATCGGTCGGCCAACGCGAGCAGTTCGTCGCCGCTGAGGTATTTGTCAACCGTGTCGCTGAGGTAGCGATACGCCCCACGATCGCCGGCCACCCATCCCCCCAGCCGGGGAAGCGCGTGGCGGAGGTACAGCTCGTAGGCTGTGCCCACCAGACCCTGCGGAGGGCGCAGGAACTCCAGTACCACCAGGCCGCCGCCCGGTCGCACCACGCGCTTCATCTCCGACAGACCCTGCTCTGGGGCAGCGAGGTTGCGCAGGCCGAAGGCGATTGTCGCCACGTCGAAGCTGGCGTCCTCGAAGGGTAGGCTGGCGGCGTCACCGTGCACCCACTCGATCGCAGGGTGGGCGGCCCGGGCACGGGACAGCATGCGCTCGCTGAAGTCGAGTCCGACCACGCGCCCGCCGGGCCCAACGAGGTCGCGCAGCTCAACGGTCAACATGCCAGTGCCACAGGCGACGTCCAACGCGGCCCCGCCCAGCGGAGACGCCGCGACCGCGGCGGCGCGGCGTCTCCAGGCGCGGTCTCGACCGAACGAGAGCACCGTGTTGGCGCGGTCGTACCCAGGCGCGATCCGGTCGAACATGGCGCGGACCTGACCCGCGTGGCGCGACGCTGTCACGCGGTGCTGCTCATCCGGCGATCACCATAATCGTGAGGATGGCAGAGTTGAACGCGCCGATCGGCCTGGGACTGGCCGCGCGAGGGGACGTGCGGGAGACGGTCGAGTGGGTGGTCCGCGCCGACCAGGTCGGCCTGGAGTCGGTGTGGGTGCATGACAGCTATTTCGAACGCGACCCGATCAGTTTCCTGGCCCCCATGGCCCAGGCCACCAAACGCATCCGCATCGGGGCTGGGGCGCTCAACCCCTACACACGGCATCCGTTCGTGGTCGCCTCGACGATGGCGTCGCTGGACAACCTTGCCGAAGGCCGGCTGTCGCTGGCCCTGGGTAGCGGCTTGCCGCTGCGACTGGCACAGATGAACATACCGTTCGAGAACGCGCCGGCACGGGTCAGCGAGGCCATCGACCAGATCCGCACTCTGTGGCGCGGCGAGCGCCTGGTCTTGAACGACAAGGTGCCGCCTCTGGTGCCGATGTTCGCGCCGCCTCGACGGATCCCGATCTACATCGCCGCGTACACCCGAGCGTACCTCGAGCTGGCCGGTGAGAAGGCAGACGGCTACCTGGCCCGTCCCATGGAGTCGCTCCCGGCGTTCGCGCTGATGCGCGAACGAGTCCTCGACTCCGCGGAGCGGCACCACCGCGATGGGTCCGCCATCGACTTTCGCGGATACCTGTTGAGCTACATCAATGACTCGCATCGCGAGGCTCTCAACCGCGCGAAGCGAGAACCATTCGTGATCTACATGATCTCCATCCTCTCGGACATCTCCATGTCACGAGCAGGGTTTCCCAAGGAGCTGCGCGACGAGGTGAACCGGCTGTGGCGAGCCGAGGATTACCACCGCGCCGCTGAGGCCATCCCCGACGAGCTTCTTGAAGCATTCGTGCTGGTCGGCACCAGGGAGGACGTCGCCGCGCGAGCTGTGGAGTTCCACCGCGCCGGCATGACCGCGCCCCTGCTCCAGCCCGTGGTCCAGGATGAGGAGCAGGTTCTCGCCACGATGGACGCGTGCGCGCTCTACGGTTCGCAGATTGTCGAGCAGGCTTCGCCGTCCGCGAGGCGCGACGGCATCGCTGTCCGCGGCCCCGCTGCGCCTCGCGAGTCGAGGCTGGGCGCGCGGGTGAGGGGTGTCTACGAGATCACGCGACCGTTCAGCTTCACCGCGTCGGTGGTGCCGGTCGCGCTCGGAGGCGCGTTCGCCTGGAGCAGGGGTGCGTTCGACGTGGCGCCGTTTCTTGCCGCATTGGTGGCCGGTGTGAGCCTCCACGCTGGGACCAACGTGATCAACGAAATCTATGACGTCCGCCACGGTATCGACTCGATCACCTCGCCGCGAGCCAGTCAGGCCATCGTCAAAGGACGGGTCACCGAGAAACAGGCTTTCGCACTGGCCGCGACCTGCTTTGCAATCACCATCCTGCTGGGTCTTTACCTTGCGTGGGTCCGCGGTCCACTGATGCTCGGCCTGGGCGCGCTGGGACTGCTCGGCGGTTACTTCTACACAGCACCTCCGTTCCAGTACAAGTACCGCGCCATGGGCGTGCCTTTGGTCTTCCTGCAAATGGGCGTGCTGATGACCGTGGGCGGGTATTTCGCTGCCAGCGGACACTTCGATTGGCGGGTGCTGGTACTCGCCGCGCCCGCCGGCCTGCTGGTGGCAGCGATCCTTCACGGTAACGAATGGCGAGACATCAGCGAGGATGTCCGACTCGGCTTCACCACGTTGTCCGCTGAGGTCGGAAAACGTGCCGCCTACCGGACGTACGTTGGGTTGGTGCTCAGCGCCTACATGGTGCTGGCGCTGGCCGTGATCGTCCACGTGGCTCCGACGCTGACATTGCTGGCGATGTTCAGCCTGCCCGCAGCGTGGTGGCTGCTCCGGGCTGCAGAGCGCGGCTACTCGGGCAGCACCGGCGACATCAACACCATCGACCTGATGACCGCCCGCGTTCACACCATCTTCAGCATCCTGTTCGTGGCCGGCATCACGTTCAGCACGTTGGTGAAATGAGCGAGCGGCAGGTCTCTCACATCTCCGGCAGCCGCGTCCTCGTCGGGATGGCCGCCGCCGGGGCCGTGTGGACCGCCGCGTTCCGAGGGCGGAGCGGTTTCTGGGGGAAGATGGCCCTGGGAATCGGCTCACTGGGCACGTATGCCCTGTACGCCAACCCGGACCTTCGCAGGACACGCCTGAAACCCGCTGACATCCCCCGCGGCATCGCTTCCGCGGGCGCCCTGTACGGCATCTTCCAACTCGGCGATCGATTGGCACGAAGGATCATGCCCAACGGCCCAGCCGAGATCGACGAAATCTACCGCAAGCGCGGGCTGGCCCCTGATCGACTCATCGCGACCGCCCTCGTGGTGCTGATCGCGCCGGGCGAGGAGTTGTTCTGGCGCGGACTGATCAACCGCTACCTCGCCGAGCGTCTTGGACCCGTGCTCGGCAATGCCGCCGGCGCGACCGTGTATGGGGCAATCCACCTCGTCTCCGGCAACCTCACGCTCACCGGTGCGGCTGGGGTTGCCGGTGCCTTCTGGAGCCTCGAGCACCTCGGCCAGGCGCGCATGGCACCGCTCATCGTCAGCCATGTCGCCTGGGACGTCTGGATTTTCCTGGTGCGCCCAACCGCCTGAATTTCCAGTGCTGCGGCTATAGCGGGTCAGACCGCGCGAGGGGTGGCCCCACGACCTTCATCCAGGCGCTGTGCGCGATCGCCGCATAAACGGCGGGATCGAAGGGGCCGGACGGCAGCCCGGCAACACCCTCGAAGAAGCCTTCCATACCTGCGGGCGTGAACATCACGAGGAGCCTCGCCGGTTCGTCACCGATGTTCTGGAGGCAATGCGGGGTGCCGCGCGGGATGAACATGAACGAGCGCGTCGGGGCCGGGGCGTCGAAGATGCGGTCCGCGGCCTTAAATCGCACGTGACCATCGAGCACGTACCACATCTCGTCCTCGCGGATGTGCAGGTGCAGCGGTGGCCCCTGCCTCGGGGGGATCACGTTCTCGAGGGCGGTGAACGTCCCGTTGGTGGTTTCGGCGCGGGCTTTGAATATGGCCGCTCTCCGACCGGACCGCGAATCTCCTCACCTTCGCCGGGAAGGATCACGAACGGTCCCACGGGCGCCGCAGCGCCGTGAGTGGGGTCGATCCCGATCGACGTGGCCAGGGAACTCCTCCTTTGGTGGCGAGGATATCAAAGTAAAACTCTATCGAGTGCTACTCGAGCAAAGATGCGTGAGCCTGTCAAGGGCAAGAGCGAGGCGGGACGGCGGCGGGAGCAGCGGGCGCGGGCGACCCGTCAGCGAATCGTGCAGGCCGCCCTGCGCCTGTTCCTTGATCGCGGCTACCCGGCCACCACGGTCGAAGCGATCGCACGCGAAGCAAACGTCGCTGCTGCCACCGTGTACCAGGCGTTCGGCAGCAAGCCGGCGATCCTGGCCGCCGGCCTCGACCTCACCATCGCCGGCGGCGCGGAACCCGTCGCGGTGCTGGAGCAAGCCTGGGTGAACGCAGCCCGGCGTGAAGTTGATCCACACCGGCGTCTGGCCATCGTTCTCCGCCACACCACCGACATCGCGGCACGGACAGCCCCGATCAAAGAGGTGATGCGGGACGCAGCGGCGACCGAGTCATCGTTCGCTGACCTCATTCGGGAAGACCATGAGCGTCGCTACAGGACGCAGGAGGCGCTCGTCGGGGTCATCCTCGGCGACGGCTCGCCGGTCCACCCGGCTGCGGAGACCTTCTTCGCGCTGGTGAACAGCGACACCTACCGCCTCCTCGTGTCCCAACTCGGCTGGAGCCTGGGGAGTGGCGCAGCTGGCTTGAGCGCCTCCTGAGCCGCGAACTCCTTGCTCCGAAGAGTTGGAGGGAGGGAAGCACGACCTCAAACAGTCCGATCCGCGGGACTGCCTGAGGCAGGTGGCCGCCGGTCATCGTGCGGCTGTCCTGACCGCTACCGACGGGCAGCTGGGCACGCTCGACGATGCCTGCATACTCTCAGCTGTTACCGCCACCGTTGTCGCGAAGTCGGGGAGACAGGACTCGAACCTGCGACCCCTGGTCCCCAGACCAGTGCTCATTTAATGGCTCGCTGCCGAGTTCATATCTATGGTTGTCTCCATGGATCCACGACCTCGATGTCAGTGTGTTCGAAGTCGCGGCCGTTGCGTGTGGCGAGACGGGCGTTCTGAGCACGGCAGATTGCTCCGATCTGCGCATCGAGCACACTGATCGGCCGACCGCGTCGCTCTCGGCCGCTGATGATCTCGGCGTAGTAGCTCGCGCTCTCGGTTCCGAAGGGGTACACGCGCCCGCCGAGGTCGTCCCTGACGAGCGACTCCACCGCTGCGGCAAGCGCCTCTCGGCGCCGGCCGCGGGGGAGCCGCGCCACCCCGTACAGAAGCTCCGCCACTGTCACGACCGTCGTCGCGACCTCCGTGGCGGGCACCGCATCCAGCCATGCCAGCACGGTGGCGGCTGGGCGCGGCCTGGCCAGCTCGGACAGCACATTGGTGTCGAGGACGATCATCTGAAGGGCGCCCGCGGCAGATCCCTCCGCCGCGGAGCGTCAAGCTCGACCCCGCCCAGCGCTGCGAAGCGGGCATGGATTCGGCTGCCGAGGCGGTCGACCGGCACGGAGGTTGACAGCAACTCGTGGAGTATGGCGCGCACTTCGGCCTCCATCGACCGACCATGCCGCGCGGCTCGGACCTTCAGGCGCCCTCGCGTCTCATCATCGAGGCCGCGCACGGTGATCGTTGCCATCCGTTGCTCCCGCGTCCGTGCTAGCGTTGCCTTCAATGCTAGCATCCGTGGCTCCGCGCGGATCCCAGGGCTGCTCGCTGACAGGCCAGAAGGACCAGCCCACGCGCAACAGCTCGGCCGGGGATTGCGCCAGTTGAGAGGCGGGTCAGGCTACTGATGGGAAAACTCGGGGCCCTCGCTCTCGCTTCAGGCAGGGTGGGAGCCGCACCTGGTTCGTACACTGACGGACATGGCATGCCGCATCAGTGAGCTGGTCATCGACGCCGCCGACCCCGACCGGCTCGCAGCATTCTGGAGCAAGGTCCTCGGCTACGTCGAACTCGGCCGGGAGGACGACGGAAGCATCGAGATCGGGCCGCAGGACACCGGCTTCGGCGGCCCGCAGCCCACCCTCGTTTTCAGCCCCAGCAGCGACCCGCGGACCGCGAAGCTCCGACTGCACATCGACGTCAACGCCACCGACCGCGACCAGGACGCCGAGCTGGAACGGCTGCTCGCTCTCGGCGCCAGGGCCGCCGATGTCGGCCAGACCGGCACCGAGAGCTGGCACGTCCTAGCCGACCCAGAAGGCAACGAATTCTGCCTCCTGCACACCCGCCTCCAGCCCCTCTGACCACGTGCGTTCTGGCGCCAAGCGGCGCTGTCTGCTGCTCGCGTTACAGCCATCATTGACCAAAGCTCGGGGAGACAGGACTCGAACCTGCGACCCCTGGTCCCCCAGACCAGTACTCTAACCAACTGAGCTACTCCCCGACGGGCGCAGGAGGTGACAGTCTACCAGCCGCCCCAGCGAGGCGGCATGGGCTCCGAAGGCCTCGTGCGCAGACCCCCGGGCGGACGTAGAGTCCCATCGGTGCAGACATTCAGCCCACCCCGCCTGTCGCCGCTGGCCAGTCTTGAGGTCGCCCTGCGGCGGCGACCCAATCTGACCATGTGGGTCGGCGTACTCCTCGAGGCCCTGGCGGTGGCGACCATCGCCTGGGTGGTCTGGAAAGAGGTGAAGCGCGAGGACGCCCTCGGCGAGGTGGGCAAGTACGCCTGGCGGCTGGGCTGGCACGACGCCCTCCACGACCGCCGCTACCTGCCGCTGATGATTGCCGCGGTGGTGGTCTACGTGATCGGGTCCGTGCTCATCGCCATGCGGTTCGTGCGCAGTCGGGTGGGCCTGCTGGTGGGCGTCCCCATCGCAGCCCTGGCGAGCGCCGCGATCGTCGGCTGCCTGGTCCTCATCGTTGCCTTGATTGCCGCCACCGAGGGCGAGATCCTCAGCGGCATCGGTGGCGGCGACGGCGGTGGCGGCGGCCGGCGCAAGAAGCCCGCGCCGGGAGACATCAGCGCSCCG
>JRHI01000189.1_pt1 | contig 69969 bp, 48 predicted proteins | sample 215371 | NCBI WGS metagenome assembly JRHI01 (sample SAMN02929681, study PRJNA255918) | sediment metagenome | biome: cave system; feature: Ice Cave; material: Sediment; isolation source: sediment from deep within a dark volcanic ice cave with no known source of... ... | reverse complement strand
ATGCGGTACCGGCTGAAACTGCACGAACACCTCCGAGACGCGCGCCGGCAGACGCTTGCCGGTACGCAGATAAAACGGCACGTCCTGCCAGCGCCAGTTATCGACGTACAGTTTGACGGCCGCGTAGGTTTCGGTGGTCGAATCGCCGGGCACATCCGCCTCCTGACGATAACCCGGCACGGTCTTGCCCTGAATCGTGCCCATGCCGTATTGACCGCGAACCGCGACCAGCGGCACTTGATCGGGAGTTATGGGCCGGATGGCCCGCAGTACGTCGGTTTTCTTGCTGCGCACCTCGTTGGCGTCGAACGAAACGGCCGGCTCCGAGGCGATGCAGCACAGCACTTGCAGCAAGTGGTTTTGAATCATGTCGCGCAGAGCGCCGGCGTGATCGTAGTAGCCGCCGCGATGCTCGACGCCGACTTCCTCGGCGACGGTGATCTGCACGTGATTGATGTAACGACGATTCCAGATCGGTTCGAGGAAGCTGTTGGCGAAGCGGAGGGCGAGGATGTTCTGCACCGTCTCCTTGCCGAGGTAGTGATCGATGCGGTAAAGCTGCTCTTCGCGGAACCAGGCATGCAGGACGCGGTTCAGTTCGCGGGCGCTGGCCAGGTCGTGCCCGAATGGCTTTTCGACAACGAGGCGACGCCACTTCTCGGCCGGCTCCTCGCGATTCATCCCGGCTTCGCCGAGACGCGTGGCGATTTCCGGATAAAGTTGCGGCGCGACGGCGAGATAATAGAGCCGTTGACCGCCTCCCGTTCCCTCCGCGTCGCGCAGCCACGCTTGCAGCGTCCCCATGCCGCCGGGCGCGGCCGTATCGCCAGAAACGTAGCAGAGTCTGCGGGCGAACTCGTTCCACTTCTCTTCGCTCCAGACCGCCGGCGATGCCTCGCGCACCGACCGGGCCAGTCGGTCGCGGAAGGCGTCATCGCCAAGCGGTGTCCGCGCGACGCCAACGATGCGTGCCTCCGGGGCGAGCCGGCCCTTGACGAAGAGGTGATACAGCGCCGGCACCAGCTTGCGAGCGGTCAGATCGCCGGTGGCGCCGAAGATGACGATGGTGAGTGGGGTTGGCATGTATACCTCTTGTACGGCCCACGACACGAGTAACTCGAACGGCGACGGGCAGGATTCCAGGGACCACTGTACAATGACAACTGGTTCTCGACCATGGAGCACAGGTCATGCGCTGGCTTCACCGTCCCTCGATCCTGGTGGTGCTACTCGCGGCGCTGGTGGTGGGCGCCGCGGTGGTGGTGCTCTGGCCCTGGAACGGCGACAACCCGCCGCGGCCACAGCCGGTGACCGGAAACGACCGGGAAATCGTCTGGCTGTACTCGGCGACCAGCCCCTCCACCTGGGAACGCTTCGTCACCGCTGTGCAGACGGTGGCGGCCCGGCTGGACCTTGGTCTTCAGGTTGAGGCCTCTCATGCGTTTCCGCCGGAGACGACGGCGGTGCCGGAACTGGCCCTGACGGTGCAGGGACAGAAGGGCCGGCTCCTGGTGCGCTGGTACAAGCTGACCAGCGACTGGAAAGCCGGGAAGTGGGTGCATGCCCTCAACGAACGACAGCCGCCGCCGCTCGCCATCCTCGGCGGCAGCTCCAGCGACCCTGCCATTGAACTTGCCAACTGCCTCGAGGAGCAGCGCCATGCAGACAGGGACGCGCCGCTGCTGCTGCTGACGACCGCTACCGCCGACGAGGGGTTGGCGCGCGATAATGCCGTGGTACCCTTGACCGAACTGTATGCCGGCCGGACCTTTCGCTTCTGCTTCACGAATCGACAAATGGCGGAGGCGGTAACCGACTTCGTCTGGGGCCAGGAAAGCCTGCGGCCCGATGGCGACCCGTGCTACCTGGCTGGCTGGCGGGACGACGCTTACTCAATGGACCTGACGGCGCGGTTCATCAAGGCCCTGGAATCGCGGCTCATCGCCCGCAACGTCACCCGTTTCTGGGGACGTCAGGCGGGTGCAGCGACCCTAGGTGGACTTCCGATCGGCCTGATCGGCCAGCCGGACCGGCTGAGCAACCTGGCGGTGTGGGAGCCGATTTATTGCGGTGTCGGCACGTTCAACCAGCCGAACCGCTGGGAAGCCGACGTGGCGCGGCGGCTGATGGAGCAACGACGGCGAGACCCGGCGCAACGCGCGGTGCTGGTGCTGCCGGCCGCTGCCGCCCAGCCGGCGCGGCGCTTCCTCCGCGGCCTGATGCGCACGGCGCCGGTACAACCGCAGCGCTTCGTCGTCGTCACCGGCGACGCCATCGCCTTCAGTACCATCTACCGCGATCGCAACGTGGCCTGGCCGATCCAGGACCTGCCCTTCGACCTGGTATTCTTCTGCCATCGCGACCCCGTGGATGCTCAGGCAGGCTTCCGCCCCGAGGGCGATTCTGCGGCGGCCACGGGCACCGATGACGTGCTGCTCTTCGGCGACATGGTCGAGGCGCTGGTGCAGGGATCGTTTGCCCCCGGCGGCCTGCCGTCCAGCGCCGACGAACTGAGTCAGCGCCTGCGCCGAGCACGGTGGCGGCCGGCCGAGGGGCGTGTGGGCTACGACGAGAGCGGACCGCTGCTGTTCGACGAACAAGGCAATCGCCGCGGCGGCACCGGCGAGCACATCGTCTGGCTGCAACCGAGCCTGCTGCAAGATCGCATCCAGCCGCAGGCAACGATTACGGTCTGGTATCTGGAGAACCTCGGCGGGCGCTGGCAGCCGAGCCGGGAACCCCTGCGGGTCGAATACGATGAGTGGTTAATCGGCCAGAGCCCGGAGCCTTAGCGATGTGGAATTCAACGCGCTGCGGGTCGAATACGAGATGCAGAGTGGCTAGTGGCTAGGAGGAGTGATTAGTGAAAAACCGCTTTGTTAGCCACTAGCCACTAAATCACCGTGCGTGAATTTGCAGCACACAAGCCTGAAGCGCGAGCGAAGGAAGCAGCTTCCCTCGCTCGCGCGTCGGGCTTGTGTGCTGCCGAATCATGTGTTGCGATTTAGCCACTCCCTCTAGCCACTAGCCACTGCTTATGTCTCTTCTCTCCGACAAATCCTGGCGCTACCTTCGCGGCCTGGCGGCGCCGGTGCTACTCTGGAGCCTGTTTGCCGCAGTGCTGATCCGGCCGCTGTCGACCTGGCTCCGCGGCGACGAGGAATTCGACCAGGCGGCTCTGCACGAATGGATCGACGAGGCCCGCGTCTTCCGCGAAAGTCTCCCGGAGATGGTACGCGATTACCTGCACGATCTCGACAAGAAAAGGCAGATCGATCCGCGCGCCAGTCCCGCGACCGATCTCCTCCTGAAGGACAAGACGGAGAAGATCGAAGAACACTTGAAGTCGCTCGGCAATCCACCCACGAAGATGTATCCGGGGCAGTTGCCGCTGTTCCCCATCATCTTCTCCTTGCAGGTCCGTTTCGTCGGCGAACCGGAGTCCGCGTCGATCGGTTGGGACTCGCAGCTGCCGCGGCACGCCAGCCCTTTTCAGGAGTTGGAACATCCGATCCGCGAGCTGGAGTCGCCGCGGCGCGTGCGCGCCGTCGTTTACCTGCGCTACGAGCTGCACGCTTACAACAAGCAGCGCCGCGCCGAGCAGGTGGCCCGGACCCGGCTGCGCTGGATCACGCTGCTGGCCGTCGCCGGCACCGTGCTGGCCCTGGTCTGGATCTACCTCGTCCAGCGCCGCGAACAAGAGCGCGATCGCCAGAAGATCGACGCCCAGCGGCAGATCGACCAGGCCGAGCGCCTGCTGCTGCAGGAGGAGTTACGCCGTCGCGGCGCGGAGCAGCGCCAGGAGGAGGCCGAGCGCCAGGCCCTGGAACTGAAGTCGCAACTGTATGCCAGCATCGGCATCATGGCCGGGTCGTATGCGCACAACATCAAGAACCTCCTCGTCCGTCCTAACGACTTGCTGGCGCGCTGCCTCGAAGTGAACGGACTGTCCACGCAGCAGACGGAAATGCTGCATGAGGTCCGGCAGACGCTCGGCACCGTGACGGAGCGTTTGCAGCAGATCCTCCGCACGGTTCGCCACGATCCCCACCGGACCGAACTGGCGCGACTCGACCTGAACGCCGTGCTGCGCGACATCCACCATACCTGGAAGGACCTGGCCCGCGAGAAGTGGAAACTGCTGCTGGGCGTGGAACTCTGTCCGGAGCCGCTCTGGATCGACGGCGACCTGTCGCATTTGCAGCAGGTGGTGGAAAACTTGCTGTTCAACGCCCGCGACGCCACCTTCGAAATGCGCAACCACCAGCGCAACCTCGCCCGCGCGGGCAGCGAATCCGGCGCCGCGCCTGATCGACGACAGGCGCTGATCGCCGCAGCCGCCTGGAAGGGGAGCATTGTGCTGCGCACGCGCCGCCAGGACGGTCGGGCCGTCCTCGAGGTGCAGGACAACGGCATCGGCATGAGCGAGGAAGTGCGCCGCCGTTGCGCGGAGACGCACTTCTCGACGAAGCGCGATAACGCACTTTACGAGGGGCAAAACACTGGAATGGGACTGGGCCTGTCGTTCGTGACGGTGATCCTGGAACACCACCAGGCGACGCTGGAGATCGCGTCAGCGCCCCTGCAAGGGACGACGTTCCGCATCGGCTTTCCGCTTCCCGCGTAGCGGCGACGCGCAGCGGAGCGCGGGATTCGCGCTCCGCTGCGCCTCCCAGTTGCAGAGGCAGTTATTCCGACACCTGTGGCGCTTCCTCTTCCTCTTCTTCCCCAATGCCTCTCTTGAGCTGTTCAAGCCGGCCCATGAGGGCGACGCCGCCGGTGATCGCGGCCAGGCCGACGACACCGGCCACGCTCCACACGGTCAACGCTACTGCGAAGGCGTTGTCCGTCTTGAACGCGATCAGGAAGCAAGTGACGGTGCCGGCCACGCATACCACCACGATCGGCACCAGGAAGGCCGTCCGTCCCGCTGCTTCCGAGCGATAGTCGGTCTGCAACGGCAGGCCAAAGCCCTGCTCCAGGGCACGCATCCGCTCCGCATGCTGCAGTTCCACAGAGTGACGGTACAACCGCAGCAGCTGCGGCACCACGATCAGCAGCGTTCCGAGCACCAATACGGACAGGATCAATATGATCAGTCCGCCGCTGTGCTGATCCATAAAGATTTCCATGCCTGGAAGCCGCGCAGATGGAAGGGAGCGTCACGCTGCCGCATCCTTCAATCCTAACAGCATCGGCCCGACTTGCAACGCTTCCCTGGCCTTGAACCGCGCCGGCGCGTCCAGTGTAATGCCAGTTGTTCCAGGCGGATGCGGAGGGAAGTGTACGTGCGCTGGTTGTGTGTATTCTGCGGGTCGAGCGCCGGCAACCGGGAAGAGTATCGTATGCATACGCGCCGGCTCGGCGAATTGCTCGCGGCGAACGGCGTGGGACTGGTCTACGGTGGCGGCCACGTCGGCCTGATGGGCATCCTCGCCGATGCCGTACTTGAGACCGGCGGCGAGGTCGTCGGCGTCATCCCGCAGGCGCTCGTCGATCGCGAGTTGGCGCGGGAAGGCCTGACGCGCCTGGAGATCGTCGCCACGATGCACCAGCGCAAGGCCCGCATGGCCGATTTGGCCGACGGTTTCGCGGCCCTGCCCGGCGGATTCGGTACCGCCGACGAGCTGTTCGAGATTCTCACCTGGGCGCAGCTTGGGATGCATGCCAAGCCGATTGGTCTGCTCAACGCCGCCGGGTACTTCGACCCGCTACTCGGCTGGCTCGACCACATGGTGCGCGAAAAGTTCCTCAAGGTGAACCACCACCGGATGCTACAGGTGGCCGAGACGCCGGAACGCCTGCTCGAATTGTTGCGCAACTACCGGATGGAGGAATCGACGCTGAAATGGATCGACACAGCGGATCGATGAACTGGGAGAAAGACCCCGCGTGGCCGCGACGCGCCGCGGAGCGTAAAGTTCGCGCTCCGCGGCGCGTCGCGGCTACACGGGTTGGAGAACTCCTTGGCCGGCTGGATTAATTCTTGTCTTCGGGTTTCTTGTCTTCGGGTTTCTTGGTCTCGGGCTTGGTTTCCGGTTTCTTGTCTTCGGGTTTCTTGTCTTCGGGTTTCTTGATCTCGGGCTTGGTTTCCGGTTTCTTGATCTCGGGCTTGGTTTCCGGTTTCTTGTCTTCGGGTTTCTTGGTCTCAGGCCCCTTGTGCGTCTCAGCCTTGTGGCCGTGCAGGTCGCCGCGGACCTTGTCCAGCACCCCGCGCAGCGCATACGCGCGCTGGGCCATCTGCGGCTGCCGTTCGGCCTCGGCCAGGCCGTCCTTGACCGCCTTCTCCGTCGCCGCATGATGCTTCAGGTGCGGCATCGCTGCCTTCAGGGCGCCCTCGTACAACCGATAGCACCCAGCCCGATCGCCGCTGTTGTACAGGTCCACGCCTTCATTCGTGATGTCCAACAGCGCCTGGACCAGCGCCGCATGGTCCCCGTCTTTCTTCTCTACAATGACGTCATCGAATTCTCCCGCCAGAGCCCGGACCCCGCTCCCCACACCCATGGCCACCAGGCATGCCGCCAGGGAAGCCAACCACCACCGCATCGCACTTCGCATAGACCGCTCCTTTCACCCACTCGCTGTCGCCTCGTGTTGCCAATCGGCAATCTCGCCAAATCGGGAATCGCACGCCGCCCCACGCGGACACGGAACCTCATCTTGTTGCGATATTAAGACCGGAGGGCAAGTAAGGAAAGCACTTTTTTCCTGCTCTTGCATCGTTTGGCCATCTTCGCATAATGGGGGGACTCGGGGGTGGAACCCCCCAGACCCCAGCCGCTCGCCGTCCCGGTGAGCCGAGAACGCCAAGGAGGGCCCATTGGCCGACAAATCCGCACAGCTGGTCCAGGCGGCCTTGAGCCGGGCCGTTGCTGATCCCGTCGGCATGCCGTTGCACGGGAGCAAGGCCAAGCCGGGCCTGTTCGCCGGCACCGCGCTCGGCAAACAGGCCGCGCAGCGCTGCAAGGACGAGGGTCTGTTGCGCCTCGTTACCGCCGGCAACGGCAAAGCCACCCATGAACTGTACACCATCAGCGACAAGGGCCTCGACTACCTCTTCAGCCAGGTGAACCCTCGCCAGGTACTCGAGGACATTGTCCGCGCCCTGGAGGGCCGGGAAGGACAGATCACCGACCTGCTCGCCACTGCCCACCAAATGCGGGCCAGCCTCGACGCGCTCAAGCATTCCGTCCGCGAAGTCCTGCAGCAGATACGCCAGCAACCGCCGCCGGGAACAAATGGAGCCGCACATCCGCCGCCGCCCGCCGGCGCCTGGATCGCCGAGGCGCTCGCGCAGCTGGCGAAATGGCAGGCGTCCGGCGCCTCTGAAGACTACCCGCTGCCGGAACTGTGCCGCCAGCTGCGGCTTACCGTGCCCGGGCTGACGATCGGCCAGTTCCACGATGGCCTGCGCCGCCTCCGCGACCAGGGTCAGATTTACCTGCATCCATGGACCGGCCCGCTGTGCGACCTCCCCGAACCGCCCTACGCGCTGCTCGTCGGGCACGAAATCGCGTATTACGCCAGCCCGCGTCCATGAGGCAAGGCAATGAGCCGTGGATGCACACGGCTGAGACAGGAAGAGAAAAAACAGGATCTTTGGGTTGTTTTATCCTTGCCGCGTTGATCCGCATACGCAGTCGGCGTACGCAGTCCGCGGGCTATTTCGGGAGTTGCCATGCCAGCCGCCGTTGCTACCCGTTCGCTGCCGGAGCGTGCCCTGGAGGTGCTGCGCCGCGCCGGCAATCCGTTTCGCAACTATTTCGCGCGAAACCCGGACGACGAGGTGTGCGCCCGCTATCACGTCCCGGAGCTGTTCGCCAAGGAACGCGAACAGCTGCTCGGCGTTGTCGATCTGTACCGCTACGATTCCACCACGCACTCGGAAGTCGTGCCGGTGCTCGGCAACAAGGGCGCCGGCAAGACGCACCTGTTGCACTCGATCAAGCACGGCGAGGACGGCGGCCGCTGGCAAATGCTCGTCACGCCAGGAACCTATCAAAAAGATACTGAGTTTCTCGAATACTTGCTTTTCCAACTCATCGACACGCTTCTCGGCGGCGGCAAACAAAAGGGCACGCGGCCGCTGGAGTTCGTCGGTGAGGAACTCACGCGGCGCCTCCTGCACCGGGCGCTGGCCGACCTGACAACCCAGCAACGCCTGGAATTGTTCCCGGCGCCGGGCCTCGGCCGCTGGGCGCAGCGGCTGGGACTGGGCACGTCGCAGGCCCAGGAACGGACGCAATGGCTCATCGACAACCTCAGCGGCGAACCGCAGCGGCTGGAGCCGCGACCGCGCCTCCAGGTGCGGCGCATTTGCGAGGAAGCGGGGCTGGAACCGGAGAAGGCGTGCGAGCTGGTTTGCAATCATATCGAGCGCACGGAGCCGCGCAACACCGCCGGCCTGATGCGCCGCTCCATCCACCAGGGCTTCGTTCGCGCCGTGCTCCAGGGCGACGAGACCGACCTGGCGAATTTCCTGACCTTCGGGTTCGCCGAATTGGACTTCCAGGTCCGGCCCAGCCGGCAAGACCTCGTGCTGGCGCTATTCAAGGTCCTCATGGAAGTTTTTCTGGGTCTCAAGGTGCCGGTCGTCGTCGCCTTCGACCAGCTCGAAGACCTCCTCCTAGCCCGCCGCAGCGACGACGCCCACCGCATCGCGCTCTCCTTTTTCGCCGGCATCGTCCAGGCGATGCACCAAATCGACGGCATCTGCTTCCTGATTTTCGCCGAGCGCGGCCTGTGGAACCGCTTCGTGCCGTCGCTGGACGGCTACATTCAGGATCGTTTGAATAACCCGGTCCACGTCCCGCAGCACGGCACCATCAAGACTCTGCGCCTGGAGGCGCCGCCGCCGGACCTCGTGCGGCGCGTCGTCGAGGCCCGCCTGCGGCCCGCGCTGGAGGAACTGCCCGACTTCGGCGACGTGCCCTCGATCTTCCCGTTCACCGACGAACAGGTGCAGCGTGTCGCCAAGACGGAGCCGACGCTGCGCGACATGTTGCAGCAGTACCGCCACCTGTTCGATCATCTCGTTTACGGCGAGGCGCCGGTAGTGCCATTGGCCGAGCCGCTGGAAACGCCGGCCCTGGCGAATCGGCTGCCCGCCGTTGAACCGACACCCGTCATCAAGTCGGTCGTCGTCGTCAAGACGCCCGCCGGGACCCTTGGCTCCACGCCGCCGGCCAGGACGGCGCAGGAAACGCCGGCCGACAAGGGCAGGCCGAACCTCGGCGAACTCTGGGAGCAGGAAGTGCGTTCGTCCCGGCGGAAGCTGGAGCCGGAAGGCGCCCTGACGGGTGCCACCCGCGAGGTGCAAGGAGCGCTCGGCCAGTTCCTCCAGCTGTGCCAAGAGCACGGCGTCAAGGTCGGGCCGTGGCGCTTGCAGCACGTCGTCCCCGAATGGACCTTTGGCGACCATCCCACCTATGGGGCCATCACGCTGGCACACTGGGTCTGCAAGGATGGTCAACCCTGGAAGGTCGGCATTGGCCTGTTCCTGGGGCGCGGACCGGCCAAGCCAAAAGATCTGGCGATCAAGCTGGCGTCGCTGGAAGTGGAGCCGGCGGTCATCGATCACCTGATCTTGCTGCGGCCGGAGGACGACCTGGCGCTCTCGGGCAAGAGCAAGTCGCTTTGGCAGGACGCGGAGAAGCGTGGCCGGCACGCCCGGTTGGAGGCCGCCAGTCTCGACGCCTTCGCTGCCCTCTACGCCTTCCCTCGCTTCCTGGCGTGCATTACCGAAGCATTGCCGTCCGGGCAGCCGTTGCCGAACCTTGCCGACCTGATCCAGGAGCGCTGCGAGAAGCTGCTGGAACAGGTGTGCATGCCGGTGCAAGGCGGGTAGCGATCCGCCTCGCTTTCGGAGCTCGGAGCGTCGGCCACGGTTTGAAGACTCCCGTCGCTGACGCTCCGGGCTTGATAGCTGGACCGGCGCGAATCTCCTTAGCGCCGCTCGCCCCGTGTGTTATGATCCCAGCAGGTGCTTTCTCCTTCGGCGCAGCGGGATCAAGGGCGATGCGGCTCGGACACTGGCGCACGACGGTCGAGATAGCGGTCGCGGCCGTTCTGGCCAGCGCCCTGTTCGCTGCCTATGCGCAATTGCGCCACCCCCCCGCGCTCAACCTCGAAACGACACTCGCCGTGGCCTTTCTCGCGGCGCTCGCTGCCGGTCTCTCCGCCTGGTTCGTTCGCCGCAGTCAACGGCACGCTGTGAACAACCTGGCGGAACAACTCGCCGCCCTGCGCGACAATCCCGCGCCGCAGGCGCTGGATCACGCCCTTTCTCCCAACGCCATGCCGCCCGACCTGATTATGCTGCTCGCCCCGTTACAGGCTCTCGCCGGTAGCTATAGCCAGTCGGTACATGAATTGCTCAAGGTGCAGGAGCGCCTCGAGGAAATACGGGCCTTCCAGGAACGCGCGGGCGTTGAGAAAGGCTACAGCCATTCCTTTGTCCAGCATAGCCCGGACTCCAGCCGGGCCAGCACCCGGCTCGTCGCGCGTCTGGCGCCCAACCTGCACTGGATGGCCGCCACACCGGCCCTGCAAAAGTTTCTCGGCCGGAACATAGGGGACCTGAACGCCCGTCCCTTCCTCGACGTGGTCCACACCGAAGACGCGCCGTCCCTGAACCGTACCTTTCAGGATGCGCTCAAGGACGGCGAAGCCCATAACGTCACCTTCCGCGTGCTCGTGGCGGTGCCGGGATCGGTTGGCTGGCCGGCGCCGCCCGTCCAGGAACGCCACTTGCAAATGGATGTGCAGACGCGCTACACTCCTGAGGGGGCGCCGCTGCACCTGCGCTGCCACCTGCTCGACGTCAGCGAGAAGGTCCGCACCGAGCTGGCACTGCGCCAGCGGAGCGAAGCGCTGGCCGAGGCGAACGAGCGGCTCAGGCAGATCAACAGCGATTTGCAGCGGCTGAAGGAAGGTTATCGGGACCTGTACCACCAGGCACCGGTCATGTACTTCAGCCTCGATTCGCGCGGCCGTTTTGCCACCTGCAACGATACGATGCTGCGCATCCTGGGCTATTCACGCGAGGAAATCTTCGGTCAGCCGTATGTGCGCGTCCTTCCGACGACCAGCCGGGCAGCTTATCAGCGCAATCCCGCCATCTACACGGAGGCCAGCGAAATCGAGACACGCTGGCTCAAGAAGGACGGCACTGCCATCGACGTCTGGATTCGCACCACGCCACTGCAGGACGAGCAGGGCGCATTTATCCGGTCGCGCAGCGCCGCCCAGGATATGACCGAACGCAACCGCCTCCTCGCCGCCCTCGTGGCCAAGAGCCGCGAACTGGAGCGAGCCAACGAACAGCTACGCAAGATCAACCGCGAACTCGATCAGTTCACCTATGTCGTCTCGCACGATCTCAAGGAGCCGCTGCGAACGCTCGAAGCGTTCAGCACCTTCCTCGCCCAGGATTACGGTGACCAACTCGGTCCCGAGGGCCAGGGTTTCATCAACCACCTGATCGAGGCCAGCCGCCGACTCGGCGCTCTCATCAGCGACTTGCTCCTGCTCAGCCAGGCTGGGCACATCATCGACACGCAGCGCCCCGTGGACGTCCGCGAGGCGTTTCAGACCGTCGTCAACGACCTGCACGACCTCATCCAGCGCCGCGAGGCCGTCGTCCACCTCGACGAGTCCATGGAGCAGTGCCCCGCCGTTGCGGGCGATCCGCAGCGGCTCATCGAATTGCTGGCGAACCTGATCGGCAATGGGCTGAAGTACAACGCTAGCCCGCGGCCGGAAGTCCTCATCGGTTACCGGCCGCCGAATGCGAGCCCGCGCCCGCCGGAGGACGCGAGCGCGGCGGACAGCGACGACCGCTTCGCCACCCTCTTCGTTCGTGACAACGGCATCGGCATCGAGGAACAATATCACGAGCAGATCTTCCGGATGTTCCGTCGACTGCACCACCGCGACGAGTACGAAGGCACGGGCGCCGGCTTGACCATTTGCCAGAAGATCGTCGAGGCCCACGGCGGACGTATCTGGGTCGATTCCCGACCAGGCTGCGGGGCGACGTTCTCCTTCACGCTGCCGCGGGCCGTGGAGAGCGCGGACGAGGCATCGGCGGCGTTTGGTGCCCCGATTGTCGCGGCGGCAGCCTCGGGGCGGGAGGACTAACCGTGGCAGCACCGCTCCTCCTGCTGATCGACGATGCCCCGGACGTCGCGTTCATTGTCCGGCGACTGGGGAAACATGCCGGGCAGGAGGTCGTCGTCTGCACCGATGGCCCCACCGCGTGGGACTACCTCCGTGCCCCTCCCCCGCGCTGTCCCGACCTCGTCCTCCTCGACCTCCATCTGCCGGGCCTCACCGGCCTGGACCTGTGCCGCCGCCTGCGGGCGACGCCGGAACTGGCCGATCTGCCGATTGCCCTGTTCGCGCAGCCGGACCGCAGCGAGGACGTCGCCGCCGGCCTGGCTGCCGGCATGGATTTCGTGCTGAGCAAGGAACTGCTCTCCCGGCCGGCGGACTGGCCGGGCCGTATCCACGAACTTTTGACATTTGCACATAGCCGAATCGCCCCAGTTTTGCTAAGCTACCCCAGCATCCCGGTGCTCGGCCCAGCACCCAGGGGGGTGATCCAGGTCCTGAATCAGGTTTTGCGGCAGGCGACACTTCGCCAACTGGGGCCGCAGGTACTCCAGATACTCGCGGATCGAGCCGTTGTCATGGTACAGAGATGGCAAACCGCGACGACGACCGCCAGGCGACCGGCGCCACTCGGCTCCGCTGCGTCGAGGCACGACGAGACAGCAAGCGACTGGCTGCTCCCGTCCGGCCTGGGATTGAATGAAGACCGGATCGCCTGGGCGTGTGGCCCCGAGGCGTTGATACTTTTCGCCGTGGCCCTGACGGAACAGGTGCCGTGCGTTCTGGAATCGGCCGCTGTCGCGCCCCTGCGGGCAGCCCTGGCGGAGGCCTTTCCGGGATATGCGGACCTTCATACTATCCAATGAAGAGCGCACACGCCATTCTCCTGGTGGAAGACAACCCGGCCGATGTGGAGATTGCGCGACGGGCCCTGGCCGCCTGTGCCAGTCCCGTTGAGTTGATCGTGGTCCGCGACGGTCAGGAGGCGGTGGACTACCTGCACCATCGACCTTGCCCCGATGGCAACGGCTGGCGCAACCCCGACCTGATCCTGCTCGACCTGAACCTGCCGCGCCTCAACGGATTCGACGTGCTGCGAGAGGTTCGCGCCGATCCGTCCCTGGGCAACGTGCCTGTCGTCGTCCTCACCACGTCGCGCCGACCCGAGGACGTGCAACGCATGTACGCCGCCGGCGCCAACACGTACATTGAGAAACCTCAAGACTTTCGGCGCTTCGTCGAAGTGCTGCAGACGATTCAACGCTACTGGCTCGACACCGCCCTGCTGCCGCCCATTCCTGAACAGAGCGAGCCTGAGTAGCCCGCACCGCGAACAAGGGAATTCAAGAAAAGCGCCTGATTCAGCTCATGTTAGTGGATGACTCCATGTCCGGATCTGCTCCCCTCCCTCGGCCCGCCGATCGCGGCGCCCCGGCGATGAGCTATGAGCAGGCTCTGGCTTTCTGGTACGGCTTCGTCAACTACGAGCAGCGCACGCCCCAGCCGGACGAGTTGAAACTCGATCGCATGCGGACGCTACTCCAGCGCCTCGGCGACCCGCAGCGCCGCCTGCGGCTCATCCACGTCGCCGGCAGCAAGGGCAAGGGTTCCACTTCGGCGATGCTGGCTGCCATCCTGCGCCAGGCGGGCTACCGCACCGGGCTCTTCACGTCGCCGCACCTCTGCCAGGTCGAGGAACGCATCCAGGTGGACGGGCAACCGATCCACCGCGAAGAACTGACTGCCCTGCTCCGCGACGTGCGCACGGCGGTGACCCTGGGTGGACAGCCGCTGGAACCGACGTTCTTCGAGATCGCCACGGCGGCCGGCTTCCTCCACTTCGTTCGGCGCCGTGTCGAGACAGCGGTCGTCGAGGTTGGCCTCGGCGGCCGGTTTGACTCGACAAACGTCTGCCGGCCGGCAGTTGCGCTCATCACAAGCATCAGTTTCGACCACACGCTGCAGCTCGGCAACCGGCTCGGCAGTATCGCGATGGAAAAGGCCGGCATCGTCAAGCCGGGCGTCCCCGCCGTCAGCGGCGCCACTGGCGCGGAGGCCCGCGCGGTGATCGAGTCCATCTGTCGAGAGCGCCATGCCCCGCTGCGGCAACTCGGTGTCGATTTCCGATACCGCTACGAGCCAGGGCAGGTGACGGCCGACCACCTGCGTTGGCCGCGCGTCCAGATTGTGACCTGGCGCCGAACCTGGCCGCTGCTGGAGGTGGGCCTGCTTGGCGAACACCAGGCCGCGAATGCCGCCGTCGCCGTGGCCTGCGTCGAGGAGTTGCGGCAGCGCGGCTGGCACCTGCCCGACCGTGCCGTGGCTGCTGGATTGGCCCATGTCTCGTGGCCGGCGCGCCTGGAAGTGCTCGGCCGCCGGCCGCTGGTCGTCCTGGACTGCGCCCACAACGTCGCTTCGGCCGAGGCCGTGGTCGAGACGCTGCGGATGTCGTTTCCGGCGACGCGTCGCCTGCTCGTTTTTGCCGGCAGCAGCGACAAGGATTTGGCCGGCATGCTGCGCGTGCTGGCACCACACTTCACCCATGCTTTCCTGACCCGTTTCCGCACCAACTCGCGCAACGTACCGCCCGAAAAGCTGCTCGCCATGCTTCGGCACAGTTCCGAATTGCCGGCAACGCTCTGCCCCACGTCCGCCGACGCCTGGCATGCCGCCCGGGCCATGGCCAAGCCGGCCGACCTGATCTGCCTGACGGGGTCGGTTTTCTTCGCCGGTGAACTCTGGCCACTGGTCAGCCGTACCGCAACCTGACACGTGGTTTGTTTCAGGATGTTCGCTGCGCAGGGGGGTGGATCTCGCTTCACTCGTCCCCCTGAAACCAATCGCCAAGACCCGCAAGCCCGTCGTCCACGGTCACTCTGTGCCGCGGACTGAGTACGGAGCATGGCTTTTCTCTGGAAGAACTCCAGCCGCGCGAGTAAAGTTAGACATAGGGGAAGGACGGTGCGCCGTCACCAAATGTCGAGGGACCCCACCATGTCTTGCAGTATTCCGCAGAGTCTTTTCCGGGCATCGCTGCTGGCCGCCGGCCTGTTGCTGGCGGGGAGCGCGTCCGCGCAAGCGCCGCGTGGCAGCGATCTGCTCGAACAATTTCGCGACCGGAACGCCATCGCCGCTCAGCAACTCGAAAATGACGTGCGCGACGCCATCGTTGAGGCGCAACGGCTGGCGAAGTCAGATGCTGTCGCCGCGGTGGAGCGGCTGAAGAAGGCGGTGGTCCGGCTCGAGGACGACACGGTCCTGACGCCGACGCGCCGCGACGCGCTGGTGCGCGACCTCAAGGAACGCATCCGCATCGCGGAAACCGATAGTCGCCGGGGCGCGCAGCGCGACGCCGAGCAGACGCAGAAGGCAGCCCAGGTGCAGAATCGCCGCGCCGACCAGAGCCGGGAGGATGCCGACCAAGAGAAGATCCGCCAGCTACTGAGCAACGTCCGTTCGTTGCAAGCCGCCGGCAAGAGCGAGGAAGCGAGCCGTCTCGCCGCGGACCTGGCCCAGCGGTATCCCACGAACCTGGCCGTCCAGGTCGCCTCGCGCACTGCTTCCATGGGCGATCGCGTCAACGACCTGCGTCACCTCCGGGCCGACGGCGAGCGCCGCCGATTACTCGTCTATCAGGACGTCGAGCGCTCCGCCATGCTGCCGATTGGCGACATCGAGTTCCCGAAGGATTGGGCGGAGAAGACGAAGTTGCGGAAGGCCAAACAGAACCCGATGACCGAGCGCGAAAAGGCAATCCTCGAGTCGCTGAGCAAGATGATCACACTCGACGTGAAAGACATGAAACTCGAAGAGGTCATCGATTCGCTGGAGAAGCAACTGGGCCAGTCGATCGAGATTGACAAGGTCGCGCTGGACCAACTCCAGCCCATGGTGACCTATGAGACGCCAGTGACGCTGCACGCCAAACGGCCGGTCGCCGCGCGCACTGTGCTGCGGCAGGTGTTCAGCCAACTTGGCCTGGCCTACGTTATCAAGGGCGAGGCGATTTACGTCACCTCGGCCGAGAAGGCCAAGCAGATGATGACGACGCGGACCTACTACCTCGGCGACCTGATCGGCCTGATGGACCTGCGTTTCCCGCCACTGTTCAACCAGATGCAGATGGCACAAAACGTGGCAAATATCATCGACACGATTCAACATTCGGTCGATCCGGACAGCTGGGCGGTGAACGACCGCGGCGGGGCCGGCACAATCACGTTCTATCCGCCGACGATGTCGCTGATCGTCAAGCAGAGTGCCGAGATCCACTTCCTGCTGGGCGGGGGCGTCCTGCGCTAAACGATGAGTAACTACTTTCCCACGCCGGCGGAGTGCGGCCGGCACTCGATCTTTCCCGGGGTGACGATCCGGACCTGCGCCGCGGAAAAGATGATGCTTTCGCTGGTGGACCTGGAGCCTCACAGCGTCGTCGCGGAACACTCCCATCCGCACGAGCAGGTGGGCATGGTCCTGGAAGGGCGAGCGATCTTCACGATCGGTGACGAGGAGAAAACCCTGCAAGCAGGTGACTTCTACCGCATCCCGGGACACGTGCGGCACAAGGTCGTCGTCCTGGCCGAGACTTGCAAGGCACTGGACATTTTCTATCCGGTGCGCGACGAATACCGCTAGGCCGTTGCAGCCTGGCGTATGCCGGAACCGCGCTATGCAACAGGACCAGTTCCTTGACGTAATCGACCGCGACGAGGCCGAGCGCCGCTTCCGCGCGGTTCTCGAGCTGCGCCCGCTCGATCCGGAAGAGATTCCTGTCACCGCTGCCCTGCACCGCGTCCTCGCCGAGGACGTGGTCTCGCCCCTGGACGTGCCAAGTTTCGACCGCTCCAACGTCGATGGCTTCGCCGTTCGCGCCGAGGATACTTTCGGCGCCAGCGAGGACCAGCCGTGCTGCCTCTGCCTCAATGCCGAGTGCCTTGCCACTGGCGTCATTCCCCGGGAGACGGTCACTCCCAGGAAGGCGACTTCCCTGGCGACCGGGGCCATGGTGCCGCGCGGCGCCGATGCCATCGTCATGGTGGAGTACACCGACGTCAAGGGCGACGAACTGGTCGTGCGCCGGCCGGTGACGCCCGGCGCCAACGTCAGTTTCGCCGGCACCGACATCGGCCGCGGCGAGACAGTGCTCCGCCGCGGCGACTTGCTCACCGCGCGCGAGACCGGCGTACTGGCGGCGCTGGGGCTGTCCTCCGTCATCGTGGTACGCCGGCCGCGCGTTGCCGTCATCTCCACCGGCGGCGAGATTATCTCTCCCGGTACACCGATGCGGCCCGGCCTTGTCTACGATAGCAACGCCACCATCCTTGCCGATGCGGTCCGCGAACTCGGCGGCGACCCAGTGCCGATGGGGATCGTGCCCGACGAACACGATGCCCTGCTCGCCGTGCTCCACCGCGCTCTCGAGTGTGACGTCATCCTCCTCTCCGGCGGCACGTCGAAGGGGCCGGGCGATCTCTCCTATCGGGTGGTGGCCGAGTTGGGGCCGCCTGGCATCGTCGCCCACGGTATCGCCCTCAAGCCGGGCAAGCCGCTCTGCCTGGCGGCGGTACATGGCAGTAAACGTACTATTCCCATCGCCATTCTTCCTGGTTTCCCGACCTCGGCGATCTTCACCTTCCGCGAGTTTCTCGCGCCGGTCATCCGTCGCCTCGGCTGCCGGCGCGATGATCCCACGTTGACCGTTCAGGCCCAGCTGCCCATGCGCGTCAATTCAGAGCGCGGCCGTACCGAGTATCTGCTTGTCGGCCTGGTGTGCGGCGAGCAGGCGTCGCCCGTCGCCTATCCCATGGGCAAGGGCTCCGGCTCGGTGACGACGTTCAGCAAGGCCGACGGCTTCGTCGTCATCCCCCGGCAGCGCGAGTACTTGGAGGCGGGCGATATGGTCGAGGTCCACCTGCTTGGCCAGGGGCTACAGTCGGCCGAGCTGGTGGTGATCGGCAGCCATTGCGTCGGCCTGGATTACCTGCTCGGCCAGTTGCAGGAACGCGGCTATCGCAGCAAGTTCCTCGCGGTCGGCAGCAATGGCGGCCTGGCGGCGGCTCGACGCGGCGAGTGCGACCTGGCCGGTATCCATCTCTTGCATCCCGAAACCGGCACCTACAACGTCGCCTACCTCTCCGCCGACCTGCGGCTACTGCCGGGCTACGGCCGCCTGCAAGGCATCGTCTACCGTCGCGGTGACAGCCACTTCGAGGGACGGACGCTTACGGCAGCTGTGGCGGCGGCGCTGGCCGAGCCATCCTGCGTGCTCGTCAATCGGAACCGCGGCAGCGGCACCCGCGTGCTGATCGATCAGCTGCTGGGCGGCGCGACGCCGTCCGGCTACCTGGCCGAGGCGCGGTCGCACAACGCCGTTGCCGCCGCCGTGGCTCAGGGGCGTGCCGATTGGGGCGTCGCCATCTCGACCGTCGCTGTCGAATCTGGACTGGGCTTCCTGCCGTTGCAGGAGGAACAGTATGACTTCGTCGTGCCTGCCTCCCGCTGGGACCGGCCTGCCGTATGTGCATTTCGAGAGTTGCTCGAAGCGCCGGCAACGCGCAAGACGCTGGAAAGAAAGGGATTTCGCCCATAGGACTCACCGGTCGCGGCTTGGCGTGCTTTCGTGACCCAGAGTCCGCCAAGCCCCGAGCGGCTGCCCCGATTGGACAATTCCGCGCTTACGACCTACCTTTGCATAGTTTTCCTGCCGCAGTATGAGGCAAGGTGCGCCCCTCCACTAAGGCGGTGGCGGGAAACCAGGCTGGGAACGGACCGCAGTTAGGGTGGTGCCATGAGCTTTATACGAGAACCCGACGCCGAACCGCTGCCCGGTTACCGACTGCTCTCGCCGCTCGGCAGCGGCGGTTTCGGCGAAGTCTGGAAGTGCGAAGCTCCCGGTGGATTCTGTAAGGCCATCAAGTTCGTTTACGGCAACCTCAACTCCCTCGACATGGAAGGCGCTCGCGCCGAACAGGAACACCACGCCCTCCAGCGCGTCAAGGAAGTTCGTCACCCCTTCATCCTGAGCACGGAACGCATTGAGGTCGTCGATGGAGAACTGGTTATCGTCATGGAACTGGCGGACCGCAACCTGAACGACGCCTTTGAAGAGTGCAAAAGCGCCGGCCTGGTCGGCATTCCGCGCGATACGCTCCTCGGCTACCTGCGCGACGCGGCCGAGGCGCTGGACCACATGAACGAAAAGCACAACCTCCAGCACCTCGACATCAAACCGCGCAACCTGTTCCTCGTCAGCGATCGCGTCAAGGTGGCGGACTTCGGCCTCGTCAAGCATCTCGAACTGCAGAGCGGCTCGGGCATTCTCGGCGGCGTGACGCCGCTGTACGCCTCGCCGGAAACCTTCACCGGCAAAATCAGCTCAACATCCGATCAGTATGGCCTGGCAATCGTCTACCAGGAGATGCTCACGGGGCATCGCCCGTTCAACGGCAAGAACCCGCGTCAGCTGGCACAGCAGCACATGCAGGAAGAACCGGAGCTGCGCAGCCTGCCCGAGGCCGAACGGCCCGTCGTCGCGCGCGCCCTGGCGAAGGACCCGGCCAAGCGCTTCCCGAATTGCCTCGCCTTCATCCGCGCCCTCTACATGGCGCGGTCCTCCCCGCGTGGCGCCTCGGCTCCCGTAATCGACTTGGCGGCGCGCGGCTCCGGCCGGCCGAAGACCATGGTCGATACCATGGAGGACATCCTCCTCCAGCAGCAGGCCGGAGGGGGCGAGGACCTCTGGCAGGCGCTGCCGGAACCGGACGATGCGAACAGTCCCGAGGTTTCGCAGCTGGGCATTACCCAGGCCCAGCCGGACACGGGCGCAATGCGGCCGACGCTCATCATCGGCATCGGCAGCCTAGGCCGTCGTGCGCTGCTCGAACTGCGCTGCCGATTCCTCGATCGCTTCGGCGAACTGGAAAAGGTGCCGCTGTTCCGTTTCCTCTACATCGACTGCGACCCAGATGCGGTCAAGGCCGCCACGCGCACGCCGGAAGGGCAACGCAGCGACCTGACGTTCCAGACGCATGAGGTCTATCATCTGCCGCTGCAGCCGATAGCCCACTATCGCCGCCGGCAGCTGGACCAGCTACAGGAATGGCTGCCCCGCGAAAAACTGTACTCGCTGCCGCGCTCGCTCAAGACGCAGGGCGGCCGGGCGCTCGGCCGGCTTGCCTTCAGCGACAACTACCTGCGCCTGCAAACGCGCCTGCGCCGCGAGGTCCAGCAGGTTCTACACCCCGACGCGATCTACCAGGCGGTTAGCCAGACGGGCCTTGCCCTGCGCGACAACGTGCCGCGCATCTACGTCGTCGCCTCGGCCAGCGGAGGTGGCAGCGGCTATCTCGTGGACCTCGGCTTCACGCTGCGTCGTCTCCTCAATAGCCTTCGCATTCCCGAGGCGCCAATCGTCGCTTTGCTCCTATGTGGCGCTCCAGACGATCCAGCTACGCCGCGCGCCGAACTGGCCAACGTCTACGCCACGCTGACCGAGATCAACCATTTCGCCGACTCGGCCATTCCGTTCACGGCGCAGTATGGCAGCGACGGACCGCGCATCAAGGAACCGGGAGCGCCCTTCGACTGTGCCTATCTCCTGCCGTTGCCGAACCGCACGCCGGAGGCTCGCCGGGAGGCGATCACGAGCCTGGGCAGTTACCTGTTCCACGAGATCACGACCCCCCTGGGCCTGCGTCTCGACCGGGCACGCGGCCCGGTCGGTGGCCCGGGCGGCGCCCTCTACCAGGAGGCGGCCGGCGCCACACCTTTCCGCAGCCTGGGCACTTACTCCGTCTGGTTCCCGCGCGGCCTGCTGCTGCGGCTGGCGGCACGCTCGGCCTGCATCCGGTTGCTCGACGACTGGGCGATGCCGCGCGAGTCGGAGCAGCACCACACCACCGATTCGGGCGTGCATCGGCGTTTCGCCTTACCGCCGGACATGCGCGGGTCGCTCGCCGAGTCGTCGGAAGTGGAATCGGCCTGCGCCAAGGCGCTCGCCGACCCGGGCCTACGTCCCGATTCGTTGGCGGCACGGATCGAGGAACTGGCGGCAAAGGGGCTGGAGGCCACGCCGGGCGAGGTGCTAACCCGGCTCTTGTCGTCGCTGGAGGAACAGTCGCAGCAATTCGTCGCGCAGGACGATCCGGGCAACTGGGCACGGCAGGCGCTCAGCCGGGTGCGTGACTGGCTTGGCAGCGGCCTCGCCCCGACAGCGGTTCGCGAAACGGGCGAGTGGCGCAAGAGCCGGCTGAGCCGGGCACTCGAGGCGGCAGTGGCCCAGGCGGCGGAAGAGTGGGACGCGAAGTTAATCGAAACGGTGGCTCGGCTCATGGAGACGCCGGGGCGGCGGGTAGCGGCTGCGGAGACGGCGGTTACGCGCTTTCTTGGGTACTGCGAGGAACAAGCAGGCGCCGCGACCGAGCGGGCCAAGGCCAATTGCGCCCGCGTGGCCCAGGCCCAGAAACAATTGCAAACGGCGTTGGACAACTGCCTTTCCGGCACGGGCGGCTTCAGTTTCTTCGGTGGTCGAACGCGCCGCCTGCTCCGCGTTTTCATGGATCACCTGGCCGCGTTTGCACGACAGTGTCTGGCAGAAGACCTGGCGGCCGCGGGGCAGCACTTCTTCACGGCATTGGCCGGCCGGTTGAGCGACCGCCTCCGCGACCTGACCTTCTGCCGTCAGCGGCTGCGCCATTTGCAGGAAGCGCTGCAGAACCCGTCGCTGCATTTCGACGATCTCGACGGTCAGGGACCAGCAGGGTTCACAACCGACTCAAGTTCCACCAGTCCATCGCCGGTGGCGTCGGCGGAATCGTTCTGGGAGGCGCTGCGCCAGTCGGCGACGACGCGCGTGGTGCTGCCCGAGCGCGAGACCGATCTGGAGCGGGCGGCGAGCTGTTTCCTGAGCCGGCTGGCGCCCGACCAGTGGACGCAGCTGGACCAGGCGCTGCAGGACCGTTCGTTGGCGACGGGCGGCGGCCTGTATCAGATGTGTCTCGGCAGCAACGATCTGCTGCGCACCCTGGCTACACCCCTGCTGGACCAAACGGCGCTTTGCCTGGGCGAACATTTGCCGATCACCGACGTGGCCCAGGTGCTGCTGGAAGATGCGCAGCGCGAGGCGGCCGGCGCGGGAGGGGTGGCGTCGTCGCTGCTTAGCGAGCAGGCGCGGGAATACTTCGCCAACGCGGCCCCGGTCGTGGCGCCTGCTGCGTCGACGCCCGTGCTCGCCGGGCACTGTGGGGGGCCCGTGACGCCCGAGCCGACCCTCGATGTGCCAGAAGGCCAGCAGGCATTCTTGCTGGTGCCGGCAAGCGATGCCGGCAAGGCGTATGGCGAGGAGGTTCACGGGGCCGTGGCACAGCTGCAGTTGGTGCGTGTGCCAGGCCAATCGGCTCTGCTGTTCTGCCGCGAACAAGGATACTTGCGGATGGAAGAACTGCAACGACTGCTCGGCCCGTGCCGTCGCGCATATGAAGAGACGAACACGACGCCGATCAGCTCGCCCCACGCGCGCTGCGACATCGTCGATTGGATTCCGCTCGATCCGTGAGCCGTGTCGGGCTACCAGCCCGCAGCGCCAGCAAGGGGGTCCTTTGCCCTTGCTGGCGCTGCGGGCTGATTATTGCGTGCGGCTTACCCCTTCACACCGTCATTCCCTTCGGGTGGCGCATCGGCCTTCGGCACCCCCGGCGCGAACACCCGAACGGTGTCTCCGGTGGGGGCGCCGGCAAAACCGTTACCTCCATCACGGAGGAGTTGGTCGATCTCGCTGCGGTTCATTTCTTCGCGCTGCAAGAGCGCCTCGACTAGCCGATCCAGGTCACTCCGCCGGTTTTCCAGCAGTTCGTAGGCCCGCTGGTCGGCCTCGCGCAGCAGCCGCTGCACTTCCTCGTCGATCACCTGCGCGGTTCCCTCGCTGAAGTCGCGCGGTTCCTGAATCTCCTTGCCCAGGAAGACGTGCTCCTCGCCAACGCGGAAGGACATCGGGCCGAGGCGATCGCTCATTCCCCAGTGGGTTACCATGTAGCGTGCCCAGCGGGTTGCCTGCTTCAGGTCCATCTCGACGCCGGCGAAGGGCTGGCCGTACACCAGACGCTCGACGGCCCGGCCGCCCATCAGTGTGGTCAGTTTGGCCTTGAAGTAATCCAGGCCGTGGTGGTGGCGGTCCTCGTCGGGCACGATCAGGTTGATGCCGCCGCTCTGGCCGCGCGGGATGATCGACACCTTCATCGGCTTATCCGCTTCCGGCTGAAGGTAGGCCACCAGGGCATGGCCCGCCTCGTGGTAAGCCGTGCGCCGCTTGTCTTCCTGCGTCAGCACCTCCTCGCGTTTGGGGCCGATCAGCACCCGGTCGGCAGCCCGTTCGAAGTCGGAGCTGTCGATCTTGCTCTTGCCCTCGCGGGTGGCCAGCAGGGCGGCTTCGTTGGTCAGGTTACGCAGGTCGGCCCCGGTCATCCCCAGCATCGACCGGGCGATGGACTCCAGGTCGACATGGTCGGCCAGCGGCTTGTTGCGTGTGTGGACCTTGAGGATGGCCAGCCGGCCCTGCCAGGTCGGCCGATCGATCGTGACGTGCCTGTCGAAGCGGCCCGGACGCAGCAACGCCGTGTCGAGGACGTCCGGCCGGTTCGTCGCCGCCAGAACGATGACCGACTCGGTCGGCTGGAAGCCGTCCATCTCGCTGAGGATCTGGTTGAGCGTTTGTTCGCGTTCATCGGAGCCGCCGCCAACGCCGGCGCCGCGCATTCGGCCGACGGCGTCGATTTCGTCGATGAAGAGAATGCAGGGACTATTCTCCTTGGCGGTCTTGAAGAGGTCGCGGACCCGGGAAGCGCCGACGCCGACGAACATCTGGATGAATTCGGAGCCGTTGATGTTGAAGAAAGGTACGCCGGCCTCACCGGCGACGGCGCGGGAGAGGAGCGTCTTGCCGGTACCGGGCGGCCCGACGAGTAGCACGCCCTTCGGCACCTGGGCCCCGAGCCTCTGAAACTTCTCCGGGCTGCGCAGGAATTCGACGACCTCGGTCAGCTCGCGTTTGGCGTTCTCCATATCGGCCACGTCATCGAAAGTGACGCGAGTCTTGTTGCGCTCATAGCGGCGCGCGGGACTCTTGATATAGTTGTTGAGGAAAGAGCCGCCGAGCGGATCGCGGAAGCGGGGCAGGAGAAACAGGATCACGCCCAGTAGCAGGGCGGCCGGCAGGATCATCACCAGAAGCGGGCCCAGCAAGGCCCAATGTTCCTTGTCGCCGATGAACTTGAAGGTGTCCTTGTTCTCCACCTGGAGTTGCCGCAGCTTCTTGACCATCTCGGGGTCTTCGACCAGGGGCCGAATCAGCGTGAACGTCTTGCTGCCGTTGAGCTTTCTCTTGATGTCGTCGGGCAGATCGTCGGGATTGTCCACCTCGACGCTGATCTGGTCGGCACCGACGTAATCGACCTTCTTGAGGTGTTTATTGAGGTCGGGTTCCTCGACGAGGCGGACGAGATCGCCATAGGTCAGCTTTTCGCCGGTGTTTTGCGAGTAGAGAAGGAGCATGCTCACGACCAGGATGAGGAACACCAGCCAGATCCAGCTACCGGGCATGACCGGCGTGGCACGGCGGCGAGGCTTGGCGGCGTTCGGCGGCGGAGTCGGTCGGGGGGGCATCGGAACTCCTCGGCTGCGGGCCGGCTCTCTGTTCGCGCGGTGCAAGGGGGACGGCGGATGGGTGTTGGCGGCGTGGCGCCGATTGCTCCCTCGGGCACCACACGGCCCGCACCGTCCCCACCAGTTAAGATAGCAAAACCCGCGGAACCTGACTACGCTGCGAAGGCAGCGCACGACATGGCTCTATCCTGGCTATTCTCCTGGTGGCGACCGCGTTGCCGCGGGCGTTCCCTGGAGTTCGTGGTGTACACGCGGTATGGCTGTCACCTCTGCGCGGTGGCGTGGCAACTGCTCCAGCGTGAGCAGCAGCGGCATGGGTTCGCGTTGACGGCGGTGGACGTGGACGGTGATCCGGAACTGATGGCGCGGTACGGCAACTGGGTGCCTGTGGTAACGGTCAACGGCCGGGTGCGCTTCCGCGGCGGGGTCAATGAGATTCTGTTGCGGCGGTTGTTGAAGCGACCGCCTGCGGATTAATCGTAGGAGCCCGCAGCGAGGGCCATGGTGGTGTTTTCCCTTGGTTGCGCTGTGGGCCCTCATGCCGCAAGACGATCACTCCTTCGGCGCTTCCTCCACGGTCGCAGCCGGCGGCGCTGTCGGTGCTGCCGCCGCTGCTGCCGCTGCTGCCGCCGCTTCTTCCGCGCGCTGAGCGGCCGCGAAGGCGGCCAATTCGGCGAAGGTGCGCAGCGGCGTCTTCCCTTCCAGCGCGGACTGAGTCAACTTCGGCTTGGGCGTCGGCCGGCCCGGGCGGCGCGGCCGTTGCGGAGGCTGATGGCCGCCGCGCTGTGGTGGACCTTCCCGGTTCCCACCGCTACCTGCGGACGCGGGCGCGGCCGGCGCCGCCTGACCGCCCCCCTGTCCAGCGTGCGCCTGCGCGGGAGCCCGGCCGCGCTGAGGTGGACCACCCGGACGGCGGCCGCGCTGCGGCGGATGTGCGCCGCGCTCGCGCTGCGGCGGACGCTCGCCCTGGGTTTGTTGCGGCTGCGGCTTCTTCTCGGGAGGCTTCCGCTCCGTTCCCGGTTGGATCATCGTCAGCGACACGCGCCGCCGTTCCTGATCCACCGACAACACCCAGACCGTGACCACATCGCCCACTGCGACCACGTCGTCGGGACTCTTGACATAGCGGTTGGCCATCTGGCTGATGTGGACGAGACCGCTGTCCTTCAGGCCGATGTCCACGAAGGCGCCAAACGGCACGACGTTCAGCACCATTCCCTTCAGTTCCATCCCCGGCAAGAGGTCTTCCAATTTGAGGATCTTCTTCTTGAAGATCGGCGGCGGCAGGTCCTCGCGCGGATCCCGGCCGGGCCGCATCAGCGCTTCGATGACGTCGCGCACCGTCGGCGAACCGGCATCCAGGCGGGCAGCCGCCTCATCGGCGGAATACGTCTTGAGCTTTTCACGCAGCTCGGCGAGCTTCTCCTTGTCGTCCAGGTTTTCGGGGACGTAGCCCAGTTCGGCCAGGAGTTGCCGGGCCAGCGCATAGCTTTCCGGGTGGATCCAGGTCCTGTCCAGCGGGTTGCTGCCGGCGATCTTGAGGAAGCCAGCCGCCTGTGTGAAACGAGTCTCGCCGATACCGGGCACCTGCATAAGCTGCTCTCGCGCCTGGAACGGCCCGTGCTGCTTGCGATATTCGACCAGCTCGCGCGCGGTCAGCTGGTTCAGACCGGAGACGTGCCGCAGCAGCGGTACGCTCGCCGTGTTCAGATCGACGCCGACGTGATTGACGCACGATTCGATGACGGCGTCGAGCGAGTCCTTGAGCTGCCGCGGGCTGACATCGTGCTGGTAGAGGCCGACACCGATGTTCTGCGGATCGACCTTGACCCATTCGCTGAGCGGATCCTGTAAGCGCCGGCCAATAGAGATGGTGCCGCGCAGGGTGGCATCGAAGTTTGGGAATTCTTCGCGGCCGATGTTGCTGGCCGAATAGACGCTGGCACCGGCCTCGTTGACGATGACATAGGCCAGGTCCGGATACGGCGTCGCGGGCAGCGGTGAGGGAGCCGGCGCGGCGGCCTCGACGGGCAGCGGTGGGGGAGCGGGCGCGGCGGGGACCTCGGCCGGCGGCTGCACAGCAGCCTCTGCGGGAGACGGTGCCTCGGCCGGTGTCGCGGTGGCTGGTGCTGCTGGCGGCGCTGTCGGGGCAGCGTTTTCGGCGACCGGCGGTGGCGGCGGTGCGACGTTGGCGGGCGGCGGTGGCGATTCCAGACGAGCGATCAGTTCGGAGACGAGTTCTTCCGTCTCGCGGCAGGCGGTGCCGTTGCCGATGGAGACGACATTGAGCTGGTGCTTGCGGACCAGTTCTTCCAGCTTGGCCCGCGCCTCGTCTTTCTTGTTCTGCGGCGGATGCGGATAGACGACGGCATCCTCGAGGAGGTTGCCGTTCTCGTCGAGACAGGCGACCTTGCAGCCGGTGCGGAAGCCGGGGTCGATGGCCAGCACGCGACGGCCGTGCAGCGGCGGTTGCAGGAGCAGGTTCCGCAGGTTGCGCGCAAAGACGCCGACGGCGTGCTCCTCGGCGACGTTCGTCAGTTCGCGGCGGATCTCGCGCTCCAGGCTCGGCAGCAGCAGCCGCGACAGGGCGTCATCCAGCACGATGCGCAGGAAGTCCTCATGCGGATGCCCCTGGAGCGGATCGTGCAGCGGCGCCGGCCCGCGCGGCCCGGAGCGGTGTCCTCCTTCGGGCCGGTGCCGGCCCGGCGCTTCGTGGTCGGGATGGTGCGCTTCGTGGTCGGCGGGCGGCGAGGGGGCCTCGGGCGGCGGCGCGGTCTGCGGCACAGGCAGCTTGTCCAGGGCGCGGCGCCGGACTCCCTCCACATCCCATTCCAGCTTCACCTGCAGCGCGTTCTCCTTCTCGCCGCGGTTGATCGCCAGGATGCGATGCGGCGGGATGGTGCGGGCGGCCTCGGTGAACTGGAAATAGTCCTTGTACTCCAACCCCTGGTCCGGCGCCAGCTTTTCGTGTTTGACCGTGCAGAGTTTACCGGTTTCCCAGAGCACGGAGCGCACGGCGGCGCGAACATCGGCGGTTTCGCTGATGAGTTCCGCGAGGATGTGCTGGGCGCCGGTGAGAACCTCTTCCGGAGTATGTAGCTCTTTCTCCGGGTTGATGAGCGTCGGCAGCACTTCATGCAGGTTGGCAACGGCCGGTTCGCGGTTCCAGAGGGCGAAGGCCAGCGGCTCCAGGCCGCGCTCGCGCGCCTTGCTCGCCAGAGTGGCCTTCTTCGGCTTGTACGGCAGGTAGAGGTCTTCGAGACGCTTGGGCGTATCAGCCGCCAGGATGGCGTGGCATAGCTCGTCGCTCAGCTTGCCCTGGTTGTCAATGCTCTTGAGGATCGTCTGCTTCCGCTCGGCCAGTTGCCGTAACGCCGCCACCCGCGTCTGAATGGTGCGGATGACCTGCTCGTTGAGGCCGCTGGTGCGTTCTTTGCGGTAGCGGGTGATGAAGGGAACGGTGTTGCCCTCGTCGAGCAATTGCACCACGCTCTCCACCTGTACCTTGCGGATTTGCAAGTCCTGGGCGATCCGCGATAGGTCCAGTTTCAAGCCACCACCGGTCTCGGGACCGGAGGTAGTGCGAACAACAAGCTGATCTGGCATGGTTCTTTTTCGCGTAACGTGTCAAGCCGCCCTCGGCCTGCTCCAACAGGCTGAGGGAGAGACGGTGGTAGCGTGGACAATTGGCGCTACTCTAGCGCGATTGGGAGAAGGTGTCAAGTCGGCTCTCCTCGGCAGCCTACCAGGCTTGAAACGGCACGCCAGGATTGTGTACATTTGTTCATGTTCCGCGGCCGTTTCTGGTGGAGCGAAATGTAAATCCAGGGGAGGGGAAGTGTGGATGCGCGATCGATTCTGCATCTGGACGTGGATGCGTTCTTCGCCTCGGTGGAGCAGCGCGACGACTCCCGGCTGCGCGGCCGGCCGGTGGCGGTCGGTACCGGCGTCGTGGCGAGTTGCAGTTACGAGGCGCGGCGCTGGGGCGTGGCCACCGGCATGCGCCTGGCTGAGGCCCGGCAGTTGTGCCAGCCGCTCGTCGTGCTGCCAGGCGACTACCGGCGCTACGAGCAGGCGGCGCGGCGCATCCTCGCCATTTGTCAGGACCACACGCCGCTCGTCGAGGTCGCCGCCCTGGATGACCTGTACCTGGACGTTAGCCAGCCTGGCCAAGCCGCAGCGGACCCTCTGCCCGAGCGCGTCGCCGGCGGACTCCGCACCCAGGTACGCGACGAGGTGCGTCTGAGCGTGGCCGTCGGTATGGCGAGCAGCAAGCTGGTGGCGAAGGTGGCGACGCGCCAGGCCAAGCCCGGCCGGCAGATACGCGTCGCTACGGGGACGGAGCAAGAGTACCTCGCGCCATGGCCGGTGCGCGTGCTCTGCGGCGTCGGGCCGCGTGTGGCGCAGCGGCTGGATCGGCTGAACGTGCAGCGCGTTGGCCAGGTGGCAGCCATGCCGCTGCCGGTGCTGTGTGGGTTGTTCGGCAATCAGGGGAAGACGATGTACCAGCAGGCGCAGGGCGTCGATCCCCGGCCGGTGGAGCCGCAGCGGCCGCCGCGCTCCGTCAGCCGCTGCACCAGCCTGGAGCCGCCCGCGGCCGACCGGGCATTCCTGCGAGCCATGCTCGAACACCTGCTGGAACGGGCGTGTGCGTGGCTGCGCTTCCACGACCTGGCTGCGAAGGGACTCGTCGTTCGCATCCGCTACGGCGATTACGAGGGAGCGGAGGGACGAACACCGTTTCGCCGTGCCACGGACGACGAGCAGGAGTTGAAGGAAGCGGCGCGCGAGCGGTTGGACCGGTTGTACCAAAGACGACTGCCGCTGCGATTGCTGGGCGTGGAGCTGAGCCCGCTGGGGCCGGTGGATCGGCAAGCGATGTTGTTCCCCGATGCGGCGGAGGAACGGCGACGCCGGCTGAGCGCGTGCAGGGACGCGATCCGGCAGCGCTTCGGATTCATGTCTGTGGTCAGCGGCGAGTCGCTGCTGCTGGCCGAGCAGGGACTGGAACACGACCGCGACAATTTCCGCCTGCGCACGCCGTGCTTGACACGTTAAAGCTTGCCCCCCCATCCCTCGTGTAGCCACGACGCGCAGCGGAGCGCGAGGGAGGTGCGCTGTTGCGCGTCGTGGCTACACTCCAGCAGGCCAGCCCGTTGCAAAAAAGCCTGGCATTCCTGGCCGGGGCGGTTATCCTGACACTTAGGGCAAGTCTCTTGGCTCTCAGGGGAGGACCCTCCCATGCGGCGAACGGTGTGGACAGGTGCGGCAATTCTCGGCGTGGTGGCAGCGCTAACGCCAGCGGCGCGGGCGGCCGATGAGGACGCCGTGAAGCGGGCCGTCGACCGAGGCGTGGCCTATCTGAAACAGCTGCAGCAGGCGGATGGCACCTGGCCGTACCAGCAGGTGCCGGAGCACAGCGCTGGTGCCACTGCCCTGGCAGGGCTGACCCTCCTGGAGTGTGGCACGCCCGCCAACGATCAGGTCGTCCAGAAGGCCACCCGGGCCGTACGCGAGCGCAGCATCGGCCTTACGACCACCTACAGCCTCTCCCTCGCCATCCTCTTCCTCGACCGCCTCGGCGAACCGGCTGACGAGCAGCTCATCGAGTCGATGGCAATTCGTCTCCTCGCGGGACAGAATCCCGCCACCGGCGGTTGGACCTACGATTGTCCTCCTCTGCCGAGCGCTGAGGTCAGCCGCCTGCAGGCGCTGCTCCGGCAGCGCAACGAGCTGGTGGCCAAGGAAATTCCGCGGCCCGCGGCCAAGGGAAAACGCGAGGCCAGCGATCTGCCCAAGGAGATCCAGCAGCAGCTGCAACTCGTCAATCGTGCCCGTGGGGGGAACGGCATCAGTGGCAACGACGACAACTCGAACACGCAGTTCGCCACCCTTGCCCTGTGGGTGGCGCGCCGGCAGGGCATTCCCGTGGATGATGCACTGCGCCGGGTAGAGACCCGCTTTCGCGGCAGTCAGCACGCCGATGGCGGCTGGTCCTACACTCCGTCAACGGTACCGTCGCTTCCCCGAGGCATACCGCTGGGGATGATGCCGGGGATGGGCTCGACGCCGGCCATGACCTGCGCCGGTCTGCTTGGTCTCGCCTTTGCTCATGGCAACGCTCTGGAAAGGGCGGCCAAAGGTGGCCGCGGCGGTGTGGCGGCCCCCCGCGACCCGAATAAGGATCACGTCGTCAAGAGTGGGCTGCTGGCCCTGGGCACGACCATCGGTCAACCCTTCGATAAGGTGCAGGCCAACCCGCAATTCGCAGGCGTTCCTCCTGCGGGTTTCAACGGGGTGCCGATGCTCGGGCCGCGGGCCAACGGCAAAGGCTATTATTTCCTCTGGTCGCTGGAGCGCGTCGCCGTCGCCTACGGCCTCAAGACGATCGGCAAAAAGGACTGGTATGGCTGGGGCTCCGACATCCTGGTACGCAACCAGGGCGGTGACGGCAGCTGGGTCGGCGAGTTCGCCGAGGGCGGCGTCGATACCTGCTTCGCGCTGATGTTCCTGAGCCGCGCCAACCTGGCCGAAGACCTGACGACCACGCTCAAGGGCAAGGTGGACGATCCCAACGAGCGCGAGTTGCGGGCGGGCGGAGCGGGCGGCGCGGACCTGATGAAGGGCAAGAAGATTGGGCTGCCGCCGGCCTTCGAGAACGGCGAGAAGCCGGTCGCGACCAAGCCGATGCCGAAGCCGGGCAGCGAAGAGAAGGCTCCTTCGCGCGTGGCGCAGCCGGCGGCGGATAGCGAAGTGGCGAAACTGAGCGAGGAGTTGATCGGCGCCAATCCGGACAAGCGTGAGACGGTGCTGGACAAGTTGCGCGACAGCAAGGGTGCGGTGTACACAGACGCCCTGGCCCTGGCCATTCCGAAACTGACCGGCGCGGACAAGAGCAAGGCACGTGACGCCCTGGCCGACCGAATGGCACGCATGACCATCACCACGCTGAAAGACAAATTGGAAGACGAGGACCTGGAGATCCGGCGGGCGGCAGCGTTGGCCTGCGCGATGAAGGAAGACAAGACGCATATCGCCCGCCTGGTCGAGTTGCTGGAGGATCCGGAGCCTCCGGTGTCCCGTGCGGCTCATGCGGCGCTGAAGAGCCTGACCGGGGAGGACTTCGGTCCCGACGCCGAAGCCAATCGGGCCGACGTGACGCGAGCCGTCGCTGCCTGGCGCGTGTGGTGGCGCAAGAACCGCGGCAAATGAATCGTGTAGCCGCAACGCACAGCGGGCTTTGCTCCTAAAGGCCTCTTCCGGGTCGTGTTTCGGTTCATCCGGGCGGGTTACGTTTCAGCCTCCTAAGCGCGTCGCCCTTCTGTAACCGTACAGGCCGCTCACAACGGCCGGGTTTTTCGCAAAATCTCGCGGCCGGTTCCACCCGAAATGGATCGTCAGCTTATCGCCTTCCACTTGGTAAACGCCGCAGATGTCATCCTTGCGCCAGGCGGCAGGCCAGGACGGATCGTCGGAAGGCAGTAGGTCGATTTCTTTCGGGTTCTTATCCGCATTGATGCGACAAGGCAGATCCACAATCACACGGATGCCACAGTACATTCGGTAGCGACCACCTTTGATGAACAGCATTGTCGGATCGTCCTCCGGGGGAACGGCCACGGGTTCGGGACGATTTGACAGGTTGCCGCAATGCAGCCAGATAAGCTGCCACTCCCCCTCAATCCTGTCCGCTTCACTCATGGCGTTGCCTCACCTTACCCCGGTCGGGCCATCGGAAGCACGTCAGGCGTCTCGGCCGGCGCTTGGTCATTCTGCCAGAACTCCGCCTCGATTCCTAGTTCGCTCCGCTGCGCGTCGCGGCTAAACGGAGTACCGGAACTTCCATCCCTTCCAGGGGTTCAATACCTCGACGCCTCCTTCGCCGCTTGTCGAGGTGCCGCCATGCGCCGTTCGCTGCTGTCGCTCGTCCTGTCGGGAAGCGCTTTCCTCCCGTCTGCCGTACGCGCCGCCGATTCGCAGCCGCCCAAGCAGACAGCGCCGCAATTCGGGGAGCTAATCAAGCTCACGCCCGTCGAGTTCCTGAAACGCTTCGATCAGAACAAGGACGGCGTCCTTACGCCCGATGAAGTGCCGTCGTTTCTGAAACGCGGTTTTGAGCGCTTCGATTCGAACAAGGACGGCAAACTTGAAGAGAAGGAAATTGCCGCCATGCTCAAGGTGGTCCGCGAACGCTTTGCCCAGGGCCAGGGCACCCCAGACAAGGCCGCGATCGACCGTGTGGTGGCCAACCTGCTCGAGCGCTTCGATACGAACAAGGACGGCAAGCTCAGCAAGGACGAGGTGCGCGGCCCGTTGGCCGAGAACTTCGACCGCTTGGACACGAACAAGGACGGCTTCCTCGACAAGGAAGAGCTGCGGAAAGCGGCGGCGCTTTTCCTGGCACGCCAGGGAGGCAATCCGCAGGCCGGGCAGCCGGGCGTCAATGAACCGGATTTCGACGCCTTCGACGCCAACGCCGACGGCCGGCTGACGCGCGACGAGTTGAAGGGCACGCCCTACGCCGATAAGTTTGACGACATCGACGCCAACAAGGACGGCAAGATCAATCGCAAGGAATGGAAGAGTTATTTCAAGAAACAGACGGAGAAGAAGTAGTCGCAAACCACCCGCAGCGCCGGCAAGGAAAGAAAGGCCCGCAGCGCCGGCAAGGAAGGAATAAATGCTTGCTTGCGCCGCGGGCCGCCTCTCTTCTCCTCTTTCCTAGCCTCTCCAGTCAGAAATCCTCCTCCCTTTTGCCCTGCTTCTGTCATAATGAGAAACGGTAGCGGACACTGGTGAAGGCGAAGAGGTGCAACGTGACTGCAGCCCCGGCGCGCTGCGTGGGTATCTTGACCAGTGGCGGTGATTGTCCCGGACTGAACGCCGCCATCCGGGGCGTGGTCAAGCCCACTCTGAGCGATTATCACATCGAGGTCATCGGCATCGAGAAGGGCTTCCGCGGCCTGGTCGAGAACCATACGCGGCCTTTCCACCTCAATGACGTCTCCGGCATCCTTGCCGCCGGCGGCACCATTCTCGGCACCAGCCGCGAGAAGCCGCACAAGATGCCTCTACCCAACGGCAAGACCGTCGATTTGACCCAGCGAGCCGTGGAGAACTACCAACGCCTCGGTCTCGACTGCCTCGTCTGCCTCGGAGGCAACGGCACCCAAAAGATCGCCTACAATTTGATGCAGCACGGTCTCAACGTGCTCGGCCTGCCCAAGACCATCGACAACGATCTCGCCGAAACCGACTACACCTTTGGCCATGACTCCGCCGTCACGACCGCGACACACGCCATCGACCGGCTGCATTCGACGGCCGAGGCGCACCTGCGAGTCATGGTCATCGAGCTGATGGGCCACAAGGCTGGCTGGCTGACGCTGGCCGCAGGCCTGGCGGGCGGTGCCGACGTCATTCTCATTCCGGAAATCCCCTACGACGTCGAGCGAATCTGCCAGCACCTGACCGAACGGCGGCGGCGCGGTAAGTGGTTCAGCATCCTGGCCGTGGCGGAGGGAGCGTCTCCCAAATTGCCCCCGGAACAGGCGGCCGCGCTCGCGGAGGCAAAGGAAGAGAAGAGAAAAAAGAAGAAAAAGAAGAAGGGCGAGAAGGGGGAGCCCGAGAAGGGGCCGGGCGATGCACCGCCCGTGGTCGGCAGAGGGTTAGCCCTGGATACGGCCGGAGAAGGACGAGTAAGCTCCGCGGTCGCCAAGGCGTTGACCAAGCGCCTGGGCATTGAGTCGCGGGTGACGGTGCTCGGCCATCTGCAGCGCGGCGGCGTGCCGACGCCGTTCGATCGCATCCTTGCCACACGCTTCGGTACGCATGCAGCCGAACTGCTGGCAGAAGGCAAGTTCAATCGGGTGGTGTGCCTAAAGGGCGCGGAGGTGACCTCGGTGCCAATTGAACAGGTGGCGGGCAAACTGAAGCTGGTGCCGCCCGACCACGAACTGATCCGCGCGGCCCGGCATGTCGGCACGAGTTTCGGTGATTAAATGGGACGGCCGCCGGGGAACAGGTGACTGTTCCCCGGCGGCCCATGCCTCCTGAAGCTTCAGGAGGGACTTGCGGCGGCAGGATTTGAACCTGCGACCTCCAGGTTATGAGCCTGGCGAGCTACCACTGCTCCACGCCGCGCCTTGTGCGAGCCGCTCCCGCGACTGGGCGTCAGGAGCGGCTCTTCACTTTCATTGTATTCGACAGGTCAAGGGCTGGAAGAGCAGACAATCTATCGAGAATCAGACATGACGACGTCCACTGAAAAACCTTCTCGCAAGCGTGAATGGGCCCCGCGCATCTGGGAAGGCAGCGAATTCTTCGGCTGGCTTCGGCTGCTCGCGCGCAATCGCTTCGCCGTCGCCTGGTCCTATTCCTACATCGCGGTCATCGTTACGGTCGTCAGCATCGTCCACACGCTGCTGCGCCTGGTCGAGGAAGCCGTCTACGGCCCCCGGGTGCGCCGCACGGTCATTCCCGAGGCTCCGCTCTTCATCGTCGGCCACTGGCGCACCGGCACCACGCTGCTGCACGAGCTGCTCATTCAGGACGCACGGCACACTTTTCCGACGACTTACGAGTGTTTGGACCCGAACCATTTCCTGCTGACCGTGAACTGGCTGCCGCCGTTGCTGGTGTGGATGCTGCCGTCGCGGCGACCGATGGACAACATGCCCGCCGGCTGGGAGCGGCCGCAAGAGGATGAGTTCGCCATGTGCTTGATGGGCCAACCGTCGCCGTACCTGACCATCGCCTTTCCCAACCATCCGCCGCAGGACCAGGCGGCGCTCGATCTCGACGGCCTGACGTCGCGTGCCCGGCGCTCCTGGTGTCGGGCCTTCCTCTACTTCCTGAAGAAGTTGACGTTCCACAGGCACGGCCGCCTCGTCCTCAAGTCGCCGACCCACACCTGCCGAATCAAGCACCTGCTGCGTCTCTTTCCCGAGGCGCGTTTCGTCCACATCGTGCGCGATCCCTACGTGGTCTTCCCCTCGACGGTCAACCTCTGGAAGACGTTGTACGAGACGCACGGTTTGCAGCATCCGACCTTCGCAGGACTGGAAGAACACGTCTTTGCGACGTTCTCTCATCTGCATGCCAGGCTGGAGGAGGACAAGGGGCTGATCGAGCCGCGGCGCTTCTACGAGCTGCGCTACGAGGGACTGGTGGGCGATCCGCTGGGCGAAATGCGGAAGCTGTACGACCACCTGGAACTGGGCGGCTTCGAGGAAGTGCTGCCACGGTTAGAGAGCTACGTGGCCGGTATGCGCAGCTACCAGACCAACCGGTACGGGCTGCAACCCGCGGTGCGCGCGGAGATCACGCGACGCTGGGGCGATGTGATTCGGCGCTACGGTTATGCCGCGGAGGCGACTCCCAAGAAACCGCTGGCGGTTTAGCGAAAGAGCCGCCCACAGCTCAGAAGTCAAACCGCCTCGAAAATAGTGGCGATTCCCTGCCCCGCCCCGATGCACATCGTCGCCAACCCGAGGTGGGCACCGCGATCTTTCATCGCATGCAGCAAGGTCGTGGCGATGCGGGCACCACTGGCGCCGAGCGGATGGCCGATGGCGATGGCGCCACCGCGAACGTTCACCTTCTCCGGGTCGGCGCCGAGCAGCTTGATGACCGCCAACGTCTGGGCCGCAAACGCCTCGTTGATCTCGATGAGATCGATGTCCTGCAGCTTCAGCCCGGCCCGTGCGAGCGCCTTTTGCGTCGCGGGCACCGGACCAATTCCCATGACCGAGGGATCGACGCCAGCGACCGCCATGGCGCGGACCCTGGCCATCGGCTTCAGTCCGAATTCGCGTGCTCGATCCTCGGACATGATGAGCACGGCGGCGGCACCGACGTTCAGCGGACTGGCGTTGCCGGCGGTGACCGTGCCGCCGCTGGGCATGAACGCCGGCCGCAGTGCCCCCAGTGCTTCCAGGCTCGTGTCGCGGCGGATGCACTGGTCCTCGGTCATCACCTTGCGCCGGCCTTCCTCATCGCGGCCCCACGTCGGGACGATTTCCTTCGTAAACTGGCCGGAGTCGGTTGCGGCGGCGGCACGCTGATGGCTGCGCAGGGCAAACTCGTCCTGGGCGCGGCGGCTGATCTTGTAACGCAGCGCGAGGTTTTCGGCAGTCAGCCCCATGTTGAAGACCGCCGGGCTGTGCCGAAAGAAGAGGCGCAGGCTGGGATCGAAGCCAGCCTCCATCGGCAGATGGTGCATGTGCTCGACGCCGCCGGCAATCTGCACGTCCTCGCAGGCGGCGATAATGCTTTGCGCGGCCTGGTTGATGGCTTGCAAACTGGAGCCGCAGTTGCGATTGACCGTGACGCCTCCGATCTCCAGCGGCAGTCCGGCGATCAGCGCCGCCTGCCGCGCGATGTCGTAGCCCTGCTCGCCGTGCTGCTTGACGCAGCCCCAGTGGATGTCCTCCACCGCCGACGCGGGTAGCTTGACGCGCTCCAGCAACGCTTTCATGAGATCGGCCGACAGATCGTCGGCGCGAACGTCGCGGTAGATCCCCTTCTCGGGATGAGCGCGGCCAATCGGGGTCCGGACGGCAGCGATGACGGCAGCCTGACGCATTTGCACCTCCTCGCGGCGAAAGGTGGTGTCATCCTAGTCTGCCCCGGGCGGCGTCACAAGAGAGCAAACGCTGAACGTGCTCGGTAAGTTAGTGAACGGTATCCATTGACAGGTTTGTCCCGGGCGATTACTTAGCCCGCATCTCACTGGCGCTCCGGACCGCACTCGAAACGGCAGGATGCCATGCGACGTTCCCAAAACCGCGAAGCCTCCCGGTGCTCGGCATGGTCAGCCCCTGTCCCTGGCCCGCGGAACAAGCCTCCCTCCCTCACCTCGCGCCCGGATTCGTTGCCCATCTTTGCCAGATAGACCGTGGGCAACGAGATTTCCGAGAGCCACTAAAGTCCGTGCATTCAGGTGCCGAAGGAAAACTTACTGGCCTGCCAGGGCCAGCTCAACCTCTCTCCCGGAATAGACACAATGAAACAGCACAAGCGAGCCAGGATCGCTCTGGAGGTAGAAACCCTGGAAACCCGGGAGATGCTGTCCGTGGCCGCACCGCCGGTCACGGTCATTTCCCACGAGAATTTCGACAAGAGTGCGGTGGGAACTTTACCGGTCGGCTGGGCCCAATGGAGCAGTCAGGGCGCCTTCGCGGTAAACGCTAACAACGGCACCGGCGCCAGCCAGAGTCTCGACGTCAACGGCGACAGCAGTCTCATCGGCCGCGCCTGGTTGGATCAGGCCCAGCCTGCCAACCTCCAGGCCAATGCCGCCTTCTTCCTCGATAGCCTGGTTCCCGGCCAGCTCCTCGCGCGCGGCAGCCATCTCGATACGGCCACCCCGACCTATTACGCCGTGTCGGTAACGCGCGGTGTCCAGGTGCAGCTGACGCGCACCGTCAACGGAGTCACGAGCACGCTTGGCCACCTCCAGTCGGCCGCCTACCTCAGTGGCGTCTGGACCGAGGTCAGTTTGCAGATCGACGGGTCGAATTTGCAGGTCTTCCTGCAGCGTCTCGACACGGGCGCATACCTGACGAGCCGAGGCCAGTGGCAGAGGGGCCCCGTCGCCGCGCTGAACATCAATGACTCGGTCATCCATGGCGGCGGCCAGGTCGGCCTTGGCCGCACTTCCGGTATTGCCGGGCAGATGAGCTTTGACAACTTCGTCGTCCTGGGCGTCACGCCCAGCAGCGGGCGGGTGCCTGTCTACGTCCAGGAGAGCTTCGACCGCACCTCAGCCACTCTGCTGCCTGCAGGCTGGTCGCAGTGGAGCAACGAGGGCGCCTTCTTCGTCTCCAATCAGCAGTCTCTGACCGGCAGAAACGACCTGGCTGCGAACGGTGCCCGCGGCGAGGACGACCGCGCTTGGCTCAAGACGCCCGCGCCGGCGGATACCCAGGTCAGCGCCGCCGTATTCGTCAATTCGCTCGATCCGGCCGAGGTGCTGCTGCGCGGCAGCCGCCTGAACACCGCCATGCCCAGCTACTACGCGGCGGCCGTCACGCGCGGCATGCAGGTTGAGTTGCTGCGCATGGCTGACGGCAACCTCAGTTCGCTGGGACTGCTCCAGTCGAACGATTATGTGAGCAACCAATGGCTCGTGGTGACGCTGCAAGCGACCGGCAGCCACCTGCAGGTCCAGGTGCAGCGGCTCGATACGAACCAGTACCTGGCCAGCGACGGCAGCTGGCAAAGCAGTCCCGCCATCGCACTGAGCGCCAATGACACCGCCGTGAGAGGTTCCGGCCTGGTCGGGTTGGCCCGCGGCAACGACTACTCCGGCACGGTCCTCTTTGATAGTTTCAGCGTGGCCCAGCCAGCGGCGCCGCTGTTGACTGTGGACATCGCTTCGCCGCAGAATGGAGCCGTCATCTCCCACGCGACTTCGGTGCAGGTGTCCGTGTCCAACTACAGCCAACTCGACCACGTGGCCTTCTTCGTGGACAATGCGCTGCAGGCAACGGATAACACCGCTCCTTATTCCTGGGTGCTCGATCCGGGTACGCTGTCCGACGGCTTGCACACGTTAACGGTCATGGCTTACGACCGCGGCGGGGCCGTTGCGCAGTCAGCGCTCACGGTGACGACGAGCAACACCGGGACCGTGCAGCGCGTGAACATTCCGCGGCACTACCACCACATCCGCATCGCCGAACTGGCCTACAGCGGCACGGTGCTGGGCGCGTTCGAGCAGAACCTGCTGCGCAACAGCATTGATCTCGTCATTCCGAACACGGCGTACCTGCGCGACATCGACAGCATCTCGCCCAAAACGCCGCAGCTGATCTACACCAACGTCTCCAGCATCTATCAGAACTTGCTCACCGACTGGCTCAACTGGGCCGACGCGCACGGCATTAACCGCGAAGCCGCCCTTTACCACGTGACCACGCCGACCACCATCACCGGCAGGAGTTCGTCGTCGCAACCGGTCACCTGGTTCTGGGGCGTTTACCTGGGCGGCCAGACAGTGAACTTCGTGGACCAGACCTTTGCGTCGCACGATCCCGCGGCCCCAGGGGTAAACTTCGGGGGGCAGGGTACGTCGATGTACTTCGGCTTTCCCGATCCTTTCCGAGAGATGAACTTCAGCCTGGCGGCCGGGGCCAGTGGTGGGTGGTCGGCGGCGCTGGAGTATGCCACGGGCGTCGATGCCAGCGGCTTGCCCACCGGCTGGGCGCCGCTGCGAACACTCTCCGATGGCACCAACGGCTTGACCCGTTCCGGACAGATCACCTTCGATCCGCCGTCCAACTGGGAGCCGGTGTCGGTGAACGGCGGGGCCCGGATGTTCTACGTCCGCTTCCGCACGGTCGTGGATGGCAACGCGCCGACGGCCAACTCGATCCTCGGCCGCGATTACGTCAACGCCCGCCGCACCAACCGGGGGACCATCCCGATCTTCGATTACGCCGCGGACAAGAACCACGACGGCTATTTGAACGATGCCGAATGGGCGCACCGTCGTCCCGGCATGAATGCCCGCTTCGTGTACGAGACGCGGCTGTTCCAGGGCGTCTACGGCCAGATGCGGCCGGCGACGAATCCCTCGAGCCCCGCCTTCCGCCGCTGGGCCGTCGATTTCTACGTCCGCCTGCTGAAGGGACAACCGGTGGCGGACGGCCTCTTCGTGGACAACTCGAACGGCAAATTGCCAGCCGATCCGGGCGCGGTGATCGAGACCGTGTCCTCCTATTCCACCGACTACGGCACCTTGCTCAACGCCATCGGCCAGGCCATTTCGCCGCACTGGTTGCTGGCGAACACCTCGGGCGGCGGCACGAACGCCGACGGCGTCATCCAGCAGAACACAGGCTATTTCGAGGAATTCGCCATCCGGCCGCTGGCGCACAACTGGCAGCAGTTCGAAGACGTGGCCGGTGTTATCGCCCACCGGGCCGCGCTGCGGTCGCCGGCGCCCTATGCGGTGCTCGACAGTTTGCCGCTCGGCGGGTCGCCCACCGATCCGCGCACGCAGATCGCGACGCTGGCCTACTACTACATGGTGGGCGACCCGGTCTCGACGTTCCTCGACTTCTACGGCGGTTTCGAACCGTCCAGTTCGTGGAGCCGGCACTGGTCGAAGGCGGTCGCATTCGACGTCGGCCAGCCGGTCGACAGCTGGTCGCTCTTCGCAACCGGCAATGACCCAGCGAAGACGAACTTGACCTACCGGATTTACCAACGCTTCTACACGAACGCCCTCGTGCTGTACAAACCGCTGTCGCACGCCCAGGGCGCCAATTCGGACGGCACACTCGCGTCGAAGACGGCGACGACACATTCGCTGGGCGGGAGGTATCGTCCGCTGCACGCGGACGGCACGCTAGGCTCGCCCATCACCAGCATCACGCTTCGCAATGGCGAGGGCGCGATTCTGGTAAAGGTATAGAGGCGGTCCAGCCCGCGCCGCCAGCAAGGACGGAAGAAAACCCTTGCTGGCGGCGCGGGCTAATCCGCCTTCTGGTGGGTGACGTTGACACGTCGCGAGCGTTCCGCTCACAATGGCGGTGACCGCTGTCGTGCGCCCTTCTCGCTTCGCGTCTCCGTCAACGTGTACCCATGAAACGATTGCACATGTCTCGCTTCGATACGCTGTTGCTCACCGGCGCCGGCTCCACACTGCTACTCGGCGCCGGCTTCTTGCTTCTCCGGCACGGCCAGCCGACGCAGCCGCCAGCCGTTGCCCTTGCACCCGCGCCAGCCGTTCCAACCGTGCCACTTCGCCTGGCCGTCGCCGACGGCACGGCCGGTCCCTTCCGCACCGTCTCCCGGGTCGTCACGCCCGACGTGCAGGAGTCGTTCGACACGACGGACGCCGGCAGTCTGCCGGCGGGCTGGTCGCAGTGGCACAACGGCAAGGGCTCCGCGTTTGCGGTCTCGACGAGCAAGGCACTGAGTGGGGCGAAGAGCCTCGCGTGTGCCGGCGGCAGCACCGTGGCGGCGCGTGCCTGGCTCGATCGGCCAGGCGCGACTGATGTGCAGGCCAGCGTCGCGGCCTATCTGAACACGCTTATTGCCGCCCAGGTGCTGGTGCGCGGCAGCGCTCTCGACCGAGCCGCTCCGAGCTACTACGCCGCCTCGGTGGCGCGCGGCCTGGAAGTGCAACTCGCGCGCGTCGTCAAGGGCGAGACGAAGTCATTGGGCACGCTGAAATCGGCCGGCTACGTCAGCGAGAAATGGGTACGTCTGAGCCTCCGCGCCGAGGGGAAGCAACTGCGCGTGCGCGTGCAGCGTCTCGACACCAATCAGTATCTCGATAGTGCCGGTCAGTGGCAGCCTGCGCCGGTGTGGGCACTGAGCGCGACGGACGAAACGCTGGCCGGCGCCGGCAAGGTGGGCCTGGCGCGGCCGGCGCGCTACGCGGGCACCGTATTCCTCGACGATTTCACCGCCGGGCCGCCGCCGGCTGAGGAGCCGCCGTCTGTTGTTGCTACCACGCCGCCGCCCGTCAAGCCGATGGTGAAGACCACCGGGCCGAGTGTGCCTCCGCCCGCGATGGCGACGAAGCCGGTGGCGTGGCAGCGACCGGCCATTCCCCGACACTATCCGCATATTCGCCTCGCCCAGCTGGCCTACGCGGGCACGCCCATGGGCGCCTTGGAGGATCGTCTTCTGCGTGAAAGCGTGGACCTCGTCGTCCCGAACGCAATCTACCTGCAGCACATCCACGAGGTCGCTCCCGAGACGCCGCAGCTCATCTATACGAACACCTCGAACCTCTACCAGGACCTGCTGCTCGATTGGTTCGGCTACGCCGATGCGCACGGCCTGTCGCGCGAGGCGGCTTTCTACCATGCGGCGCATGCCGTGCCCTTCCGCGGTGACAGCCCTTCTTCGCAGCCGGTGAACTGGTTCTGGAGCATCTACCGCGGCGGCCAGCATTTGACGAAACTGACTGCGGCGGCCCACGCCAGGAACGCTCATTTTGCCTTCGGCCGTGAAGGGGAGTCGCTGTACGTGGGCTTCTGCGAGCGTTTCCGAGAAATCAATGTCGAGTTGCTTGCCCCGTCCGGCGATGGTTGGGCGGCGTCGCTGGAGTATCCGGCGGCAGTGAGCGATGCCGGCTTGCCGGTCGATTGGAAACCGTTGGCCGCGGTCGCGGACACAACGGCGCAACTGACCCGTTCCGGCCAGATCGCGTTCGACCCGCCGGCGGACTGGAAACCGGCGACTCTGGGCGAGCCAGGCCGCCTGTACCACGTCCGTTTCCGTAGCACGGCCGGCGGCAAGGCACCCGTGGCACGCAGCATCCTCGGCCGCGACTTCGTCGACGCCCACGGCACCACGTCGGGCGCCATCCCGGCGTTCGACGCCCAGGCCGACGCCAATGGCGACGGCTACCTCGACGACGCCGAGTATGCCCACCGCGCCCAGGGCAAGGATGCGCGCTTCCTTCACGAGAGTCGACTGTTCACAGAAAGCTACGGCCAGATGCGCTACGGCACACGGCCATCGGATGCCGGCTTCCGCGCCTGGTGTGTCGAGCGCCACCAGCGGATGATGCGCCAGCATCCCCTGGCCGGCGGTCTCTTCATGGATAACGCGCTGGGCAAGCCGCCGGTCCGTGCCGGGGATGCACTCGAGCCCTTGACCGCGTACAGCCAGGATTGCGGCTTGGTCCTGCGCGGCATCGGCGAGGCCATCGCCCCCCGTCTCGTGCTGGCCAATACCGCGGGCGGCGGTAGGCACGCGGAGCCGCTCATCCGGCAGATCCCGTTCTATTTCGAGGAATTCGCCATTCGGCCGCTGTCACATCACTGGCAGCAGTTCGAGGACCTGGTCACGCAGATCGAGTGGCGGGCGACGCTGACAACGCCGGCGCCCTACGCCGTGATCGACAGCCATCCCCAGAAGGGAGAGCAGGCCGACACGCGGATGCTACTGGGCACCTTGGCGTACTATTATCTCTTTGCCGATCCGGATTCGACGTTCCTGATGTTCTTCGGCGGCAACGAGCCAAATTCGCCGTGGAGCCGGCACTGGGTCGAGGCAGCGGCTTATGATGTCGGCCGGCCGGTGGAGAAGCGCGCAGTGTTCGCAACCGGCGCCGATCCTGCCAATGCGACGCTGACCTATCGGGTGTACGAACGCCCGTACGAAAAGGCGCTGGTGCTGTTCAAGCCGCTGGCCTATGCCCGTGGCGCCAAGCAGACGGCAACTTCCGCCGACGACACGACGACGACGCACGACCTGGGAGGAACATACCGCTCGCTGCAAGCCGACGGCAGCCTGGGCCCGCCGGTGACGAGTATTTCGCTCCGTAATGGCGAGGGAGCGATCCTCCTGAAGGAAAAATGATCCTTCTTGTGCGGCCACGACGCGCAGCGAGCAGGCGAATGGCTTCACTCCGGCACTCGCAGGGCACCCAGGGACGTGCCGGCGACGCGGAATACCGGAAGCCGCCGCGATAGGTCGTCCAGGCACGTCTGCACGCCGGGCCACCAGCGCGAGTAATCGTGCCAGAAGATGGCCCCGCCTGGTCGCACCATCTCCAGGGCGTTCGCGGTATCTCGGCACACATGCACGTAATCGTGGCAGGCGTCGATGAAACAAAAGTCGATCAGTCCACGGAACGGCTCCGGATCAAAGTACATCGAATCGCCGTACAACTGCTCAATACGGTCACCCTCCTCGGTGCCGAGGAACTTTTCGCCGACGAGGACACCATAGATCTTGCCAATCGTGCGATCGTGGATGTCATTCTCCCGCGCCGGGTGATCGGGTGGCAGGTCGAGGGTCCAGATGCGCATCTCCGGACTGCCGTTGGTCGCTAGGTGCCAGGTCGTCAGGCCGTTGAAGGTGCCGAACTCGAATGCCGTGCAGGCGCCGATATGCTGAACCACGGCACACAGCACCATCATCTCAGTCTGGCTGACATTGCCGAATTGGTTGGCGAACGGGCAGAGGCGGACGACAGTCGAATCAATGCCCGGCCATACCTCTGCCGGTTGCCGGTCCGCCAAGCGACGGCTCATATTGAAGCGCAGCCCCTGCAAGGGCCGCTCGATCCGATTGGGAAGCAATTTCACGATGATCCTCCTCACTTGGCGCCACGGCGCCGAACTTGACAGGGCTGAGAAACGATCCCCACGACAGTACGGCCAGTACACTCCGGAGCCGGGCCAGAACGGTTGCCGGTCCCAACTCCGCCAGCACAGCGGCGGGGACGTAACCGGCCAGGCCGGCGATGCCCGTCGCCGCGAGGGCGAACCAGGATGTCGGCGACGCCCAGGTCGCGAACATCAGCCAGGCTGCCGCCAGCGCCGACGCCAGCAGCAGCGGTTGCAGAAACGAACGCCGGAAGTAAGCCACCGGGCCGAGGCCCAGCGTCTTGCAGATGTAGAACACCAGGGCGAGATTAATGACGACATTCGGGATCGCCGTACCCACTGCGACGCCCTCGATGCCGAGCGGCCGCACCAGCGTGAGGCTCAGCAGCAGGTTGGCGATGGCTTCGATGAGCGTTGCCCGGGCGAACCAGCCGAGTCGGCCCATACCGTAGAGGATGCGGCCGGAGATCGACTGCGACACGACCAGGCCGAGCGGTACCGCCAGAATGATGAGCGTGGGATAGCTTGCGGTGGCGTACTCCGGTCCAAGCCACAACGACAGAAACGGCCGGCCCAGCACGAACAGGCCGGCTTGCACCGGCAAGATAACCCATAGCACCCAGCGGGTCCCATCGAGGAGCACGCGGCGGATGGCGCCGTCGTCACGCAGGGCTTCCCAGGAGCTGACTGCGGGCGTCAAGACCGTCGTCACGGACCGTAGCGAGTTCTTCGCCTGCTCGACCAGCCGCGCGCCGATAACGAAGAAAGCAATGTATTGAGGAGCCAGAAAGGCGCTGATGACGACGGCGTCCGTCTGGAAGGAGATCCGGCCCGCGAGCATGGCGACGAAAGCGTGGATGCTGTAGCCGCCGACCGTGCGCAAGCCGGGACGATCGACGAAACGTAGGGCGAAACGCAGGCGAGGCAGAAGCCGCCACAAGGCCAGTGCCAGGGCCGTATTCTCCACAAGATTGCACGCCGACATCGCCAGGGCCAGACGCAGCAGGCTTCCCTCGCCGCCGAGGACGACGAGGCAGAGCAGGAGGCGGACCACCAGTCCGAGTGTGCGGATGCTGGTCTTGATCGGGTAGCGTCCCAGGCCGTCGAGCATGCTCGAAAAGACGCTCAGAGGCAGGCCCAACGCCAGGTTGAATCCCAGGAGGACGAGTGTCCAGGCCGTCTCCTGCCGCAGCGCCGCCGGGATGTCGAACCTGCCGATACCGAAGAACGCCAGCCCCAGGGTTGCGAGCAGCGCCACCAGGCCGGCCGCCGTGAACAGGCAAAGACTCGTGCTGAAGACGCGATTCAGGTTGTCCTCGTCCTCGGCGGCGACGTAGCGCGCTGTGTAGCGTACCATCGACGCCGCTACGCCGAGGTCGAGCAATGTCAGGTACGCCAGGATTGATTCGACCAGCGACCAGATGCCGTAGCGTTGGTCTCCGAGGCCGTGGACGAGGATCGGGCAGAGGAAGAAGGCCACGGCTAGCTGGGCCAACGAGCCGCCCCAGCTGGAAACGGCGTTGACCAGCAGATTGCGTTTGCCCACGCTGGCGGACGAGGACTGCAAGGATTGCTCTCCAAGAGGGTCGTGAAAACAATCAATTCCCGGTGCAGCCGCGACGCGCAGCGGAGAGCGGGTTTCGCTTCGCTGCGCGTCGCGGCTACACGAACAAGCGGCAACACACACACGGTCAGGGCTGGACCGCGACCACCGGCTCGGGAAACAGCGCGCGGCGAAGCCGGCTGCGCATGCCGTTCGGCAAGGGCAGACTGGCAAGGCCATGCCAGGCCGGCGCATGCCCTGGCGCCGCCGCCACGGCCCGCAGATACCACGGCAGCGCCGCCAGTCGGCCACGCCGCAGCCGCAGCCAGGCGAGATGACAGTACGTCTCGGCCCACGCCTGCCGGACCACGGCCCTTGGCAGCGCCGCCCGTCCGCCGTGCTCGTCCAGGAACCGTCGCATGATTTCGAGGACCGTCGCCAGACGCTCCTCCAGCCGCCGCGACAGGTTGGCGTGCCCGGTCCGGTACAGCACCAGCGGCTCGTCCACATAATTGAAGCGGTAGCGCAGCGCGACGCGCAGCCACAAATCGTAGTCGATGGCCAGAGCGAGGCGCTCGTCGAAGAGGCCGTTCTCCTCCAGCACGTCCCGCCGAACCAGCGACGCGGAAAAACAGACAAAATTATTCCTAAATATCTCCGTCAGCACGTGGCCGCGAGGGAGCGGCGGCTGCACGTAGTGCTGCTCCTGCCCTGCCTCGTCGATCACGCGCCGGCGCGCGTAGACGAGTCCCAACGCCGGGTCAGCGCGGAAAAGCGCTACCTGACGCTCGAGCTTCGCCGGCAGCCAGAGATCGTCGGCGTCGAGAAAAGCAACCAGCGGCGCACGGCCCAGGCGGATGCCGACGTTCTTGGCGGCCGGCTGACCAAGGTGGTCGGAGCGGACGTAGCGGATGCGGCGATCGCTCAGGAACGGCCGCACGACCGTTCTTGTGTCATCCGTGGAACCGTCATCGACGACGATGACTTCGTGGTCGCGGAACGTCTGCGCCAACGCCGACTTGAGAGCGCCGGCGAGGAAGCGGCCATAATTGTACGTGGCGACGACCACGCTGACGGTAGGGGTCATGGTACGGCTGTCTCCGCGGCACGGCTGAACGGATTTGCTACTCTTGAGATGCAGAAACGGTACTTCCCCGATGGCTCCTGCGGGATGCGCTCGACGAATTCGCAGGTATGCGTCACCCTCGGGCCGAAGCGTTCGGCGACCAGTTCGCCGACGCGCCTCAGGCTGGCCGGTCCGAAGTTCGGTCCGCGGACGATGCGGAAGCGGAAGTGTTCGATGGTTTCCTGCACGATCTGCAGCTGGTTGATGCCCGGCACGTGCAGCGCGAAGTTCTCGGTCAACGAGATGCCCGAGACCAGTTCGCCGCCCGGTGTCACGACGTAGTCGGCCACGCGTCCCTCCAGCCGTTCCAGCAGCGGCAGCCCGCGGCCGCACAGGCACTGGCGGTCGGTTGACACCGCCATGTCACCGACGCGGTAACGCAGCAGGGGCATGGCGCGGTTGACGAGGTCGGTGACGACGACGGCCCCCGCCTCACCTGGCTCCGCCGCGCTGCCGTCCGGCCGCAAGACCTCGACGTAGACGCCATCGGCGTTAACGTGCAGGCCCTGGTGTCGTTCGCATTCGCAGGCGATCAGGCTGACCTCTTCGCAGCCGTAACGGTTCGTCACCGGACAATCGAAGACTTCCTCGATCGCGTGCCGCTCCCAGGCGTGCAGGACCATGGCCGTGGCAAGAATGCCGCGCGGCCGAAAGCCGGCGCGGCCGCGGGAACGGACGAACGCCGCAAACAGGTAGAGCGAGTGAGCATGACCGAACAGCAGCGACGGCGGTTGACGGTGCAGCGAATCGAGGAAGTCGGTCATCGCCGCCGTGTCCATCTTGAGGGTATCGAGGTAGCGGGCGCGGTCCAGCAGCCGATTGCGCAGCCGGCCGCGCCAGCCGTTCTTGACGTACTCCGGATTGCCCCAGACCTTGGCCACCGGCTCACCCAGTCGCCAGCCACTCCATTCGTCGGAACGCAGCGTGCAGGCCCGCTTCCATTGCTGGGCCGCCTCGTCCACGAACACGTCCACTGGTACTCCGGTCGAACCAGATGTGCGCTTGTGGTGCAGTCCAGAGCAGCAGTACACGCTCGACAGCAGATCGGCGCCATGGTCGCGCAGGTCCTCCTTCGTCAGCACAGGTACGGCTCGGAACTCTTCCCACGAGCGCACCTCCTGGGGACGAACGCCGGCGCGGTCGAGCCGTTCGCGCCAGAAGCGCGTGGTCGTGTAAGCGTGCCGCAGCAGGCCGGTGAGGACATGCCACTGGCGCGCGCGGATCGCGTCGGGAGAATCGTATTGAGCACGGCGCAGCAGGCGGTAGTGCCCGAGGTAAGGGCTCTTTTCCCAGCCTGCCCAGAGCGGGGCAATCGCGTGCCGAACGAGTGAGCTGCGCCAATCCATGACTGCGATCCTTTGCTTCCGTGGCTTACGCGGTTTTCTGGCGGCGGGCTCGGCGGACAAGTTCTCCGACCGCCCGGGTGGGATCGTACAGGGCCGCCCGGGCCAGGTGATAGGCCGCGTGCAGGAACTGCCGTTTGCGGAAGGTGGCCTGACTCAACCGATACGAGAAAACCGCATGCCGGCGACGGACGAGCGACCGGGGATACGGATAGCGGGCGCGAGCCTTGGCCACCGCAGGCCAGCCGTAGCTGAGGAGATTTTCCACGGATTTCGACAGCTGCTGTGGGTGCTGCCTGTATAAATAGCCGGCCATAGGGACAAAAGCGATGGGGAATCTCTCCACCACCCGCAGCCACATGTCGTAGTCTTCACAGCAGCGCAAGTCCTCGTCGAACAGGCCAATCTCCTCGAAGACCACCCTGGGAATGAGGACGCCGGTGGGAACCAGGCAGCAGTTCAGGAACAGACTTTCGGGATCGGAAGGCGGGTCGAAGGTAATCCAGTCGCCGTAAGGCTCACCTTCCTCGGTCATGTAGTGGCCGTTGTCGTACGCCATTCCGGCCGCGGGATGTGCCGCCAGCGCTTCCGCCAAGGCCGTCAGGTGGCAGGGGAGCCACAGGTCATCCGCGTCAAGGAGCGCGACGAGTGGATGGGAGCCCGCCCGAATGCAGAGGTTGCGCGTGGCGGGCAGCCCGCGGTTCACGCCACCGGGATGCTGCAAGACCTTCACGGCCGAGCCGAACGACGCGGCGACGCGGACACTGCCGTCTGTGGAACCGTCGTCGCCAACGAGGATCTCGACCGGACCACTGTAATCCTGTTGCAATGCGCTCTCGATGCACGCACGCAGGTACTTTTCGCCGTTGTAACACGGGATGACAACCGACACACCATCCATGGCTTACCTCTCCCTGGTGCTCAGGAAGTCACGCACTGACCCGCGCTAGCCGGCGGGTCAATTCTTTCGCTGCACGCCGCGGGTCCCAAAGGGCGGCCTTACCCAGCTGAAACGCGCCGCGCAGGAATCGACGCTCGTGGAGGGCGGCTTCCCCAAGGCGGTAGGCAATAACAGCCGCCCTCTTCCGCAGGGTCGACTTCCGATAAGGGTAACGCGCCTGTGCCTTGGCCAATACGCAGGTAGCATACTGCCACATTCCGGTCGATTTCGTCAACTGCGGCCCGTGCATCCGGTACAGAAAGCCGTTCACCGGCACGTAGACCGCCGGAAAGTTCTCCAGTACGCGCAACCACATGTCGTGGTCTTCGCAAGAACGCAGGGCCTCGTCGAAAAGCCCGATCTGTTCAAATACGGCGCGCCGGACGACGACCCCGTCGACGGCCAGCGAGCAATCCAGGAGCAGAACGTCTGGCGTCGGAACGGTGTGGTCGGGGCCGAGTCGCGAGCCGAACTCCCCGTCGGCGGCCGACAGGTAAGCGCCGTTGTCGTAGGCCATCCCGGCCGCCAGATTCACCGCCATGGCGCCAACGACGGCCGCCAGGTGGCCGGGTAGCCAGACATCGTCCGCGTCCAGAAAGGCGATCAGCGACTGGCTGGCGGCTTGAATGCAGAGATTCCGCGTAGCCGACACGCCTCGATTCTCTCCGCCAGGATGGCGCAGGACGCGGACGGCGTCGCCGAACGATTTCGCGACGCCCACGCTACCGTCCGTGGATCCGTCATCCCCCACCAGGATCTCGACCCGGCCGTCGTACTCCTGGCCCAGGACGCTTTCGATGCACGTGGGCAGGTAGGCTTCACGGTTGTAGCAGGGGATGACTACCGAGACGCCATCCATGGATCGATCCTTTTGCTTGCGGTTGGGATTCAGTAGGCGGCCGCATGCGGACGCAACGACAGCAACTCCTCGAAAACCTGCTGCAAGCACACCGCCGAGCGCGCCGCGTCAAACCGCGTCCTGGCCTCGGTTGCATACGCCTGCGCCGCCTCCGTCCAGGTTGCCGCAATCGCCCGATGCAATGCTTCACACCAGGCCATCACGTCGCCGGTCGGGGCCATGACCGCGGGCGTGCCTCGCAGCACTTCACGCAGGCCGATGCAGTCGGAGCCGAGGACGGGGATGCCGGCCGCGAGGGCCTCCATCGGCAGCAGCGGACACGCTTCCCAGAGCGACGGCATAACCAGCAGGTCGAGTTGTTGCAGGATCGGCCCCACGTTGGGCATGAAGTCAAGGAAAGTGAAACGGCCGGCCAGGCCGCGCCGCTCCACCGCGGCACGGTATTCGCGCTCGTAGTCGCCGGAACCGACCGCGACGATGTGGAAGGGGCGGGTCGTGCCTCCAACGCTCAGGCGCTCCAGGGATTCGAGGAACGGCAGGAAGCCCTTCTGCTCCATGAAGCGTCCCAGGAAGCCCAGGAGGCACACGTCCGGCCCGATACCAAGGCGCTCCCGCAAGCCGCTCACCTCGGCGTCGCGTTCCGCGAAGCGCGACGTGTCAATGCCATTGTGAATCGGGATAAGCCGGCACTTGCCGCGGGCCAACCCCGGCAGGTATTGAACGAGGTTCGCCTGGGCATCCTGGCTTACGGACACCAGCGCGTCTGTGCGGCGCAGAAGGCGATCGAGGACCGCCAGCTTCACGCGGCCCGTGAGACCGGAGAATTGTCCCCTGCGAAAGACGTCGTGCGAATGCGCGACGTGCGGCACACCCCAGCCGAGGTTCCCGAGCACCGCCTGGCCTGCCGCCGTCAGACCATGCGAGTGGATCAGGTCGAAACGCCCGCCGCGCAGCAGGGAACGCATCGTACTCCACAGGCGCCAGCGTCGCTTCACGACCGGCGCCGCCACCACTTCAACGCCGTCCCAGGCGCGGACCTCGTCGGCGAATGCCCTGAAGGTGGGCTCGTCCGGCCCCACGAACGTGAAGCGGAAGCCCGCGGCAAGCAGCAAAGGATAGTGGTAAAGGAGGTAGGTGCGAATACCGCCGACCGGCCAGCGCACGACTGTCAAGATGCGCCGGCGGGGCGCCGACTCGCCCGTCGTGTTCGTCCGAGGGGCAACAGATCCCTTCTTCGCAGATGGCAAAACGGTGGTGGACACGGTGGTCCCTCCAACAGGATGCGGTGTCGTTCGCCGTCAGGTGGTTGCTCGGCGGAGGCCGGGGACGAGGCGGGGCAGCGCGGGCCGCCGGCGCGGCGCCGCTGCGAGCAGAGGTCGCGGCGCCCGAACCTGGGCTAGCCGAACCTCCACACAATGACGCACGATGATGAGGAAGCCGCCATACCAAAGCCAACTATAACGGTAGAGATTATGTCCGCCGAACCCCTCGAAAAGCAGGAGGAGGAACGCCAGGCCCAGGGAAAGGGCCGCCTGGTACGGGAAATCGTACTCCCATTCGGGATGCTGCCGGTAGGCCTTGCGGACCTGCCAGACGTTCCAGGCAACGCCGGCGAGCATGCCCAGGAACGCCGCGGCGCCCACGATTCCCATCTCGCCGAGGATCTGGCCGTACAGGTTGTGCGACTCGAAGAGGCTCTGGGCCCCGGGTTTCCAGGCACCGGGGCCGCAGCCAGTGAGCGGGTATTTGTTAAAGAGTTCGAGCCCCTTGAGGAAGCCGGCCATTCGGCCACTGGCCGACGTCTGGGCATTGGCTGGCCCTACCGAAGGGTCGATGATGGTCTCGAAGCGGTTTTGCAGGGAATCCGGCAGGGCGAACCAGAGTAGGGGCAAGGCCACGAGCGCCAGCAGCCCCATCCGGACGCGGTGTTTGCTGCGGAGCACCAGGACCGACCCGCACACGAGCAGTCCCAGGAATGACGAACGCGAACCGGTCAGACCGATGCACGCCGTCGAAAGGCTGCCGTACGCCATCAGGAACCAGCGCAGCGGCCGTGCCGGCTTCGCCATCCAGAACGCCATTGCCACCGGCAAGGCATAGACGACCGTGGCGCCGAAGCTGTTGGGATCGCCCAGGGTCTTGTCCACCCCGATGAGCCGGGGAATGCCCATGCGGTAGACATGCCGGCCGTGCATATATTCCCATAAGGAATGCGACATGTACACGAACATGACCGCGAGGAAGCCAAGCAGGAGACGTTTCAGGCCCTTTTCATCGTGGATCAGCAGAACAATGAGGAAGTAGAAGACGACGACTTTGAAATAGTTCTCGACGGCCTGCTCGCTGTAATCCATCCATGGGCTGGCCAGCCAGCAGAAGAGCACGGCGGCGGCGAAACCAAGCTGCGTAACGTGCTGCCAGTTGGGCAGCCAGCGCTTCCCCGACACCAGCGCCGCGGCCAGGAGGGCGCCGATCATGTAGACGCGCTCCAGTTGGAAGTCACCGAGGACCGGCCAGACCTCGAACGGTCGATAGACGTACAGGAACATGTAACCGATCAAGATCCAGAGCATGCGACACCACGGTTGAAGGATCGGTGGAGGCCCGGCCGGCTGTGGCCGCCCGGGGATGAAACCAGGGTATGGTAGAAGGTCTCGAAGCGTTGCACCATCGCTTCTCGGCTGTAACGCGCACGAGCACGTTGACGGGCGGCAGCGCCCAGACGGGCGGCCAGGACGGGATCGCGCAGCAGGCGGCCAATGGCCCGCGCCAGGGAGGCCGCGTCGTCGGGTGGCACGAGCAGGCCGTGTACGCCATTCTCGAGCAGTTCGGCGTTCGCTCCGACCGTGGTGGCGACGATAGCGCGTCCCGCGGCCATGTACTCCAGCACGGCGTTCGACATGCCCTCGGTGCGCGAGCTGAGTACGGCCACGTGGAGACGGCTGAGAAAACCCGGGACGTCGCGCGCCGATCCGGTCAGCGTGAAGCGCCCTGTCAACCCAGCAGCGGCGATTTGCCGCTCCAGCGCCGGCTTTTGCTCTCCCTCTCCGGCGATCTCGAAGGTGACGGCGGGTTGGTCGGCGGCCACGGTTGCCGCCGCCTGGATGAGTACATCGAGCCCCTTCACCGGCCGGAGGTTGGCGACCGCGCCGATGCGGTGGATGCCGGTAGGTTGCAGCGGCGGCACGGTCAGGAAGCGGTCGAGATCGACGCCGTTCTCCAGGACCACGACTGATTCGGGCCGCGGCCGCTCGGCGCGCAGCAGCGCCGCGCGGGCAGCTTCGCAGTTGGCGATTGTCGTGGTCGCTAATCGGTTGTACAGCCGGCCCAGGCGGCGATGCAGCGGCGTCAGCCAGTGACCGAGGTTGTTGCGCGTCCGCACGATGAACGGCACGCCGGCCAACCGGCCGGCCAGTACGCCAAGATAGGTGCTATCCGGAAAATACACCTGCAAGACGTCGATTTGTTCGTGACGCAGGAAACCTGCCAGGCGTAGCGCCCGACCGATCGCGGACGGTCCGCAGAGGCGGTGCAGACCGAGGCGGAGAACTGGACAGTCGTCCGGTTCCAGCGCCCGGGAGGCATCGTCCTCGCCGCCAAGGAGACAGAGGAATGGCTGCACGCGCCTGCGGTCGAGATTGCGGATCAGGGCGAGGAGCTGCGACTCCGTGCCGGCCACCGCCAGACGGTCGATCATGAAGCAGACGCGGATGGGCCGCGTTTCGTCACTCATGTGAACCTCATGCTGCTCGACAGCCGGATGGCACGCCGAGTTCCGCGAACAACTCCTGGTATCGCCGTGCCTGTGCCGCGAACGTGAAGTACCGCAGCACATGTTCTCGGCCGCGCTGGCCCAACTCCTGCCCTCTCTCCGCCGTGGCCAGTACGGCGCGAATGCGCTGCGCCAGCGCCGACGGTTCGCCGGGCGGCACCAAAAAACCACTTACACCATCCTCGATGACCTCAGGCGTGCCGCCGACCGCCGTCGCCACCACCGGCACTCCGGCGGCGAACGCTTCCAGGACCACGTTCGGCATACCCTCGGTGAAGGAGGGGAGCACGAGCAGGTTGAGGAAGGGCAGGAAGCCATCGAGATCGGCACGAAAGCCGGCGAGGACGAAGCGTCCCGCCAATCCCGCGTCCTCGATTTGCCGGGCGAGTTGCTCGCGCAGCACGCCGTCGCCAAAGAGGACAAAGCCGACCGTTGAGTCCGTGCGGACAATCTCGGCCGCGGCCTCGACGAGCACGCCGAAGCCCTTCTCCGGACTGAGCCGGCCGGCGGCGCCGACGATGCGGCGTGGCGGATCGGGGAAGAACTCGTGCAGCCGCCGCCGATCATCCGGATCGGGAGCGGCAAAGCGCGCGGCGTGAACGGCGTTGGGAATGACCACAGTTTGCTCGGCGGCGACACCGACGCGGCGTACCTTGGCTGCCTGCCCAGCGGAAACGCAAACGACGCGGTCCATCCAGCGCAGGTTTAGCCGCTCCAGCGCCTCGTAAACGCGCACCTTAGCGCTCTCTCCCGTCCAGCCCCGCGAGATCGAAAGGACCGGCAGCGGCAGTCGCCGCGCGGCCAGGCGGCCCAGGATGCTCGCCTTGTAGCCGTGGCAGCAGAGGATGCGGGCGTGCCGTCGCCTCAGGAGTTTCGTTAACTCCCGGATCACCGCGAGGAAGTGCGGCGTGTCGTGCTTCAGGGCGACGGCGTCACAACCTTGCCGTTTGGCCTCGTCGAGAAAGGCACGACAGCGCCCGCCCTCGGCAAACGACACGAACACGGAGCGGTAACTCGCGGGCAAACTCCGCACCAGCCCGAGCATCTGCCGCTCGGGGCCGCCGAAAAAGGTCGAGGCTGTCAGATGAACTACCACAGATGGCGTCATGTAAACGCGGACCCCTAACTAATCCGAAGCGCAAGCGCGGGAATCAAGAAACCGTTGCTGGCGCCGGAGTCTGGCGAAATGCCGGCGCGCAACACTCGAACCACACCTGTTCCAGTTTTGTCGCCAGCGCATCCCAGTCGTAGCGCTCGCCAACCATGCGCCGACCGCGCTCCGCCTGCGACCGCGCGGCCTCGGGAGAACGCAGGCATGTCACCAGCGCCGCAGCCATGTCGCTGACGTTCTCGACCACGCCGAGATGTCTCCCCGCTTCCAGGCACAGACCCTCCGCGCCAATCCGCGTCGAGACCACCGGCAGGCCGGTCGCCAGCGCTTCGAGGATTTTTAGGCGCGAGCCGCCACCGATCCGCAGTGGCACTGCCATGACGCTGCTGCGCGCCAGGAACGGCCGCACGTCGGCGACGCTGGCATGCAGTTCGACGCCCGGGGTCGCCGACGCCTGCCGGCACAACCACCTGGGCGGATTGCGGCCGACGAGCGACAGTTTCGCTGCCGGTTCGAGCTTGCGCACCGCGGGGAAGACGCCTTCCAGTAACTGCGCGGCCGCGTCCAGATTCGGCCGCCAGTCGAGACTGCCGAGGAAGAGGACACGGCCAGGCTCCCGCTCGTCGCTGACCGGCGGTCGGAAATAGGTGGTGTCGACACCGTTGTCCACGACCTGCACGCAACGCGCTCCGAAATCTCCGCGGATGCGGGTCGCGTCCTCGGGGCTGACCGCCACGGTGCAATCGGCGGCGCGGTATGCCCAGCGCTCGAAGTGTTCGAACTTCCGCCACTGCTGGCCGATGTACCAGCGCTTGAACGGATTGCTCTCCGTCTCGTGATAGCGCCGCCAGATCAGCGACTCGACGTTGTGAGCGATGACGAGGCGCCGTGCCTCGACCAGTCCCTCGAGCGCGGCGGCATACGGGGTCCACTCGCACTGCCAGAGGTCGACACGATGGCGGGCGGCGTGGTCGTGGATCGCTTGACGAAGCGCCCGACTGGTGTGCGACGCCACCGAGTACGGTAGCGGCGACAGCAGGTTGGCGGCGAGGCGCGCGTAAAAGAGCGGTCCCGCTTTGCGCGGTACGGCCCGCTCCACGACGATCGTTTCAATGCCATGCTCCTCGAGGAACGTGGCCGCCTGCTGGGCCTCACCTTCATCGGCGTTACGGTGACACAGGTATGTCAGTCGATGCCGTTTTGCCAGGCGCAGAATCAAGTTCAAGGTGCGGATGCGCTTGCCGGAGGTTGGTGGATAGGGCAATTCTTCGTCCACGATGGCCACGTGCAACGGGCGTACGGCGGCGGCAGGGTCGCGGAATGGCGCGGCGGCGGTGAGCAGCGGTGATGGCTTCATGGACAACTCCGGGTTGTGGCTCAGGCGATGGCAGTCAGGTCCCACGTTTCCAGTTCACCGCGGCCCTGCAAGGCGGCAAGCGCGGCCGACAGCGTGCCCAGCCGGAAGTCGCGTAGTAATTGCAAGAGACGCGGTTCAGTGTGGCGCAGATTGACGTAATGGCGAAATGCTCGGAGCAGGCCGGGCCGTTGGCGCGGTTGCTTGGGATCCAGCTCCCAGGGGTGTAGATACGCGGCGAACGGCCGCTGCCCGGCGTTGATGGCGCGCAACCCGTGGCGCGTCCACGAATAGGGATACAGCCGGAAGTAGCCGCCGCCGCCGATTGGCAGCGGATACCCGAATAGACGATAAACCGGCGGCGGAAATTCGTGGATACTTCCGGCAGCCCGAAGAATGCGGTGCGGCCGCAGGGGCGCACCCGCCAGACCGTAGCGGTCGTGATACGTCGGGTAGATACTGGAGTCGGTGGCGAAGCCTTCCGCGATGAGGACGTCCAGTGCCCACAGGCTGCGGCGCGCGATGGAGAAACTCGGCGCCCGGTAGGCAGTGACGGCGGTGCCCGTGAGGTCCTCGAGGATGCCCCGTGCCCGGCGGAGGTCGTCGCGGAATTCGCTGGGTGTCTGGCGATAGACAAGATGATGCCAGTGGCTGTGGCAGCCGATTTCGTGGCCGGCGGCGTGAATGTCTCGCACCAGCGACGGTTCGTGTTCCGCCGCCCAGCCGAGAATGAAAAACGTCGCGCTCACGCCGGCTCGGTCGAGCGCATCAAGAATCTTGCCCGTGCCCAGAGCCAGCCGCGACTCGTACCCGCTCCAGCAAGCCCGGTCCACGCACCCCTCGAAGCCGGAAACGTGGTAATAGTCCTCCACGTCAATCGTCAGGGCGTTGAGGGGTATTTCAGCATCTCGCACCGCGCGCAAGGATTGCCCTTGTTGCTCGAGTGCGGATTCTTGAGTTGATACCGTCATGCGCGGTCCCTCTGGGGCGCCTCTTCATCTGCCCTCGCGTCCGCAAGCATTACGCGGCGCGCCGCCACTCCTGGGGCAACGGCTGCTCCCGTCTCCATGGCGGCACGATTCCAGCAAGCAGTTCCTGCAGCTGTCCGCAGCCTGCTCCCGTGTGGATGGTGAGGAAAACCAGGGGCAGCCACAGCACGACGCGCACCTCGCCCGTTCGCATCGCGCAGGTTACACACGCCAGCAGCACGAGCACCCCGTAGAGTCCAAGGCAGCCCGCATATGCCAACGTCAGCCAGAGCGACAGCAACGCCAGTAGCGGCCCGGTCACAACTCCAAGCACAAACGCCGCAGGCACGAAGCCAGGTAGCGTGAAAGTGTCGAGATGTTTGCGCAGCAGGCGCACACGGCCCCGGCCATAGCGAACCATCTGCTGGAAGAGACCGGCAAGGCTGGCGCGCGGATAATAATGAACCTGCACGCGCGGCGTGAAGAAGCAACGCAGGCCTGCCCGATCGAGCCGATGGTTGAACTCCACATCCTCGCAGGCGTCGAAGGTTTCATCGAAAAGGCCGATCGCGTCGAAGACAGCGCGGCGATAGGCAATTGCCACGCTCTGCGGCCGGACGAAGCCGTCGCGGTCGGCGTAGATGTACGAGGCGGGGTGATGTCCCAGCCGCGATGAACGGGCTGCCGCGATGGCCCGTTGTAGAACTGTCGCCTCGGTCACGTCAAGCGGCTGCGGCCGGCCCACGCAATCGGCACCACTCCGAGCGAAGGCGTCGGCCAGGTCGCGCAGATAACGCGGATTGCGGAGATCGCAGTGACCGTCGATGACGGCGAGGAGGTCGCCCCGCGCGGCTCGAATGCACCTGTTGCGGCCGGCGCTCGACAAACGGCGCGGGTTGTCAAGCAGTAGCAGATTGGCGTGGTGGGCGGAGCGGTTGCGCACCCGTTCCGGTGTCGCGTCGGTCGATTGGCCGTCGGCCACGAGGACCTCGAAGCGCTCGGGCGGGTAGTCCTGGCCGAGCAACTGATCCAGCGTGCGCTCGATGAAAGCGACCTCGTTGCGGACGGGAAGGATAATGGAGATGAACGGGCATTCCGGCTGCAAGGATGGCGCTGTGCGCGTGGTGGCGTTCGGTTGGTTGCAGGTGCGTGTCATGGGTCGCCCTCCGTGGCAGATCTCGAGAGTACAGTCCTTCCAGTCCCCGTGACGACAAGCCTCGTCGCTTGTCAGCCCACAAGCGCGGACGCCTGTGGCCATACCTTGGGTAGCGCTGATTCCGCCGTCGTGTACTAGGCAGATCTGCGGCCGCGGTTCGGCGCTTCCAGCGCGGGTAGATGCAGCGACCGCGTTACTTTCTCGCCCTCCGGGATGCGGAACAAGGTCCGCGAGAAACGGAACGGCACGCCCACCGCGTACAGTGCCGTACAAAGCAGGATGCGGAAATCCAGCCAGGGACCGTAATTCTGGATGTAATAGAGGTCATACGTCAGCTTGCGGCGGACGCTGTCGAGGTCGGTGTCTGCCGGCAGCTGCACCTGGGCCAGTCCGGTAACGCCGGGACGAACGGCCAGGCGTGCGCGGTAGTACGGCACCGCTCGCTCCAGTTCTGGCAGGAATTCGGGCCGTTCCGGCCGCGGGCCGATCAGGCTCATGTCGCCGTACAGCACGTTGATGAGCTGCGGCAACTCGTCAAGATGGCTGAGGCGCAGGAAATGGCCAATGGCGGTGATCCGCGGATCGCCAGGCATCGACCAGCGCGGGCCGGTCAGCGACTCGCATTTGTGGATCATCGTGCGGATCTTGTAGATCGTGAACAGCCGGCCATCCTTGCCAAGCCGCGTCTGCGAGTAGAACGCCGGCCCACGCGAGGTCAGCTTTACCACCAGCGCCGCCAGCGCGATGAGAGGCATGGCCAGCAAGAACAGCGCCAGGGCGGCCAGGAAATCGAGGACGGCTTTGCACCGGGCGTACCCGTGCGGACGCAGCGGTCCCATGAGGAGCCTCCGGGATGGCCGGTCGGCGTTTCTGCGCCCATTGATCGTGTCCGGGCGGGGAGAGATATCGGGCAGCGGGGTATCGGCCTGGTTCCGGTGGATGCGAGTTTCGATCGACATGATAAGCGCCTCCGTCAATAGCAACTGATGGGACGACCCGGCAATACCGAGCCGCCGGAACGGACGTGAAACGCCCGTTCCGCGCCGCAGCGCCTCACGTTCCGGGGAAAAGCGACCGTTGTAGCTCGGGTAACAATTGCTTCATCAGCTCCAGGCAAGCGTCGTCGTCGAGAGGCTCGCTCGCCCTGGCGATTTCGCGCAGCGCATAGAGCTTATAGAGATAGGGATAACGGGCAAACGTCAGCCGGGGATTGGCAGGCACCTGCCATGAACCGGTCGCGTTCCACGCCCAGAAGATGCGCAGTTGCGTCAGTTCGGCGACCTTCTTCTTGACCATTTGCGCTGCCTGGAACTCGACGCCATCCTGGCCCGCGGGCTTTGCCGTCTGCTTGCCGAGCATGGTGACCTTGAAGCCACTGGAGCCGTAACAGGCATCGGGCGTGTGGACCGACACGGGCCCCGGCCGGCCGCAGACGAGGAACACCGTCACCATCTGGCCGCTGGTGCGGTGGACGTAGCGGCGGAAGAGCAGTCCTGCCATGCCCTGCGCCTGCCGGCCATCCGGCTCGACCGTCTCACCCTTCCAGTCGGGCAGGTCGAGTGCCACCTTGTCGAGACGGGCGGCCGCCTCGACGGTGCCATGCGAGAATTCCCACCGCCCGGTCCAGAAACCGTGGACCACGCCGGTCACGACGACTGCGGCCAGCGCTACCAGGATGGGAAGAAAACGTTTCGGCATGAGATTCCATTCCAAACAGGGTCTATTTAGGGTTTATTGCTGCTGGCGCTGCGGGCTGGTCTCAGGTACGGGCCACCGGCGCCGCATACTGGTAACCGCCAGCGTAGGCGTCCTGCTCGGGCAGGCCGCTTACCACGGCGCCAAAGATGCGGATGCCCAGCGTCGCCAGCCGCTGATACGCGGCGTACACCTTGGGCGCCGTGCTGACGTCGCGCATCAGCGACAGGATCACCGCATCGACGTGCTGGCCGATCAGCAGCGAATCGGTGGCCGGCAGTACCGGGTGCGAGTCGATCACGATGAAGTCATACTCGTTGCGCAGTTTTTCGAAGAGCTTCCGCATGCCTTCCTTCGCCAACGCCTGGATCACCTCACGGTCCCAGATGCCGGCCGGGATCAGCCACAGGCCGTCCAGCGCCGTGGACATTGTCGCCTCGGCCACGTGGACCTCGCCGAGCAACGCCTCGCTGAAGCCAGGCTGCTGTGGCACCTCGAACAGCTGGTGCGCCGACGGCCGGCGCAGGTCGCAGTCGATGAGCAAGGTCCGGCGGCCGGCGCGGGCCAGGCTGCTTGCCAGGTGGCTCGCCAGCGTCGTCTTGCCCTCGCCACTGACGGCGCTCGTGACCATGACGACACGGAGCGAACCGGCGTCGCGGAGCAGCAACGTCCGGATGCCGTCGATCGATTCGAGCAGACTGTGGACGTGAACGTCTTCCTCCTCGTCGGCGCCCACCATCTGGCCGGCGTTTGGCAGCTGCGGCACGGCACCGACGACGCGCATGCCCAGGCCGGTCGCTACCTCGTCGGCGGTGTGGATGCGGCGAGCCCGGCACTCCCACCAGGCGACGACGAAGCAGACAAAGAACAGCACCGCCAGCGGCGCGATCGCAGTGACGGCAACCTGTTTCATCAGGTTGCGTTTCAGGACCAGGGCTTCCTGATACGCTGTCACGCGCTGCTCGAGGTTGGGCCGCAGCTCGATGTCCAGGGCAGCCAGCTCGTTCTCATACTTTTCCACGCGCTGCCGTTCGCCGCCCACCTCGTCCTTGAGCCGTTCGAGTTCCGTCGAAGACTTGCCGAGCTTTTCAGTGTCAGCCGACAGAGTCTTGACCTGTTCGCTCAGGTCCTTCTCCTGCTGGGATAGCGAAACTGCCTCGGTGCGGAGCTGATCCATGGCGCTGTCCTGGTCGCTCTCCGCTTTCTGCTGCAGCCCTTCGGACAAAGCTGTCGTTAACTCGTTGCGCCGCCTGTCCAGCGACTTCTCCGTCGCCTGCTTATCGCGCTGCGCCTGCATCTTGCCCGATTCATTCGGATTGCGCGCAGTACGCTCGTAGCCGGCGAGAATCACTTCCAGCTTGGAAAGACGCAGCATCAGGTTCTTGGCGACCGGATCGGCTTCCAGCGCCTGACTCAGCTCCAGCTCGCCGACCTTGGGCGCGGCCAGACTCTTCCGGCGGGCTTCCAGTGATTTGAGGCGAGTGGTTGTCTTGACCAGGTCGAACTGCACCTGACCCAGCTGTCGTTTCTTTTCGCCGAGCAGCGTGAGGAGATCGACCTGCTTCTGGGCCAGCGCGCCGGAGACGTTCGTGCCGAGCTGGTCGGCCATGCCGTGCAGGGTGGTGAGTTGCTTGTTCAGCTCCGTCTTGGCCGTGTTGACGATGTCCTCCAACTCCTTCTTCCGTGCGACACGGGTCTCGCGCTCTTTCTTCACGACCTCATTGAAGTACTCTTCGCGCACGGCGTTGACGATCGCCTTTGCCTCTTCGGGATTGCTGCTCAGCATGGTGATGGAGTGATACTCGTCGCCATCCTTGAAGTCGATCTTGACCTCTTCCTCGAGGAAGGCGATCGGATCGGGCTGGCGCTGGATCAGCTCGAGGTTCTTGACCTCGTCGCGCTTGCGGGCGGCATTAAGGACAAAACGACTTCGCATTTGCGCCACCTGGACGCGTTGGTAGGTGAGAAACTCGTTTCGGTCGCCGGAAGTATCGATGCGCGGCGTCAGGATCCAGGGCGGCACGGTCCGAATGCGGACCTGGGCGATGGCGGTGTACTTCGGTTCGAGAAGGAGCCAGGCAGCCGCGGCGGCGCCGGCGGCAAGGACGAGGCCGATACCGGCCGCCACCCACCAGCGGCGCTGCAATCCTTTCAGCAGTGTCAGGGCACTTGGTCCGGAGGACAATCCCGGCGGCGGGACCAGGGGGCCGTCGTACCAGTCTTGCCGCGTGATCTCCACCAGTGCTTCCGGCGAGGATGTCGCGCCGGCGGCGGGCGTCGGGACGTGACCGGGGTCCTGCGGATCGGAGCCGGGCACGGGCAGGTTGGCGTTGTGTGGAGACACGGCTGTATTCCTCCAGGAGACCTAGCATGGGATGGCGCCGCGGGATTGGTTCGGCTCAGGCCTCGCCCATGGAGCGGGCGGCAAGACGGGCCGCGCGGCGCCGCGACGGCGCCGGTTGGCCGGGAACCGCGGACGGCGCGGGCCGGGACGGCGCTGGCTGCCGGCGGAGTCCGACGCGCAGACTGCTCTGGTCTGGCGGCGGGACTTCCAGGAGCAAACGCCGGAACAGCTGCAATTCCGTCGCAAGGAAACCCAGGGCTACCGGCATCATTAGCCAGCCAGCCAGGTCGTGAAAGACGGCGTGTGCCCAGGCGCTGCCCACCGTCTCGTACAGGATGCCGGTCACCGTGATCCGAAGGATGTTCACGACCAGCGCGATCGGCGCGGCGCTGAGGATGAGCGCCACCTTCTCCCAGAGCGGCCGGCGAATGAGCAGGACGACACCGCTGGCCAGGGCGAAGAAGATGACCAGCATGCGCAGCCCACTGCACGCCTCAACAACCCCCAGTTCCACGTCATTGAGCAGAATGACGTTCCCTTCCGCGAGAGCCGGGAAACCGAACGTTTGGAGGAGGAAAGTGCTCGTAATGGTGGCGAAGCGCTGCAGTGGTTCGGCCATGGCGCCCGAGACGCCGAAGGGCAGCGGGATCATAAAGAAGAGAAAAGCGATCGCTGGCCATGCCCAGCGCCACGCTGTCCAGCCGCCGAGGAGGAGGCACAGCCCGGCCACGCACGGCAGCAGCGCGACGGCATCGACCCAGACATAGTAGTAGTAGCCGCCGGCCAGTTTGAACCCGAGGCCGAGGAGCAGCAACGGCAGGCCCCACCAGTTCGTCTGCACGGTGTCCGACGTGAGCCGTTCGCGCCGGAGCCAGAGGAGGAGCAGAGCGAATCCGGGCACGAGGTAGCCGTGCGAGTACTGCGGATCGCCGGCCCAGCGCTGGGCCATTTCCACGAGCGCCGGCCAGAAGGTCCAGACCACGCACAGCAGGACCACGCCGGAGGCCGCTAGAAACGGCAGCGTGGAGGAACGAGTGAGTTCGGTGAGTTTCCGGGTCATGAAACCCCTCCTTGGCGACCCTGTCTGACGGGTGCGAGCAATTCTCTGGTGAAACCGGCCGAACCAGCCTGCTTGTGCATCCTGCGGCAAGTAGTTCGGAGGCGGTGAACTTGGTGTCGAGCGAGCGAAGCGAAAGAATCGCTTCGGCACGTCCATTATGGAGCGCCGGTCAAGAGGCTGGCGCGCTTTTTCCGATGGGAAAAATCGAGAGCGGTAGTGCGTCGCCGGGCAGCCATTCCCAAGCCTCCGCAAGTCCCCTCAAGGGTCGGAAAGGGCGAGTTCCTCTGGCCCAGGCGCTTCCGTTGCACCTTGCCCATGGCCAGCCGTCCTCTCAAGGGTCGTGGTCAGGGCAGCATCCTACAACTTCAGGCATTCACACGTCAATAACTCTTTCCGCGTTTCGCAAACCCCATGCAATCCTGCAAGACCGGCGAGAAGCGAACTGCCGCCCGCCCAGCCCACAGCACCAGCACGGATTGTTTTCTGCTCTTGCGGGCGTTGCGGACTAATTGGACGGCGGGCGCTAGCCTGGGCAGACTGCGCTGGTCTCGGTAAAGGTGGACCGCGGTAGGGGTAGTAAGATACACCGGCCGCGCATGATTCGCCAAACCGGGCAATATCATGTCAAACCGGAGCACTGCCGGCCCGATAACTACAATTGGCCGGACGAAAAACGGTTCGTCCGCGCCGGTGTTCCGCGCCAGGGATCGGCCGCGGGGCCTCTCAAGGAGTGAGAGGAGTCGAATTCATGCCACGCAGACGACAGAAGCGATGGCTAGCGGGACTGGGTGCTGCGCTTGGCGGCTGCCTTGTCGGCGCTGGTTGCCATACGACGCCGCTCACTTCCGCTTGCACCCCTGCCACGCTGGACAGGCAGCCGACGGTGCGCCTGGCCGGCGCTGAACTTCGGCCGGACCCGGCGACCTATCGGCTGGGGCCGCAGACCGTGCTGCAATGGACCATTACGCCGGGCAAGGGCCAGGCGGACCCCGGCCTCACCGGCAAGAGTGTGGTCAATGCGGAGGGGCAGATAGACATGGGGCCATATGGCTCGGTGTCCGTGGGTGGGCTGACCACAAAGCAGGCCAGCGACACGATTGCCCGGCACCTCGCCCGGTATTTGCCCGGCGCGAAGGTCCACCTGGCTGCTCTGGTGCCGGCGTCGTTGCCGGCGCGCATGGAGCCGCCTCCCACGCAGCACGAGCCGATCGTGACGCGAACGGAACCGCCGATGGTACGGACGACCGAACGCGCATTGGCTTCGTTATTGCCGCCGCGTGCGACCGTGTCACAGACGAACGACGTGTCTCCGACCGGCTGGCGAAACACTCCGGCGGGCAAGCAGGCGGTCACTTCCGCAGCCCTCGAGATACCGGCCCCGATGCCGGCAGGGCCGAGCGAACCTGCACCGGGAGCCAAGCCGCCAGCCAAGCCGTCGTCGGACAAACCGCTGACCGATGACAAGGCCCCGGCAGGGAACGTCGCTGGAGAGAATCAGGGAACCGGAGAAATCCTCGTCCCGCCAGGTCCACCGCCGGAGATGCACGCCGGGACGCACACCGGGCATGCGCCCAATGAACTGGCCAAGGTAGCCCTGCCACCCTACGTGGTCGAGCCGCCGGACATTCTGCTCGTGGAGTACGTCGCCAAAGCGGAAGGTTTGTACCTCGACCAGGCGGTGCAGGGCCAGCATCTCATACGGCCGGACGGGACGATCAACCTGGGCATATACGGCACCGTGGCGGTCGGCGGCTTGACGCTGGAGCAAGCCCGAGCCGTGATCGCCACCAAGCTCAGCGAACGCCTCAAGGACGTGGACCCCACCAAGGTCGTCGTGGACGTGCTGGCGTACAACAGCAAGGTCTACTACGTCATCACCGATGGCGCCGGCTACGGGGAACAGGTCTTTAGCTTCCCGGTCACGGGCAGCGAGACGGTGCTGGACGCCATGGCCAAGATCCAGGGTCTGCCGCCGCAGTCCTCCAAGAAGCACATCTGGGTCGCGCGGCGCTCGCCGGGCTACACGCACACGCAGATTCTGCCGGTGGACTGGATCGCCATGACGCAGGGCGGCATCGCGGCGACTAATTACCAGGTCATGCCCGGTGATCGCATCTACGTGCAGGCCGACAAGTGGCGGACATTCGACACCGGCGTCGCCAAGGTGCTGTCGCCCTTCGAGCGGATCCTTGGCTTCACGCTCCTCGGTAGCGAGACGGTCAGTTCCGTCCGCACCGCCAGCGGCAGTAGCGGCAGCAGGGGCACGGCAACGGGTCGCTGACCATGAACGAAACGCTTGAACGGGACCTGTCGCCAGGGTAGGCTAGAGACTGGCTTCACGGTGCTAGGACCCGGAGGGTGTCATGAAACAACTAGTGCTTGCTTCCGCGATGGCGCTGGGGCTCCTGGCCGCCGGCACGCCGGCGCAGGCGCAGGCGCCGCTGAGTCCCTATTCGCCTTATTACAGCCCCTATTCGCGCCAACCAGGGATATTCCCGGGTGGGGGCCCGCAGCTGAGTCCGTTCCTCGACCTGCGCCGCGGCGGCAATCCCGCGGCGAATTACTTCCTGGGCACTGTCCCGGAAATTGACCGGCGCCGGTATCAGAATGAATCGCGCTCCCAGATCCGGGGGTTGCAAGAGCGTGTGTACGGCCCGGCATTGCTCGGCGAGGACGTGGACCTTGAGGCGCCCCGATCGATCACGGGACATCCGGCCGTGTTCGGCTATACCGGCAGCTACTTCAACACGGGCACCTCGGGCCGTTCTCCCGCCATTACGCCGGCGCGCAACCCGGCTACGACTGGAGCGCACGGCGGCGCACCACGGCCGAGATAGAGCGCATTGCGACGTGATGCCTGGTTGCTCGGGCCACACGGGCGGCTTCTCTCGAGAAGCCGCCCGTGCGCGTTTGCATTGATTAGCAGTGACGCGGAGCAGAGCGCGGATGGCACGCCGCGGAAGAAGTAAGGCTCGCACTCCGCTGCGCGTTAAAGCGTGAATGATTCGGCAACACACAAGCCCGACCCGGCAGCGAGGGACACAGCTTCCTTCACTGGCCCTTCAGGCTTGTGTGCTGCACCTTTACCCACGGTGACTTAGTCTCCGTGGTCCCCATCGTCCTGATGCTCTCCGTGGTCCCCATCGTCCTGATGCTCCCCGTGGCCCCCATCGTGATGGCTACCGGTTTGCAAATCGCTTTGCAGTGACTTGACGTCAGCCTGCAGCGTTTTCAGGTCGGCCTGGAGCTTCGCGGAGTCGAGCGGCTTCGCTTGCAGGTCGGTCTGCAACGTGGCAAGGTCGGTCTGCAACGTGGCAAGGTCGGTCTGCAGCGCCTGCCCGCCGCTCTGCTCCTGGTCACCCTCGTGGTCATCCTCGCCCTGGGTGTCGGCGCCTGCCCGAAGGTCGGCCTGGAGTGCCTTCAGGTCGCTTTGCAGCGCCTTCAGGTCCGCCTGAAGGGCAGCGGGATCGAGCGTTTTGGCTTGCAGGTCGGTTTGGAGGGTGTGGAGGTCCGCCTGTAGCGCCTCCAGGTCAGTCTGCACCGCCTGTCCCTGGTCCCCCTCGTGGTCGTCTTCACTTTGGTCGCCTCGGCCAGCCTCCAGGTCGGCCCGGAGTGCCTTGGCGTCAGCCTGCAACGCCTTGAGATCCGCCTGGAGTGTCGCGGAGTTGAGCGTGTTGGCCTGCAGGTCGGTCTGGAGCGTGTTGATGTCGGTTTGCAGTGACTGAAGGTCGGTCTGCAGCGCTTGGCCGCCACCCTGTCCCCCGGTGGCATCGTCCTGGTCCGTTTCGTGATCGTCCCCGCTCGGGCTGGCCGCGTCGGCCTGCAGGGCCTTGAGGTCAGCCTGCAGCGCTTTAAGGTCGGCCTGCAGTGCCTTGGGGTCGAGGGTCTTCGCCCCCAGGTCGGCCTGAAGCGTCTTGAGGTCACTTTGCAGCGCCTGCAAATCTGTCTGCAGCGGAGGCGTTTCGTCCCGTTCGTGGTCGTCCTCACCGCCGCCCTGATCGGTTGAAGTCCCGGACCCGCCGGGTTGAGACTGCAAGTCAGCCTTCACGGCAGCGACGTCTGCGCCGAGAGTTGCGGTATTGGAACGTAAAGCTCTCAGGTTGAAATTGCCGGGCTTGAGGCTTCGGAGCTCAGAGTGGACCGCATGGAGCCCAGCCTGAACCATACCTGCGCCCAGACCGTCCGCCTGGAGGCCTTGCAGGTCGGCCCGGATGCCCTTCAGTTCGGAGCGCAGGATCTGCCGATGAATGTGGCCGGATTGCAGCTCCGTTTGAACCACCGTGAGCCGCGCCTCGATGTCCGAGATTAAAGCCTGCGCGCCCGGTGGCAGGCCAACCGGAGTCGCGCTCGGCACACAACGTAACTCCAGCTCCTGAATGGACGGCCGAAACCGCGGGACTGGCGGGCGCGCGTGCGAGAACCGGCTCTTGCAAAGACTGGCGAGCATCTGGGTTACGGATTTGTACATGAAAGGACTCCTTGATGCATGCCCCGCCCTGTTCCTGAAAACGCGCCCCTCGGCTACGGCGTTGGGGCGTGGGCAGGACTGTTGTTAAAAGCCGAATTCTCCCAGAAGAACGCCCTTTGGGAGCACGGCTTGCATTCTGGGGATGATTTACCCCTGCGAAAGGCCGTTGGTAGCGATTCTTATGCCGGGTGTAGCAGTTTTTCCGGGGATGTTAAACACCCTAGGTCAAGAACCACCCTAGGTCAAGCGCACCACCCTAAGACGAATCATCCCTCCGAACGGATTGCCAGCAACCGGATGAGTCCGATGAGTCCTAGGTGGGGTGTGGAGATGGGGGCAAATCGTCCCCCCGCCAGGGTTTGACGCCCCCGGAGAATTTGTCACACCGCTTCTGCCCGCGCGATCGGCCGGCCGCTTGCCGATGGTTCAAGCAGGTGCCTTTCCAACCTCGCTCCCGCCACGGACACGGCGAAATCGCTCCGCCAAGTGTACCGCGGACCCCCGGCGCTGGCTTTGGACCCGTCTGGCGGAGTGGCCAACCTCGACCTGAGCCACAGGCCGGGCACAAGCGGGCGATCCGTTCCCGGATCCGGGCGAGCAGCTTCCTCAAGAGGCGACTTCCTCCGGCTGGCAGGTGATGTAGCTGGATCCACAGGCCAGAGAGAGATCCATCGGGGGCTTGAGGTTCTCCTTGGTGGAGAGTGTTTCCGTCTCGAAGCGGGCCATCTCGCTGGTGGAAGCGGCCTGGGTGCCCTTGGCCCGACCGCCGACCACGATCCGCATCGCGCGATCGAGGCAGAGGCGCTCGGCGTCGTTAACGTCTTCATAGCCTGCCAAGCGGCCGAAACTCGACTGCCGCAGCAACCCCGTCAAGGCGTGTTGAGTGTTCTGCCCGGTCGGGAAATCTGGCATCCTGCTCGCTGCCATGTCGGTCAGCCCGAAGGCATCATCGAGTTCGCGGGAGCCAAGGAGTCCGGCATTACCGCTGAGGATGGAGCCGTGGAACTCCAGGTTGATGAGGCGTTCGAGATCGACTCGCAAGGCATGATTTTGGCTCTCACCTCTTGGGTTCCTCGGCTGTTTCGGCAGGTAGTCGTCAGAAACGCCGCATTCTTCGGGGAAAGGGCGCAAAAGCCGTGCCGATACAAGCGAGTCATCCGGGGTAAACGAAAGCGTGGTTCGTGGAACCCTGCGGTTCCGCGAACCACGCTGGATCACTTAAGATTCTTCGATCAGGCGACCATGTAACGGCGCCGCAGAGAGTAGAGACCAGCCAGGCCACATCCCAGCAGCCCCGAGATAATCGTTGCGGGCTCCGGTGTATCATGCGGCGGAGGCGGTGGCGGTGGTGGTGGTGGTGGTGGTGGTGGTGGAG
>JRHI01000188.1_pt1 | contig 70145 bp, 62 predicted proteins | sample 215371 | NCBI WGS metagenome assembly JRHI01 (sample SAMN02929681, study PRJNA255918) | sediment metagenome | biome: cave system; feature: Ice Cave; material: Sediment; isolation source: sediment from deep within a dark volcanic ice cave with no known source of... ... | reverse complement strand
ACCGGAGAACGCGCCACACCAAATTCCAACCGCATTCCGGACGGCACCGGGTGTTTTCCCTCCTGTTACTCCCATCGAAGCCGATCTTAGGGTGAATACAGTCAAAGCCGGCTTGCGCTATAGTTGGTGACCGGCGGTCGTCATAGCCCCGGTCACAAGCCGGGGCTCATTCGTTCGGGCGCGGCGAGCGCGAGGCTGTTGCCGCCTTGATCTCGATGCCGCCATCGCCCTTGTAAATCAGATCGAAGATATTGGCCGCCGTCTGCAGCCATTTGGCGCGATCCACGGCTTTCCACTCAGTTTCGGGCTTCGGCAGCGTCTTGAGCAATCCCTGGATGAATGGGTGTAGATCACCTGTGTCGGACCCGTCACCCCCGCCGCGATTACTTTCCTTTTCCTTTTTCTCGGGTGGCTTTTCACCCCCGGTGATGCCCGGCTTGACGAGCCGGTTCTTGCCTTGCTCGAAAAATCCGGCTTGTTCGGCGGCGCGCTCGAACACCTGACGCGCCTTGCCCTTCTGTTTCTCCGCGACGCCGATTCCGACGATATCGCCCTCAAAGGCGGCTGGAGGCTACCCCGCCCCACTTGCAGAACGCCACGCGAACGGCTAGGGTACGTTCATGCTTTGTCCAAGTTAATTCGAGTCTTCGACGAAGCGTCCTGGAGGCCCAATGCTGACTGAGAAACAAAAAGAGCTGCTGCTCTTTATCCATTCGCGCATGCAGGAATCGGGCGTCCCGCCTTCTTTCGACGAGATGAAGGACGCCCTCGACCTGAAGTCGAAATCCGGCATCCACCGGCTCATCACGGCCCTTGTGGAGCGCGGCTTCATCCGCCGCCTGCCCCATCGCGCCCGCGCCATCGAGGTCATCCGCCTGCCCGAGAATGCTGGCGAAGCGCGCTCGCCCCGCCGCGCCGGCTTCCAGCCGAGCGTCATCGAGGGCAGCCGCCCTCGCGATCTCGCCCCGCCGCCCTCGACCGTCATCGACGCCCGCACGGTCTCCGTACCCGTCATGGGCCGCATCGCGGCAGGCACCCCCATCAGCGCCATCCAGAACCACACCCACGACATCGCTTGCCCGCCCGACCTGCTCACCAACGGCGAGCACTTCGCGCTCGAGGTGAAGGGCGATTCGATGATCGAGGCCGGCATCCTCGATGGCGACGTCGTCGTCATCCGCCGCTGCGACACGGCCGAGAACGGCGACATCGTGGTCGCGCTCGTCGATCAGGAGGAAGCGACCCTCAAGCGGCTGCGCAAGAAGGGCACGACGATTGCGCTCGAAGCCGCCAATCCCGAGTTCAAGACGCGCATCTTCGGCCCCGACCAGGTAGATATCCAGGGCCGGCTCGTGGGGCTTCTGCGCCGCTACTGATCGGGATCCAGCGGCTCTGCGTCCCGGTCGGTCGGGTCGGTATTGACCTCTTCCTTGGCGTTGGGCGGCCCGCGCGCACTGCTCGCGGTTGCCGCGGGCGGCAAGGCGTGCGCGCTCGACCACGGCCGCTCCCCGCGCGCCTGCGCGACCGTCTCCACCCGGATGCGGCCGTCATCCTCGATGTAGAGCGCGTGCGTGCCCTCGCGGCGGGCGGCGAAGAAATCGACCACCGCCTTGGGCGCCGAGCAGCTTTTCGGGCTGACGATCGAAGCGACAAGGACGCTGGCGCGGCGGCAGTCGTCGGCGAACGCGGCTGGGCGCTGCGCCACCGCAACCGTCAACCCCTGGACGCGTGTCCGGCAGCCCACCGCGTCGCACAGGAAGCCCGCCGCCTTGCCCGCCTCCTTGGCGGACCGCTCATCGCCGTCATGCTCGAGCCAGCGCGCGAGCTCGAACGAGGCGCGCCCCGCACCAACCGCGGACAGCCGCCCGTCGTCCTCGCGCACGGCGACGAGCGCACCGTCGCGCCCAACCAGAAGGTCAGGCAGCCGCAGCGTAGGCGCCAGCGCGAGACCTGCCGCGATGAGCCCCGCGCCCGCAAGCCGCCAGCGCGTCTGCCACAGCGCGAGCCACAGGCCGCCCGCGATCATCAGGAGGAACGCCGCAGTCGGCATCGCCGGAAGGTGCAGGATCGCGCCCGGCAGGGCCGCGACGCGCTCCGCCGTCCACAGCATGGCATCGACGCCCCAGCCCATCACCCACAGCGCCGGCGCCTCAAGGCCGAGCGGCATCAAGATAAGCGCGGCGAGCGCCGCCGGCATCACGAGGAGGTCGCAGATCGGGATGGCGACGAGGTTTGCCAGCACCGAATACCGCTGGCTCTTGTGGAAGTAGTAGGCCGCGAAGGGCGCGACCGCGACGCTCGCGATCAGCGTCGACAGCACGATGCCGCTCATGAACAGGAAAAGCCCGGTGACCGGCCCTCGACGTGAAATAAGCGCACCACGGCCGCGCAGCGCCTCGTAGACCGAGATGAGCGCCACGACGGTGGCAAACGACATCTGGAAGCCGACATCAAACAGGCTTTCGGGAAAAAGCAGCAGAATGAGCGCCGCCGCCAGCACGACGTTGCGCAACGCGAGCGCCGGGCGGTCGAGGATGACCGCGAGGAACATGATCGCGATCATGATGGCGGAGCGGACGGTGGCGAACGACGACCCCGAGATCATCAGGTAGGCGAGCGTTCCGAGCATGGCCGCGGCGGCCGACCACTTCTTGATCGGATAGACGAGCGCAAGCGATGGAAAGGCGGCGAGGATCACCCGCACGAGATAGAACACGGCGCCCGCCATTACCGCCATGTGCAGCCCCGAGATGGAGAGGATGTGCAAAAGCCCGGAGTCGCGGAAGGCGGTGTTGGTTGCGTCCGTGATGCCGCCGCGCTCACCCGTGATCAGGGAAACCGCGATTGCGCCCGTCTGCCCCGGGAGGAACGCCATGACCCGTTGCGCAATTCCCGCCCGCAGCCGCTCGACGACCGCCCAGCCGCGCAAGTCCCACGGCGGCGGCGCGGCGCTCAGGTCTGGCTCCGCCGCGGTCCACGTGTAGCCCAGCGCACCGAGGCGTTCGAACCAGGCCTGGCGGCCGAAGTCGTAGTCGCCGGGCAGTGCCGGCTCGGCCGGCGGCATGAGGGTAGCGCGCAGGTGCACGGCGCTGCCGGCCTGCAGCCCCGCCGTCATCTTGCCGGTCGAGACGCGCACACGGTATGGCCGCGCCTCGGGTGGCAGATCACCCATCGAAACCACCGGCAGCGTGATGCGCTGGCCGCGCTTGGCCTTGGGCTCGACGAGCTCCACGTAGCCGCGCACCTCGACCGACGACATCTGCTTGACCAGAACGGCGCACGCACCCACTCGACGCGTAGCTTGGCGAGAGCAAACCCCACCGCTGCCGCGGTCAACGCGGTCAGCACCAGCATCGCGCTCGTGCGCCGGGGCACGGTGACCATGAGCGCGAGCATCGCGGCTAGCGGCGCAAGCGCGGTCAGGATGTGCGGCTCGGCCGGCAGGGAGAAGTAGAACCCGATGCCGAGCCCGAGAAGCACCGGCATCCACAAGAACCAGCGCTCCTGCTCGGCCTCCAGCCGGCGCACAAGCGGCGCGAAGACGCCGCCGGCGCTGTGCCGCTCGCCCTCAAGCATGGCCCTGGCTTCCCCCGTCCGCGGTCGTCCCACCGTGGACTTTGGCCGCCCCTTACCGACCCCGTCGTCTTATGCTACATCGGCGCCCTACCTCCATCCCAGCAGCAATCGACATCAGATGACCGACAAGACCCGGAGCGACCGCGCGCCGATCGTGCGCTTTGCCCCTTCACCGACAGGTTTCCTGCACATTGGCGGGGCGCGCACGGCGCTCTTCAACTGGCTCTACGCCAAGGGCCGCGGCGGCAAGATGCTGCTGCGCATCGAGGACACCGACCGCGAGCGCCTGACGCCGGCCGCCGTCGACGCCATCCTCGATGGGCTCAAGTGGCTGGAGCTCGACTGGACCGGCGAGCACGTATCGCAGTTCGCGCAGGCCAAGCGTCACCGCGAGGTGGCCGAGGAGCTGCTCGCCCGCGGCCACGCCTACCGCTGCTACCTGACGACGGACGAGCTCGACGCCATGCGCAAAGCGGCCGAGGCCGAGAAGCGCCCGCTCACCATCCGCAGCCCCTGGCGCGACCGCGACCCCGGCGAGGCCCCCAAGGGGCAGCCCTATGTGATCCGGCTCAAGGCGCCGCGCGAGGGCGAGACCGTGATCGACGATCAGGTGCAGGGCCGCGTCGTGTTCGCCAACAAGGAGCTCGACGACCTCATCATCCTGAGGAGCGACGGGACACCCACCTACAATCTCGCCGTCGTCGTCGACGACCACGACATGGAGATTACGCACGTCATCCGCGGCGTCGACCATCTGACCAACGCCGCGCGCCAGGCGCAGATCTATGCCGCCATGGGCTGGGAGGTTCCGGTCTTCGCGCACGTGCCGCTGATTCACGGGCCCGACGGCGCCAAGCTGTCGAAGCGCCACGGCGCGCTCGGCATCGAGGCCTACCGCGAGATGGGCTATCTGCCGGCCGCGCTGCGCAACTATCTCGTGCGGCTCGGTTGGAGCCATGGCAACGACGAGATCATGTCCACCTCGCAGATGGTCGACTGGTTCGATCTCTCGGGCATCGGCCGCTCGGCGGCGCGCTTCGACTTTGCCAAGCTCGAGGACCTCAACGGCCACTACATCCGTGCGACGAGCGATCTGGACCTGATGAAGCGGCTCGAGGACATCCTGCCGTTCGTCCCCGGCGGGGCGAAGATCGTCGCCCGCCTCGATGCCAATACCCGCGCCCAGCTCCTTGCCGCCATTCCGAGCCTGAAGGAACGGGCCAAGACGCTGCTCGAGCTACTCGACGGCGCCGGCTATCTCTTTGCCGAGCGGCCCTTGGCGCTCGACGACAAGGCGGTGAAGCTGCTCGACGCGGAAGCCCGCGGCCGCTTGGGTGCGCTCTTGCCCAAATTGGAGGCAGCGGACCACTGGCTGGCGCCGTCGCTCGAGGAGATCGTGCGAACCTACGCGGAGGCTAGCGGCGCCAAGCTCGGCAAGGTTGCTCAGCCACTCCGAGCGGCGCTCACCGGCAGAGCGGTATCGCCGCCGGTATTCGACGTCATGGCCGTACTCGGCCGCGACGAGGCTTTGGCGCGGATTCGTGACCAGGCGAGCTGAGCTGCCCGACAAGACGGGCGCTAACCATTCCGTTCCATCGCCATCGAAGCGCTGTGTCTCTTACACGCGGCGTCTATGTTGCGGTGCGAAAATGGTGTAGCATTAAGTTCGTTGCCAAGACTGCTGGCGGGCCAATCGGCCGGCATCACAACGAAAAACGCTCATAGGGGACGCTACTTGGATCTCGCACCGGGAAGCCTCGGAGTGCCTGCAGACTTTGACCGCAGGCCGGTATCACAGGGAGACGCGCCATGAACGTTCAGGAGCGGCCTATCGAGGCTGACAAGGGGCTGGAGGCCAAGCTCGAGCTCGAAGGCAAAAAGACGACGATGCCGGTGCGCCATGGCACGCTGGGGCCCGACGTCGTCGACGTCGGCAAGCTCTATCGCGACACCGGCTGCTTCACCTACGACCCCGGCTTCACCTCGACGGCGAACTGCGTCTCGCGCATCACCTACATCGACGGCGACAAGGGCGTGCTGCTCTATCGCGGCTACCCGATCGACCAGCTCGCCGAGCAGTCGAACTTCCTCGAGACTTGCTACCTGCTGCTCTACGGCGAGCTGCCATCGAAGCAGCAGATGGATACCTATCGCAACACCATCACGCGGCACACGATGCTGCACGAGCAGATGGCGCGCTTCTTCACCGGGTTCCGGCGTGACGCCCACCCGATGGCCGTCATGGTTGCCGTCGTCGGCGCGCTCTCGGCCTTCTATCACGACTCCACCGACATCAACGATCCGCGCCAGCGCGCGATCGCGAGCCACCGCATGATCGCCAAGATGCCGACGATCGCGGCCATGGCCTACAAATATTCGATCGGCCAGCCCTTTATCTATCCGCGCAACGATCTCGATTTCACCGCGAACTTCCTACAGATGTGCTTCGCGATCCCGTGCGAGCCGTATGTGGTCAACCCGATTCTCACCAAGGCGCTCGACCGCATCTTCATCCTGCACGCCGACCACGAGCAGAACGCGTCGACCTCCACGGTGCGGCTTGCGGGCTCGTCCGGCGCCAACCCGTTTGCCTGCATTGCGGCCGGCATCGCCTGCCTCTGGGGGCCGGCGCACGGCGGCGCCAACGAAGCCGCGCTCAACATGCTGACCGAGATCGGCACAGTCGACCGCATCCCGGAATTTGTCGCCAAGGCAAAGGACAAGAACTCGGGCTTCCGCCTGATGGGCTTCGGGCATCGCGTCTACAAGAACTATGACCCGCGCGCCAAGGTCATGCAGAAGACCTGCCACGAGGTGCTCGACGCGCTCGGCATCAAGGACGAGCCGCTGCTCGCGGTGGCCATGGAGCTGGAGCGCATCGCGCTGCAGGACGAATATTTCATCGAGAAGAAGCTCTACCCGAACATCGACTTCTATTCGGGCATCACGCTGCGTGCGCTCGGCTTCCCCGTTTCCATGTTCACGGTGCTGTTTGCCATCGCTCGCACCGTTGGCTGGGTCTCGCAGTGGACGGAGATGATCGAGGACCCCGAGCAGCGCATCGGCCGACCGCGCCAGCTCTACGCGGGGCCCGTGGAACGCAATTTCGTGCCCCTCGACCAGCGCGCCTGAGCGCAAACGCGCTAGCACAGTCAACGTTTTGGCGGCGGCGGGGTCTGCCGCCGTCGCCGCATCAGTCGGGTGGCGCGCGTCCGTGCTCGGCGTACTGCAGCACGATCTCCGCCGCGAGATCGCTCGGCGAGCTGCCCTCGCGCAGCATCCGCGTGGGGATGCGCGCGAGCGCCGCGATCTGTCCCCGCCGCTCGAACGTATCCCTCAGCAACAGCTCCACCGCGCTCGCAAGGTTCTCGGGCGTGCAGTCCTCCTGGATGAACTCCGGGAACGCCTTCTCGGAGAGCACGAGGTTCGCCAGCACCACCGACGGCGCCTTGATGAGCATGCGCAGGGGGCCCGCCGAGAGCCAGTCGACACGGTAGGCGACAACCATCGGCGTGCCCGCGAGCCCCAGCTCCAGCGTCACTGTGCCCGATGCGGTCAGCGCGGCGTGCGCCAGCCTGAAGGCGCGGAACTTGTCCTCGTCGCCCTCGACGAGGTGGGGCCTGACGCGCCACGACTTGAGGTGCGCCTCGATGAGTGGGCGTACGTGCGGCACTACGGGGATGATGACCTGCGGGGCGAGCCCGCGCTCGTCGAGCAGATCGACGGCCTTGCCGAATGGCCCCATGAGGCGCCCGACCTCGGAGGTGCGGCTGCCCGGCAGCACGACGAGGACGGGGCGTGTCTCCTCCAGCCGCAGCCGGTCGGCAAGCTCATAAGGGTCGAGCTTGCACATCCAATCGAGCCGCTCGATCAGCGGGTGGCCGACATAGGTACAGGGCGGACCGCCGAGCTCCTCGTGCGCCTGCGGCTCGAACGGCAGCAGCGCCAGCACATGATCGACATAAGCGCGCATCTTGCGTGCCCGGCCCGGCCGCCACGCCCACACGCTGGGGGAGACATAGTCGATGATGGGGATCCGCGGTGCGCGTTTGCGGATGCGCTTGGCGATCGGATGCGTGAACTCCGGCGCATCGATGATGACGACGGCGTCGGGCTCCGCGGCAACGGCCGCTTCGGCGGTGCGGCGCACGCGCGAGATGATGCGCGGCAGCCGCGGCAGGATCGACAACGGTCCCATCACGGCGACGTCGCTCAAGGGAAACTGCGAGGCGAGCCCCTCACGCTCCATCCCTTCGCCGCCGACGCCGAGGTAATGGATGCGGCCTTTGCGCTGCGCATTCAGCGCGGCCATGAGGCGCGCTCCCAGCGCGTCGCCGGAGTGCTCGCCCGCGATTAAAAAAAGGCGCAGGTCGTGGCGTACTGCGCCGGGACGCTCCGTTCTCTCGGCGGCCTGCCCCCATGCGCGCGAGCGTCTGTCACTGGCGGCCATGCTGCCCATCCTGTGCAGCCGCGAGCGCCACGACCGCGAGGCCGAGGCGATCAGCCTCCGCAATCGCTGCGTGCGCGGCGGCAGGAGGTTGGCCGACGAGCGCCAGTCCCGCAAGACCCGCAGTTGCCGTGGCATTGACAAGGCCGGGTTGCAGATCGGAGGCCTGCCCGAGCACGGCTACGCCCGAGCGGCGCGACCGCCGGCGTCCCCACTGGCGCATGCCTCGGGCATCCGCGAACAGCGCCTCCACGCTTTGGGTGCACTCGACCGCCAGCACGTGACCGCGATCGACAATGGCTCCGCGCCCGCTGCCAAAAGCATCGATCGTCGCCAGCAGCCCGGCGCCTTTGGCGGCGTCGTCGATTTGCGAGGCGTCAAGCTTGCGGAGGGTCAGCGCTGTTATGGTCCATGCCTGGGGACCCGCCGCGGCGGCGGCACTGCTCGCATTCGCGATCTCCCACCCCTGCACGAATAGACCGCCGTCGTCGGCGCAGCGCACGAGCCGGGCCCGCTCCGCCGCAAGAACGCCACCCGCCTGCACCGCGATGCCAACAAGGCCGGCCTCCATCGCACGCTCGACCGTTCCGGGGCCAATCGCGGGCAGATCGATGCGCAGCTCCTGGCCGGGCTTGGGTCGCTTGACGAGCACACCGCGACGCCCCGTTTGGGGCTCACCGCTGCGGGCGCGCCGCGCCGCCAGGCGCGCGAGCATGCGGTCCGTTCCCTCAACGCCCTCGACCGCCTCGAGCCGGCCGTCGGTCACGACGACGGCCTGACCGACGTCGTAAGGCCCCATGGCGCGCACCGCGTCGAATCCCACGGCGGCATCCCGCGCCTGCTCCTCGGTTGCCATGACGTGCCCCAATGGCCCCGCGCCGGCGAGCAACTCGGGCGCCATCGCCGCCGGCGCCACGACCTCGAAGCCCTTGCCTTCGAAGAAGCGCACGATGCTGCTCAGGAGGTCGTCGTCGCCGCCGGTCGCAATGAGGCGCAGGATCGCCGGAAGACTGAGGAAAAATCCAAGATCCGGCCACAGCGCTCCGAGATCCGGCCGGGTCACCGCTCCGACGATGACGAGCTTGCGGCAGCCGGCGTTCCTGAAAGCGCGCAGGATCGTTCCGACCTTGGCCATGTCGGCTTTTGTAACCGGGAAGTCGGCGAGCCCCACGTCAACGCCGTCGCCGAGCGTGACGACGTGCACCCTGCCGCCGCGGGCGGTCACGTGCTCGGCCACCTCGCGCGGCAGGCTTCCTGCGCCCGCCAGGATGCCGACAACCCCATGCTCTGGAGACAACATGGCCTTCTTCTCAGGCCTCGGTCGCTTCCCGCGGCGTGCAGAGGCTGCGCTTGCCCCCCGCGCGGATGAACCCCAAAATCTCTTCGACGATGGTGTGGCCCGCAAATTCCTTCTCCACGTCCACCATGCGCTCCGTCAGCGTGCCCTCGGCTGCAAACAGCGAGCGGTAGGCGCGCCGCAGGTCGTGGACGTCGGCGCGCGAGAAGCCGCGCCGCTGCAGGCCGACGATGTTGAGCCCCGACAGGTGCGCGCGATTGCCGAGCGCCATGCCGTAGGGGATGAGATCGTTCTCGAGCCCCGACATGCCGCCGAGGAAAGAATGCGCGCCGACGCGTGCGAACTGGATGACGGCTGCGCCGCCGCCGAGAATGGCGAAGTCACCCACGTTGCAATGGCCCGCGAGCATCACGTTGTTGGAGAAGATGACGTTGTCGCCGACGTGGCAATCGTGGCCGACGTGCGAGTTGGCGAGGAACGCGCAACCGTTGCCGATGGTCGTCACCATGCCGCCGCCCGCGGTGCCGGGATTGAGCGTTACGCCTTCGCGGATGATGCAGTCGGCCCCGACCGACAGCGTCGACAGCTCGCCCTTGTATTTGAGGTCCTGCGGCTGATGACCGATGGAGGCGAACGGAAAGATGCGCGTGCGCGGCCCGATGTGCGTGCGCCCGGCGACGACTACGTGGCTCAATAGCTCGACGTCCTCGTCGAGCACGACATCGGAGCCGACCACGCAGTAGGGGCCGATCTTCACGCCCGAGCCGAGCTTTGCCCCCGCCTCGATGACTGCCGTTGGATGAGCACTCATCTCACCCATGCTTGCCTGCCGCGAATGCGCGGGCGTCCGCGCTATCGGCCAGCATGGCGCTGACCTCGGCCTCGGCGACCGTCTTGCCGTCGACCTTGGCCTCGCCGAAGAAGCGCCATACGCGGCCGCGGTTGCGGATCTTCTTCACGTGGTAGTGGATCTGGTCGCCCGGGAGCACGGGCTTGCGGAATCTCGCACGGTCGATGGCCATGAAATAAACGAGCTCGGCCTTGTAGTCCTGCCCGAGGCCGTGCACGCACAAGGCGCCCGCCGTCTGCGCCAGCCCCTCGATGATGAGCACGCCCGGCATCACGGGGAACTGCGGAAAGTGACCTTGGAAGAACGGCTCGTTAATGGTCACGTTCTTCAAGCCCACGCAGCTGCGATCGCCGTCCATGTCGTAGATGCGGTCGAGCATGAGAAACGGATAGCGATGCGGCAGGTACTTCAGGACCTTGATGATGTCCGCTGTATCGAGCTTCGCTTTGCCCTGTGGCTCACTCATATCGTTCATGCTCCGCGACCTCGCAAACCCAACCGACCCTACCGTCGTCAGCACCGAAGAGTGCGCTCACGCGCCGTCCTCGTTCCCGCCGCCACCGCCGCGACGTTTGGCTAGCCGCGCCAGGACGGCGACCTCCCGCCGCCACTGTTGAATGGGACGGCCCGGCGTGCCGCCGATGCGTACTCCCGGCGCGACATCCTTCGTGGCATGGGCCGTCCCAGCTATCTGGGCGCCCGTGCCGATCTTGACGTGGCCCGAGGTTCCCGATTGCCCGGCCATGACGACAAAGTCGCCAAGCTCGGCCGAACCCGAGATTCCGGTCTGGGCCACGATCACACAGTGCCTGCCGACCACGACGTTGTGCCCGATTTGCACCAGATTATCAATTTTGGTCCCTTCACCGATAATCGTATCCTTAAGTGCCCCCCGGTCGATCGTGGTGTTGGCCCCGATCTCGACGTCATCCTGGATGATGACCCGGCCGATCTGCGGCACCTTGAGATGGCCCCGGGGGCCCATGGCAAAGCCGAACCCGTCCTGGCCGATGCGCGTGCCCGAGTGCACTGTCACCCGGTCTCCGACCAGGGTATGCACCAGCGTGGCGAGAGGGCCGATATAGCTGTCGCGGCCTATGCTGACCCGGTAGCCGATCACAGCCCCCGCGGCGATGCGCGTGCCCCGCCCGATCCGCGCCTCGGCACCGATGACGGCGCCGGGCTCCAGCACGACCCCCTCCTCCAACTGAGCCGTAGGATCGACGAGCGCCGCGCCGCCCGACCTTGCGGCCTTCGGCTGCGTGGCATCGGGATAGAAGAGCCCCAGCGCCAGCGCGAACCCGCGATAGGGCTCGGCGGTGATGAGGGGCGACGTCCCTTTCGGGACGTTTGCGGCGAATGCCGGCGCGAGGAGGCACGCCGCGGCGCGCGTGTGCGTCAGGTGGATCGCATACTTGCGGTTATCGAGAAACGAAAGATCGTGCTCGGAGGCGTCGGCGAGCGTGCGCACATCGGCGATCTGCAGGGCCGGATCGGCGCCGGGCGCCAGCTCGGCATTGGTCGCCTTGGCGACGTCGCTGAGCGAGAATGGGCCGGCCCGCTCGAAGAAACCGGGATGCTCCATTCAAGAAAACCGCCGCCCCGGCGACGCTCCCTATTGCTTATGCGAATGCCTTCGGCCGTCTTTGGGCCGATCCTGGCACCCTTTTAGCACTTGGGCCGGGTACGTCAGAACCTTGATGCCGCGCCGAAGCGGAAGAATTGCGTCTGGTCGTAGGGCTGTTTGGTAAGGGTCTGGGCAAAATCCATGCGGATGGGGCCGACGGGCGAGGCCCACATCAAGCTCGCGCCGACCGAGGACCGGATCGCCGAGCTGTCGGCGAGACAGACGGCGTTATACCCACCGGTTGAGGAGTTAAAGTAGGCAGGTCCACAGCCTTGTTGCACATTCTTTGCGCCGGCTCCAGCGCCGAACAGCGAGCCCGCATCTGCGAATACGGCGCCCTGAATGCCGAGGTCGTCGGGGACGAAGGGGATCGGAAAGCGGATTTCCGCGGTCGTCCCCCAATAAGTCTGGCCGCCGAGCGCACTGTTGGTGTTTAGGTCACGCGGTCCGTAGCCGGCGACATTGAAGCCCCGGATAGTCTCACCACCCCTGAAGAACAGGTCGATGAGGCGCACATCCTGCCCCCCCCAACCCTGAATGTTGCCGGCAATGGCGCGGCTGACGAACGTGATCTTGTCGGTGATTGGATAGTAGCCTCGCGCCTCAGCCGACGTTGAAATGTACTGCACGTCGCCGCCGAGACCGGCGAAGTTGACACCGGCCTGCAGAAAAATGCCTTTGGTCGGGTTCTTTGGATCGTTGCGGAGATCGTAGGTTAGGCTATCGCCCACCATTGATGTGTAGGCGGTGCCCGCGGCCTGCTGGATCGCAAGCGACGCCGTCGGCACCACGTTTGTGATCTGATCCCGCGAAAATGTATAGCTGACCTGGCTCCAGAGCTTCTCACTGATCGGGAAACCGAGGCGCAAGTCGCCGCCCATTCTATTGCTCACAAATCCGGCCTGCGACGTCAGGTCGGTCTGTTTGGCAAAGATATCGAATCCGGCGGCCAGATTGCGGTCAAGGAAGCGTGGCTCGGTGAAGCTCAGCTCCGCCTGTAAGCGTGTAAAGGAGCCCGACAGCGACAGGCGCAGGAATTGGCCGTTGCCCATCAGGTTGCGCTCAGTGAGGCTGATGTCGCCGATGACGCCTTCCGAGGTCGAATAGCCGACGCCGAACGACAGCTCGCCGGTTGACTGCTCGACCACCTCGACGTCGAGGATAACTCGGTCCTGTGCCGAGCCCGGGCGCCGCTTTACCTCGACGTTCTTGAAGAGACCGAGGTTCTTGAGGCGCTTCTTGGCCTGGTCGACCATCAGCGGATTGTAGGCGTCGCCTTCGGCCAGCTTGAACTCGCGGCGGATCACGTAGTCCTTGGTGCGCGTGTTGCCGATGACGTTGATGCGCTCGATGTAGACCCTCGGGCCTTCCTCGATGACGTAGTTTAGCGAGATCTTGTGCGTGACCGGGTCGGGCTGCGGCTGCGGGCGCACGCGGGCAAACGCATACCCCTGCTGCGACACCGCGAGCGTCATATCCTCGGTCGTCTTGTCGATCTGCTGGGCGTCGTAGGTGTCACCCTCCTTGGTCCGCAGACTGCTCTGATAGTTGTTCGGCTGCACATTCGGGACCGTGCTCTCGATGTTGACGGCGCCGAACGTATAGGGCTCGCCCTCGTCGATGGTGTAGGTGACGAAGAAGCCCGAGCCGTCGCGATCGAGCTCGGCGTTGGCCGCCGTCACCTGCGCATCGGCGTAGCCGTTCTTCATGTAGTACTGGCGCAGCAGCTCCCGATCGAGGTTCATACGATCGGGATCGTAGACCGCGGTGCCCTTCAGGAAGTCGAACCAACCCTTCTCCGTCGTCGAGATGACGTCGCGGAGCTGGGAATCGCTGAACGCGTGGTTGCCGACGAAATGGATGCCCTTGACCTTGGTGGCCGGGCCCTCGTTGATCTCGAACACGAGGTTCACGCGGTCCTGCTCGAGCTCGATGATCTTGGGATCGACGGTTGCCGCGTAACGGCCCTGGCGCTGGTAGACGTCGAGGATGCGCTGGACGTCCGACTGCACACGGGCGCGCGTGAACACCGCGCGCGGCTTCAACTGCACCTCGTTGCGCAAGGTATCGGTATCGACCTCGCTGTTACCCTCAAACGCGATCTGATTGATCACCGGATTCTCGACGACGGTGACCATCACATCGGCGCCGCTGCGGTCGATGCGCACGTCGGAGAAGAGGCCGGTGGCAAACAGCGCCTTGATGGAGCCGTCGACCTTGCCCGGATCGTAGGAGTCGCCAGGCGCGAACTGAAGGTAGGAGCGGACGGTCTCCGGCTCGACGCGCCGGTTGCCGTCCACATTGATCGCCCGGATCGCGTTCGCCGTAGCCGCTGCAGGTTGCGCGGCCAAAGCGGCAGGGGCAAACAGCACCCCCGGTGAGATCAGCGCCATGACTAACAGCAGGCGGCGAATTCTCACCGACATGGATCGAACCAGAGGCATCCGCGGATATGCCCTCGTTATTTGCCGAACTCCCCCTCGGCCGCAGCACCCGTCGGCTTCGGGCACTGCACCGCACATGATCGACTTAGCGCGCTTAAAGGCCTCTAGGGCCGGAGTCTTTTTGTTGACGCGCTCCCTCTCGACGTACTGCTTTTAACGATCAAGAAAGGGGTGCGGAAGTGGCAAGATTACGTCACTGAACGCCATTTAACCCGCATTGGTCCACTGCCGCCACACCCGCAAAATATCGTTCATATTTACGTACACCATGAGCATTAGAACGAGCGCGATCCCGATCTGGAAGCCGATCTCCTGCATGCGTCGGCTCAAGGGGCGTCGACGCACAGCCTCGATCGCGTAAAACAAAAGATGGCCGCCATCGAGGATGGGTATCGGCAGCAGGTTCAAAAAGCCAATATTTGCCGAGATGAAAGCGATCCAGCGCAGCATCGGCTCGACGCCGAGGCCTGCAACCTTCGCCGTCACCTGTGCCATCAGGATCGGTCCGCCCATCTGGTCGGCCGCCTGCCGGCGCATGAGGATATCGCCGATGCCCTGCAACGTCTGCGCGATGTCCATGTAGGTCTCGCGCACGCCCAGGCCGACGGCTTCCACGAATCCCACCTTTTTCGTCTCGATGGCCTCGGGTTTGACGGAGGGGGTGATTCCGATGAGCCCGCGCCGGAACGTGCCGCCGAAGTTGTCGTTCTGCTCCTGGACCTTCGGGGTCACTTCCAGCGTCAGCTTCTGTCCACCGCGATCGATCCCGAAGCTGAGCTTGCGGTCGCCGTTGCCGGCGATGATGCGCTGCACGTCCTCGAAGCCCGCGATGGCGTCCCCATCGATGCTGACAATCACGTCACCCGGCTGGAAGCCGGCGGCGGCAGCGGGCATCCCCGCCTTCACCTCGCCGATGCGCGGCGCGATCGTATGGACGCCGACGGTGAAGTTCACAGCCGCGTAGATCAGAATCGCGAGGAGAAAATTCGCGGCCGGCCCGGCAAACACCACGGCTGCGCGCTGCCATACGGCCTTCGTTTGGAACGCGCCGCGGCGCTCCTCCGGCGTCATGCGCTCGAGCGTATCCTGCGACGGCTGGCTCGCGGCATTCTCATCGTCCACGAACTTCACGTAGCCGCCAAGCGGAATCCAGGCGACGCGCCAGCGCGTACACTTGCGATCGGTGAAGCCCCAGATCTCCCGCCCAAAGCCGACGGAGAAGGTGCGAACTGCAACGCCGCACCAGCGCGCAACGATGAAGTGGCCGAACTCGTGGACGAAGACCACGACGCTGAGCACGACGAGGAATGACACCACGGCGAGAACCGCCGACATCGGTGTGGCGAGGAACGAAAGCATTAACCTTGCTCTCCTTGTTTTGCTCTGCGGGAGAGCCCTGAAGCATCGTCCGCATCAAACCTGTCATTTCGGGACAGGCCCGATTCTGCGTGGTTAAGCCACGATTGCGGCCATATCCGCCCTTGTCCATGCCCGAGCCTCATCTTAGCAGTGCAGGCTCACGCATGGCGCTACACATAGCGACTGAGCAGGGATTGTGCCAGACGCCGTGCCTCGACATCGACAGCAAGTATGTCGGTTAGCCGCGCCGCGTGCGTCATCAAGCCCCGGGCGCCCGCCGCTTCGAGAGTGGCGGCGGTCACGTCGGCGATGGCGCAGAAGCCGATGCCTCCCTTGAGGAAGGCTTCGACCGCGATCTCGTTGGCGGCGTTGAGCACGGCTGGCGCTGTTCCGCCTAAGCGCAGCGCCTCGCGGCCGAGCCGGAGCGCGGGAAAGCGCACCTCGTCGGGAGCCTCGAAGGTGAGGCTTCCCAGCGCGACGAGGTCCAACCGCGGCGTCGGCGTCGCCATGCGTCGTGGCCAGGAAAGCGCGAGCGCAATCGGCGTGCGCATGTCGGGCGATGAGAGCTGCGCCAGCACCGAGCCGTCGGCGTAGCTGACGAGGCAGTGCACGATCGACTGCGGGTGCACGACGATGCCCAGCTGGTCGGCACGCACGGGAAACAGATGATAGGCCTCGATCAGCTCCAGGCTCTTGTTCATCAGCGTGGCGGAATCGATGGTGATCTTGGCGCCCATCGACCAGTTGGGATGGCGCAGCGCCTCCGCCGGCGTGGCGCGCGCCAAGCGCTCCGCGCTCCAGGTGCGGAATGGGCCGCCCGATGCCGTGAGCACGATCGTCTCGATGCTCTCGGGCTCCGCGCCGGCGAGCGCCTGCAGTGCCGCGGAGTGCTCGCTGTCGACGGGAAGAAGCTCGGTGCCGGCCTCCGCGATGGCCGACATGAACACCTCGCCGGCGGACACCAGGCATTCCTTGTTGGCGAGCGCCAGGCGCCGGCCCTGCCGCGCCGCCTCGAACGTCGGCTCGAGCCCGGCCGCGCCGACGATCGCCGCCAGCACGCAGTCGGCGGGCTCGGCTGCGGCGGCAACGACGGCAGCGGGCCCGGCGGCAACCCTCGTTCCGGTCCCGGCAAGCAGCGTCTTGAGCTCGCCGTAGAGCCCCGGATCGCCGATCACGGCGAGGCGGGCATTGGTCTGGCGTGCGGCCTTGGCGAGCTCGGCGAAGCTGCTCTGCGCGGTGATTGCCACGATCTCGAAGGCATCGGGGTGGTGCGCGATGAGATCGAGGGTGCTTCTGCCGATGGAACCGGTCGCGCCGAGGATGGTCAGGCGTTTGCGCGCCGTCGCAGCCGTCTCTCCCCTCGCCGAGCCTGAAGCCGGGGAAGAGTGCGTTACGCCGACTATGGAACCCTGAGACATCAGACGCCGAACAGAAGAGCCTGGGCTGGAGCGTGCGGATCGATCGCGAACGCGATCATGCCTGCGACGACGGCAACCGCAACGATGCTATCCATGCGATCCATGAACCCACCATGGCCGGGGATCAAGCCACTCGCATCCTTGAAGCCGAACAGGCGTTTCAGGGCCGATTCCCCGAGGTCGCCGGCCTGGGCCACGAGCCCGAGGCCCAGCGCGAGCAGGATCAGCCGCAGCGGCGAGGCGTCGATGATCTGCGCGAAGATCGCGCCCGCTATGACGCACGCGAGGGTTCCGCCGACGAGCCCGGCCCACGTCTTGTTGGGTGAGATTCGCGGCCACAGCTTCGGCCCGCCGATCGTGCGCCCCGCAGCATAGGCGGCGATATCCGACGACCACACCACCGCGAAGATGAGCAGCACCGCGAGAAACCCGTAAGGCGCGTCCTGCCGCATCCAGACGAGCGAGATCGAGGGCAGCCCGACATAGAAGGCGCCGAGCGCGGAGAGCCGCGCCCCGCGACCGAACACGAGCGGAACGAAAATGATCGCAGCCGTCACGATGACGGCGACCGCGAGAGCGGCATAGCCGGCGGTCGTCAGCGCAATCGCGGCAGTGACCGCGATCGCCTGCACGTAGAAGGCGACGTCGGCGCTCACACCGCGCACCATGCGGCCCCATTCCCAGCTCACGAACAGCGCAACGACGAGCACGAGCACTGCGAACGGGATCGGCCCCGCATACGTGAGCAGGAGGGCAACCGCTGCGAGCGCGCTGCCCCACAGGATGCGCGCCCTCAAGTTCTGCGACAGGCTGCGCCCGCCACGTCGCTCAGTCTCGGACACAGCGAGGTTGTCGGACATAGGCTTGCCCCTCACGCCGTGGAGAGCTTGGAGCGGCCGCCGAAGCGGCGCTCACGCGCGCGGTAGCGGGCGAGAGCCTCCTCGAGCAGCTCGCGGCCGAACTCGGGCCAGCAGGCATCGATGAAAACGAACTCCGTGTAGGCGCACTGCCACAGCAGAAAGTTCGACAGCCGCATCTCGCCGCTGGTGCGCACGAGCAGGTCGGGATCGGGGATGCCGGCGGTGTCGAGCGCGCCGCTCAGCCTTTTGACGGTGACGTCCTCCGGCTGCATGCGCCCGGCGGCGACCTCCTCGGCGAGCTTGCGCGCGGCCTTGGCGATTTCGGCGCGCGCTCCATAGTTGAAGGCGATGACGAGCGTCAGCACCCGGTTCTCGCGCGTGAGCTCGCAGCCCTCGTCGATGAGGGCCATGAGCTCGGGGTCGACATTGGTGCGCTCGCCGATCACGACGATGCGTACGCCGGCTTGATGCAGCTCGGCGAGATCGCGGCGGATGAAGCGCTTCATCAGCCCCATGAGGTCGGCGATTTCCTCAGCCGGGCGCGACCAGTTCTCGGAGGAGAAGCTGTATAGCGTCAGGTAGGGGATGCCGAGGTCGATCGCCGCGCGCACCGTGCGCCGCACCGCCTCCACGCCCTTGCGATGTCCGATCGAGCGCGGCAGCCCGTGCTTGGCGGCCCAGCGGCCGTTGCCGTCCATGATGATGGCGATGTGCCGAGGGGAAGCGTCCTCGGTCTCGCGTATCGCGGCGGTTTCCTTAATGTCTTTCACTAGGCGGGCTTTCGGTTGCAGGCCAGGATAAGGGATCGAGGCTTACCCAACCTTACACCTTGTGTATCTCGGTTTCCTTGGTCGCGAGTGTGTCGTCTATCTCCTTGATGAGCTTATCCGTAAGCTCCTGCACCTTGGCGGAGGCCTTATGATGCTCGTCCTGGCTCATTTTGGAGTCCTTTTCGAGCTTCTTCAGAAGCTCCATGCCCTCGCGGCGTACGTTGCGAACCGCAATGCGCGAATGCTCAGCATACTTGTGCGCGAGCTTGGCGAGCTCCTGACGCCGATCCGCCGTCAGCGTCGGGATCGGCAGCCGGATTAGCGCGCCATCGACAACCGGATTGATGCCGAGGTTCGCCTCGCGGATCGCCCTGTCGACGGCGAAGACGTTGCTCTTGTCCCAGACCTGCACCGAAATCGTGCGCGACTCCGGCACGGAGATGGTCGCCACCTGATTGAGCGGCATCTTGGAGCCGTACACGTTCACCTGGATGGGATCGAGCAGGTGTGTGCTCGCACGCCCCGTGCGCAGGCCCGAGAGCTCGCGCTTCAATGCTTCGAGCGACGCGCGCATGCGCTTGTCGAGCTCGGCGATGTCAAATTGGCCGCTTGCCATTTCCTCTCCTTCGACGCCGCTGTCGCGTCAGGACCAAAAGCCGGGCGGATCTAAATACTGCCTCGCGCGTGGCCGTCAGGCCGATCCCTCGATGACGGTCACCCGTCCTTCTCCGCGCAAAACCTTGAGCAGATTGCCAGCTTCTTCGATAGAAAAAACAATTACCGGAAGTCCATTGTCGCGAGCAAGGGCGATTGCCGCCCCGTCCATCACCTTGAGATCGCGGGATAATACCTCTGAATATGTCAGCCGGTCGAAGCGCTTGGCGGTGGGGACCTTGCGCGGATCGGCATCGTAAACGCCATCGACTTTCGTTGCCTTGGCCACGGCATCGCACCCCATCTCGATGGCGCGTAGCGTCGCGGCGGTGTCGGTGGTGAAAAACGGGTTGCCCGTGCCGGCGGCGAAGATGACGACGCGGCCCGCCTCGATGTGATGCAAGGCCTTGGGGCGGATGTAGCTCTCGCACACCGTCGGCATCGGGATGGCGGACATCACGCGCGCCGGGGTTTTGGCATTCTCGAGCGCGCCGTGCAGCGCGAGCGCGTTCATCACGGTCGCGAGCATGCCCATGTAGTCGGCCGTCGCCCGATCCATCCCCTTCGCAGCGCCGGCCAGCCCGCGGAAGATATTGCCGCCGCCGACGACGACGGCGATCTCGCATCCGGCGGCCACGGCTTCCGCGATGTCGCGGGCGAGCCGGTCGACGACGGCGACGTCGATGCCGGCAGGGCCCTTGCCCATCAGGGCTTCGCCCGAAAGCTTCAGCAGCAACCGCTTGTAGGCGAGCGGTGTCCCGCTACCGGCCATGATCGGCGCCCTCCTCGCTTTGCCTATAAGCGCGGCGCGGGCGGCCGATGGCCGTCCGCACGCGCTCTACCTAGCGCAGGAACGAGGGATTCGCCTAGGGACCAACATGGCATCGCGCGGGACAGCAGGTTCAACCACGCGCCGCCGCGGCGACCTCGGCGGCGAAATCGTCTTCTTTCTTCTCGATGCCTTCGCCCAGCGCATAGCGCGCGAACCCGGCGATCTTCACCGGGGCGCCGACCTTGCCCTCGGCCTCCTTCAGCACCCGCGTCACGGTCTTTGAAGGATCGTGGATATAGGACTGATCCAGGAGGCAGTTGTCCTTGGCGTAGCTCTTGAGACCGCTCGCGACGATCTTCTCCAGCACCTGCGGCGGCTTGCCCTTGTTCTTGTCGGCGAGTATCGCCTTCTCGCGCTCGAGCGTCTCGGAGGGAACGCCGGCAAGGTCGAGCGCCACCGGATTGGTGGCGGCGACGTGCATGGCGATCTGGCGCGCGAGTGCGGACAGCTCGTCGGCGTTCTTGCCGTTGGAGGCAAGCGCGACCAGCACGCCGATCTTGCCGAGCCCCGGCACCACCTGGCTGTGCATATAGGAGCCGACGGCACCCTTCGGCACCTCGAGGGCAGCCGTGCGGCGCACCGTCATGTTCTCGCCGATCGTCGCGATCATCTCCTTGACGTGGTCTTCGACCGTCGCCTTCCCGCCCGGGTAGGTCGTGGCGAGCAGCTTTGCGAGATCGCCCTTCGACTTGGCGGCGAGCGCGGCGATCTTCGTCACCATGCCCTGGAACTGCTCGTTGCGCGCGACGAAGTCGGTCTCGGAGTTCACCTCGACCATCGCGCCGGCATTGCCCGCGGTGTGGATGCCGATCAGGCCTTCGGCGGCGATCCGCCCGGCCTTCTTGGCAGCCTTCGACAGACCCTTCTTGCGCAGCCAATCGACGGCGGCCTCGATGTCGCCCTTCACCTCGGTGAGCGCGGTCTTGCAGTCCATCATCCCGGCGCCGGTCTTCTCGCGCAGTTCCTTCACCAGGCTCGCGGAAATCGTCATGGGAGAGCTCTTCATTTGGCGGGCGCAGTTAGGCTGCGCCCTCTGGTTGACAGGAGATGATGCCGATTGCGCGGGTAGTCTTACACCGCGGTGGCTTCGACGAACTTCTTCGCCTGCGCCGACCACTCTTCCTTCTCGATCTGGCCCTTGAGGCGCAGCTTGCGGTCGAGCGCGCCCATCTGCTCGGCATCGAGATCGGCGAGCTGCCAGAAGTGGAAGACGCCCGCGTCGTTGAGGCGCTGCTCGATCTTCGGCGTGATCCCGGTGATCCGCTTCAGATCGTCGGCCTCGCCGCGCGGAGCCTCGATGCCACGGAATTCCGCGGGCTTGCCCGGCAGCGCTTCCGCCGGAGGCGCCTCGGAGGCACCGACGTCGACGCCGGCCGCCGTCTGGCTGCGCTCCAGCCCGTCGAGCGCGGCGCGCGCGACGAGGTCGCAGTAGAGCGTGATCGCGCGCCCGGCGTCGTCGTTGCCTGGGATCGGGAAGTCGATGCCGTCGGGATCGCAGTTGGTGTCGACGATCGCCACGATCGGAATGTTGAGCTTCTTCGCCTCCTTGATGGCGATGCTCTCCTTGTTGGTGTCGATCACAAACAGGAGGTCGGGAGTGCCGCCCATGTCCTTGATGCCGCCCAGCGCCTTGTCCAGCTTTTCGCGCTCGCGCGTGACGTTGAGCACCTCTTTCTTGGTGCGGCCCTGCGGATCGGCGAGGATGTCGTCGAGCTGGCGCAGGCGGCGGATCGACTGGGAGATCGTCTTCCAGTTCGTCAGCGTGCCGCCGAGCCAGCGATGGTTGATGAAATACTGCGCGCTGCGCTTGGCCGAGTCCGCGATCGAGCCCGACGCCTGCCGCTTCGTCGCGACGAACAGCACGCGGCCGCCGYCGGCAACCGTGTCGGAGACCTTCGTGAGCGCCTGATGCAGCATCGGCGTCGTCTGCGTGAGGTCGATGATATGAATGTTGTTGCGGGCGCCGTAGATGAAGGGCGCCATCTTGGGGTTCCAGCGATGCGACTGGTGGCCGAAGTGCACGCCAGCTTCCAAAAGCTGACGCATATTGAACGCGGGAAGCGTCATGGGCAGTCCTTTTCCGGTTGGTCCACCGCGGACCCAGATAAGATGGAAACCTGTGTTTTCAGGTCCATCCACCGGAGCGCTGAGCGGGGCTTTTAATCCGCCGAGCGCGAGGTCCGCGTGCGAGATGGGCGTGCTTATAGAGTGTTGACCCCGAAATGACAAGCTTGGCCCGGCCGGCCCTTTGAGCGGCCCGCAGCACGGCAGAGGTGGCATGGGCAACAAGGAAATTCGGGTCCGGGCGCTCCAACTCGGGGAGCGCATCGAGGTCAAGGGCCTCGAGCGCGAAGATGCCTTTTCCAGCGTGCCCCTGGCCTTCCGGACGGGCGGCGGCGGCATGGCTGTGCTGTTCAAGTCCGGCGCCGCCGTCTTCTTCGACATGAACCCGGTCGATGAGGAGGGGCTGATCCGCAGCCTCGACCCCCGCATCGTCTCGCCGCTCCAAGAGCGCGAGACGGAGGCCGTGCGTCTGCTGGTAAAGCCCGACGAGGAGGAGGGCGTCTCGACGGTGAACGGCCTGCAGATCAAGACCGCGGACCCCGACCGGCTCCTGCTCGTCGCGGAAGCGCTCGCCATGAGCGTGACGCTCGCCTACGACGAGCGGCGCATCGCGCTCGCCTTCGATCGCATCGATGGGGTGGCGCAGACGCTGCAACAGCGCCGGCTACCGCGTAGCCCGCAGGGCTCGCTGCTAGAACAAATCGGGCAGGCGCTCACGCTACAGCAGCGGCTCGCCGACCGCGTCGATCTCGACGAAAAGCCCGACGTGTTGTGGGACCATCCCGAGCTCGAGCGTTTCTGGGCCCGCCTCGTCGATGAGTACGACCTGCCCCAGCGCGGCCGCGCAATCGCGCGCAAGCTCGAGGTGATCCGCGACACCGCGGAGACCATCACCGACCTCATGGCCACGCGCACGAGCCACCGGCTCGAGGTCTATATCATCGCGCTCATCGCGTTCGAGATCGGCCTCAGCCTCTACGACCACTTCTGGAAGTGAAGTCTCAGGGCAGCGAGGCGCGCCTCTCGCTCTTGGGTGCGGGCTTGCGCACGGGGAGCGGTACGGATGTGGCTCCGTCCCCAACGGCTGCCATGTCGGCCGACGGCAGGCAGCCTTTGTAGCGATCGACCGTATCCTCCGACACGATCGCGATCGCCGTGAAACGCTTCTCGGCCCATTCCTGCAGGTAAGCGACCCGCTCCTCGGGCAGTGCGATGCGGGCGTCGGTGCCGACAGCAGGACCGCCCCAGATGTGGAGGAAGATGCAGGAGCCGGCCTGCGTCCGCGGCCGCGGCGGGTAATCGATGACGATGCCGCGCCGGTAGAGCGGGTCCTTGGCCATATCCTCGCCGCTCGTCTTCTCTCCCACCACGCTTTGCGGCACGATCTTGCCGTAGTAGCGCGATTTCGCGTCTTCGACGCAGAACTGCTGTTCCGGCACCAGCAGCAGGTGGCCTGGCCGCTTGCTCGCGTCGGAGCCGAACGTCGGGCCGACGCGATAGACACCGGCCGGCGTGCGCTGGTCACCCTCGCGCTTCAGCGGTTCGTCCTTGTCGGCCAGGTACACATAAGGGTTGCCCCAGGCTATTCCCTTCATACCGACCACAGCCGGCTCCGGATCGCCGCGCCGCTCCCAACGCGAGGCCGGCGATGCGCGCTCGAAGGTGCGCACGGAGGCGGCGGTCGACTGCATGGTCGGCACGGTGACGACGACGATGCGAGTTGCCCGGTAGAGCACGCGCGGGCAATATTTCGCCTCGGCCTCGCCGGCGCAAAGAGCCGCGGTAAGGACGAGCGTAATGCAAGCGATCCGTAGCATTTTACGCAATCTCGACGGCTATAAGGCTTGCGCTGAATCCTACGTCAAATGTCTAAAACTTCCCTAACTCCGGGGGTCGTCGAGAGAATACCGGCCTGCGCCGGCGAGACGTCGTAGCGGCCGGGGAGCGAGAACTCGAGTTCGCGGTTGCGGTCATCGAGCGCAAGCACGAGCCGGATCTCGCCCTTGCCGCCCGGCTTCAGCAGCGCCTTCAAGGTCGCGATGGTCCCGCCCTTCGATTGAAGGACCTTGGTGTCGAGCACCAGCTTGAGGCCCTCCTGAAGGTCGGCGACCGCCGCATCGAGGCCGCGCATGCTCTCGACCCGCATTTTCACGGTGTCGCCGTCGCGCTCCGCCGCAACGGTGAGCAGCACCGGCGTGCCCGGCGTAAGTAGCTCGCGGCATTGCGCCAGCGTGTCGGAGAACACGACCGCCTCGAACTGACCCGTGGTGTCCGAGAACATGGCGAAAGCGAACTTGTTGCCTTTCTGCGATCTCCGCTCGCGCGCCGAGATCACGATGCCGGCGAGCTGGCCCGCGGTCGCGCCGCGCTCGGTCAGGGCCTCGAAGTCGACGTAGCGCTTGACGCCACGCTTCTGCAGCACGCGCTCGTAGCTATCGAGTGGATGGCCCGAGAGATAGAAGCCCACGGCCTCGAACTCGAATGAAAGCTTCTCCATCGGCGTCCATGCTTGCGCGGGACGCAGGTCGAGTTGCGGCCCAGTGCCGCCCCCACCGAAGAGATCGTCAGTGCCAGAGGCCGTATTCGCCTCGCGGCGCTGCGCCAGTGCGAGAATGCTTTCGACGTTGGCGTGCACCAGCGCGCGGTTGGGCTCGAGCGCGTCGAAGGCTCCGGCGGCCGCAAGTGTTTCCAGCGCGCGTTTGTTGAGCGCCTTGGGGCTCACGCGCGAGGCAAAGTCGGCGAGGCCTGGGTAGCGGCCCTTCGCCTTACGCTCGGCGACGATGGTCGAGACGGCCGCGGCGCCGATGTTCTTCAAGGCGGCAAGCGAGTAGCGGATGGCGCCGGGCTCTCCCGACCTACGCGAAGGCTCGGCGAGGAAATCGACCTCGGAGGCGTTGACGCATGGCGGCTTCACCACGATGCCGCTCTTCTTGGCCTCCGCCGCGAACTGCGCGAGCTTGTCGGTATTGGCCATGTCGAGCGTCATTGAGGCAGCGAGGAACTCCTCGCGATAGTTCGCCTTCATGTAGGCGGTCTGGTAGCTGACGAGCGCATAGGCAGCGGCGTGGCTCTTGTTGAAGCCGTAGCCGGCGAACTTGTCGACGAGCTCGAACACGTAGACCGCGTCGGCCTTCTCGACGCCGTTCTTCACCGCGCCGGCAACGAAGCGTGCCTGCTCCTTGGCCATGCCCGCCTTGTCCTTCTTGCCCATGGCGCGGCGTAGAAGGTCGGCTTCGCCCAGCGAGTAGCCCGCCATCACCTGAGCGATCTGAATGACCTGCTCCTGGTAAATGATGACGCCATAGGTCTCCTTGAGGATGGGCTCCAGCAGCGGATGCAAGCAATCGATCGGCTCCTCGCCGTGCTTGCGGTTGATGTAGGTCGGGATGTTGTCCATGGGGCCGGGGCGGTAGAGCGCCACCATGGCGATGATGTCCTCGAAGCGGTCGGGCTTGAGCCGCTTCAAGCTCTCGCGCATCCCGGTGCTTTCCAGCTGGAACACGCCGACCGTGTCGGCCTTCGCCAGGATCTCGAAGCTCTTGCGGTCGTCGAGGGGGAGCCCGGCGAGATCGACATCGATGCCGCGCCCGCGCTTGACGAGATCGACGGCCTTCTTAAGCACGGTGAGCGTCTTCAGGCCGAGGAAGTCGAACTTCACGAGCCCCGCCGCCTCGACCATCTTCCAGTTGTACTGGGTGACGGGCGTGTTCGACTTCGGATCGCGCGTCAGCGGCACCAGCTCCTCGAGCGGCCGGTCGGCGATCACCATGCCGGCAGCATGCGTGGAGGCGTGGCGATAGAGGCCTTCGAGCTTCTGGGCGATCTCCAGCAGGCGCGCGACCATCGGCTCGCGGTCGCGCTCCTCCTGCAGCTTCGGCTCGCCGTCGATGGCTTCCGCCAGCGTGACGGGATTAGCGGGGTTGTTCGGCACCAGCTTGCACAGCCGGTCAACCTGCCCATACGGCACCTGCAGCACGCGGCCGACGTCGCGCAGCACCGCGCGCGCCTGCAGCTTGCCGTGTGTGATGATCTGCGCCACGCGGTCGTGCCCGTACTTGTCCGCCACGTAGCGGATCACCTCGTCGCGGCGGTCCTGGCAGAAGTCGATGTCGAAGTCGGGCATCGACACGCGCTCGGGGTTCAGGAATCGCTCAAACAGGAGCCCAAACCGCAGCGGATCGAGGTCGGTGATGGTGAGCGACCAGGCGACAACGGAGCCGGCGCCCGAGCCGCGGCCGGGACCGACGGGGATACCTTGCGCCTTCGCCCACTTGATGAAGTCGGCGACGATCAGGAAGTAGCCGGGAAACTTCATGCGCGCGATGACGTCGATCTCGTAGGCGAGCCGCTTCTCGTAATCGGCTGCGGTGAAGCCCGGCGCGGGCGGAGCCGCGGCAAGGCGGTCGCGCAATCCCTGCTCGGCCTGGCGGCGCAGCTCGGCCGTCTCGCGCCGCGCCTGCTCGGTCTCGCTCACGACGTCGTCGCCGGCGACGAAACGCGGCAGGATCGGCTTGCGACCCTTGGGCCGGAAAGCGCAGCGGCGCGCAATCTCGACGGTATTGTCGAGCGCTTCGGGCAGGTCGGCGAAGACTTGCGCCATCGCTTCGGCGCTCTTGAAGTCGTGCTCGCGCGTCACCCGCCGGCGATCATCCTCGACCACGTAGCGGCCGTCCGCGATGCAGAGCAGCGCGTCGTGCGCCTCGTAGTCGTCCGGGCTCGCAAAGTAGGCTTCGTTGGTGGCGACAATCGGAATCCCGAGCGCGTAGGCGAGCTGCAGGAGTTGCGGCTCGACGTCGTGCTCGCTCTTGAGGCCGTGGCGCTGGATCTCGACGTAGAGGCGGTCACCGAATGCCGCGGCGAGTCGTTTCAACCGCTCCTCGGCGAGCGGCTGCTGGCCCTCCCGCAGCGCGCGGTCGATGGACCCGTCGGGACCGCCGGTGAGCGCGATCAGCCCCTCTGCGTGGGCCGCGAGCGCGCCGATCGTGGTGTGCACCGCATCGGTGGCGGCGGCCTCCAGATGCGCCCGGCTCACGAGCTTCATCATGTTGGCGTAGCCCGCCTCGCTCGCCGCAAACAGCGCGATCGGTCCATCGCCCGCGCGGCGCTGCGGCGACACGCCTCCGGCCTGCTCAATAGGCTCCGGGTTGCGCTCCGCGAAATCGACGTTCAGCGCCACCCCAATGATCGGCTGGATGCCGGCCTCCGCCAGCTTGTCGGAGAACTCGAGCGCGCCGAAGAGGTTGTTGGTATCGGTCAAGCCCAGCGCCGGCAGCTCGTGCGCCGCGGCGAGCTTGGCGAGCTTCGGGATCGTCAGCGCACCCTCGAGCAGCGAGTACGCCGAATGGACCTTGAGGTGCACGAACTTCGAGGGCGCGGACGGCTGGGCGTCGGCGGCGGACGGCGAGCGACTCGGAGCGTTCATGCAGCGTATTTAGACCACGGCGCCGCGGCCCCCAAGGACTACCCGCCGGCTATCCCCGGCAAGCCTGAGTTCAGCGCAGGCCGGCGCGCGTAATCTCGATCAGGAGGCCGTTCTCCACGCGCAATATGCGATCCATCCGCCCCGCCAGCTCCATGTTGTGCGTGGCGATGAGAGCGGCGACCCCGGTGTTATGGATGAGATTGATGAGCGCGTCGAAGACGTGCTCGGCCGTGTGCGGATCGAGGTTGCCGGTCGGCTCGTCGGCGAGGATGAGGCGCGGGCCGTTCGCAAGCGCGCGCGCAATCGCGGTGCGCTGCTGCTCGCCGCCCGAAAGCTCGGCGGGGCGATGATCGACGCGTTGGGCCAGGCCGAGCGAGGTTAGAAGCTCGCGCGCGCGCACGCCCGCCTCCTTGCGCCTGCGGCCGGCGATCATCTGCGGCATCACCACGTTCTCGAGCGCAGAGAACTCCGGCAGCAGCTGGTGGAACTGATAGACGAAGCCCATCTCGCCCCGGCGTACGCGCGTGCGCTCATAATCGCCCATGCCGGAGCAGTCGCGCCCGTTGACGATGACGCGGCCGCCGTCGGGCGTCTCGAGCAACCCGGCAATGTGCAGGAGCGTCGATTTTCCCGCGCCCGACGGACCCACGAGCGCGACGGCCTGCCCCGGATAGATGTCGGCGGAGGCGCCGGCGAGCACCTCGATGCGGCGCGGACCCTGGCGGAACGCGCGCACCAGCCGGTCGAGCGACAGCACGGTCTGCGTTGCAGCTTCACGCACCGGTCGCATCTCCTGGGCCAAGGCGCTCATGCGGGGCTCATTCGTACCGCAGGGCTTCGACGGGATCGAGCGTGGAGGCCCGCCAGGAGGGATAGAGGGTCGCGAGCACGGAAAGCACCAACGCCATGGCGACGATCGAAGCGGTCTCGCGCACGTCCATGTCGGCGGGAAGGCGCGTCAGGTAATAGACGTTGGGGTCGAAGATCGTCGTGTTCGTGAGCCACGCCATCAGCATGCGCAGAGCCTCGATGTTGAGGCAGAAGACGACGCCCAGGACGAGGCCCGCGAGCGTGCCGACGACGCCGATCGAGGCGCCCGTTATGAGAAAGACACGCATCATCGCGCCGCGCGTCGCCCCCATAGTTCGCAGGATGGCGACGTCGCGCCCCTTGTCCTTCACCAGCATCATGAGGCCGGAGATGATGTTGAGCGCGGCAACGAGTACGATCAGCGACAGGATGATGAACATCACGTTGCGCTCGACCTCGAGCACGGTGAAGAAGGTCTCGTTGCGCTGGCGCCAGTCGGAGACGTGGACGGTCGGCCCCGCGGCCGCGCGGATCGTCTTCACGAACTCATCGACCTGGCCGGGGTTGTCGACCACGATCTCGAGCGCGTCGACCTCGGGCCCGCGCGAGAAATAGCGCTGCGCCTCGGCGAGCGGCATGAAGATCATGGTGCGGTCGTATTCCGACATCCCCATCTCGAACAGCGCCGTCACAACGTAGGGCTTGGTGCGCGGCGCGTTGCCGAATGGGGTTGTCGCACCGCGCGGGGATACGAGCAGGATGCTGTCGCCGACATTGACGCGCAAAAGGTTGGCGAGCCGCGTGCCAATGGCGATGCCCGTCTGGTTCTCGAAGCCGTCGATGCTGCCGTAGCGGATGTTGTTGGCGACGAGCGGCAGGCCCTTCATGCCGCCCTCACTCATTCCGCGCACGAGGCCGCCGGTCGCCTGCACGGCCGAGGTCACCATCACCTGGCCTTCGATCAACGGCATCACCGTCCGGACGCCCGGCACCCGGGCGATGCGGTCGGCGATCTCCTGGTAGTCCTCGAAGTTGCCGCCGATCTTGTTGACGATGACGTGGCCGTTGAGGCCGAGGATCTTTGAGAACAGCTCGTTGCGAAAGCCGTTCATCACCGCCATGACAATGATGAGGGTGGCGACGCCCAGCATGATGCCGATGAAGGAAAAGCCGGCGATGACGGAGATGAAGCCTTCCTTGCGCCGGGAGCGGAGATAGCGCAGCGCCAGCATCCATTCGAACAGCGCAAACGGTCTGGTGTCAGAAACGGCCGCCGTCATCTCCGCGAAACTCCCCTCGCTCCCCTAGGCCGGGGCAGCAGAGCTACCTCGGCAATCGGGCCAGATTGCGTTGCGCGAGGAGCGGCTTTTGGGGCCGCTCTTCGACGCTGCGGGGACTGCCACGCCTGGCAGCTACCCGGCCTAGTAGGCGCGCCCGATCAGCACATACTCCAGTGCGGGATCCCCCGTGAGCAGACACGCGCCCTCAATCGGCTTTTGGTTGAGCGGCACGTTACGGATCGTGAGCTTAAGCGCTTTTAAGCGTTCCGCAATCGCTTCCAGCTCGGCTCCTTGGGGCTTCGACCAGGGAACGTACGCCCAACCCTTGAACGCGCCACCTTCGTCGTCGGCTTCGGGAGCGCCAAAGTACTCCACAAGTTCATCGAATGTCTTGATGCCGTAAACGATGTTGTCGTCGAGACGCGCCTTGGCCTCTGCAAAGAGCCGCGCCTGAATGCCATCCAGCAAAACTTGTGCTCCGGCCACGAACTCTGCTCGCGGGCTGGTATGCGAGACGACCTTGTCGCCGTCGCGCAGCGCATCGCGGCGCATGTACGTGACGTTTCCGCCGGCAGCATCGCGTCCGCCGATCTCAACGATCACCGGCGCACCACGACGCACCCAATTCCAGCGCTTCTCAGCCGACTTCACCGGCTTGGTGTCGACGAGCACCCGGATGCCGGCGGCCTTCAGCTCCTTTTCGAGCGAAGAGCAGTAGTCGAGCAGCTCCTTGTCCTCGGGCTTGTCGCGCAGCATGGGCACGATGACGATCTGGCGCGGCGCGATTTTTGGCGGCAGCTTCAGGCCGTCGTCATCGCCGTGCGTCATGATCACGCCGCCGATGAGGCGGGTCGACACGCCCCAGCTCGTCGTATGGCAATAGGTGAGTTGGCCCTGTTGGTTCTGGAACTGGATGTTCTGGGCTTCAGCGAAGTGCGTGCCGAGATAATGCGAGGTGCCGGCTTGCAGCGCCTTTCCATCCTGCATCATCGCCTCGATCGAATAGGTGTTGTCGGCGCCGGGGAAGCGCTCGTTGGCAGGCTTCTCGCCGGCGATGACGGGCATCGCGAGCACACTTTCCGCGAACTCACGATAGACTTCGAGCATCTTCAGCGTCTCGGCCATGGCATCGTCACGGTCGGCGTGCGCGGTGTGTCCCTCCTGCCAGAGAAATTCCGCGGTGCGCAGGAAGAGGCGCGTGCGCATCTCCCAGCGCACGACGTTGGCCCACTGGTTGATGAGCAGCGGCAGATCGCGATAGCTCTTTATCCAGCGCTGGAACGCGTCGCCGATAATCGTCTCCGAAGTCGGACGCACGATGAGCGGTTCCTCCAGCTTGGCTTCGGGATCGACTACGAGCTTGCCGCCTTCGTTCTTCAAGCGGTGGTGCGTGACGACCGCCATCTCCTTGGCGAAGCCTTCGACGTGCTCAGCCTCCTTCGCGATGAAGCTCATCGGGATGAAGAGCGGGAAGTAGCAGTTGTCGTGGCCCGTTTCCTTGATGCGGGCATCGAGCTCCGCCTGAATGCGTTCCCAAACGCCCCAGCCCCACGGCTTGATTATCATGCAGCCGCGCACCGGGCTCGTCTCGGCCATGTCGCCGTCGCGCACGGCGGCTTGGTACCACTCGGGAAAGTTCTGCTCGCGAGTGACCGATAGCGCACGCTTGCTCATTGGCTGGCTCCCAACCCAATCCTGCCCGCAGTCGATCTCGATTGCCTGGGCGTCTTGCGCAGATCGGGCAGGAAGTAGCGGGAAAGCTGCATCGCGGGGCCGATCCATTGGAGCGAACGCGCCCAGCCCCTAACTATCGCGGGCGCTCAGAAGGGCCTGTTTTCGGGGCTCGTAGCCTGGAATAGGCCCGGTTGCAATCCTCGCGAGGGTAAATGGCGAGCGCCTTTTCCACGACCAAATGCGCCATCCACGGCGATATCGCGCCGTTTGCCACGGCAGGCCACAAACGGGTGCGCCACGTCGGTCTCATGGCCTCCAAAATGAGCAATCCGGTACGAAAAATTTTTTTCAATGCGAGCGCAGAAGCCCCCGTGACAGAAGGCCGCGCGTCGGGTACAGGTATCGGCCTTGAGGGTGGGTCAAAGCCGCGCACACAAGCGGCATGCAGCCCGAGTCTAGGGAGAAATATCGGCACCTCCACTACCCGACTGGGTGGCGAGCAGGTGTCAGAGTGTAGAGCGTGCGGCGCCCCAAATCGCGGCAAAGCTCCACCACAACGCAGGCACTGCGCAAGAGCAAGGTTCTCTGGACCTTGCTCTTTGCGTTTCTAGCGCCCGCGCATCACGGAAACGGAATCGTATCCGCCGTGACCAGCTTGTACTGGATGATCAGGTAGACGGCGATGAACACCGCCGTGGCAAGCGCCGTGTTGATGAGGGCGATGCGCAGGAGCCGCGGCCTTGCCGGCGCGCTCTCGGGCGTACCCGGCACGATGCTGCCCTCCTCCCGCTGCGTGCGCACGCCGAACGGCAGCACGAGGAAGAGCGTAATCCACCAAATGAAAAAGTAGACCGCGATCGATTGCAGAATATCCATGCGGCCCCGCTCGCGCCCTATGCCTGCTCGAGCTCGACGAGCGTGCCGCAGAAATCCTTGGGGTGCAGGAACAGCACCGGCTTGCCGTGCGCGCCGATCTTCGGCGTACCGTCGCCGAGCACGCGTGCGCCCTGCGACTTCAGGCGGTCGCGCGCGGCGATGATGTCGTCGACCTCGTAGCAGAGGTGATGGATGCCACCGTCCGGACTCTTCTCAAGGAACTTGGCTATGGGCGAGCCCTCCCCGAGCGGCTCCAACAGCTCGATCTTGGTATTGGGGAGGGTGATGAACACGACCGTCACACCATGCTCGGGTTGCGGCAGCGGCTTGGTGATCGTTGCCCCCAGCGCGTCGCGATAGACCGCGCTCGCGGCGGCGAGGTCCTTCACCGCAATCGCCACATGAGTTAGCCGTCCGATCATCGTTCTCCTTCCTTCGTCGTCCCATTCCTGCGCCATTCCGAGGCGCAAGGGCCTACCGCTTACTATCGACCACGTTCACCAGCACCTTGCAAATGGGCTTCTTGCCCCACACCTGCGCGACCGCCGACCGCACCGCGCGGCGAACGGCCTCGGAGACGAGGTCGGGCGATTTGCGCCCCGGGCCCGGGAGGCTGCGCCAAGTGCCCTCGACCGCGTCGAGCACCACGTCGAGCATATCCTCTCCCTCCCCCGTCTCGGTCGGCACGCCGTCGAGCTCGGCCAGCGGATCGGCCATGAGCTCGCCGCGCCGCGACAGACACAGCGACACCATCACGATGCCGACGGCCGCGAGCTTGCGGCGCGCACGCACCGGCCCGTCGGCTTCGGGCACCAGCAGACGCCCGTCGCGGAAGAGACGCGCCACGGGCGCGTCGTCGATCACGGCCGGGTCGGGCGCAAGCCGTACGATCTCCCCGTCCTGAACAGTGAAGATGGTCTCCACGCCCTGGTCGCGCGCGAGCTGGGCCTGCGCCTTCAGATGGCGGGCCTCACCGTGCATCGGCACGACGACCTTGGGGCGCAGCAGGCTGTACATGCGCCGCAGCTCATCCCGTCGCGGGTGCCCGGAGACGTGCACCAGGGCCTCGTTGTCGGTGAGGATATCGCAGCCAGCGCGCGCGAGGTTGTTCTGGATGCGTCCGACCGCCTTCTCGTTGCCGGGAATGGTGCGGGAGGAAAAGATCACGATGTCGCCCTTGTCGAACGAGATCTCCGGATGCTCGTCCTCCGCGATGCGCGCGAGCGCCGCACGCTGCTCGCCCTGGCTCCCGGTGCACAGGAGGACGATGTCGCGCCGCTGCAGCGTCTTGAACTGGTCCTGGTCGAGGAAGCGGAAGCCTTGCGGCAGGTAGCCGGTATCGATTGCGACCTCGATCACGCGGTGCAGTGCGCGTCCCGCGACCACGACCTGCCGGTTGGCGGCGCGCGCGGCCTCCGCCACCGCCTTGATGCGCGCCACGTTGGAGGAGAACGTCGTCACCGCGACGCGCGTCTTGGCCTTGGCGATGATCTCCGCGAGCGACTTGGCGACGTCCCGCTCGGACGGCGAGGCTCCCTCGCGGAAGGCGTTGGTCGAATCGATGATCAGCGCCTGCACGCCCTCCTCGCCGAGGCGCTTCAGGCGGGTTTCATCGAGCGGAGTGCCGATGACTGGCGTCGCATCGAACTTGAAATCACCGGTGTGGAAGACGAGGCCCTGCGGCGTGCGCAGCGCGACCGCGCTCATCTCCGGAATGGAATGCGCGAGCGTGACGAGCTCCACGTCGAAGGGTCCGAGCTTGAATCGGGAATCGAGCTGCACGACGTTGATCGGGATCTGCAGATCGCCGCCCCACTCGGCGAGCTTGGCGCGCAGCATGCCGGCCGTGAACGGCGTCGCGTAGACGGGCGCCTTGAGGCGCGGCCACAGCTCGATCACCGCGCCGATGTGGTCCTCGTGCGCATGCGTGATGAGGATGCCGACGAGATCGCCGCGGTTCTCCTCGATGAAGCGCACGTCGGGCAGGATCACGTCGATGCCGGGGTCGAACTCGCCCTCGGGGAAGGTGATCCCGCAATCGACCATGAGCCACTTGCGCGCATCCGGCGGCCCGTAGCCATAGAGGTAGAGGTTCATGCCGATCTCGCCGAGGCCGCCAAGGCCCACGAATACGAGCTCGTCCCTCCCCCCGCCCGAACCGGGCCGCTTATCGATCATCGGCCTTCTTTCTTCTGCTCCGCCGCGGAGCTTTCCGGCTCCCCGATCATCACGTCCCCGTAGTTGAATCGCCGCTCCGTCCCATCGGAACCGGCGACCAGCAACGCACCCTCTTTGTCCAGCCCGGCAAAGCGCCCGGCCGCAATGCCCTGCGCCGTATGGACCGTAAGCGGCTCGCCGATCGGCCCGGCGCGGTCGAGCCAAGCTTGCCGGACGTGCGCAAAACCCTGCGCGTCGTTCCACGTCTTGAGCCAGCCGTCCATAGCCTCGGCCAAGAAGCACAATGCTCGGGTAGGCGAAAGCGACAAGCCATGGGCGGAGAGAAATGTCGCGGCGCGGGATAGGTCGTCCGGGGCGGAGACAAGGTTAAGCCCGATGCCGATGATGGCAAGGCGCTCGGCACCCGAACTCCGGGTCGTGCTCTCAACGAGAATGCCGCCCGTCTTGGCGGTGCCGACGAGAATGTCGTTAGGCCACTTGAGGCGCAGCCCGGCCGGTGGCGCCCGCCCTGCCGCCCTGCGGATGGCATCGATTGCCGCCACGCCAGCGACGAGGGAGAGCTGGCTGGCAACGGCCGGCGGACAGGACGTCGAGACGAGCAGGCTCGCGAACAGATTGCCGGGTTGCGACGTCCAGGCGCGGCCGGCGCGACCACGCCCAGCCGTCTGCCGGTCGGCCAGCACCCACAGCGGTGGCGCCTCGCCCGCGAGCGCGCGACGCATAGCCTCGGCGTTGGTCGAATCCGTCTCGGGCAGATGCACGAGCCGCGGGGGCGCCGAAGGCTCGCCGACGGGATCGCTCATTGCCCGACTTGCAGCGCCCGCGCTGCCGCGAGCGCGCTATCCACGAGAGGCGCCGGCGCCAGCACGAACAGCAGCACGAACAGTCCCGCAATGGCCATGACGAAGCGCGTGCCCCGCTCGGCTGGAACGAACTCCTGCTGCGCCTCGTCGAAGAACATGATCTTGACGACGCGGAGGTAGTAGTAGGCGGCGACGACGCTTGCCAGCACGCCGATGATGGCGAGCGGATAGAGACCCGCCTTGATCGCGGCGGCGAACACGTAAAACTTGGCGAAGAAACCGGCGAGCGGGGGAATGCCCGCCATCGAGAACAGGATCATCGCCAGCACGAACGCCATGGGCAGGTTGGTCTTCGAAAGGCCGGCGAGCGAGTCGATGTCCTCCATGGGCCCGAGCTTGTTGCGCATGGAGAGGATGCAGGCGAACGCCCCTATCGTCATGAACAGATAGATCGCGAGATAGACGAGCACCGACTGCGTGCCGGCCTCGCTGTTGGCGGCAAGGCCGATCAGCGCGTAGCCGATGTGGCCAATCGAGGAGTAGGCCATCAGCCGCTTGATGTTCGTCTGCCCGATGGCGGCAAAGGCGCCGAGCAGCATCGATGCGATGCTGAGGAAAACGACGATCTGCTGCCACTGCGGCGCAATGCCGGGGAAGGCCGTAAGCAGGACCCGCATCAGCAGCGCCATGGCGGCGAGCTTCGGCGCGGCGGCAAAGAATGCGGTCACCGGCGTGGGCGCGCCCTCATAAACGTCCGGCGTCCACATATGGAACGGCACGGCCGAGACCTTGAACGCGAGGCCGACGAGCAGGAACACGAGCCCGATGGTCAAACCCACGCTCGTGGCCGTGGCCCCGCCGTGCGCGGCAGCGGCGATTGCCGTGAAATCGGTCGAGCCGGTGAAGCCGTAGATTAGCGAGGCGCCATAGAGCAGCATGCCGGACGACAGCGAGCCCAGGACGAAATATTTGAGACCCGCCTCGCTCGAGCGCACGTTACCGCGGTCGATGGCGGCAACCACGTAGAGCGCGAGGCTCTGCAGCTCGAGTCCGAGGTAGAGCGAGATCAGGCTGCCGGCCGAGATCATCAGCATCATGCCGAGCACCGACAAGAGCAGCAGCACGACGTATTCACTCGACAGCAGCTTGGCGCGCGCAAGCTCGCCCAACGACATGATGAGAACGAGAATGGAGCCGCCGAGCACCAGGAGCTTCATGAAGCGGCCGAACCCGTCGACGATGAAGACGCCGTCGAAAAGCACCGCGCGATCGGGCGCAGATAGGACGAACTTGGCGGCGACGAGCAGGACGACGATCGCCAACGCGCCGGCAAGGTAGTCGCCGGTCGGCGCGGAGGTGCGGAATACGCCGAGCATGAGGATCAGCAGCGCGCCGACCGCGATAGCGATCTCGGGCAGGGCCGGCGCGTAGGTGGTCAACTCCTGCATGCTGCGAGGCTCCTCAACTCAATGCGCAGGCGATGGCGTCGGAGGGACCGCGGCCGGTTTAGCCGCTGCCGGCGCCGGCAGCACCGAGGCCTCGTAGGCCGAGACGAGCTTCTTGACCGATACCGCCGCCACGTCGAGCACGGGCGCGGGATAGACGCCGAGCAGCAGCGTCAAGACCACGAGCGGCACCATGATCCCGATCTCGCGCGGGGTCATGTCGGCGATCCCCTTCAGCGCCGGCTTGACCAGCTCGCCGAAGATCACCCGGCGATAGACGTAAAGCGCGTAGACCGCCGACCAGATGACGCCGCTCGTGGCGAGGAGCGCCACCCACGTATTGACCTTGAACGCGGCGAGCAGGGTCAGGAACTCGCCGATGAAGCCAGAGGTGCCGGGCAGCCCGACGTTCGCCAGCGTGAACACCATGAATATGGCGGCGAAGATCGGCATCCGGTTCACGAGGCCGCCGAACGCCGAGATCTCGTGGGTGTGCATGCGGTCGTACAGCACGCCAACGCCGAGGAAGAGCCCGGCCGAGACGATGCCGTGCGAGACCATCTGGAAGATCGCGCCTTCGAGCCCTTGCGTCGAGAAGGTGAAGATGCCGAGCGTAACGAAGCCCATGTGGGCGACGGACGAGTAGGCGATCAGCTTCTTGAGATCGGTCTGCGCTAAGGCGACGAGCGAGGTGTAGATGATGGCGATGACCGAGAGCGCGAACATGAGCCCTGCAAACTGCTGGCTCGCGATGGGGAACATCGGTACCGAGAAGCGCAGGAAGCCGTAGGCGCCCATCTTCAACAGGATCGCCGCCAGAATGACCGAGCCCGCCGTCGGGGCCTCGACGTGCGCATCCGGCAACCACGTGTGCACCGGCCACATCGGCAGCTTCACGGCGAAGGAGGCGAAGAATGCGAGCCACAGCCACCACTGCATCTCGGGCGGGAACTTCACCGTCATGAGCGTCGGAATGTCGGTCGTCCCGGCATGCCAGTACATCGCCATCACGGCGAGCAGCATCAGCACGGAGCCGAGCAGCGTGTAGAGGAAGAACTTGAAGGTTGCATAGACGCGCCGCGGCCCACCCCAGATACCGATGATGAGGAACATCGGGATGAGGCCGCCCTCGAAGAACACGTAGAACAGCACGAGGTCGAGCGCGCAGAAAACGCCGATCATCAGCGTTTCCAGCACCAGAAAGCAGATCATGAACTCCTTGACGCGGTCCTCGATGACGACCCAGGCCGAGAGGATGCAGAGAGGCATCAGGAAGGTGGTCAGGATCACGAACAGCACCGAGATGCCGTCGACGCCGAGCTTGAATTTCATCACGTCGAGCCAGCTTCGCTGCTCGACGAACTGGAAGCCGCCGGCAGTCGTGTCGAAATGGAACCAGATGAACAGCGAGACGATGAAGGTGACGATCGTCGTCCACAGCGCCACCCAGCGCGCATTGTCCTTCGCCACGGGGTTGAGGAAGCCGATGATGACGGCGCCGACGAGCGGCAGGAACATGACGATCGAGAGAAGCGGCGCGGAGGCGAGGTCCATCTAGCGTCCCCCGCTCATGAACATGAAGTAGCTGATGAGCAGTGCGAGCCCGACGAGCATCGTGAACGCGTAGTGGTAGATGTAGCCGGTCTGCAGCCGCACCGCGCGCGCCGTCACGCGATAGACGCCGGCTGCGGTGCCGTCGATGATGCCGTTGATGATGGCGATGTCGCCGACCTTCCAGAGGAAGTTGCCGAGCCAGAACGTCGGCTTGACGAAGATCGCGTCGTAAAGCTCGTCGAAGTACCACTTGTTCAGGAGGAACAGGTAAAGCGGACGGAAGACGCGCGCCGTGAAAGCGGGCAGCGCCGGCACCAGGATGTAGTAGATCACGGCGAGCAGCGTGCCCACCGCCATGGCAATCGTCGGCGCCCAGCTCACCCAATCGGGCACCTCGTGCATGGCGTGCAGGATGTGGTTATCGGCGCTTTCAAACAGTGCCTTGCCCCAGAAGTCCGCCTCCGCGCCACCGACGAAGAACGGCGTGGCGGCTCCGGCGGCGACCGCGCCGAAGGCGAGGATCGCCAGCGGCACCAGCATCACCGGCGGGCTCTCGTGCGCGTGCTTGTAGGTCTGCATATCCGCGCGCGTCTCGCCGTGGAAGGTCAGGAACATCAGCCGCCAGCTGTAGAAAGCGGTCATGAAGGCGGTGATGACCAGCGCCCAGAAGGCGTACTGGTGCGGCGTCGCGGCGGCGTAGGAAGCCTCGATGATGGTGTCCTTGGAATAGAAGCCGGCGAAGCCCGCGATATGCGGGATACCGAAGCCCGTCAACGACAGCGTGCCGATCAGCATCATCGTCCAGGTGAAGCGCAGACGCGGCGCGAGCCCGCCCATCTTGCGCATGTCCTGCTCGTGATGCATCGCCTGGATGACGGAACCCGCGCCGAGGAACAGCAGCGCCTTGAAGAACGCATGCGTGAAGAGGTGGAAGATGCCCGCCCCGTAGGCGCCGACGCCGCAGGCGACGAACATGTAGCCGAGCTGCGAGCAGGTCGAGTAGGCGATGACGCGCTTGATGTCGTTCTGCACGAGGCCGACGGTCGCGGCGAAGAAGGCGGTGACCGCGCCGATCAGCGTCACGAACTGCAGCGCGATGGGCGCCAGCTCGTAGAGCGGCGACAGGCGCGCCACCATGAACACGCCGGCCGTCACCATGGTCGCGGCATGGATCAGCGCGGAGACGGGCGTCGGGCCCTCCATAGCGTCGGGCAGCCAAGTGTGCAGCAGGAACTGCGCCGACTTGCCCATGGCGCCCATGAACAGCAAGAGGCACAGCGTCGTCAGGATATCGACCTCGTGCCCGAGGAACAGGAACGTCTGCCCGGCGACCGATGGCGCGGCGTCGAACACCTGCTGCAGGCCGACGGTGCGAAACACCGCAAAGATGCCGAAGACGCCGAGCGCGAAGCCGAAGTCGCCGACGCGGTTGACCACGAAGGCCTTGATGGCCGCCGCGTTGGCGGCCGGGCGGTCGTACCAGAACCCGATCAGCAGGTAGGAGAAGAGGCCGACGCCCTCCCAGCCAAAGAACATCTGCACGAGGTTGTCGGCCGTCGCCAACATCAGCATGGCGAAGGTGAAGCCCGACAGGTAGGCGAAGAAACGCGGCCGCGACGGGTCCTCGTGCATGTAGCCGATGGAGTAGACGTGCACGAGCGCGGATACCGTCGTGACGACGACGAACATCACCGCCGTCAGCGTGTCGATGCGGAAGGCCCAGGAGATGTCGAGCTCCCCGCTCGTGATCCAGCGCTCGATCGCCACGTGCGCGGTCTCGTGGCCGAAGCCGACGCGCCAGAACACGATCCACGACAGGATGCAGGAGATGATGAGCGCGGCGGTGGTGATGATCTCGGAGGGGCGGGCGCCGAGCGCGCGGCCGAAAAGTCCGACGAAAAGTCCGGCAAGGCCGGGCAGGAACACGATGGCCGAGTAGATCATAAAATCCCCCCTCAGCCCTTCATCATGTTGACGTCGTCGACCGCGATTGAGCCGCGGTTGCGGTAGTAGACGACGACGATGGCGAGTCCGATCGCCGCTTCCGCCGCGGCGACGGTTAGGTTGAACAGCGTGAACACCTGGCCGACGATGTCACCGAGGTAATAGGAGAACGCCACGAAGTTGATGTTGACCGCGAGCAGCATCAGCTCGATCGACATCAGGATGATGATGACGTTCTTGCGGTTGAGGAAGATGCCGAGCATGCCGAGCGTGAACAGGCAGGCCGCGACTGTCAGATAATGCCCGATGCCGATGGTCATGCGCGCCCCCGCTCAGCCCTGGCCGTCCGCGGGGAAGATCGCGCCGCCCACGGGGACGGACACGATCTCGAGGCCGGTTGCCGGCGTGCGCGCAACCTGCTTGGCAATCGACTGGCGCCTGACGCCCGGCTTGTGCGAGAGCGTAAGCACGATGGCGCCGATCATGGCGACGAGGAGGATCAGCCCCGCGACCTCGAAGTAGTAGACGTAGCGCGTGTAGAGCACGAGCCCCAGCGCCTGCGTGTTGGAGACGCCGGCTGCCGCGGCGGCGCCCGGAGCGTGCGCGGCGCCGATGCCGAAGCCGCGGCCGATGAACAGCAGCACCAGCTCGGCCAGCACGATGCCGCCGACGAGTAGCCCCACGGGCGCGTTCTTGATGAAGCCGGCTTTCAGCTCGGCGAAATCGACGTCGAGCATCATGACGACGAACAGGAACAGCACCGACACCGCGCCGACGTAAACGATGATGAGGATCATCGCCAGGAACTCGGCCCCCAGCAGCACGAAGAGCCCGGCCGCGTTGAAGAAGGCGAGGATCAGATACAACACCGCGTGCACGGGGTTCTTCGCCACGATCACCATGACCCCGGCGACAACCGCAAGCACCGCAAACAGATAGAAAAACCCCGCCGTCAGAGCCATCGGTTGAGACCCACCGCCCTCTTTTGTCCCCCGCCCCGGGCACCGCTCGTGCCTGCCGCTTCGAGGCGCGGCCACGTCCGTTTCATCCGGCGATAGGGGAGTACCCCATGCGCCGCGACAATCCAAGCGCCGCGAGGCCGCCCTGTGCAAAGGGCTGGCGCCCTCCGCCTCCGCGATCAGCGGTAGGGCGCGTCGAGCGCGAGGTTCTTGGCGATCTCGCGCTCCCAGCGGTCGCCGTTATCGAGCAGCTTGTCCTTGTTGTAGAGAAGCTCCTCGCGCGTCTCCGTCGCGAATTCGAAGTTCGGGCCTTCGACGATGGCATCGACGGGGCAGGCCTCCTGGCACAGCCCGCAATAGATGCATTTGACCATGTCGATGTCGTAGCGCGTCGTGCGCCGGGTGCCGTCGTTGCGACGCGGACCGGCCTCGATGGTAATCGCCTGCGCCGGACAGATCGCCTCGCACAGCTTGCAGGCGATGCAGCGCTCCTCGCCGTTCGGATAGCGCCGCAGCGCGTGCTCGCCGCGGAAGCGCGGCGACAGCGGCCCGCGCTCGAAGGGATAGTCGAGCGTCTTCTTCTTGGAAAAGAAGTAGCGCATAGCGAGCCCGAAGGCTCCCACGAACTCCCACAGGAAGAGCGACTTCACGGATCGCGCGACGCTCGCTGCCATGCGCTTATGACCCCAATCCGAATTTCACCACCGCCGCTACGATGACGACCATGGCGAGCGACAGCGGCAGTAACACCTTCCAGCCGAGCCGCATGAGCTGGTCGTAGCGGTAGCGCGGCACGATCGCCTTCGCCATGGCGAACAGGAAGAAGACGAAAACGCACTTCGCCAAAAACCAGAGGACGCCTGGCACCCAGGTGAACGGCGCGACCGCGACCGGCGGCAGCCAGCCGCCGAGGAACAGGATCGTCGTCATAGCGCACATGGTGACGATCGCCACGTACTCGCCCAGCATGAACAAGAGATAGGGCGTCGAGGAGTATTCGACCATGAAGCCGGCGACGAGCTCCGATTCCGCCTCCACGAGGTCGAAAGGCGGGCGGTTAGTCTCGGCGAGCGCGGAGACGAAAAAGATGACGAACATCGGGAGCAGCGGCAGCCAGTACCAGTCGACGAGCGAGCTTGGCAGACCGGCGCGCGTACCGAGCCCTGAACGCTGTGCGTTGACGATGTCGGTCAGGTTGAGCGAGCCGACGCAGAGGATGACCGTGACGATCACGAACCCGATCGAGACCTCGTAGGAGACCATCTGCGCGGCCGAGCGCAGCGAGCCCATGAACGGGTACTTCGAGTTCGACGCCCAGCCGCCCATGATGATGCCGTAGACGGCAAGCGACGACAGGGCCAAGAGATAGAGGATGCCGACGTTGAGGTCGGAGATCACCCACCTGCCGAGCCCGTTTTCGTTGACAGGGATCACGGCCCACGCAGCGAGCGCGAACGTGGCGGTCGCGAGCGGGGCCAGCAGGAATACGCCCTTGTTGGCGCCGGCCGGGATGATCGGCTCCTTGAAGGCGAACTTGAGGAGGTCGGCGAACGACTGGAAGAGCCCAAATGGCCCGACGACGTTCGGCCCGCGCCGCATCTGTACCGCCGCCCACACCTTGCGGTCCATGAGCAGGAGGAAGGCGATGATGACGAGCAGCACGACGAGCGTGAACACGCTCCAACCCACCATGGCGGCGAACCAGAGGCCGTAATCCCACCAGGTCTGCAGAGAGCTGCTCATGGTTGCGGGCGTGCTCCCTTACTCGGCGGCCTTGAGGCGCTGCGAGGCGCTCACGGTCTTCTTCAGGGCGCTCATCTCGGCCATGACGGCGGACGCGCGCGCGATCGGGTTCGTCAGGTAGAAGTCGCGAATGGGTGAGGCGAACGGCTCCGAGCCGATCGAGCCGGTGGTCTTGGCAAGCGCAACGACCCCGTCCGCGGGCGCAGGCGCAACGGCGCCAAGGCGTGCGAGCTGCGGCGCCGACTTGTACATGGCAGCGCGCAGCGCGGTAAGCGTGTCGTATGGCAGCGTCTGCCCGGCTTCGGTCGACAACGCGCGGATAATTGCCCAATCCTCTTTCGCGTCCCCCGGCGGGAACACCGCGCGCTCGGTCACCTGCGCGCGCCCCTCGGTGTTGACGAAGGTCGCGCTCTTTTCCGTGTAAGCGGCGCCGGGCAGAATGACGTCAGCGCGATGCGCGCCGCGGTCGCCGTGGCTGCCCTGGTAGATGACGAACGTATTGCCGCCCTCGGGCAGATCGATCTCGTCGGCGCCAAGCAGATAGAGCACGTCGAGCTTGCCCTTCGACGCTGCAGCGCTCATGGCCTGAGCGTCGAGGCCACCTGCCTGCGGCACGAAGCCGAGGTCGAGCCCGGCGACGCGAGAAGCGGCCGTGTGCAGCACATTGAACGCGCTCCAGTCCGCCTCCTTGCCGTCGGTCGCGGCGCTGGCGATGCGGGCGGCAAGCCCGAGGACGGCGGCGCCATCGGGGCGCGCGGCAGCGCCGGCACCGACGATCACCATGGGATTGTGCGCCGACTTCAAGGTTTCGGCGAAGGAGTGTTTGCCCTCGGCGACGTCCGCGAGCGTCTGCGCGCCGGCTCCGAGATACTCATAAGGGTATGTGAGAAGCCCGCGCTCGCCGATGACGCCGACCTTGAGGCCGCCATGGCGCCAGCGCTTCAGGATGCGCGCGTTCAGCACCGCCGCTTCGAGCCGCGGGTTGGTGCCGACGAGCAGGATCGCGTCCGCGTGGTCGATGCCGGCGATGCCTGAGTTGAACAGATAGCTCGCGCGCCCCGCCGCCGGGTTGAGCTTGGCGCTGTCCTGGCGGCAATCGAGGCTCTTCACGCCGAGGCGGCCGAGCAGGTCCTTCAGCGCAAACATCTCCTCCGCGCCGGCGAGATCGCCGGCAATGGCGCCGATGCGGTCTGCGGGCGCGCCCTTGAGTTTCTCCGCCACCACCTTCAGCGCTTGCGCCCAGCTCGCGGGGCGCAGCTTGCCGCCCTCGCGCACATACGGCGCATCGAGCCGCTGCACCCTGAGGCCGTCGCAGGCAAAGCGCGTCTTGTCGGAAATCCATTCCTCGTTGACGTCGTCGTTGTTGCGCGGCAGCACGCGCAGCACCGCGCGCCCGCGCGTGTCAACGCGGATCGCCGAGCCGACCGCGTCCATGACGTCGACCGATTGCGTCTTCTCCAGCTCCCAGGGCCGCGCGATGAACGACCAAGGCCGATGCGTCAGCGCGCCAACGGGGCAGAGGTCGTTCACGTTCGCCGACAGCTCCGACAGGATGCCGCGGTCGAGATAGGTCGTGATCTCCATGTCCTCGCCGCGGCCGATGGCGCCGAGCTCCTCGACGCCTGCGACCTCCGTCATGAAGCGGACGCAGCGCGTGCAGTGGATGCAGCGGTTCATGAAGGTCTTGATGAGCGGGCCGATGTACTTCTCCTCGACCGCGCGCTTGTTCTCAAGGTACCGCGAGCCGCCGACGCCGTAGGCCATCGCCTGGTCCTGCAGGTCGCACTCGCCGCCCTGGTCGCAGATGGGGCAGTCGAGCGGATGATTGATGAGCAGGAACTCCATCACACCTTCGCGCGCGGCCTTGACCAGCGGGCTATTGGTGATGACCTGACGCGGCGCGCCGTCCTTGTTGGGCGGCAGATCGGTGACGCCCATGGCGCACGAGGCGATGGGCTTGGGGATGCCGGCCACCTCGACGAGGCACATGCGGCAGTTGCCGGCGATCGACAGGCGCTCGTGGTAGCAGAAGCGCGGAATCTCGGCGCCCGCCTGCTCGCACGCCTGCAGGATCGTGGTGCCGGGTTCCACCTCGATCAGCTTGCCGTCGATGATGATTGGCTTACCCATCGCGCGCCGCCCTAGCCTCTCATCGCGTCAGGATCGCGAGCAACGTCAGCCCGCCGAGGAACGCCACCAGCGACAGCCAGCCCTTCACGTGCGGCGACAGCGGAACCCCGCCGTACCACTGCGTCAGGTACACGCCGGTGCCGTAGCCGACCACGAGACCGAACAGCGCCCCGAGCCAGCCCCACAACATGTAGAACAGGATCGCTAAGCCGACCGCTGCGAATACGGCCGACGGCGTCAGGGTTGCAATGATCATTGCGAGCAGGTCCACGCTCCGGTCCTTTTCGGGCTTGCATCTACTCCGCCGCCTCTTTCACGGCCGCCTGATAGGCGTCGATGCGTTCTTCGATCACGTGGCGGAAGTTGCGGATGAGCCCCTGCACCGGCCACGCCGCAGCGTCTCCCAGCGCGCAGATGGTGTGGCCCTCGACCTGCTTTGTCACATTGAGCAACAGGTCGATTTCCCGCTTCTCGGCTTCCCCGCGCTGCATACGCTCGAGCACGCGCCACATCCAGCCCGTGCCCTCGCGGCAGGGCGTGCACTGGCCGCAGCTCTCGTGCTTGTAGAAGTAGGCGATGCGTGCGATCGCCTTGATGACGTCGGTCGACTTGTCCATGACGATTAGGGCGCCGGTGCCGAGCCCCGACTTGAGCTTGGCGAGCGCGTCGAAATCCATGGTCGCGGTCTCGCACTGCCCCGCGGTCAGCATCGGCATCGACGAGCCGCCGGGGATGACGGCGAGCAGGTTGTCCCAGCCGCCGCGCACGCCACCGCAATGCTCGTCGATGAGCTGCTTCAGCGGGATGCCCATCTCCTCCTCGACGACGCAGGGGCGCTCGACGTGGCCGGAGATCTGGAACAGCTTGGTGCCGGTGTTGTTGGGGAGCCCGAGGGAGGCAAACCACGCCCCGCCACGACGCAGGATGTCGGGGACGACCGCGATGCTCTCGACGTTGTTGACGGTCGTCGGCGCGCCGTAGAGACCGACGTTCGCCGGGAACGGCGGCTTCAGGCGCGGCATGCCCTTCTTGCCTTCGAGGCTTTCTAAGAGCGCCGTCTCCTCGCCGCAGATGTAGGCGCCGGCGCCGTGGTGGACGACGATTTCGAAGTCCCAGCCGTTCGTATTGTCCTTGCCGATGAGTTTGGCCTCGTAGGCCTCGTCGACCGCCGCCTGCAGCCGCTCGCGCTCGCGGATGAACTCGCCGCGCACGTAGACGTAGCAGGTGTGCGCACGCATGGCGCAGCCGGCGAGCAGCGCCCCCTCGATCATGAGATGGGGGTCGTGCCGCATGATCTCGCGATCCTTGCAGGAGCCCGGCTCGCTCTCGTCTGCATTGATGACGAGGTAGGACGGCCGCGGGTCACTCTTGGGCATAAACGACCACTTGAGGCCGGTCGGAAAGCCCGCCCCGCCGCGGCCGCGAAGACCCGAGGCCTTCACCTCGTTGATGATCCAGTCGTGGCCCTTGTCGATGAGCGCCTTGGTGTCGCTCCAGGCGCCGCGCGCGCGCGCTCCGGCCAGGCGCCAGTCCCCCAGGCCGTAGAGGTTGCGGAAAATGCGGTCCTTGTCCTCGAGCATGCGCCGTGGCCTCTAATTCGCGCTCAGACCTTCTCCGCGACCTTGTCGATGACTTCTTTGAGCGTCGTGGCGCCGCCCGCCGGGCACGACGCCTTGCGCCCCGTCTGCGAGCCGGGCGTCACCGGCTTGCCCTGCCGCAGGGCGTAGAGAAGCTTCTCAAACAGCTCGGGGTTGAGGTCCTCGAACGTATCCTTGCCGATCTGCACGACAGGGGCGTTGGAGCAGCACCCCAGGCACTCGACCTCCTCCCAGGAGAAGCGGCCGTCCTGCGAGAGCTCGTGCGGGTGCTCGGCGATGCGCTCCTTGCAGATCTCGATCAGCGCCTCGGAGCCGCGCAGCATGCACGGGGTCGTGCCGCATACCCATAGGTGGGCGGTCTTGCCGACGGGGGCAAGCTGGAACATCGTGTAGAAGGTCGCGATCTCGAGCGCGCGGATGTAGGCCATGCCCAGCATATCGGCTATGGCGCGGATGGCGGGCTCGGTGACCCAGCCCTCCTGCTCCTGGGCGCGCCACAGCAGCGCCAGGACGGCGGAAGCTTCCTTGCCCGGCGGATACTTGGCCATCTCGCGCTTCGCCCACGCGAGGTTCTCGGCCAAGAAGGCGAAGCTGACGGGCTGCTCGGGGTTCAGGCGGCGGACGGCCAAGGCTCACAACCTCAGGGTAGCGCGGCGAACCTAAGGCGGCGCCGAGCAGCCTTGCTCCAACGCCAGTGTCGCCGATTTTGACGCAGCGCACAATCACTCGTTCACTACGTCGATTGAGGCCGCAAAGCAAGCTCCTGACGGCCACACGCGCCTCGATGCGCGTTGACAAAAATCAGGGGCGTCAGAGGCCCAAGGCGCGCAGCGGCTAGGCGATGAGCAGCAGCGCGGCGGCCAGGGGCGCCAGCAGTAGAGCGGATTGCGCGCCGACGCGCAGGGAGCCGCTCCAGAAGACGGCCAGCGCTACACCAAAGATCAGGACGACGAGGCCGCCGTGCAAGACCCCCAGGGCCAACGCGAAGGCGAGGCCGGCGGCCGCGGCGAGGATGCCGAGGATCAGCGTCAGGGCGAAATAGGTGATCGACCACCATACCGAAAGCTACCCGGCCTCAGCGCGCGCCTTCAGCGCCTCGTTCATGCTTCGAAATCCGAGTTCCGTTGCCTTGAGGATGCTACCGACAAACGGCACGAGCAAGCCGGAGAAATTCTCCGATTGGCGAAACAGCGTCCCGCCGGCTGTGTCGTCAAGGGTGAAACGGTGCTCTCCGACGAACAGAATCGGCAGCGTGCCGCGCCACACGAAACTACGCTCGTGCTCGACCTCGACGACGCGCGGGCGAAACTTGCTGGCCGTGTGGCCCGGGGGCTGAATGAGGACATCCAGCGCCTCGCCGACGCGGGCGACGCCCTCGATGCTGCGTATGAACGGGTTCCACTCAGGATAGCGTGCGAAGTCCTGCAGGACCGCCCAAACCCGCGACCCCGCTGCTGCGATGGTGATTGATGTCTCGATGGACCGCGCCAAACGGACCCCTTACCGGTCGATTTCGCCGAACACGATGTCAATCGAGCCGAGGATCGCCGACACATCGGCAAGCATGTGCTTCTTGGTCAGGAAATCCATCGCCTGCAGGTGCGGGAATCCCGGCGCGCGTATCTTGCAGCGGTAGGGCTTGTTGGAGCCGTCGGCGACGAGATATACGCCGAACTCGCCCTTGGGCGCCTCGACGGCGGCGTAGACCTCGCCCGCCGGCACGTGGAAGCCCTCGGTGTAGAGCTTGAAGTGGTGGATGAGCGCCTCCATCGAGCGCTTCATGTCGGCGCGCCGCGGCGGCACCACCTTCTTGTCGTCGGCGACCACCGGCCCTTGGCCCTCGGGCGCGCGCAGCTTGTCGCAGCACTGCTGCATGATGTGCACCGATTGGCGCATCTCCTCCATGCGCACGAGGTAGCGGTCGTAGCAGTCGCCGTTCTTGCCGATGGGGATGTCGAACTCGAGCTCGGAGTAGCACTCGTAGGGCTGTGCCTTGCGCAGATCCCAGGCCGCGCCCGAGCCGCGCACCATGACGCCGGAGAAGCCCCAGTCGAAGGCGTCCTCTAAGGAGACGACGCCGATATCGACGTTGCGCTGCTTGAAGATGCGGTTGCCGGTCAAGAGGCTCGAGATGTCGTCGATGACCTTGGGATGGGTCTCGCAGAAGGCGGCGATGTCGTCGATGAGTTGCGGCGGCAAATCCTGATGCACGCCGCCCATGCGGAAATACGTGGCGTGCATGCGGCTACCCGAGGCGCGCTCGTAGAACACCATCAGCTTCTCGCGCTCCTCGAAGCCCCACAGCGGCGGGGTGAGCGCACCGACGTCCATGGCCTGCGTGGTGACGTTCAGCAGGTGCGAGAGCAGCCGCCCGATCTCCGAGTAGAGCACGCGGATGAGCTGGGCGCGCTTGGGCACCGGGAGCCCCAGCAGCTTCTCCGCCGCGAGGCAGAAGGCGTGCTCCTGGTTCATGGGCGCGACGTAGTCGAGGCGGTCGAAATAGCCGATCGCCTGCAGGTAGGTCTTGTGCTCGATCAGCTTCTCGGTGCCGCGGTGCAGGAGCCCGATGTGGGGATCGACGCGCTCCACCACCTCGCCGTCGAGCTCCAGCACGAGGCGGAGCACGCCGTGCGCCGCGGGATGCTGCGGCCCGAAGTTGATGTTGAATTGGCGGATGTCGGTCTCAGGCATCGCGCTTATCCTTTGAGCGGTCCGATGGGAGCAACACGGGCGAGCTTCGCCTTCTCGTTGACGCGCGCGACGAACTTCGTCCAGGGCACGATGATGCGCTCGTGCTCGCCCTCGCTTATGAGCTCGATGCCGTCGTGCGCCTTGAGGCGGAATGAGACGCGGCGCCCGCTCACCTTTATGCACTCGGCATCGACTGTCACCGTTTGTCCCGGCACCGTGGCGGCGATGTGTGAGACATCGATGTGGATGCCGAGACTGCCCTCGCCTTCGTCGAGATGGGGCGCCAGCACCTTGAGGCAGGTCCATTCCATGAGGCCGACCATGAAGCCGGTCGCAAACACGGTCGGCATCTCCCTGAACTCGGGCGCCTCGGGATAAAGGTGCGGCACCGTCTTCTCCGCCGGCACGCGGAAGGAGAACTGCGCCGTCGCGCCAGGATGCAACGTGTCCTTCATTGCTCTACGCCTTGCCCGTGCTGGCCTTCTCGTCGCCCGGCAGCACGTACTGCGTTCCCTCCCAGGGGGACTCGAAGTCGAAGGAGCGGAACTCCTGCGTCAGCTCGACCGGCTCGTAGACGACCCGCTTTAATTCATCGTCGTAGCGAACCTCGACGTAGCCGGTGAGCGGAAAGTCCTTGCGCAGCGGATAGCCCTGGAAGCCGTAGTCGGTGAGGATGCGGCGCAGGTCCGGGTGGCCGGAGAAGAGAATGCCGTACATGTCGTAGGCTTCGCGCTCGAACCAGTTGGCGGCGGAGAAGACATCGACCACGCTCGCAACGGGCATCGTCTCGTCGGTTTCGAGCTTGACGCGCACGCGCTGGTTGAGGCGCGGCGATAGCAAGTGATAGACGAGGTCGAAGCGGTTCTCGCGCGCCGGCCAGTCGACGCCGCAGATGTCGATCAGCACCTCGAAGCGGCACTTGGGATCGTTGCGCAGAAACTTGAGAACATCGACGATCGTGTCGCGCGCGATGTTGAGCGTCAGCTCGCCGTGGGATGTGCGCGACGACAGGATCGCGGCTCCCAACAAGGTCTTGAGGTGTGTGTCGAGCGTTTCAAGCTTGTCCATCTGCGCTTCCGTGACGTCGCAAGGCCATGGCCGGCAAAAACGACTTACCGCTCGATCGTGCCCGTGCGCCGGATCTTCCGCTGCAGCAGCAGCACGCCGTAGACGAGCGCTTCCGCGGTCGGCGGGCAGCCCGGGATGTAGATGTCGACGGGCACGATGCGGTCGCAGCCGCGCACGACCGCGTAGGAGTAATGATAGTAGCCGCCGCCGTTGGCGCAGCTCCCCATGGAGATGACGTAGCGCGGCTCCGCCATCTGGTCGTAGACCTTGCGCAGCGCCGGAGCCATCTTGTTGGTCAGCGTCCCAGCGACGATCATCACGTCGGACTGGCGCGGGGAGGCGCGCGGGGCAAAGCCGAAGCGCTCCAGATCGTAGCGCGGCATGGACGCCTGCATCATCTCGACGGCGCAGCAAGCGAGCCCGAACGTCATCCACATGAGCGAGCCGGTGCGCGCCCAGTTGATGAGGTCGTCCGTCGTCGTGACCAGGAAGCCCTTATCCGCGAGCTTGTTGGAGATCTGGGTGAAGCCTTCCTCACCCGGCTTCACGAGGACGCCGCCGGGGGTGGAGGTGGCGGGTGTGATCAATCCCATTCCAGCGCTCCCTTCCGCCACTCGTAGACAAAGCCGACGGTGAGCACGGCCAGGAACAGCATCATCGACCAGAAGCCGAAGGCGCCGAGATCCTTGAACGCGACCGCCCAGGGGAAGAGGAACGCGACCTCGAGGTCGAAGATGATGAACAGGATCGCGACCAGGTAGTAGCGGATGTCGAACTTCATGCGCGCGTCGTCGAACGCGTTGAAGCCGCATTCGTAGGCCGAGACCTTTTCGGGGTCGGGATTGTTGACCGCGATGAGGAACGGCACCGCCATCAGGATGGCGCCGATCGCAAGCGCCACGGCGATGAAGATCGCAATCGGCAGATAGGCGAGAAACAGCTGGTCCATGGGTGGCCTGCACTCCCGCGCCGCCGCCTGCTGCGGCGCAATATGAGCGTGTTAACGCACGCCCACGGAGAGCGCAACGGCGTATCCGCAGCTGAGACGCATCAATATTCGGCGCGAAGCGCCGTGGCCGCAAAGCGGCCCGCGGCCATCAACAGAGCACTACGCTCGTTAGGCGAAGCTCGTCTCAGCTTGTATCAGTTGAGAATAGTGGCGCGAGAGACGGGACTTGAACCCGCGGCCTCCGCCGTGACAGGGCGGCGCTCTAACCAACTGAGCTACTCCCGCAATCGAAAACGCGCGCCCTTGAGGAGCGCGCTGCCACGCGCCGAGACTTACGTGCGAGGCCCCCGGAAGTCAAGGTCAGGCCCACGGCAGACAGGGGGCACCCCGGCTGAGCCGCCTAGGCCGCGTTGAGGAAGTCGAGCTTGCCGATCGAGACGCCGTTGTGGCGCAGGATTCCGAAGGCCGTGGCGGAGTGGAAATAGAAGTTCGGGAGGACGAAGAACAAGAGGTAATCCTGGCCCTTGAAGGTGAGCTCGCGCGGGCCGGCCTTGAGCGAGATATCGCGCCCTTCCGAGCCGTCGATCTGGGCGGGCTTGAAGGTCCCGATGAAGTCGAGGGTCTTGCCGATGCGAGCTTTGAGCTCAGCAAACGTCTTCTCGTTGCCCTCAAAACTCGGCACGGGCGCGCCGGCGAGCCGGGCCGAAGCCCCCTTGGCGTGGTCAGTCGTGATCTGCACCTGCCGGGTCAGCGGAAACATGTCCGGGTAAAGCCGCGCGCCGAGCAGTGTGGTGGGGTCGATCTTGCGCTCGGAGGCGTAGGCGGCCGCCTTGTCGAGGATCTTGTCGAGCGCGCCGAGCGTGCGCTGGAATACGGGAACGGATGCTTGGTACATCGATAGCGACATCAAGTGCCTCCCCTGGAATCGGACCGTGTCGGCAGGTAACTTGGGCGCGCAGCGCCCCGGCCACAAGGTGGCCCGTCATGGCGGAGCCATGCTTCGCATGGGCGCGCGCCGGTCCTCCACAGAGCACCACGCTCGTTGAGCGAAGCTTCCCGCAGCTTGTGTCGGCAGAATAAACTGGTGGGCGGTGAGAGGGTCGAACTCCCGACATCCTCGGTGTAAACGAGGCGCTCTACCACTGAGCTAACCGCCCAATCGCTCGTGTAGCGGGCCGGTGCCGTCGGTGCAACGACGGGCACACTGCGGGCACGGCGTTGGCCTGCTCTCACTCGGCCCAGCGCCCCGTCTGCGGCCCGGCAAATGCCCTTCGCCAAGCACAGGTCACTGGCCCAGGCCCGGCAAAAAGCACCCGGCAAAAGCAAAAGGCGCGCCGCTTCGTCGGCGGCGCGCCCCACTCGATGCCGGATAACGCTCGTTAGTTGAGCAGATCCTTGAGGCCCTTGGAGGGGCTGAACTTCGGCACCCGCGAGGCCGGAATGTTGATCGTCGCCCCGGTCGCCGGATTGCGGCCCTCGCGCGCTTTGCGCTTTGCGACCTTGAAGGTCCCGAAATCGGGGATGCGCACTTCCTCGCCCTTCCGCAGAGCGCCGCGAATGTGCTCGAGAGCCGCATCGACCGCCACGCTCGCCTTCTCCTTTGTGAGCTCGGCATCCTTGGCGACGGCGTCGATCAAATCTTTCTTGCTCATCTCGTTTCCGTCCTTTGCGTTCGCAATGGGGTCTTGGGGGGTCTTAAGGCGGCCGGAAGGCCCTAAATACGGGCGATGCAGCCGCAATAGACGTGGACAAAAGCGCCCAATAAAACGCCTCGTCAAGGGGGAAATCGCGCGAAATTGCCCCCTGGGAAAAACGCTTGCTTCGCGCACGGAGCAGGAACAAAAACCCCGCGCCTTGCGGCGCGGGGTTCTGCTGTGAAATGTGACAGGCACCTAGAGTTGCGCCTGCACCGAATTGTGTCAGTGGGCGGTGATCCGCGAGCCGGTCGATCCGTCCTCGTTCTTGACCGCCTGGGCTTCGGCCGCCTCGTCCCAAATGATCCGCTCCGGGACCCTGACGAGCCCGGCCTTCAGGACGTCGTCCACCCGAGCGGCCGGAACGATGTCGATCTTGTTTTTGATCTCCACCGGGATCTCGGTCAGGTCCTTAACGTTCTCTTCAGGAATAATCACGGTCTTGATGCCGCCGCGCAGTGCCGCCAGCAGCTTCTCCTTCAAGCCGCCGATCGGCAGCACGCGGCCACGCAGCGTGATCTCCCCGGTCATGGCCACATCCTTGCGCACCGGAATGCCGGTCAGCACCGAGATAATGGCCGTCACCATGGCAACGCCAGCGGACGGGCCGTCCTTCGGGGTGGCACCCTCGGGCACGTGGACGTGGATGTCCTTCTTCTCGAACAGCGATGGATGGATGCCGAAGTCGATGGAGCGCGAGCGCACGTAGGCGTTCGCGGCCTGGATCGACTCCTTCATCACGTCGCGCAGGTTGCCCGTGACCGTCATCTTGCCCTTGCCGGGCATCATGACGCCCTCGATGGTCAGCAGCTCGCCGCCGACCTCGGTCCAGGCGAGACCCGTGACGATGCCGATCTGGTCCTCGAGCTCGGCCTCGCCGTAACGGTACTTCGTCACGCCGAGGTAGCCCTCGAGGTTCTCGGCCGTGACCACCACCGTCTTCTTGGTGTTGGTCAGGATCTCCTTGACCGCCTTGCGGGCGAGCTTGGCGATCTCGCGCTCGAGCGAGCGCACACCCGCCTCGCGCGTGTAACGGCGCACGATGGTGAGCAGCGCGGCATCCTCGATGGTCCACTCGTCCGGCTCAAGGCCGTGAGCGAGCCTCTGTCCGGGGATGAGATGGCGCTTGGCGATCTCGACCTTCTCGTCCTCGGTGTAGCCGGCGAGGCGGATGATCTCCATGCGGTCCATAAGGGCCGGCGGGATGTTGAGCGTGTTCGCCGTCGTCACGAACATCACGTTCGACAGGTCGTAGTCGACCTCGAGGTAATGGTCGTTGAACGTGGAGTTCTGCTCCGGATCCAGCACCTCGAGCAGGGCCGCCGCGGGATCGCCGCGGAAGTCCGACCCCATCTTGTCGATCTCGTCCAAGAGGAACAGCGGGTTGACACGCTTTGCCTTGCGCATCGACTGGATGACCTTGCCGGGCATCGAGCCGATGTAGGTGCGCCGGTGGCCGCGAATCTCCGCCTCGTCGCGCACGCCGCCGAGGCTCATGCGCACGAACTCGCGGCCCGTCGCGTTCGCCATCGACTTGCCGAGCGAGGTCTTGCCCACGCCGGGAGGCCCGACGAGGCACAGGATCGGCCCCTTCAGCTTGTTGGTGCGCGCCTGCACCGCGAGGTACTCGACGATGCGCTCCTTGACCTTGTCGAGCCCATAGTGCTCGGCATCGAGGATCTGCTGGGCCTCGTCGAGGTCCTTCTTGACCTTGCCCTTGATGCCCCACGGGATCGACAGCAGCCAGTCGAGGTAGTTGCGCACAACCGTGGCTTCCGCCGACATCGGGCTCATCTGCTTGAGCTTCTTCAGCTCAGCGAGCGCCTTGTCGCGGGCCTCCTTCGACAGCTTGGTGTTCTCGATCTTCTCCTCGAACTCGGCGATGTCGTCGCGCTCGTCTGAATCGCCGAGCTCCTTCTGGATCGCCTTCATCTGCTCGTTCAAGTAGTACTCGCGCTGCGTCTTCTCCATCTGGCGCTTCACGCGCGAGCGGATCTTGCGCTCGACCTGCAGCACCGAGATCTCGCTCTCCATGAGCGTGTAGACGCGCTCGAGCCGCTCGGAGATCGTCGCGGTCTCGAGGATCTCCTGCTTGTCGGCGATCTTGATCGCGAGGTGCGAGGCAATCGTGTCGGCGAGCTTGGAGTAGTCCTCGATCTGCGCGACGTTGCCCAGGACCTCGGGCGAGATCTTCTTGTTGAGCTTCACGTAGCTCTCGAACTGGGTGACGGCCGAGCGCGCGAGCGCTTCGATCTCGTCCTTGGCGCCCGTCTCCTCGGGCACCTGCTCCACTTCGGCCTCGAAGTAGTCCGGGTTCTCGGTGTAGCGGGCGATGCGCGCGCGCGAGGTGCCCTCGACCAGCACCTTGACGGTGCCGTCGGGCAGCTTCAGGAGCTGCAGCACGGAGGCGAGCGTGCCGACGGGATAGATGGCGTCCGTCGCGGGATCGTCGTCGCCGGCGTTCTTCTGCGCGGCAAGCAGTATGTGCTTGTCGGAGCGCATCACCTCTTCGAGCGCGTTGATCGACTTGTCGCGCCCAACGAAGAGCGGAACGATCATGTACGGGAACACCACGATGTCGCGCAGCGGCAGAACCGGGTAGAGCCCCTTGCCGGCGGCCTTATCTTTCGTCTGCTTCTCGTCGCCCATGTCGTATCCACTCCGGTGTGGCTGCTTGCGATCGTCTGCCCGCCGCCGGCTTAATTCCCAGCACAGTCTAACGCGTGCGCTCTGGCACATTTGAGGCAGATCGCCGCATCAGGCGGCGAGCCTCGACGCGAATTTCCGGCGCCGCACGCCATTTGAAATGGGGGTTGGCGACGCTCTATCAAGACTTCGTCGCCGCACGTGCGGCGACGCACGATTTACCGGGGTAAGCCGCCTCCCTCAGGCGGCTCGCAAACATCAAGAGGCGGTGGAGCCCTTCTCCTCGGCGCGATCGGAGTAGATGCGCAAGGGGCGGGCACCGCCATCAACAACTTCCGGACCGATCACCACTTCCTCGACACCCTTGAGCGTCGGCAGCTCGAACATCGTGTCGAGCAGGTTCGCCTCCATGATGGAGCGAAGCCCGCGCGCACCCGTCTTGCGCTCGATGGCTTTCTTGGAGATCGACTTCAAGGCTTCGCCGGTGATCGTCAGCTTCACGTCTTCCATCTCGAACAGGCGCTGATACTGCTTCACGAGCGCGTTCTTGGGCTCGGTCAGGATCTGCACCAGCGCTATCTCGTCGAGATCCTCGAGCGTGGCGATGACCGGCAGACGGCCGATGAACTCCGGGATCAGGCCGAACTTCAGCAGATCCTCCGGCTCCACGTCGCGCAGAACCTCGCCCGTGCGGCGCTCGTCCGCGCCCACGACCTTCGCCGAGAAGCCGATCGAGGTGCCCTTGCCGCGCCGCGAGATGATCTTCTCGAGGCCTGCGAAGGCGCCGCCGCAGATAAAGAGGATGTTCGTGGTGTCGACCTGCAGGAATTCCTGCTGGGGATGCTTGCGGCCGCCCTGCGGTGGCACGGAGGCAACCGTGCCTTCCATGATCTTCAGGAGTGCCTGCTGCACGCCCTCGCCCGATACGTCGCGCGTGATCGACGGGTTGTCCGACTTGCGGCTGATCTTGTCGACCTCGTCGATGTAGACGATGCCGCGCTGCGCGCGCTCGACGTTGTAGTCGGCGTTCTGCAGAAGCTTCAGGATGATGTTCTCGACGTCCTCGCCGACGTAGCCGGCCTCGGTGAGCGTCGTTGCATCGGCCATGGTGAAGGGCACGTCGAGGATGCGCGCCAGCGTCTGCGCCAGCAGCGTCTTGCCGCAGCCCGTGGGGCCGACGAGGAGGATGTTCGACTTGGCGAGCTCGACGTCGTTGTTCTTCGACGCGTGATTGAGCCGCTTATAATGATTGTGGACGGCGACCGAAAGCACGCGCTTGGCGTGCTGCTGACCGATCACGTACGAATCGAGGACGGTGCAGATTTCCTGTGGGGTCGGCACGCCGTCGCGCGACTTCACCAGGGTGTTCTTGTTCTCTTCCCTGATGATGTCCATGCACAGCTCGACGCATTCATCGCAGATGAACACGGTCGGACCGGCGATAAGCTTGCGAACCTCGTGCTGACTCTTGCCGCAAAACGAGCAGTAGAGGGTATTTTTCTCTTGAGCCATAAGCTGCTGTCTCACCCCTCCTAAAGGGTGCTGCGACCGAGATACACCGGCCCGAGCACCCGGGAAGAAAGCTTACACCATGCTGGCGCGTCGCCAACCCTGCTCGTGCGGCCCCGAGTCCAACTAGCGCGATCTGAGCACGCTAGCGTTCCCCAGATCAAGATTGGATTAACGAGTGGCCCGCTCGACATTGAAGCGACCCGATTGCCACAGTTTTGTGGCCGGCTAAGCATTTGTCTCGATTTGGGCTGTCCGCACCGCTGTGGCGATGCGGCATCCCGCTTCCGGCGCCGCCGAGCGCCGCAAATCAACCGCGAGAGGCCGGCATATCGGCGCCGGGACCGGGGGACCGGCTCAGGCGGCCCCCTTGGCGGCCTCGCCCAGGCCGAACTCGGCCTCTTCGCGCCGCGTGAGCACCTTGTCGATGATGCCGAACTCTCGCGCCTGCTCTGCCGTCATGAAGTAATCACGGTCGAGCGTCCGTTCAATGTTCTCGTACGGCTGGCCAGTGTGCTTGACGTAGATCTCGTTCAAGCGGCGCTTCATCTTGATGATGTCTTCGGCATGCCGCTCGATGTCGGAGGCCTGGCCGGAGAAGCCGCCGGAAGGCTGGTGCACCATGATACGAGCGTTGGGGAGGGCGTAGCGCATGCCCTTAGTACCCGCGCACAAAAGCAGGGAGCCCATGGAGGCCGCCTGACCGATGCACAAGGTCGCCACCGGGGGGCGCACGAACTGCAGCGTATCGTAGATGGCAAAGCCCGCCGTGACGACGCCGCCCGGCGAGTTGATGTACATCGAGATTTCTTTCTTCGGGTTCTCCGCCTCGAGGAACAGGAGCTGCATGCAGACCGAGGCCGCCATGTGGTCCTCGATCGGCCCCGTCAAGAAGATGATGCGCTCCTTCAGGAGCCGCGAGGGCAGGTCGTAGCCCCGCTCGCCGCGGTTCGTCTGTTCGACGACCATCGGCCAGAAGGTGTCCGTCAATGTGCCGACCGGGTCCCGCATGGCTTTCGTTCCTTATGGCTCGCAACGACGTCTAGATGGCAATGTACGCCCCGAATCTAGGGCTGACCGTTCTTTTTGGGTAGGGGCGGCCCCGGGCGCAAGGGGACGGCGGCCTTCCCACATAAAATGTCGCTAGTCGCCTTCCTTCTCGTCGGCCGCCTCGGGCTGCTCAAACAGCACATCCTTCGACACCGTCTTCTCGGTCGGCTTGGCCCTTTCGATGACGAAGTCGACGACCTTGTCCTCGATGATGGGCGCGCGCAGCTCCGCGAGCGCTCCGGGCGTCTTCTCGTAGTACTCGTATACCGCCTTCTCCTGGCCCGGGAAACGCCGAGCCTGCTCGATCAGGACGCGGCGCAACTCATCCTGCGTGATCTTGATGTCGTTCTTCTCGGCGATCTCGCCGATGATGAGGCCGAGGCGGACGCGGCGCTCGGCGATGCGGCGGTACTCGGCGCGGGCCTCCTCCTCCGTCTTGTTCTCGTCGGGAAACGACTTGCCCGATTGGCGCATGGTCTCGGTGAGCTGGCGCCAGATCGACTCGAACTCGCTGTCGACGAGCGAGGGCGGCAGCTCGAACGTGTGCGCCTTCTCGAGTTGGGCCAACATCTGGCGCTTCAGTTTCATGCGCGCGACGTTGTCGTACTCGCGGCTGATCTGCTCGCTGACGAGCTTGCGCAGGTTGGCGACGTCCTCGGCGCCGAGCGTCTTGGCGAAGTCGTCGTCGAGCGCCGGGCGCACGGGTGCCGCCACCTCCTTGATCTTCACGGCGAAGGTCGCCGCCTTCCCCTTCAACGCGTCGACCGTGTAGTCGTCGGGGAAGGTCGCGTTGATATCGCGCTCCTCGCCTGCCTTGACGCCGATGAGGCCTTCCTCGAAACCGGGGATGAAGTTTGCCTGGCCGAGCACGAGCTGCGTGCCCTCGCCGGATCCCCCCTCGAACGCCTCGCCGTCGATCGTGCCGACGAAATCCATGGTGATGCGGTCGCCGGAGGCGGCTGCGCGGCCCTCTTCCGGCGTGAAGGTGATGCTGCGCTCGACCAGCTGCTCGACTGCCTTGTCGATAGCGTCGGGCTCGACGTCGGCGCGGAGGCGTTCCAGCTTCAGCGTCTTGGGGTCGACGAGATCGAAGCTCGGGAGCACCTCGAACGTCATCGAATAGGCAAGGTCGGCCTTGCCCTCGAGCACCTGCTCGATCTCCTTCTCGTCCTCGGGGAGCGTGTAGCTCGGCTGCATGACTGCGCGCTCGTTGCGGTCCGCGATCGCCTTTGAGCTCGTCTCCTTGACGGTCTGCTCCAGCACCTCCGCCATCAGCGAGCGGCCGTACATCTTCTTCAGGTGCGGGACCGGCACCTTGCCCTTGCGGAAGCCCTTGAGCTGGACGCGGTCCTTGATCTCATCGAGACGCTCCGAGAAGCGCCGGCCAAGCTCATCCGCGCCAACCACGACCTTGAGGATACGCTTCAATCCCTCGGTATTCGCTTCCGTGACTTGCATCTGTCTCCAACCTGCCATTTAGCCGTCCAAGACGGCTTTGATCGTCTTCGCGGGAAGTCCCGGCACTCCGCGCCCGCAATCGCAGCGCTTTTGGTGCGGGCGGAGGGACTTGAACCCCCACGGCCAAGGCCACCAGAACCTAAATCTGGCGTGTCTACCAATTCCACCACGCCCGCACGGTCCCCTGGCCCGGGGGCGCGTTAAGCGCCCACCCGCAGAGCCTCCCGTAGCGCAAGTCTCGCTAAGGTCAGGGGAACGTCGGGCGAAGGTATATCTGGCGGGGCTCCGGCAGCGCAACAGCTTCGCGCGCAGCCGTTATGACGGAGAGATCGTCAAGATCACGGAAAATGCTGCGCTTCCGGTATCTTGCGTCCTTGGGGATGAGGCACCCCATACCGTTGCAGGGGCGCGGAGCCGCCAGTACGGTGACGCCGTTCACCGTATCAGGAGCGCTGCCTTGCCCTTACGATCGAGCGTCGTCGCCGCGGTGGGCCAAACACCGCTGATCAAATTGCGACGGGCCTCCGAGGAAACGGGCTGCACGATCCTCGGCAAGGCGGAGTTCATGAACCCCGGCCAGTCGGTGAAGGACCGCGCTGCCTTCGGCATCATCGCAGATGCCGTGCACCAAGGGCGCCTGAAGCCGGGCGGCACCATCGTGGAAGGCACCGCCGGCAATACCGGCATCGGCCTCACCGTGCTCGGCAACGCGCAGGGCTTCCGCACCGTCATCGTCATCCCCGACACCCAGGCGCAGGAGAAGAAGGACACGCTCCGCTTGCTCGGCGCCGAGGTCGTCGAGGTGCCGGCCGTGCCCTATCGCAACCCCAACAACTACGTGAAGTATTCCGCACGCCTCGCCGATCTGCTCGACAAGAGCGAGGCGGCGGGCGCGATCTGGGCCAACCAGTTCGACAACACGGCCAACCGCGACATCCACATGACGACGACGGCGGAGGAAATCTGGGCCGACACCGGCGGCAAGATCGATGGCTTCGTCGCCGCCGTCGGCTCGGGCGGCACGCTCGGCGGCGTCTCGCGCGGACTGAAGGCGAAGCGCTCCGACATCCGCATCGCGCTCGCCGATCCGCCGGGCTCCGCGCTCTATGCCTACTACACGCAAGGCACACTCAAGGCCGAAGGGTCATCGATCACCGAGGGCATCGGCCAGGGCCGCATCACCGCCAACCTCGAGGGCACGCCGATCGATACCGCCTATCAGATCCCGGACGAGGAAAGCGTGCGCATCGTCTTCGATCTCATCGCCGAGGAAGGTCTCTGCGTCGGGGCCTCGACCGGCGTCAACGTCGCGGGCGCCATCCGCCTCGCCAAGGAGCTTGGCCCCGGTCATACGGTCGTGACCATCCTGTGCGACTATGGAACACGCTATCAATCGCGGCTTTTCAATCCGGGCTTTCTGCAGTTGAAGTCGCTTCCGCTGCCGCCGTGGCTCGCAAAAAGCCCGCGCTTGCTGCCCACCGTATTTGCCGACCCGGCCCTGAGCTGAGGCCGCCTGTCCTGCTTCCCTTGCGGCCTTTCGAACTTTTGCCTATGTCGGCGGGGCGGCACCGGCGTCCCCCACGGAGCGACCCTCCAAAGCCGCATCAAAAGAAGAGGGAACGGAGAGGAAACGTGCGCAAAACCGCCAAGACATGGATCGTCGAGACCGACTGGCTCGCCGAGCATCTCGATGCCCCTGACCTGATCGTCTTCGACGGGAGCTGGCATCTTCCCACCGCCAAGCGCGACCCCAAGGCTGAATACCTCGCCGAGCATATCCCTGGTGCGCTGTTCTTCGACATCGACGACCTCTCCGACGAGAAGTCGTCGCTCCCCCACATGCTGCCTTCGAGCGTGAAGTTCGCTTCGCGCATGAAGAAGATGGGCGTAGGCGACGGCATGCGCATCGTGGTCTACGACACGCTTGGCCTGTTCTCGGCGGCGCGTGTGTGGTGGACCTTCCGCGCCATGGGTCATGAGGACGTCGCCGTGCTCAACGGCGGCCTCAAGAAGTGGAAGGCGGAAGGACGCCCGCTAGAGGACGGCCAGCCGCCGCGGCGCACCGAGCGCCACTTCACGCCGCTGATGAACGCTTCGCTGATCCGCGACCGCGACGACGTCGGGCAGATCATCGAGAAGAAGTCGGCGCAGATCGTCGACGCGCGCCCCGCTCCGCGCTTTGCCGGCAGCGAGCCCGAGCCGCGCCCCGGCCTGCGCTGCGGCCATCTTCCGGGCGCGCGCAATGTCCCCTCGCAGTCCCTCATCAATGCCGATGGCACGCTGAAAGAACCCGCCGAACTCGCCAAGATCTTTGCCGGCGCGAAGATCGATCCGCAGTTGCCCGTGATCACGACGTGCGGGTCGGGCGTGACGGCGTCGATCCTGTCTCTGGCTCTCGCCGTGCTCGGCCAGACCAACGCTGCGGTCTATGACGGGAGCTGGGCCGAGTGGGGTGCGGACAGCAAGCTGCCGATCGAGACCGGCCCCGCGGCCTAGGACTTCGATTGGGCTGTCAGGGCGCTTCACCGCACCTGGCGTCTAAGCCGAGCGGGCCCGGCGCGTGCGCTTTGCACGCTTGGGCACGCCGTCGATCTCGATGCTCGGCTTGACCGTCCTCTCGACGGTCTTCTCGGGAGCTCCGGCTCTCTCCCGCTCCGCCGCCGCTGCGCGTCGCTTCGTCTTGCGCGTGCGCAGCAGATCTCCTGCCTCGGCGATCGCCGCCCCGCTCTTCGGCTTGCCGATCCAGAACCCCTGCGCCTCGGTGAAGCCCTCGCGGCGCGCAATCTCGAGCTGGAGCTGCGTCTCGACGCCCTCCGCCGTGGTGGCGACGCCGAGGCTCGCGCCGAGCCGCGCGACGGCACGCACGATCGCGAGCGATTCCTCGTTGCCGTCGGCAAGCCCGGCGATGAAGGACTGGTCGATCTTGATCTTGTCGAAGGGGAAGCTGCGGAGGTAGCTCAGGGAGGAGAACCCGGTGCCGAAGTCGTCGAGCGCGATGCGCACGCCGAGGTCGCGCAACTGATGCAGCGTCACCCGCGTTGTCTCGCGGTTCTGCAGTAGCACGGACTCGGTGATCTCCAGCTCGAGCCGGCTCGCCTCGACGCCGGAAGTGGCGAGCGCACTCATCACGAGCTGCGTCAGGTTGCCCGAGTTGAACTGCACCGGCGAGAGGTTGACCGACACGCGGATGTGCCGCGGCCACTTGGCGGCTTCGGAGAGCGCCTGACGCAGGGCCCATTCGCCCATGGGCACGATCAGGCCTGTTTCCTCCGCGAGCGGGATGAACTCGCACGGCGGGATCATCGTACCCTCCGTCGGCCACCAGCGCATCAGCGCCTCGAAGCCCGACAGCTCGTTGCGCTTCAAATTCAGGAGCGGCTGGTAGTCGAGATCGAGCTCGCCGTTGGCGAGCGCGTTGCGCAAGTTGCGCTCCATATCGTGCCGCGCCCGCATGCGCGCGTCCATCTCGCGCTCGTAGAATCGATACTTGCCGCGCTCCTCCTCCTTGGCGCGGTAGAGCGCCAGGTTGGCGTCCTTCAGGAGCTGGTCGGCGTCGGTGCCGTCGCCGGGCGCCATGGCGATGCCGATGCTCACGCCGAGCACGACCTGGAACCGCCCCGCCAGGGTGAAAGGGTCGTTCATCTTGGCGATGATCTGGCTCGCGAGGTCGCTTGCATCCGTCGGCGAGAAGGCCGGGTTCTGCACGATCACATATTCGTCGGCGCCCATGCGCGCGAGCGTGTCGACCTCGCTCACGACCCCGGCGAGGCGCTCGGCCACCGCCTGTAGCAGCTCGTCGCCGACCACGTGGCCCAGCGCGTCGTTGACCTCCTTGAAGCGGTCGAGATCGATCGCGTGCACCGCGAGGCCTTCGCCGGGGCGCAAGCGCGAAAGCGCCTCCTGCAGCCGCTCGCGCACGAGCACGCGGTTGGGCAGGTTGGTCAGCCCGTCATGGCGGGCGAGATGCTCGATCTTGGCCTGCGCCTGTCGCCGCTCGGTGATGTCCTCGTGCGTGCACACCCATCCGCCACCCGGCATCGGCACATGCGCGGTCGCGATCGAGCGGCCGTCGTTCATCTCCTGGATCGAGTAGCTCGAGGTGTCGACCTCACCGGTGCGGTCGCGCAGATATGCTTCAGGCGAAGTCCCGCCCCACACGCCCAAGGCGATGCGCCGCTCGACGATTGCACGGCGCGTGGTCCCCGGTTTCACGTCCTCAGGCGTCAGCCGATAGAGCGTGGCATAGCGCTCGTTGCACACGACCACGCATTGCTCCTTGTCGTACATGCAGAGCCCCTGCGACATGTGCATGAGCGCGGTATCGAGCAGCAGGTTACGCGATCTGAGCTCTTCCTTCCGCTCCTGCAGGGCCTTGTTTCGGCGCTGCAGTTCCATCTCCACGGCGCGCCGCTCGGTGAGGTCGTGGATGGTGTAGACGTCATCGCCGACGCTGAGGCGCCTGCGCACGACGTTGACCGGAACCGGCACGCCGGACGCCGTGCGCAGCAAGGCTTCCCCGGCGGTATCTATCGGCGTGTCGATGAGATCGCCGACAACACTTTTTCCGATAAGCTCGGCGCGTGGAACGCTGCAGAGCTCGGCGACCCGCTGATTGGCGCTGACGATGCGATCGTTCTTCGCCACCACGATGCCTTCGATCGCGGCATCGACGAGCTGCTGCATGTTGTGCACGCTGTCGCGCATCATGCGGCGGTCGATCAGCATCGACACTCCGCCGAGCAGGAGGACGAGCAGGACGGCTGCCGCCGCAACAAGCGCCAGCATCCATTGCAGCGGGCTCGATGCCATCGCCGTCTCGGGTCCGCCGACGAGGTGCGCGGCCCACAATCCGGACGCGCCGCACACCGCTGCCAGCAGAAGCCAGCCCGCACGTCTGTTTGCGCGACCACGGTCCGCATAGCCGAAGATCGAGAGCGAGACGAAGCTCGCCGCCGCGGCAAGAGTCAGCGCCAGCAGGAGTAGCCGACCGTCCGACAACAGAGTAAACGCAAGGGGCGGGGGATCCACCTGTGGCTCCGCGAATGGCAGCCAGCACAGGTAGCAACACTATTTCAATTTCCCGTAAAAATAGGGCCCGCTGCGTTCGCAACTCTCCCGCATTTCATCCAGGAATTTCGGGTGCTTGACGCCTATTCCTTAGGCAAGCGCGCGCGGATTAAGCGAAACGCCGCGTCCCGAGGAAGGTGGTGAGCCCGGATGGGATCGAACCATCGACACCTTGATTAAAAGTTAGACGCCACGCAACCTAAGTCGCTGCGAAGCAAGTCACTCCGCTGTACAGGCCATCCTTGTTGTTACCCGAGAATGCCCACTGCGGCTTGCCCATTTGTACAACAGTTTGAGGGTGCCTCTGGACCCGACAGTGCAAAGCGGGGATGACGTGGAGGCCTGCCACCTTGCGCAACTTCCGAATCGGATAGGCGGACAGAGGTTCCGTCAGTCCGGAGGTATAAAATGTCAGTCGTTGAAACGTTCGATTCAAAGGTCGCCTTTTTGGCCACTCAGGGCCTATTCAACCCAACAGTGCTGACTCTCGATGAGATGCGCGCCGTCTGCGCAGCAGCATTGAGGCGCGTACCAATTCACCGCCAAAAAGAGATACTAGAGGAACGCCCACTGCACGAGCAGATCGACATAGCGTTGGCGAGGATCAGGTTAGACGAGGAGCAGCACCAAGGGGCTGCAATGGCAAAAGCAGCGTAGCAAACGTGCCCATCGGCGGCCCGCTGCCGTAAGTGAGTAGTCGATGAGCGCTAGGGCTACAGCATGGGCGCGCGAACAGCCGCTGGTCGGCCGTAAGAAACAACTGCTTCTCGCTATTGCTGGTGCGGTTGACCACACGGGCAGCTGTCGCTCCATGACCCAGGACGGACTTGCTGCCTCGTGCGGCTGCACGGTTCGCCAGGTACGCCGCCTGGTCGGGGAGCTGGCTGCCGAGAGGTACCTTGCCCACCGCCGACGCGGGCGCCGCGGTGGCGGAAGAGCTGCGGACCTCTACGTGCTGCCGCGCGAGGCGAAGGAACCTCCTCACGGCCAGCCGATGTCCGGTTTGGTCGAGAACGTGAGCAAACCGGACATTTAATTGGCGGTTGCCGGACAGCCACAGAAGCTTGCCTTCAAACGCGGGCCCCTGTGAATAACGGGCGCAAAATGCGCTCCGGCACTAGCGAAGCTCCGCCGATCTTGGAGAAGTGGCGTCAATCTTCCGCGCGCTCTCCTAGCGCAGCCCCTCTCCAGCGGAAGAGACTGCGCCGGTCCACGCCAGGGCCGGCGCGTTTTTTTCCCCGAGGTGATCCGATGCGCAGACTTTTCGCACTTGCCTTTGCGGCCTGGTTCATCGTGCCAGCGCACGCAGCGGAGTGGGACTGGGAAATCGGCTACAAGCGGCCCGGCTTCGTCCACCATCACTATCGCCATCACGTTAGTGACATCGACCGCGAGCGCGTGCGGCTCTACCGCGAGGCCGGGATCGATGCTGAGCACCGGGCCGAACACCGTGAGGAGCGTCGCGATGAACGCGCGTTCGAGGATGACAGGGGCTTTCACTGCCTCGAACCCATACGCGGGGTAGGCACCGAATGGATTGGTCAGGAAGGAGCGCTAAAGGGCGCCCGCAAGGATTGGATGGAGCGCGTACGCTACGATCACGGCGAGCGCTTCATCGACATGACGAATGATCGCGACGAGGTCAGCCGTTGCAGTCGCGTTTCAATTGGCGAGGTCGCCGGACAGGTCATGTATCGCTGTGAGATATGGGCACGGCCCTGCCAGGCGAACATGGAACAGGCGCACATGGAGGGAAGCCCGCAGGCGCATCAAGACGAAGAACGGAAATAGAGCACCCCAGGACCATCCGATGAGCAGATTTGTCGCTCTAGCGATAGCGGGGATTCTCGCCGGTTCTAGTTTGGCAATAGCAGAGCCCACCTCCGACAACGCAACCTTGGTCGTTGTGCTGGAGAAGCAGACCGGCATGCGTGAGGTGCATTCTCAGCCCATCACTCCTGACGACTGCTATGCGATGCAGCAACTCTTCAGAGAGCTAAATCAGAGGGGGCAACCCCTGATGCTCACCACGCTTCGCGGTCGCGCGGAAGCGCTGGCCATTTTTTGCGTCCAGTCAAACGGAAGAGGTGTTGATTGGACGGGTGCTGCGGTGACCTCAGAACAGATGCAGCAGCTTGCCTATGAGCTGATTGCTGGGCGACAGTGATAAGCGCCACTCTGATACCCCGACGACGTTGCCGAGTGGAAGGCGGCGATCGACGAGTACTTCAGGCTGGAGAACGAGGGCGAGGAGTAATGACCGAACTTCGTCTGCTTTGCTTGGGGGAAACGGACAGTAGGGGAGCGTGCTTGAGCGAGTTGCGATACACGAGGTCGTAGATTCAGCAGGAAAAGCTGGCGGAGCAGGCGCGGCCCGCAACTCCGTGTAAGGGGGGTGGGTGGCTGAGCGTCTGCGAACGGCCACGGGGGCTAAGCATTAGGGTAGAAATCGGCCTCATGCGCTTGACGCTTAGCCGTTTCGGTGGCGGCCCGCGTGCCAATCGCCAGTTAAAATCCGTTGCGCTCCAGAACGGGCTTGCCGTCGACGAACACGCGATAGGTTTGCGGTCGAAGTCCGGCCAACAGCAGGGGCCGCTCCTTCTCGATGATGACCGCGTGGCCCTCGACCGAGAAATGCCATTGCCGTTTCAGCTTCATGGAATAGTGCGTGAACGGGTTCAACGAGGATTGCAGCACTTCGTCCCGCCTGCCGGTGTGTAGCGTGCAACGGCCGGTGAACCAATTACGAGAGAACTCGACCGTGGCGCCATCGACGTCGAACGTGAATTGCACAACTGCTTCCCTCCCACGATGAACTCGGCGGCATCCATTGGCGACCTGAGAACCCCAAGTTTCATTTTTGACGACCTCACGCGAAGAGACCGGTAGCGGCACCCACAAGGAGCAGCAAACCGATCAAGCCACGATAAACGACGAATGGCCAGGACGAGAACTTCTCCAAGATGCGAAGCAGCCCCCAGATCGCGAAAAAAGCCGCCACCGACCCCGTGGCAAGCCCGACCGCGAGCACGGACCAGCCATGGGCATCGAGGTGGACCTTGTAGAGTTCCCAAAGTTCCTTGCCGCCTGCGAGCGTGATGGCTGGCAGGCCGAGCAGAAAGGAGAAGCGGGCCGCTTCCACGCGCTTGAGGCCCAAGAAGAGAGCCGCGGTGAGCGTGGAACCGGAGCGTGACACGCCTGGGATCAAGGCGCCGACCTGGGCGATCCCGATCGTCATAGCATCAGTGAGCTTGACGTCCTGAAGAGTGCGTACGTGTCGTGCCATTACCTCGGCCATGGCTAGCAACAGCGCCATGACGATTGACGACGCTCCGTTGCAGGCGTTGAGGATCGGAGAAAGTGCCCAGCCGGCGACTACAATTGGTATCGTCGACAGTGCAATCCAGAACACGAGCCGCAGCTGACGATTACCAAAGTCCCGCCGAATGAGTGCGGTCACTGCTCCAACCGCCAGCATCTCGACGTCGGCCCAGAAGTAACTTACGACTGCCACCAATGCGGCCAACTGCATCGCCGCAGAGAAGGCCGCGCCGGGATCCGGCCATCCTAGAAGAGCCGGCACAATTCGCATGTGGGCGCTCGACGATATCGGCATCAACTCGGTGATGCCTTGAACGACACCCAAAACAGCCACCTTGCCGTAGCCAAGCGCGACGAAGCTGCTGTCCACTCCCTGGCTGCACGTCCCTGGCATGTTTCCCCCTGACGCAACCCGCACTATGATGATTTGTCCCGACTTCGGAGCCTTTGCAGCGCGTCCCTCGGCCACAACCGCCTGGGACTGCAGCTTAGTGCACGAGCTTGAAGAAACGATTCCAGCGGATATCGAATGGCCAGGTCCATGGTTTCCACCAACGGAAGGCATCGGGCTCGTCGACCGCCGCTGAGAAGAAGATAATTTCGGCGCGGCCGATAAGGTTCTCGAACGGCACGTAGCCGACGCCCCACGAGGCGCGGCTGTCGGTGGAGTTGTCGCGGTTATCGCCCATCATGAAGTAGTGGTCGGGCGGCACCTTGTAGGGGCCGACGTTGTCGAGGGGTCCGTTCGGGCCGGCCTGGAGGATAGTGTATTTCACACCGTTGGGCAGTGTTTCCTCGTAAGCCGGAATGGGCCGCGGCGGGCCGCCGTCCTCGCGCGTGACGAATTCGCCGATCCGGTGGCGCAGCACTTCCTTGCCGTTGATGAACACCACGCCGCCGCGCACATTGATTTCATCGCCGGGGAGCCCGATCAGGCGCTTGATGTAGTCGGTGGAGTTGTCGCGCGGCAGCTTGAAGACGATGACGTCGCCGCGCTTGGGCTCGGCGGCGAAGATGCGGCCGTCAAATGGGATAAGGTTGTAAAGCGAATAGCGGCTGTAGCCGTAAGAGAGCTTGGAGACGAACAGATAATCGCCGATCAGCAGCGTCTCCTTCATCGATCCTGAGGGGATGTTGAAGGGCTGGTAGAGGAAAGTGCGCACCAGCATCGCGATGGCGAGCGCTTCGACGACGGCGATAGCCGTTTCGAGCCAACCGCTCCTTTTATTCGTCATCCTATGCTCCTCAATTGAGCTCGATGAAGTGGACGGAGTCGTTGCCGTGAGTGACGGACATCCCAGTGGTTGAAGTGACCTGCCGGCCCCGGCCGAGAGTCCCACATACCGAGAAACCGCCTCCAACCGCCACCAGCCATTGCCTTTACAATAGGCTGCGTTTGCGATGGGGAAGGCTGGAGACCCGATGAGGCCTTTAGAATGCCGAGTTGAATGTGTACGAGCCCTGCACGAATACCGAAGCCTGCTCGGCGGCGTACCGCATGGGAATGATCGTGCCGGTGCCACCGAAGTCGACAGTGCCGTTCGTGGTCCACATCGACCAGCATCGTGCCCTGCCCCCGCCCGGTTTCGGGTTTGGCGCGATTCGGATTTCGAAATAGTTACTGGTGAGGAGCTGCGCCGGAGCCTCATGGCGATAGAGCGCCCTAGCTTAGCCACATGATTTGCCGTAAGAAAACGCTGGATAGACGGTGAGCTAAGCGGGGGACGCAATGGCTCTTGATGACTGCGCGCGGGCGTCGAGGCTCGATCCCGTGAGGGAGCGCTTCGTCCAGGAATATCATGCGACCGGCAACGCCTCGGAAGCATTTCTGGTTGCGAAACCGCAGGCGCGAAAGTGGAAGCCTAAGTCAGTCCACGAGCGCGCATCTAGAATGCTGGCTGAAGTCAAGGTTCAGTCAAGCTGAGGCATCGGCCAGGCACAACATCACGGTGGACAGCATCACGGAGATGCTGAAAGAGGACCGCGAAAAGGCCCATGCAGCGGGTCAGATAGGCGCCGCGGTCTCGGCCAGTATGGGGCTCGCCAAACTGCACGGACTGATCGTAGACAAGGCCGAA
>JRHI01000187.1_pt1 | contig 70180 bp, 62 predicted proteins | sample 215371 | NCBI WGS metagenome assembly JRHI01 (sample SAMN02929681, study PRJNA255918) | sediment metagenome | biome: cave system; feature: Ice Cave; material: Sediment; isolation source: sediment from deep within a dark volcanic ice cave with no known source of... ... | reverse complement strand
TCTACCAGGAGCAGATCCTGCGCATCGTCATGGAGGTGGCGGGCTATACCGCCGGCCAGGCCGACCGCTTCCGCCGGGCCATGAACCGGCACCGCACCCGCATCGAGATGCAGACCCTGCACGACGAGTTCGTGGAGCGCTGCGGCACCCACACCGGCGTGCCCGCCGCCGTCGCCGAGGACATGTTCAGGAGCGTCGCCGGCTTCGCCCAGTTCGGCTTCTGCAAGAGCCACGCCGCGGCCTTCGCGCGCACCGCCTACGAGACCGCCTGGCTGCGCCTCCGCCATCCCGCCGCGTGGCTCTGCTCGCTGCTCAACGCGCAGCCGATGGGCTTCTACCACCCCAGCGTCCTCATCGAGGACGGCAAGCGCCACGGCGTCGTCACCCTGCCCGTCGACATCACTCGCAGCCGCGGCCGCTGCACCCTGGAGTGGGCGGGCGACGGGCCGGTGCCCGCGGCCGTCGACGACTGCCTGCGCCACACCCCCCGCGAGCTCACCCCGGGCGAGCGCTCGGCACGCCGAGCCACCGCCGCCGCGCACCGCCGGGAGCTGGCACCGGAGCGGACGCCGTGGGCGGTCCGCCTCAGCTTCGGCTATGTCCGCGGCCTGGGTCCCGAGGGCCGCGCCGCCTGCGCCGAGGCCGCCGAGGCCGGGGCCACCGGCTCGGTGGCGGAGTTCTGGCGCCACACCCGTCTGGACCGCACGGCGATGGAGAACCTGGTCCTGCTCGGCGCCTTCGACGCCGTCTCCGGCGGGCGGTCGCGGCGCGCCGTCCTCTGGGAGCTGCGCGAGGCCGAGGACGCCCTGCCACCGCGTCGCCGCCGCCGCGCCGCCGGCCCGGCGCCGGCCGGGGAGGCGACCAGGCTGCCCGGCGACCTCGCCCGCCTCGCCGCCGCCGGCGACGCCGCCACCGCCAGGCCGCAGCCGCGGCGCCCGGCGTCGCCCGTCTCGGCACCCCGCGGCCGCAGCGCCCTGGCCGGCTCGCGTCCCGGCGACGCCACCCGCGCCCCGCGCGACACCGCCGCCGACGCGCCGCCACCGCTGCTCACCGAGCCGGCGGCGGCGCCGCCGCTGCCCGAGATGGACGAGCGCCGGCGCACCGCCGCCGAGTACCGCATCAGCGAGCTGAGCACCGGCCCCCACCTCGTCGCCTATCTGCGTCCCCGGCTCGACTCCCTGGGCTGCGTCCCCCTGGCCCGGGCCGCCGAGCTCGCCGACGGCGCCCGCGTCCGGGTCGGCGGCCTGGTCATCGCCCGCCAGGCCCCGGTCTCGGCCAAGGGCTTCCGCTTCTTCACCCTGGCCGACGAGGGCGGCCACATGGACCTGGTGCTGAAACCGCCGGTGGTGCTGCGCACTCGCGCCATCGCCAACTTCCACCAGCTGCTCCTCGTCGACGGCAGCCTGCAGGCCGAGAACGGCCGCCTCAACGTGATCGTCAACGACATCCATGCCTTGGACGGCGACGGCAACCTCATCCCCGACGCCGTCGCCCGCCTCGGCGGCGCCGCCGACACCGTGGCCCCCGGCCCCCAGCACGGCTTCACCCGCCCCGTCGGCACCGTCGGCGACCCGGGCGACACCGATGGCTGGACCGCGCCGACGTCGCACGACTTCCACTGATCACCGCCGGGCCCGGCGCCGGTGCGGCCGGGAAACCGAGCCGGCCTGACACCATCCCGGGTATGCACCACCCCATCTCCGGCTCCGCCTTCCAGGCCGCGCCGGCGGCCCTGCGGCGGGCCGTCGAGGCCGTCCCCGCCCGTGTCACCAGACTGGCCGACCGGCGCCGGCTGGCGATCCTGCCCCTGCGCGGGGTCATCGGCGGGCGGCTGCACGAGCGCGACGTCGCCGAGCAGATGGCCGGCCTGCGCCGCGACCGCAACGTCCGCGCCGTCCTGCTCGACATCGACTCGCCGGGCGGCGGCGCCACCGAGTCGGAGGCCATCTACCTGAGCACCCGGCGGCTGGCCGCCGAGAAGCCGGTGCTGGCGTACTTCCGGGGAACGGGCGCCAGCGGCGCCTACTTCATCGCCTGCGGGGCCACCAGGATCCTGGCCTTCCCCAGCGCCATCGTCGGCAGCATCGGGGTGATCAGCGCGCGTCCGATCATCGCCGACACCCTGCGTCGCGTCGGCGCCGGTGTGCTGGTGACCAAGACCGGGCCGTTCAAGGACCTGGGCGCGCCCTGGCGTGAGCCCACCGAGGCGGAGCGCGCCAAGGAGCAGAGCGTGGTCGATGCCATCTTCGGGCGCTTCACCGGCGCCGTCAGCCGGGCGCGCAACCTGGACGCCGACGGGCTGGCCGCAGTGACCACGGGGGAGGTGTGGCTGGCCGAGGACGCTCTGGCGCTGGGGCTGGTCGACGGCGTCTGCGACCCCGAGGAGGCGTTCGAGGAGGGGCTACGGCTGGCCGGTGGGCTGGACCGCCGGCAGGTGCGCCGAGCCGGCGGACGCCAGACCCTGGCTCATCGGCTCGGCGTCCCGGGGGCCGGCATGGGACCGCCGTCCCCACGCTGGGTCGCCGAGCTCGAGGGCTGGCTGCGCGTACCACGGGCGCTCATGTAGCCACCGCAGTCGGACGGGCCGTAATCGTGAACAGTTGTCAGGAGTGAACAGTTCATACTGGCCCTATGCCAGGGTCGCCGGGCGGGACGCTGCCCCGCCATCTCCGCCGCACCGCCACCTCGCATCCGCCCGTTGCCGATGCAGAGCTGATCATGGTTGCCGTGCAGGTCGAGCGGCTGGTGGCGGCCCGCCGCGCCCGGCCGGAGGCGCCGCACCTCAGCCCGCGTGAACTCAGCGCGCTGCTGGTGCTCCGTGCGGACGGGCCGCTCTCCGTCGGCGCGCTGGCCCGCCGCTTGGGGGTGAGCCTGCCCACCGCCAGCATGCTGAGCGGCCGGCTCAACCGCGGCGGGCTGGTGGAGCGCCGCGAGGACGATTCCAACCGGCGCCGCACCCTGGTCGCCGTCACCGCCGCCAGCGAGGAGGCGGTCGACCGCCTCCTCGCCCCCCGGCTCGACTCCGTCCGCCGCGCCCTCGCCCGTCTCAGCGCCGCCGATCGGATCGCCCTGATCCACGGCCTTCGGCGTCTTTCGGAGTGACCGACGGCCGGCGCGACCGCACCGCCAGGATCGCCAGGCCCACCAGCACCAGCCCGCCCAGAACGGCGCCGACCGCCACGGTCGAGCCGCGGCCCCCATCCCCGCCGCCACCCCCGGATCCCGTGCCGGCCCCGGAGCTGGCGGGGCCGCCGCCGGGCGAGCCGAACTTGTCGAAGGTGCGGCACACGGCGGGCGGCGAGGTTTCGGGCGGCCCCGCCGCCACCAGCGCGACGGTGCCGAAGGTGGTGGCATTGCCCGCGAAGATGTCAGGCTGGCCGACGGGCTGCGTCTTCAGTTGCACCCAGGCTGAGCCGGTGAGCTGCTCCAGGACCAGGGTGGGCCCGTTGGCCGGCCCGCGCAGGACGGCGGTCCACATCTTGCCCGGCTTGAGGCTCAGCGGCTGACCGGCGGCGGTCAGCGCCACGGTGTAGACGTTGCCCACGAGCCTGCCGTCGGCCGGCAGCGTGGCCGGCGGAACCACGGGGGTCACGGTCACGCTGATGGCGCCGGCGCCCGGCGGCAGCGCCAGGTCCTCGCCGTTGATGAGCACCTGGACCTGGCCGACGGGCGCCTCGTCGGTGGTCACGAAGACCCCTCCGCCCTCGACCACGCCCTGGTGAACGGCAACATCGGCGCTCTTGGGGCTGGCCGGCTGGCTCTGGCTGTAGCCCTCAGGGATGCAGAGGTAGCGGTAGGGCGCCACCACCTGGGGGCCGTCGTAGAGGGGCGGCGCTCCGGGGCGGGCCACGCCCCAGGCCGCCGCCAGCGCCGCCAGGGCCAGCGCGAGCGCGGCGACACCACTCTTGCGGCCGGCCCTCACAGCAGCCACCAGGTGCCCAGGTCCGCGCCCGCATGGGCCACCATCGGGGCGGCCAGCCCGCCCGTCGCCATGCGCAGGGCGCCCAGCCAGAGCCCGACGGCGAGATCCAGCGGCAGGACTCCCCACCCATACCAGGGCACATGGAGCAGCGCGAAGGCCATCGCCCCCACCCCCAGGGCGATCCACTCGCCGTGGCGGCCGCCGCCCTCAACGAGGGCCCGCCAGAGCGCGCCGCGGAGCAGCGCCTCCTCGGCACCGACCACCACCAGCGTGGCCGCCGCGAAGCCACCGAATCCAGGCCACCCCGGTGCCTGGACCAGCGCCGCATGGGGGCCGCCACCCAGCCTGGCCACCAGCGGCCAGGCGATCAGGACCCCCGCTCCGGCGCATCCGGCGGCGATCCCCGTGCCCAGTCGCCGCAGCGAGGCGGGCGCGGGGCGCGCCATCCCGGCCGCCCCGCAGACGCCGGCCACCGCCAGCGCGAAGGCCACTCCGCCGTACGGCGAGGCTCCGCACTGGCTGCCGGCGACCAGGATCCGCAGGCACAGCGCCAGCCCCAGGCCGGCGAGGAGCAGGCCGGCGCGGGCGGCCGCGCCGACCTCCCTGCCGGCCCGATTCGCCGCCGGCCGCGCGATCACGCCGGCAGCGGGACCATGGTCACGCTGCCGGTGGCGTACTGCGGCGGCCAGACCACGACGCTGAATCGTGGCCTCTGCCACTGCCAGACCACCGCCGCCGCCAGGGTGTTCTGGCCCAGGCGCTCCGGCTCCTCGGAGAAGTGCAGGCCGGCGCCGTTGGGCAGCGTCCCGGCCGCCAGCTCGGTGCTCCGCGCGGCGGCGGCGATGCCGGCGGGGGAGAGGTTACCGCGAGCCGCGGCCCTGGGCAGGACGTCGTGGAACAGCGCCCAGGCGGCGGTGAAGCCGGAGATGCCCTCCTCGGTGGGCACCCCTCCGTGCTGCTGCGCCCAGAGCTGCGCCAGCCGCGCGTAGCCGTCCCGTGCAGTGGCGGTGGGCAGCGTCGCCGGGTCGAAGCCACCCCCAGGGCGGTCGGCGGCGAAGACCCCCACCGCGTCCTGGCCCAGGGCGTCGCCGAAATCGTGCTCGCACTGCGCCATGGTCGAGCCCACGAAGGCATCGACATGGAGGCCGGAGGCCAGGAAGGCGCGCCGGAAGGCGATGCCGTCGGGGATGTGGGAGGCCAGGATGAGGACGTCCGGCCGCTGTGCCCGCACCGCCTCGAGCACCTGGTCGAAGCGCGGGTAGCCGAGGTTGTACGTGGAGACACCGGCCACCTGGACGCCGGCCAGCCGCAGGGTGGTGATGGCGGCGGCGGCCACGCTGTGCGCATAGGCGTCGTCGGCCACCACCAGGCTGACGCGTACCTGTCCGGGCGCGCGTCCCAGGCGCGGCACGATCTGGGCAGCGACGAATCCGCCCGAGGTGTCACCCAGCTCGCGGCCGCTGGCACCCACCCGGAAGACCAGCGGCGCCCCCTGGCCGGTCACCTGGTCGGCCACGGCCCCCGACTCCCAGTAGACGACCCCGTCGCGCTGCGCCTGGGCCGCCGCCGGGATGGAGAGGTCGCTGCTGAAGGCGCCCAGCACCAGGGGCACACCGCCGGCGGCCAGCCGGTGGACCGCGGGCGCGGCGTCGGCCACGCTCTCGGCATCGGCCACCTCGAGCTGGATCTGGCGGCCGCCGATGCCGCCGTCGGCGTTGACGATCTGGCGGGCGAGGTCGACGCCCAGCCGCTCCTCGGCGGCGGCGCCGGCTCCGGGTCCGGCCAGCGGGAAGACGGCGCCGACGCGGAGCGGAGCCGGGGCGGCGGCGCCGCCCGGCCCGCAGGCCGCCGGCGCCAGGGCGAGCAGCAGCCCGGCGACCACCGGCGCCGCCCGCGGCAGGCGGATCAGGGGAGGGGCCATGACGCCGGGGAACTATGACCGGGTGACGGGCGCCAGCGTGGTGTCCACCGCCGGCCGGGCATCGGCGAGCAGATGCCCGGCGAGCTGCTGGACCACGGCGGTGGCCTCCTCCAGGGCCGCCTGGTCGAAGGCCCTCGGCGACAGCCGTTCGCAGACCACCGCGGCCACCACCTCGTCGTCGCGGAGGACCGGGACCACCAGCCGGCTGCGGATGTCGACGTTGGTCCGGCGCTGCGCCCGGTAGCTGGGCGCCTGGATGAGCAGCACCGCCTGGCGCGACCGCACCGCGCGCTCCACCAGGGCGGACTCGGCGCCGCCGGCGGCGTTGGCCGGGGCCAGGTAGGCGCGGTCGGCGCCGATGCTCTCGGCCAGGCGGCCGAGGCTGGCGGCGACGCCCCGATCGGCGGCCATGAGCGCCCAGCCCACCGGCAGCGCCTTGACGGCGGGCCGGTTGGCCACCCCGTTGAGGAACATGGAGGCGACCGCGGCGATCAGGCCCGCCAGGGGCGAGCGGATGCCGATGGTCACCAGTGCGGCGAACAGGGCGAACATCAGGACGCCGCTGAGGAGCGCCTTGCCGAGGTAGCCGCCGAGGCCCCGGTCGGCGCCCAGCTGGCGCAGGTCGGCGTAGGTCCAGAGCCGGTTGACCACCGTGTTCCAGGTGAGGGCCACGATGAAGGCGGGGGCGAAGGCGGCCAGGTTGGGCAGGCCCACCGGGCCGGTGAGGAGCCAGAGCAGGGGCAGGAAGACGCACAGGCCGCTGATCCCCACCAGCCCGAACTTCCAGGTCCGGGCACTGCCGCGGACGTCGAGGACCAGCGAGCGGAGGTGCCGCAGGTACTGCACCCCCTGGCCGATGCCGGCCTTGCTGGCGCCGTGGGTCCGCTCGGCGAAGACCAGGGGGACGTCCTGGACCCGGACGTCGCGGAGCAGCACCAGCAGCTCCAGCAGGATCTTGAAGCCCACCGGCCGGAACTCGACTCCATCGACCAGGGCGCGGCGGCAGAGGAAGAAGCCGCTCAGTGGGTCGCTGCTGCGCCGAGCCTCGCTGAACAGGAGGTGGGCCAACCCGGTGGCGGAGCGGCTGACCAGGACCCGGAGGCCGCCGTCGAGGCCGCCGGCAGAGCCGCCCGCCACGTAGCGCGAGGCCACCACCAGGTCGGCGCCCGCCTCGGCGGCGGCCAGCATCCCCGCCAGGGTCTCGGGCGGGTGCTGGAGATCGGCGTCCATGACGCAGACCCAGGTGCCGCGGGCCTCCCGGAGGCCGGCCATGACCGCGGTGCTGAGGCCACCGGCGCGATCGGCCCCGGTGCGGTGCAGGCAGCGCACCCGGCCGGGGTGGCGCTCGGCCAGGCGCGCGATGACCCCAGGGGTGTCGTCGTCACTGTCGTCGACGAAGCAGATCTCGACCTCGACCCCGGGGAGCGCAGCCAGGACCCGTTCCACCACCAGGGGCGCGTTGTCACGCTCGTCGCGCGTCGGCACGACGACGCTGATGTGGGGGGCAGCCACCCGCGAGTTCCAACCTCCGCTGGCGTCGGCGACCCGCGGATCGTGCCACGCCGCGGCGTGGTGGACGTCCCTTCGGCCTCCGAGATCGGACCGGGCACCCTCCGGCCGGGGGCGCCGGAGCGCGTGACGAGATGCGTACACCTCCGCAAAGTAACGCGTCCCTATACTCAGATCACCGCCCTACCTCCGATCGCAATAGATCGGACCCCCCGGGCGTCACTTGGTAGTACAGCGGATGTGGCCGCGCTGCTGTGCGCGCGTGTGGGCGATACCTGGTTCGGTAACCCCGTCGGCGGCCGCGGGTCGGAGGTGAACGGAGAGCGTGGTCGCCCGGACGCGACGTGGTCTCACCACTCTCGGCGAGCAGTCCATCCTGTTCGTCAGCGCCGCGCGCGGGGTGGTGAGCCGGCCCTTCTATGCCGCCGAGTTCCTCGAGCAGTGCCGGTTCATCATGACCGCCTGCTTTGTGCCCCTCCTGCTCACCGGTCTGGGCTGGGGCACCATCGTGGCGCTGGAGGCGGGCAACTTCTTCAAGCTGGCCAGCGCCGAGCAGCGCATCGGCGGCTTCATGGTCCTGGCCAACGTCCGGGAGTTCGCACCGGTGGCCACCGGGCTGATGGTCGCCGCGGTGGCCGGGACGGCCATCACCGCCGACCTCGGCGCCCGCAAGGTGCGTGACGAGCTCGAGGCACTGTCGGTCATGGGCCTGAGCAGCACCCTGTTCATCGTGGTGCCGCGTTTTCTGGCCATGGCCCTGATGGCGGCCCTCTACAACATCCCCATGATCGCCTTCTGCTGCCTCTCCGGCTACGTGGCCAGCATCTTCCTGGTGGGGGTCAACAGCGGCGCCTTCATCTCCACCTTCTACTCCCAGGGGACCCTCCAGGACCTCTACGGGGGCGAGATCAAATGCGTGATCTTCGGCATGATGGTCTCGACCATCTGCTGCTACAAGGGGATCACCGCCAAGGGCGGCGCCGAGGGCGTGGCCCGGGCGGTCCACCAGGCGGTGGTGGCCTCCTTCGTCAGCATCCAGATCTTCGAGTATCTCTACACGCCCACCGTCCTCGCCCTCTTCCACTCCAACAACGTGCTGCGATGAAGCCGCCCATCCACACCATGCCACCGCCGCGGGCGGGCTGTTGATGGCCGTCCCCCTCGTCGGCACCGTCCGCCAGCGCGTCCGCACCCTGGGCGAGATCGTCAACTTCGCCGGGACCGGGATCCTGCAGATCCCGCGCTCGCTCGTCTACATGCGCGAGGTGTGGTGGTACGCGGCCTTCCTGGCCGTGGGCAGCACCCCCATCGCCCTGGTCCTCACCTACTTCACCGGCAGCGAGTGCTCGGTGGAGGCGTACTACTCGCTCTCCCAGATCGGCGCCGCCAGCCTGGCGGGGGTCTTCAACGCCATCTGCGACACCCGGGAGATCACCCCGCTCTTCTTCGGCTTCGCCATCGGGGCCAAGGTGGGCTGCGGCCTGGTGGCCGAGCTGGGGACGATGCGGGTCAACGAGGAGATCGACGCCCTCCAGGTGATGGCCATGCCCACCCGGGTCTACCTGGTCAGCACCCGCATGCTCGCCTGCTTCCTGGTGCTGCCGCTGATGTACCTGCTGGCCCTGGCGGTGAGCTACGTGGGCAGCTACATCGTGCAGCGCTACCAGATCGCTCAGATCTCGCCTGGGGTCTACACGGACTACTTCTTCCGCTTCCTCAACGTCAAGGATCTGTTCTTCAGCATGATCAAGGCGTTCACCTTCGCGTTCATGATCGTCTCCGTCGCCGTGTACTACGGGTATAACGTAACCGGCGGCGCAGTGGGGATCGGGCGCGCCGTGGCCAAGACGATGGCGACCGCCCTGGTTCTCACCGTCGTGGTCAACGCCCTTCTGACCCAGCTCTTCTGGGGCAACAACCCCAACCTGCCCATCCAGATCTGATGACCGAGCACAACACCATGAACGGCGGCACCCCCGACCAGAACGGCCACTCCCCCCAGGAGCCGGTGGCGCCGCCGCGGCAGGCCCTGGTACCGGGCACGCCCTCCCAGCAGCGCAGTGATGCCGCCGGGGCGCTCCAGACCAACCGGATGCAGCGAGCCTCCACCGCCGGCGAGGGCGACGAGCGGCAGGCATGGTCGTGGGGGTCGACCCCGTCCGAGCCGGGCGCGGATCCCCCCGTGCCCGCCGCCGGCCTCGCCACCCAGCCGATTCCCGCGCCGGCCGCGGCTCGGACCCAGCCCGCCGGCGGCGTGGCGGTCGCCGAGCGTCCCGGCGGCGGCGACGATGTGGCCGGCAACCGCGAGAACCAGCCGGGCACCAACCAGTCCGTCTCCACCTTCAACATGGACCCGGTCATCGAGATGATCGACGTGGCCAAGGCCTTCGGGTCGTTCAAGGTGCTGGACGGGGTCACCTTCCGCATCCCGCGGGGCGGGGTCACCTTCCTGATGGGCCCATCGGGCACCGGCAAGAGCGTCTGCCTGCGACACATCGTCGGCCTGCTCATGCCCGACCGCGGCGACGTGCTCGTCGACGGTCAGAACGTTCCCAAGCTGAACGAGAAGGACGTCCTGGAGCTGCGCCGCAAGGTGGGCATGCTCTTCCAGGACGGAGCCCTGTTCAGCTCCATGAACCTCTACGACAACGTCGCCTTCCCGCTCCGCCAGCACACCAAGTTCAGTGAGTCGAAGGTCCGCGAGATCGTCATGTCGCGGCTCAGCGAGGTGGGCCTGGCCGGCGCCGAGAAGCGCCTGCCCAACGAGCTCAGCGGCGGCATGCGCAAGCGCGCCGGTTTCGCCCGGGCCCTGGTGATGGAGCCCAAGATCATCCTGGTCGACGAGCCGGACTCCGGCCTCGACCCGGTGCGGACCACACTTCTCTGCGACCTGATCAAGGAAATCGCCAAGAAGTACGACGCCACCGTCATCGTCATCAGCCATAACATCGAGGCTGTTCGCCGCACCGCCGACTACATCGGCATCCTGTACAAGGGAAAGATGCGGCACTTCGGCACCAAGCACGAGATCGAGGTCTCGCCCGACGAGTTCGTCAAGCAGTTCTTCAACGCGGAGCCCGAAGGCCCGCTGGGGATGGACTGATCGCTTCCATGAGGTCGCGCAAGGGTCTCGTCACGGGGCTGTCGGTGGTGGTCGCGATCGCCGCCGTCGGCATCCTCTATGTGAAGTTTCTGCGCCCGGCGTCGACCCATACGCTGACCATCGGCTACCCCACCGCCTCCGGGCTGGTCCCCGGCTCCGACGTCTTCGAGGCCGGCGCCAAGGTGGGCACGGTCAGTGACATCGTGCCGGACAGCGGCAACGGCGTCATCGTGACCACGCTGATCGACGACTCGCACTGGCCACTTCACGACGGGCTCAGCGCCGGCATCCGGCCCAAGTCGCTGCTCGGCGAGAAGTACGTCGACCTCCACGACGGCAACACCACCAGGGCCTTCGACGCCGGCAGCACGCTGGTGGCGGCGTCGGACAGCACCCCGGTGGAGCTCGACCAGTTCCTCAACACCCTCGACCCGCAGTCGCGCTCCAGCGTCCGGACGCTGGTCAACGACCTCGGCGCCGGGCTGGCGGGCCGCGGCCGCGACCTCTCCCAGGTGATCGCCGCCGCCCGGGCCGACCTCGACCACCTCAAGGTCACCGGCACCACGCTCAACAACCGCGATCCCGACCTCGACACCATCATCGTGGGTCTGGACACAGTTCTCGGCAAGCTGACCACCAACGACCAGCTGGTCACCCTCAGCCAGCTGATCAACAACGGACAGACCACGCTCAACGCCATCGAGGCGGAGCGCGCCTCCTTCAGCCGCCAGTTCGTCGACGCCCAGGCGGCGCTCACCGAGCTCAACCAGGTCCTCAGCCCGACGGTCACCTCTCTGCGCAACACGCTGGAGACGGCACCGGGGCTGGTCGCGATCCTGAAGAGCGAGAGCGACCAGCTCGCCTACCTGGGCAGCACCATCACCACCGGCAACTACCTCGAGATCCTCAACCAGGGGCTGCAGACCGGGCCGGTGACCAGCGGCGGAGCTCGGGAGACCGGCGTGGCCGGGTACCCGAACGGCGCCCCCATCTTCCGCGTCTGCCTGGCGCTCCCCGGCGTGGCCAGCCCGAGCTCCTGCGAGGGCAACGGCTTCCATCCCCCGGCGGGCACCACCGGTGGCATCACGGTGGCCTCGACCGGCGGGGGCTCCGACCTGGCGCGCCTGGTCGGGTTCGTGGGGGCCTAGCGAGATGCGCAGTCGCTGGAATCTCCCCGTCTACCTGGTCTACGTGGTCCTGTGCCTGTCCATCGCGGGCTACCTGGTGCTGCGCATCGGTGTGGTGCTGCCCTGGAACCACCCCTACCAGGTCAGCGCCGTCTTCCGCAGCGGCGACGGCATCCTCCAGAACAACGAGGTGTTCCTCAACGGGGTCCAGATCGGCCGGGTGGAGTCGGTGACGGTGCGGGGCTCCGACGCCGTGGTCCAGATGCGCGTCGATGACGCGCGGGCGCTGCCGCTGAAGAGCGACGCGGGCGCCATCGTGCGCAAGAAGAACCTGCTCGGCGAGACCTATGTCGAGCTCACCCGGGGCTCCGCCGGCCAGAGCCTGCCGACCGGGCAGACCATCGAGAAGAAGAACACCTTCTCCCCGGTGGACATCGACCAGGTCCTGGCCATCCTCGACCCGCAGACGCGGGACCGGCTGACGCTGCTGCTGGGCGGCGCCGGCGACGGACTTCTCGGCCAGGGCCGGAACCTCAACGCCGAGGCGGTCTCGACGGACATCCTGGTGTCGCAGCTCCAGGGACCGGCGACCGAACTGGCCGTGCGCAAGGTGCAGATCAACGACGTCGTGCTGGAGCTGGAGAAGCTGTACTCCACGCTCGCCCTGCAGCGCGACCAGGTCAAGCAGACCATCGGCACCTGGGCGGACGTCATGGGCCAGCTGGCCGACCAGGAGAAGGCCATCGGCGGCACCCTGCAGCAGGCCGACGTGCTGCTGACCAACGTCGACAAGCTGCTCAACGGCGAGATCGGCAACCTCCGGAGCACGCTCGACCAGCTGCCGTCGACGGTCACCAGCGCGGCGTCGTTCCTCAACCAGAGCAACGACATCCTCAACTCCATCTCGACCAGCCGCAGGGCCATCCACGACGTCTTCCCCGACCTGCAGTCGTCGTTCGCCGACACCGACCCCAAGTCGCCGATCGACCCGATCACCGGCCAGCACCAGCACTTCTGGTCGGTGTTCAGCGTCACCTGCCCGAGCAATTGCAGCACTGCAGGCAACGGCATCGCCGCCTTCAAGCTCCCCGCCGCGCCCAACGACGCCTGGGCGGCCGTGATGAGCGCGGGAGGCTAGGGTGGACACGCGTCGCACCGTCACCAACGGCATCCTGCTGCTCGTCTTCGCCTTTGTGTGCATCGCGGCCATGGAGGTCCTGGCCTTCAACATCGGCCAGCCCAAGCCCTTTGCCAGCAACTACACGCTGAGCGCGTACTTCGACAACGCCGACGGCATCCCGACCGCCGCCGACGTCCGCGTGGCCGGCTTCCAGGTGGGCAAGGTCACCGACGTCACCAGCGACAAGGGGCATCCGGGCAAGACCAAGGTGGTCATGGACATCACCGACAGCGCGTCGGTGCCGCACACCAACGCCTTCGCCAAGATCCGGCCCAAGACGCTGCTCGGCGAGAAGTACGTGGACCTGGATCCGGGCACGGCGGACCATGACGCGCTGCCCAGCGGGGCCAGCCTGCTCAACACCTCCACCTCGGTCAGCAACGACCAGATCTTCAACGCCTTCGACGCCCAGACCCGCAAGGACGAGCGCGCCGTGCTCCAGAGCCTGGACACGGCGGTGCAGTACCGCGACGGCGACGTGCAGAAGATCCTGCCTCAGCTCGACCAGGTGGTGAAGAACCTCCAGCCGGTGGCCCGGGTCTACGCCGAGGACCAGCCGGTGGTGGACACCATCTTCACCAACCTGAGCACGGTGATGAGGACGCTGGCCGACGAGCATGTGCAGCTGGGAGCCTTCCTGGCCAGCGCCAACGGGGCGCTCAAGGCCATCAGCGACCGTGACGCCTCTCTGATCGGCGCCCTGCAGCAGATCGGCCAGTTCGACCAGAAGCTCAACCGGGTGGTCGCCGCCACCATCGGACCGCAGCACCAGGGCATCGACAAGCTGACTCCCACCCTGGACAGCCAGCACGCCTTCATCGCCGACGTCATCTACCCGCAGCCGGCGTGCGGCAACCGGCTGTGCGGGCTGGACCATCTTTTCACCGGCACGCTGATCGGGCAGCTCAACTATCCCAACGACCAGCTGTCGGTGACCACGCCCGAGGGTGGCAGGGTCACCAACGAGTGGGCGTCGATGTTCTCCGCCCCGCAGGACACCTACCACGCCGGCAACCCCCTGAGCCACTCCGCGCTCAACATCGTGCTCAGCGAGGACTGCCAGACGGTGCAGGCCACCGCCTCCATCGTCGACCTGGGCTCGGCGGTCAACGGGCTGCTCAAGTCGGCGTGCAACGGAGCGCTGGTCCACACCGGGAACGCCGCCACCGCCTCCACCCCCGCCACCGGCACTGCGTCGACGACCAGTGCGACGGACGCGGTGCTGCAGCAACTGGGGATGACGAGTTGACGGCGGCGCTCCGCTCCGTCCTGCGCCACGTGACGGGCTCGCGCATCGCCCTGGTCGGGGTGCTGGCGGCCGCCTGCGCTGCCGGCCTGGCATTCAGCCTGGGCGGCTCCTCGGACCACACCCTGGTGGCGCGCTTCCGCGACGTCAACGGCCTGGTCAGCGGCAACGAGGTGCGCATCGCCGGCATCGAGGCGGGAACGGTGAAGGACATCGTCATCCGCCACGACGCGGCGCACGCGCCCTGCGCGACGCCGAACGCGCCCGAGGGCTCCTGCGACCCCACCGCGCAGCCCCACGACAGCGACGAGTACGCCGAGGTCACGATGACCATCAGGGCTGACCGCTGGCCCCTGCACCAGGGCACCGTGGTGGCGGTGCGGCCCAAGGGCACGCTGAGCAACGTCGACGTCACCATCACCCCCGGGCCGCAGGGCAAGCCCGCGCTGGCCGACGGTGCCATGTTCGACTTCAACTTCCTCGCCGTGCCCGGGGCCGACCGGCAGCGGACCTCGTGGCCGGTCAATCTCGACGCCCTCAACGACGTCTTCGGCAGCTACGCGCTCGACCCGCAGGTCCAGATCACCGACGCCATCAAGACGCAGATCGCCGAAGGCCAGAAGGCGCTGGGCGGCCTCGGCGCGGCCAATCTCAACGGCACGCTGGTCAACCTCAACCCGCTCACCAGCCAGCTGACGCCGCTCACGCAGGTGCTGGCGGACCGCTCACCGGAGCTGCACCGGCTCAACGGCGAGTACGCAACCGTCTTCAGCGAGATCGCCTCCGAGGATGCCAGCCTGCGCGGCATCCTGGCCAACGGCACTGTGGTCTTCTCGGTGATCGTGGCCAAGCAGCAGGATCTGCAGGGGACGCTCGACCACGCGGCGTCGACCTTCAAGACCCTGAACGCGGTGCTCGACGGTGAGGAGACCAATCTCATCACCATTCTGGACAAGGGGCCGGCGCTGCTCGACAAGGCCAAGCAGAGCAGCGACCTGATCTTCCCGCTGATCGACGCGGTCAACCCGCACATCCCTCAGCTCCAGACCCTGCTGCACGAGTTCATCACCGCCACCGGCTACACCGCCACCGACCTCACCACCGGCAAGCCCATCGAGACCCTGCGGGTCGACGGCAGCATGGGGACCAAGACCACCTATGGCTGCGGCGGCTACCCGTACCAGCAGGTCGGCTGTGCCACCAATCCGGCCTCGGCAACGGTTCCCACCGGCCAGGGCAGCGCCACCACCGCCGCCGCGCCCGCGGCGCCGCTGGCCGGAGGTCTCTTCGGATGAGCACGCGCGGGCAGCGGATCAACCCCATCACCGCCGGCATCATCGCCGGGCTGGTGATGATCGCCATCGTGGGTCTCTTTGCCTCCATCAACATCAACTTCTCGGCCCCCTGGCAGAGCACCCACACGGTGATCGTCCAGACCACCGACGCCGACGGCATCACCGTCAGCAGCGACGTGCGCATCCACGGCCGTCTGGTCGGCCAGGTCACCGGAATCAAGGCCACCGGGCAGAACGCCGACGTGACCCTGCACCTGGACAACGCCGAGTGGCCATTGCCCGCCAACACCAAGGCCTCGGTGCGGCTGGCCACGCTGCTGGGCCAGAAGTACATCGAGCTGGAGCCGCCCACCGGCGCCGATGCCAAGGGGCAGCTGCAGGACGACGCCACCATCAAGAATGCCAACCCGGTGGTGGACTTCGACCAGATCCTGTCGACCTTCGACCCCAAGACCCGCGAGTCGCTGAAGAACATCCTGGCGACCGGCGGCCGGGCCGTGGCCAACCAGGAGGGGACGATCCAGAACCTGGTCCCGGACCTGGCGCTGCTCAACACGCTGAGCCAGGCGCCCACCGCCGAGCTGGCCAACCGCGACGCCGACCTCAATTCCATCCTGCAGAACCTGGCCGTCACTGCCAGCCAGCTGGCCGCCTCCCGCGACGACCTGGCCGGAGTGCTGGACAACGCCAACCGGCTGACCGGAGCCCTGGCGCAGAACACCGGCACGCTGCGCAGTTTCATCAAGGACGGTGACCAGACCCTGCAGCTCACCGACCAGGTGCTGGGCAACGGCTACGCGCCCAAGCTGGCCAACGACCTGCTCCACCTCAATCCGGTGGTGCACGACCTCAAGAGTCTGCTCGACATCATCTATCCGCAGACCCTGATGGCCAGGAACTGCTGCATCCCGGCCACCCACTCGCTCATCTACGAGATCACCGACGCCCACTCCCAGAGCGACAGGAACGGCTACTTCCTGCGGCAGAACGTCCAGAGCATCGATCTGAGCAACATCCTGGCCACCGAGAGCCCCACGGGCAGCTCCACCGGAACGCCACCCGCTCCAGCGCACGGCGCCCCCGTGGCGCTGCCGCAGATCCCGCCGCTGCCCCTGCCCATCCCGCTGCCGCCGGTGTGCGTCGGCTCTGTGTGCCTGCCCGGCACCACGCCCCCGGGAGGCACGCCGCCGCCCAAGCCGGCTCCGGTCTGCATCCTGAACATCTGCACCGGCAGCTATGTCGATCCGGCCGCACCCGCGGCGACGGCGACCCTCTCCTCGACCCAGGTCGACACCGTCGCGCAGCTCCTCGCCTGGTGGGGGACGGCCTGATGCCGCGCGAGAGAGTCAACCCGGTCATCTCCGGCCTGGCCACCGTGGTGATCGTGACCATCGTCTTCGTCGCCGTGATCATCAGCGGCCTCCCGGGGGGGCCCCAGCTGCCGCTCATCGGCTCCAGCGACAAGACCATCAAGGCGCAGCTGGTGGACGCCGATGGACTGGCCCCGCACGCCTCGGTGGAGATCGCCGGCATCAAGATCGGCGAGGTCCTCAAGGTCGAGGGCTCGGGGAACACCGCCATCGCCACCATGGCCATCCAGCCGCAGTACACCGACATCCACAGCGATGCCACGGTCCAGCTGCGGCCGCACGGTCTGTTCGGGCCCAAGTTCCTCCAGCTCACACCCGGCACCTCCACCGCCCCGCAGCTCGGCGACGGCCAGCTCATCCCCGGGGTGGCGACCAACCAGCCGGTCGACCTCGACCAGGTGCTGCACGAGCTCCAGGCGCCGCAGCGCACCGAGCTTCAGACCATCTTCGTCGAGCTGGCCAACGCCGGCCAGGGCCGCGGCGACGACGTCAACCACCTGCTGTCGGTGAGCAGGAACCTCACCTCCCTGCTGCAGGAGCCGGTCCAGTCGCTCAACACGGTGGCGCCCAACCTCAGCAACATGCTGGTCCAGAACGAGTCCTTCAACGCCGCCTTCGCGCAGGCGCCGCTCGACCAGCTGCTCAACAAGCTCAACGGCTCGCTGGGTGCGCTGGCGCGGAACAGCGACTCGCTGTCGTCGGTGCTGACCCACGCCAACAGCTCGCTCAACCAGCTGGACCAGGCCATCAGCGGCGAGTCGGGCAACCTGCGTTCCACCATCGAGCAGCTGCCGGCACTGATGGACCAGTTCAACCGCTTCAACGACCTGCTGAGCCTGTTCGCGGCCAACCTGACCGGCAAGGAGCCGGGCACCTCGACCGCCGTCCCCGGGATCATCGGCGCCATCGAGAACGTCCGCAGCGCCTTCTCGAGCTACACCCCGTGCACCCCCAACGTGAAGGGCTGCCCGGCCGACGGCAGGGCGTACTTCGCCCGGGTGCAGGTGTTCAACCTCGCGCCCAACAGTCCGCTGCCGTGCAGCCTCAACCAGCTGCCCACCTCCGTGCTCCAGAAGCTCGGCATCACCGGCGGCCTCAACCTGCCGTGCAACACGGCCAAGGCGGCGAGCGCGACGGTTCCAGCCGGCGCTTCCACCGGACCCGCGGCCGCCCTGGGCTTCGACCCGTCGGCGCTGGCCGGCCTGCTGCAGTCCTGACCTGACCCACCGGTCGCCTCCCGCACGGTTCACCGCGGGGGGACAACGGAGACCTCGATGACCCCCACCACCACGCCGGCCCGGCACCGCCCCCTCCGCGGCCGGTGAGGCGCCTCGCCCCCGTCCGGCTCGCCCGTCCCATGGCGCGCCGGCCGTTGCTCTTCGTGGCCGTCGGGCTGTTCGCCTGCCTGCTGGGCTCGCTGGGCTTCACGCGCTGGAGCGTCGACCCGGGGACCGACCTGCTGGTGGGCAGGAACTCCGACCTGGGGCAGGCCAACGACCGCTTCGCGCAGCAGTACGGCTCCGACCCGATCGCGGTGGTGATCAGCAGCACCCGGCCGGAGGCGCTGTACCTCGAGAACAACCTGCTGCGCATGGCCAAGCTGGAATCGGACATCGCCGCCAATCCACACGTCCAGTCGGTGATCGGCCCGGGGACGGTGATGCGCTCGGCGATCGAGTCGGTGGAGAGCCAGATCAGCAACACGGTCACCGGCTATCTCTCCTTCTTCCAGCTCACCGAGCTGCTCAAGGACGCCCAGGACGCCGGCGGCGACCTCACCAAGGTGACCAGCGCCCAGCAGAAGATGGCGCAGACCGACGCCACCCGCGCCGCCACGGCGCTGGTGCTGGAGCTGGCGGCGGCCGCCCAGAAGGCCGATGCGGCGCGGACCACCTACATCCAGGCGCAGAAGGTCCCCAGCGATCGCTTCCTCGACGCCGAGGAGAAGGCGGCCACCGACGCCGCCGCCACCGTGCCCATCCCGCCGCTCCTCGACGTCTACGTCGGCGGCGTCCAGAAGCCCGACGCGGCCAAGGCGCGAAACCTCTTCAGCCAGTTCGCCGCCGCCTACGGCGACTGCTCCTCGGTGGTCACCGCGTACAGCAAGAACCCCACCACCTGCCAGTACTTCGAGTGGCGCTTCCTCCTCGACCTGCCCGGCTGTCCGGCGGTGAGCACCCACCAGTTCTGCCTGCCCAAGGCGCAGTGGGCGGCGATCCTGCCCAGGCCGCAGCCCTCGGGGCCGAGCTACGCCATCATGACCGTCCGCCTCAAGCCCTCGGACGCCGGCGACCCCGCCGCGGTCGACAGCGTCACCCGCCAGCTCCAGAGTGAGCTGGACAGCGGGCTCCCGCGCGACAGCAACCAGACCACGGTCCGGCTCGGCGCCTTCGTCCCCACCCTCTGCGGCGGCGTCACCAGCTCGACCTGTACCAACGACGAGCGCATGCCGTACACCATCGGCGGCGCCCCCACGCTGACCGCGGCGCTGAGCCGCGAGACCCGCTCGCTGCTGGTCGAGCTGGTGCCGCTGGTCATGCTGGCGATGCTGGTCCTGCTGGTCGGCGTCTTCCGCGTCCGCGGCCGGCTGTGGCCGCTGGTGGCCGCCGGCGGCGCGACCCTGCTCACCGTCGGCCTGGCGCTGGCCACCGGCACGGCGCTGACGCCGGCGGTCCTGGCCGGAGTCCCGGTGCTGGTCGGGCTGGGGGTTGACTACGCCGTGCAGCTGCAGGCGCGCTTCAGCGAGGAACGCGACGGCGGGCTCGGGGTCGAGGCGGCGCTGCGCGTCACCCTGGCCCGGAGCGGTCCGGCGACGCTGATCGCCGCGGCGGCCACGGTCGCCGGCCTGCTCGCCCTGCTGATCGTGGCGGGGATCGACCTCGGCCCGCTGACCGCCATCCCCCTGGTGGCCGAGTTCGCCGGCGTGCTCGCCGTGGGGGTGGTCCTGGCCTGGCTGGGCGCGGTGCTGATCGCCCTGCCCGCCGCGGCCTGGGCGGAGCAGCGGCGCGCCCCGGATGGGCCGCTCTCCTCGCGCCGTCGCGCCCGGCCGGGCGAGGACGAGGTTCGCGACCACCCGCCGGCGCGGCCGGTGCCGCTGATCCGGACGCTGTCGACGCGCTGGGCGGTGGTGCTGACGGTGGCCGTGGTGCCGGCGCTGACCGGCTGGGCGCTCCTCTCCAGGGTTCCGGTGGAGACCGACGCGGCGCGGCTGCTGGCGGCCGACCTCACCGAGCTGCGCAACGTCAACCTCATCCAGGCGCAGACCGGGGCGGCCAACGAGCTCGACCTCTACGTGCAGGGCGACATCGCCCGCGACGCTGCCGCACGCGGCTACCAGCTCGACCTCGACTACCTGGCACGCTGCCGGACCGGCGGCCAGGTGGCGACCACCTTCGCCGTGGCCACCCTCCTCAACCAGTTGCTCGACACCACCGGCACGGTCAGCGGCGCCGGGGGCGCCGCCTACCCCTGCTCCGGCGGCCTGCCGACGGTGGTCACACCGGCGCTGTCGACGTCGCCGCCCCCGACCCCCAGCCCCACACCCTTCCCGTCGGGCTCGCCGAGCGCCTCCCCCTCGGCGGTAGCCCCGGCAACCACGGCCAGCCCGGCGGCGGTGCGGACGGACGGGCTGCCCGCCTTCCGCTCCGCCCGGCTGGCGCCGCGGGCCGACCCCTCGGCGACCGCCACCGCGCCGGCGGCGGCGACACCGGCCGTCGCCGGCACCGCCGCCCCGCTCCCCGCCGCCTCCGCGGCGCCGGGGGTGTCGAGCGGCAACCTCTCCAACCCGCTGCCACCGGCGGGCGAGTGCGCCCTGCGACTCTTCGCGCGCCTGTCGCATTCGCTGGTGGCGGGGATCTCGCCGCCACCGGCCACCAACGGCGGCCAGGGCACCGAGCCCTGCCCGCCCGAGAACGTCTTCGCGCCGGGCACGGCCCTGGTGGCCGACCCCAGCGCCGGCATCGTCGTCGACAGCACCCGCATCCCCACCACCATCACGCCCACGACGGTCGCCGACCAGGCGGCGCTCATCGACTCGCTGATGTCGCAGGTGAACGCGCTCAACCTGCCCTCGTCGATCGTGTCGGTGCACCCCGCCGGCCTGGTGGCGCTCGCCGCCCAGGCCTATGACACGCTCACCGGGCGCGCCCTGCTGCTCAACCTGCTGCCGGTGCTGGTGATCGCCGCCGTGCTCCTGGCCATTCACCGCGAGCCGCGGCGGGCGCTGCTGCCGGTGCTGCCCACGGCGGTGGCGGCGGGCTGGGGCCCGCTCCTCATCCTGCTGCTGGGCCGGCTGAGGGGCAACGCCGGGCACACGCTGGGCTCGCTGACGCCGCTGACCGTGGTCCTGGGCGCGCTGGTGGTGGCGCTGGGCACCGAGTTCGGCGTGGTGCTGCTGGAGCGCTTCCACGAGGAGCGCGGCCGCGGACTGGATCCCGACGAGGCCGCGGGCGCCGCCCTCGGCGCGGTGGGCCGGGCCATCGCCATCAGCGCGGCCACCCTGGGCGCGGGCTTCCTGGTGCTGGCGCTGAGCGGCCTCGTACCCCGGGGCGCCACCTCGCGGCTGGGCTTCGACTGGCACTCGCTGCCCATCATCTCGGCGTTCGGGCTGACCGTCCTCCTCGACCTGGCGCTGGCCGTGACCGCGGTCTTCGTGGTCATGCTGCCGCTGGCGGTGGCGCTGGAGCGCCGCTCCCCCCTGGCGGTGGCCACGCCCTCGCGGTTCCAGCGGATCGCGGACCGTCGTGGCGTCCTGGCCGCCCCCGCAGACGCCCCGGTGCGCGAGCCGGGGAGCGCGGCGCGGGTGGAGGCGACGGTCGCAGCCGACGAGTACGTGGTCGACGAGGAGGCGCCGGTGGCGTCGGGGGCACCGCAGGGGACCGCCCTGGGCGTGGGCTTCATCGGACTGGTGTTCGCCGTGATTCTGGCGCTGGCCTCGAGCCGGTGGTTCCTGCTGCTGCTCCTGCCCGTGGCGGCCGGCGCCGGCGCCATCTGGTGGCTCTCGCGCCCGCTCGAGGGGCGGCCTGCCGACCCGGGCGGCACGGCCGAAGCGGAGGAGTCCGGGCTGCAGCCGGCGCCCGAGGACGAGCTGCAGCTGACGCCGGAGCCGCAGCCCGAGCCCCAGCGGCGGCCGGTGGTCGCCGCCGTGACGGCGGAGCCGGCTCCGCTGCCGCGGCTGCGAACCCCCGGTGGCGGCGTCCGCCGGCGGCCGCCCCAGCCGGCGCCGGCGCCCATGCCGGCGGCCCCGCCGGCCGCCGGGGCGCCGGCGGCCCCGCGCAGCGGGCGGCTCCCCGGCATGAGCGGCCGGCGCCGGCCGGCCGTCCAGGCCATCCCGCCGTCCCTCTCGCCCGACGCGCCCCGGGCCGCGGCCGAGGCGCCCCAGACCGCCGCCGAGGCGCCGCGTCCGCGCCGGTCGCCCAGCCTGAGCGGTCGCCCCCGGAGCACCGTGGGTGGTGGCGCCGCGCCCCCGGCCCCGGCCCCGCCGGCGTCGGCAGCCGCGCCCACCGTTCGGCGCCGGCCGGGCGGCGTCGTCGGCCGCCGCCCCGCCCCGCCCGCCGGGCAGACCGCGGCCGCCGCCCCTGCGGTGCCGCCCCGGGCGCCCGGCACCGGCCCCGTCCCGCCGGTCGCCTCGGCCGCCCCCCCGGGCCCCGGCGCCGGCCCCGCTGAGCCGGCCGCCTCGGCCGCCCCCCGGCACCGCCGTCGCCGGCCCCCGCCCCACGTCCGCCGCCAGCTGCAGCAGAGCGACGACGACGAGGTCAGCCCACCCCGGTGACGTGCAGGGCGGCGGCCACGATGAGGAGCACCAGCAGCACGGTCATCATCACCGCGGGCGGCGCCAGCGCGGCCGAGACGGCGTTGAACGCCGGCAGGCCGTAGACGGCGCGCACGCCACAGCTCAGCACCCAGACGAACCAGCCGATGACCGCGAACTCGACAAAACCGAAGCCGGTGGAGACATCGACGGCGCCCGCCTGGTCGAGCGCCGCCTGCATCAGCCGCACCAGCTCGAAGACCAGCAGGATGGGGATGGCATGGGCGCTGGCCACCGTCCAGGTGCGCAGGCGGGTGGTCGCGCCCATCAGCTGGGCGACGGCGTCCACGATGGCGGCGTCGATGGCCCAGAAGGCCACGAAGAACACCGGCAGGATGGCCGAGAAGGCGTAGCCCGAGGCCCGGTCGGCGGCGGCCACCGGCTCCACCAGCGTCGCCGCCGCGCTGACGCCGCCGGCCAGCAGTCCCGTGACGACGACGATGGCGGCGGCGAGACCCCGGGACCGGGTCGCCGCCCAGTCGCCGTAGCCGCGTTGCGGATGCGTCGCCACCAACGCGATCTCCCGGAGAGGCACCGTCACCCCAGCATCTGCGCCAGTTGCCCCTCGAGGGTGGTGTCGGTCAGCTGGCCGTGGATGACCCGGGCCACCGCACCCTGGCGGTCGATGTAGACGGTGACCGGCAGGTCGTCGACCGAGTACGCCTGGCCGATGCGGCTGTCGGGGTCGAGGAGCGCCGGGTAGGTCACCCCCAGGCCGGAGAGGAACGCCCGGGCGTCGCCCGTCTCCCGGTAGTTGACCCCGATGACGCTGACCCCGCGGGCCGCGTCGGCTCTGGCGACTGCCTGCAGCCGGGGCTCCTCGTCCTTGCAGTTGCTGCACCAGGTGGCGAAGAAGTTGACCACCACGATGCGGCCGCGGAGCGCTGCCAGGTCGACGGCGGTGCCGTCCAGCGCGGTGCCGCTGAAGACCGGGGCCGGCTGGCCCGCGCGGACCCCGCCGCCGGGGGCGGGGGCGACGCTGACCTGCGCGGCCGGGGTGGCTCCAGTGACCGTGGAGCCCGACGATCCCCCCGAGCGCGTGGCCACGATCACCCCCACCGCGACCACCACCGCGATCAGGGCCGCGACCAGCCCCGCGGGCCCGGATCGATCTCCCGACATGACCCGCCGGATGCTACCCGAGGCCGCCGCGCGCAGCGGCGTTGACGTTCTCCGGACGACGGGCGTAGGATTGGTGACACAGGAGGTCAACAATTCAACTCCCCGACCGTCCCGACCATCGCGCACCCTCCTGTCCGCCGGGTGCCACGCGATGAAGATCAGCATGAAGGCGGACTACGGCATCCGGGCCCTCCTCGACCTCGCCGAGCATGACGGCGGCGAACCCGTCCCCAGCCACGACATCGCGGCGCGCCAGTTCATCCCCGGGCCCTTCCTCGACCAGCTGTTGATGACGCTGCGGCGCGCCGGCCTGGTGCGCAGCACGCGCGGCCCCCGCGGCGGTCATGTGCTGGGCAGGGCCGCCGGCGCCATCACCCTGGCCCACGCCATCGACGTGCTCGACGGCCAGGCGGCGCAGATGGAGTGCTTCACCACGCCGGAGACGTGCGAACGCAGCATGGGCTGCGGCATCCGCACCGCCCTGATGCGCGCCGAGGCCGCCGCCCGATGCGTCCTCGAGGGGACCACCATCGCCGACATGACCGACGAGCACCGGGCCGCCGGCGTCTTCCATGGCATCTACAAGTCGCTGGGCAGCGGCGGGCAACCCCTGACGCCCACCGTGCCCTCGGGGTGAGCGACCTCACCGGGCCGGGCGACCGCGAGCTCGACGACGACGAGCTGGAGCGCTACAGCCGCCATCTGGTCCTGGGCGAGATCGGTCCCTCGGGGCAGCGCCGGCTCCTCGCCAGCCGGGTGCTGGTGCTGGGCGTCGGCGGCCTGGGGTCACCGGTGGCGATGTATCTGGCCGCGGCCGGCGTCGGCCGGCTCGGCCTGCTCGACTGCGACCGGGTCGACCTCAGCAACCTGCAGCGCCAGATCGTCCATCCCGACTCCGCCCGCGGCCGCGGCAAGGCCGAGGTGGGCGCGGAGCGGGCGCGCGAGCTCAACCCCCACGTCGACGTCATCCCCCACGACGTCCAGCTGACCCGCCACAACGCCATGGAGATCCTCGCCGGCTACGACATCGTGATCGACGGCACCGACAACTTCCAGACCCGCTACCTGGCCAACGACGCCGCCTTCCTGCTCGGCCTGCCGCTGGTGCACGGCTCGATCTTCCGGTTCGAGGGCCAGGTCAGCGACTTTCTGCCCGGCCACGGCTGCTACCGCTGCCTCTACCCGGAGCCGCCGCCACCCGGCCTGGTGCCCTCCTGCAGCGCCGCCGGCGTGCTCTCCGTCCTCCCCGGCGTCATCGGCACCCTCCAGGCCGTGGAGGCGATCAAGCTCATCACCGGCTCGGGCAAGCCGCTGGTGGGCCGCCTCCTCCTCCATGACGCCCTGGCGATGAGCTTCCGCGAGGTCCGGCTGCGCCGCAACCCGTCCTGCCTGCTCTGCGGCGACCACCCCACCGTGCGCGAGCTGGTGGATTACGAGGCATTCGTCGGCGGTCCGCTGACCGCGGCCGCCCGCATGTAGGCGCGACGGTGCGGGTGCCCCAGGCGCATCTCACATGCATCTGCTGATCCTGCTCTACTCCGGCCCGCGCACCCAGGGGGTGCACACCACCCGCGAACTGGGCACGGCCGCGCTGGAGCGCTCCCACGCCGTCAGCGTCTTCCTGGCCGGCGACGGCACCTTCCACATCGATGCCCTGCGGGGACTGCGGGAGCGTGGCGCCCGCGTGGTCTTCTGCAGCGCCGACGCGGCGGTGCGCGGCTGGGACCGGCCCGGGACGCCGGGTCGAGGCTCCTTCGTCGACCTCGGCGACCTCGCCGCCGAGGCGGACACGGTGATCACCCTGTGAGCCCGCGGGAGCGGCGGCGGGCGCTGGTGGTGGTCCGGCACGGCCCGGCCTCGGAGCGGGGCTGGCTGGCGCTGCGGACGGCGCTGGCGCTGGGCCTGGGCGGCTACGAGGTCACCGTGCTCCTGCGGGGCGCGGCGGCCGCCTTCGGCGCCCAGGGGCTGTCCGCCCAGGAGTGGCTCGACGGTGATGCCGGCGCCGACCTCGACGGGCTGGTCGGGGAGCTGGCCGCCGACGTGGTGGTGACCCGCGCCGGCGGCCTGCGCCTGCGCCCCGGGGTGCGGCTGGCGGGTCCCGAGGAGGCCGGGGCGCTCCACCATGGGGTGGCCGTGGTGGTGGCGTCGTGAGGCCGGCGGCGCGTTACTCCGTCCACCTGCTGCGGACGCGCGAGGGCCGCGAGGGGTTGACGCCGCAGGTGCTGGCCGACCGCGACGAGGGGCTCGAGGTCCGGCTGGTGCTGCTGCACGACCTCGCCGACCCCTGGGCGCATGTCGGCGAGGGCTACGCCGATGTGGTGGTGCGCCTCGCCGACGACCTGCGGCGGCGCGGGCACCCCGTGCCGGCGGGCTCGCTGGAGTACGGCGAGCTGGTGGACCTGCTGGCCGGGGCGGCGCGGGTGGCCAGCTGGTGAGGTCCTGACGGGGGCCGCGCTCTGGGCGCCGGTCGGCGTACCCTGAACGGCCTCTCCCATGACCGAGCTGCTCGATCGTCCCTCTGCGTCGGGCCTCCTGGCCACCCGGCTGGACGTCGCCCGTGACCGGCTGGCGCGCCTCGGCGGCGTTCTGGTGGCGCTGAGCGGCGGCGTCGACTCGGCGCTCGTGCTGGCCCTGGCGCACGCCGAGCTGGGGGACCGCTGCGTCGCCGCCATGGGGGTGAGCGCGGCCTACAGCGACGCCGAGGTGGACTCGGCGAGGGCGGTGGCGGCCGCGGTCGGCGCCCGGCTCCTGGAGGTGCCGACCGGGCAGCTCGACCACGCCGACTTCGTGCGCAACGACTCGCGCCGCTGCTTCCACTGCCGCACCGACCTGTACAGCGTGCTGCGCCCGCTCGCCGAGTCCCTGGGGCTGCCCGCCGTCGCCGACGGGACCAACGTCGACGACCTCGGCGACTACCGGCCCGGCCAGGAGGCCGCCCGCCACGCCGGTGTCGTCAGCCCGCTGGCCGAGGCCGGGCTCACCAAGGAGCAGGTGCGGACTGCCGCGCGCCAGCTCGGGCTGCCCAGCGCCGACCGGCCCCAGAACGCCTGCCTGTCATCGCGGATCCCGCGCGGCACCCCGATCACCCTGACGGCGCTGTCGCGCATCGACCGGGCCGAGACCTGGCTGCGCCACCGCGGCTTCGCCCAGGTGCGGGTGCGCGAGCACGGCGACCTGGCCCGGATCGAGGTCCCGGCCGCCGAGGTCGGCCGCCTGGCCGCGCCGGCGCTGCGCCAGGAGTGCGCCACGGCGCTGCGCGGGCTGGGCTACGTCTTCGTGAGCCTGGATCTCGAGGGGTTCGAGAGCGGGCGCCTGAACCGGCTGGTGCCGGAGGCGGCGCCGGTGCCGGGCGAGCCCGGGACCTGATGAGCACCGTTGTCGAGCCGCCCGGAGCCGAGCTCAGCGAGGACGAGCTGGTCCGCTACTCGCGGCAGATCGTGCTTCGCGAGGTCGGCGGCGAGGGCCAGCTGCGCCTCCGCCACGCCCGGGTGGCCGTGGTCGGCGCCGGCGGCCTGGGCTCCCCGGCGCTGCTCTACCTGGCGGCGGCGGGGGTCGGTCACCTGACCGTCGTCGACCACGACGCCGTCAGTCTCGACAACCTGCAGCGCCAGGTCCTGTTCGACACCGACTCGCTGGGGCGCAACAAGGCCGAGTGCGCGGCGGAGCGGGTGGCCGACCTCAACCCTGAGGTCAGCGTTCGAGCCGTGACCTCACGGATCGACGAGGCCAACGCCGCCGCGCTGCTCGGCGGCCACCACGTCGTGGTGGAGGGGAGCGACAATTTCGCCACCAAGTTCGCCGTCAACGACGCCTGCGTGCGATTGGGGATCGCGGTGGTGATCGGCGGGGTGCTCCGTTTCGAGGGCCAGGTGGTCAGCGTGCCGGCCGGCGCGCCCTGCTACCGCTGCCTCTTCGGCGCCGAGCCGGAGGGCCGGCAGCCCACCTGCCGGTCCGCGGGCGTGCTCGGAGCGGTGGTCGGCATGGTCGGGAGCATGCAGGCGCTGGAGGCTGTCCGCCTCATCCTGGGCGTGGGGGCAGGCCAGGGCGGCCGGGTGCTGACCCTGGACGGGCTGGTGCCGCGGCTGCGCAGTGTCGAGTTCCCCCGGGACCAGGCCTGCCGAGCCTGCGCGCAGCGGCCGGAGGTCTAGCCGCCCGAGCCGCCGGTGACCGCCTGCGGCTGGCTGCCGGATCCCGACACCGGGGCCTGGACCGGCGCCCGGGGGACCGGGACCGTCCCGCCCGGCGGGACAACCCCGTCCTCGGGGTCCTGCTCCTCGCGAGGCACGCCCGGCTGCGCGGGGGTGGTGATCACGCCACCCGGGTCGGTGGCCGCCGGCACCGTGGTCGACGCCGACACCTTGCCGGGATTGGTCGCCGCCGCCACCGCCGCGAAGGCCACCCCCAGGGCCACCGCCCCGCCGGTGGTCCCGGCTATGATGCGGCGCCGCAGGCGGTCGACGCGATCTCGTTCCTGGGCGCGCTCGGCGACGTCCAGATCGTCGCCGTCCATGAGTGCCATGCCGCCAAGCCTAGCAGCCGAACCTTGCGGAAACCTGACGCTCGATCACGCCGCGGCGCCCCGGTCATCGGGTCCGGCGTGGGGCTGCGAGGGTTTGTGCTAACCTGACCCAAACCGCCGGCAAGCAGTGCTCCGGAACGGTGAAACCACGTGGCGGGGGCCTGCCGTGACCATCCTCTCCGACCCTCCCGTCGGCGCCGATCTGCGGTCGCGCATCGATCAGCTCCGGCGGGAACGCCGTGCCGTGATCCTGGCCCACAACTACCAGCGGCCCGAGGTCCAGGACATCGCCGACTTCGTCGGCGACAGCCTCGGCCTCAGCCAGGAGGCCGCCCGGACGCAGGCCGATGTGATCGTCTTCTGCGGCGTCCACTTCATGGCCGAGACCGCCGCGGTGTTGAGCCCGGACAAGGTGGTCCTGCTCCCCGATGTGGAGGCCGGCTGCTCCCTGGCCGACACCATCACGGTGGACCAGCTGCGCGCCTGGAAGGCCGAGCACCCGGGCGCCATCGTGGTCAGCTACGTCAACACCAGTGCGGCGGTCAAAGCGGAGACGGACTACTGCTGCACGTCGTCGAATGCGGTCGGCATCGTCAACTCCATCCCGGCGGACCGCGAGATCCTCTTCTGCCCCGACATGTTCCTCGGCGCCCACGTCCAGCGCGTCACCGGCCGCCGCAACATGCATATCTGGATGGGCGAGTGCCACGTCCACGCCGGCATCGACCCCGCCGACCTGGACGCGGCGCGGCGCGCCGAGCCCGACGCCGAGGTGCTCGTCCACCCCGAGTGCGGCTGCACCACCAGCACCCTCTACCGGCAGTCGCGCGGCGAGCTCGGCGCCTGCACCGTGACCTCGACCGAGGGCATGATCAAGCGCGCCGCCATCTCGCCGGCGCCGGCGTTCATCGTCGCCACCGAGGTCGGGATCATCCACCGCATGCAGAAGTTGGTGCCCGGCAAGCGTTTCATCCCCGCCTCCAGCGACGCGGTCTGCCCCTACATGAAGAAGATCACCCTCGACAAGGTGCGCCGGTCGCTGGAGACCCTGTCGCCGCGGGTGGTGGTCGACCCGGCCACGGCCGGCAGGGCGCGCCGGGCCATCGACAGGATGATCGGCGTCGCCGCGTAGGTGACACCAGTCACCTGACACCGTCCGGCCATCCGCCGTGGCACCATGCGCCCCGCCATGACGGAGCAGCGCAGCCCGGACGCTCCTCGCGCCACCGTCGGCGTCATCGGCGGCAGCGGCCTCTACAGCTTTCTCCACGACGCCGAGGAGGTGGAGGTCGACACCCCCTGGGGCTCGCCGTCGGACATGGTCACGGTGGCCTCGCTGGAGGGCCGCAGCGTGGCCTTCCTGCCCCGGCACGCCAGGCGCCACACCATCCCCCCGCACCGCATCAACTACCGGGCCAACCTCTGGGCGCTGCACTCACTGGGGGTGGAGCGGGTGATCGCGCCCTGCGCCGTCGGCAGCCTCCGGGTGGAGCACCGGCCGGGGTCGATCGTGGTCCTCGACCAGTACGTCGACCGCACCTCGGGCCGCCGCGACACCTTCTTCGACGGTCGCGAGGTCGTCCATCTCAGCGCCGCCCATCCCTACTGCCGGGAGCTGATCCCGCTGGCCACCGGCGCCGGCCGCGCCGCCGGGCTGGCCACCCACGAGGGGGGAACGGTCTGCGTGGTCAACGGGCCACGCTTCGGCACCCTGGCGGAGTCGCGCTTCCACGCCGCCATGGGCTGGGACGTGGTCAACATGACCCAGTACCCCGAGGTGACCCTGGCCCGCGAGCTGGGCATGTGCTACGTGGCGCTGGCACTGGTCACCGACTACGACAGCGGCCTCGAGGACGACCCCGACATCCCGCCGGTCACCTCGGAGGAGGTCTTCGCCGTCTTTCGGCGCACCACCGACACCCTGCGCGACGCCCTGCGCCGCCTGATCGCCGCGCTTCCCGACCGCCGCACCTGCGACTGCGGACCGGCGCCCACAGCCGTCCACTGAGGCCTTCGTCATGACCGACACCGAGCCCGCCACCGATCCGCGGGTGCGCGTCGAGCTCGACCCGGGCGGTGTCCTGCGCGTCACCCTCAACCGGCCGGGCAAGCGCAACGCCCTCGACAACCCCAGCTGGGAGGCGCTGGGGACGGCCTTCGGCGAGCGGGCGCGGCAGGACGACGTGCGCTGCGTGGTGCTCCGCGGCGCGGGCTCGAGCTTCTGCGCCGGGCTCGACAGGGCCGTCCTCTTCAACCTCGGCAGCGGCGGGGGTTCGGGCGACGACATCCGCACCCACGGACCGCTGCTGCAGGCGGTGGTCGACAGCATCGCCGAGTGCCCGCGGCCCACGCTGGCGGTGGTCTCGGGCGCCTGCCTGGGCGCCGGCATGGCGCTGCTGCTGGCCTGTGACCTGCGCATCGCCGCCGCCGACGCCTTCTTTTCGATGATGGAGATGCGCTACGCCTTCGTGCCCGACCTCGGCCACGTGCACCGCCTCCAGCGGGAGGTGGGCGCGGCGCGCACCCGCGAGATCCTCTACGTCGGCGAGCGCTTCGATGCCGAGCGGCTGGTGGCGTGGGGCGTCCTCAACCAGGTGGTGCCGCCCGCCGAGCTCGACCTGGCGGCGGTGCGCTGGGAGGAACGCCTGCGCCAGGCGCCCCCACTGGCCGTCCGAGCCGTCAAGCGCCTGCTGCAGGATCACCCCGGCGGTGTCGACGGCGCCGCCTCCCAGCGGGACGCGCTGGCGGCCAACGCCGGCGGTCTGATCGGTGGGGAGGACTTCCGCGAGGGGGTTGCCGCCTCCATCGAGGGGCGTCAGCCCGACTTCAGGGGCCGCAGCTGAGCGCTGCCGCGGCCGCCTCGCCGCTGCTGCTGGCCGTCGATCAGGGCACCACGGGCACCACCTGCCTGCTCGTCGACCTCGACGGCAGGATCGTGCGTCGCGCCTATCGCGAGGTGCCGGTCACCTATCCCCGGCCGGGCTGGGTGGAGCAGGACGCGCAGGCGCTCTGGCGCAGCGTCACCGAGGCCACGGCGGAACTGCTGGCGGACGGCGACGCCGCACCGGTGGCGGTGGGGATCACCAACCAGCGCGAGACCGTGGTGGTCGTCGAGCGCCACGGGCTGCGCCCGGTGGCTCCGGCCATCGTCTGGCAGTGCCGGCGCAGCGCCGCCATCTGCGCCGAGCACCGGGCGGCCGGTGACGAGCCCGAGCTGCGCCGCCGCACCGGCCTGCTCCTCGACCCCTACTTCTCCGCCACCAAGCTGGAGTGGCTGCTCCGCGAGCAGCCCGACCTGCGCGCGCGGGCCCTCCGCGGCGAGCTGCTGGCCACCACTGTTGACGGCTGGCTGATCGCCCGCATGACGGCGGGAAGGACGGTGGGCGTCGACGCCTCCAACGCCAGCCGGACCCTGCTCTACGATCTCCACACCGGTGACCTCGACGCCGGTCTCTGCGCCGTCTTCGGCATCCCCCCCTCGCTGCTGCCGCCGGTGGTGGGGTCGGCGACCCCCATCGGGGTGACCGAGCCCGGCGTCTTCTGCGGGCTGCGCATCCCCATCACCGGGGTCGCCGGGGACCAGCAGGCGGCCCTCTTCGGCCAGGCCTGCGTGTCCCCGGGGATGGCCAAGAACACCTACGGTACCGGCAGCTTCGTCCTCGTCAACGCCGGGGAGACGCCGGTCGAGGCCGGCCACGGGCTGCTGACCACGGTGGCCTGGCGCCTCGACGGGCGCGACACCTTCGCGCTGGAGGGCTCGATCTTCACCACCGGCGCCGCGCTCCGCTGGCTGCGCGACGGGGCCGGGCTGATCGACGCCTACGAGGAGGTGGGCCCGCTGGTGGAGAGTGTTCCCGACGCCGCGGGGGTCCATTTCGTCCCCGCGCTGGCCGGTCTGGGCGCACCCTGGTGGGACCCGGACGCCCGCGCCGCCTTTCTCGGAATCACCGCCGGGGTGACCCGCGCCCACCTCGTCCGGGCGGTCGTCGAGTCCATGGCCTGGCGGACCCGGGACGTGGTCGAGGCCATGGAGGCGGCGGGCTCGCCCGCCTTCGCCGAGCTCCGCGTCGACGGCGGCGCCAGTGTCATGGACGCCCTCTGTCGCATCCAGTCCGATCTGCTCGGCATCCCGGTGGCGCGCGCCTCCACCGCCGAGACCACCGCCGTCGGCGCCGCCATGCTCGCCGCCGTCGGGGCCGGGCTGCGCACCCCCGCAGAGGTGGCGGCGGGCTGGCGCCCCGGGGCGCGCTTCGAGCCGGCGCGGCCGGCACGGCGGCCCGAGGCGGCGTACGCCGCCTGGCGGGCGGCGCTCGACACCGTGCGGACCCCCAGCGGCGGCCGAGGCGCGCAGTGACGGACCTGGTCCTCGGCCCGGTCCTCCGGCATGTCACCGACACCGCCGCCACCGTCTTCGTCGAGACCGATGCACCCTGCGCAGCCGGTGTCCTGGGCTCGGTCCAGCGCACCACCCAGGTCGAGGGCCACCACTACGCCTGGCTCACCGTCCGTGGCCTGGACCCGGGCACCACCACGCCCTACACCGTCGAGCTCGACGGCGTCCGCCGCTGGCCGCCGCCGCAGGACCACTGGCCGGCGCCCTGCATCCGCACCATGCGGCCCGGCGCCGGCATCCGCGTGGTCGCCGGGTCGTGTCGCACCGGCCACCCGCCCGAGCAGCCGCGGAGCCTGTCGCCCGCGCGGCATCCGGTGGGGCACGGCCCGGACGCCCTGATGGCGCTGGCCCACGAGCTGCGCTCGCGCAACCCGCGGGAGCCCGGCTGGCCCGACCTGATCGTCCACCTCGGGGACCAGGTCTACGCGGACGAGCTCTCACCGGAGGTCGCCGCCTTCGCCCGCCGGCGCGGTGACCGGCCGCCGGTGCCGCTCGACCAGGCCGCCGACTTCGAGGAGTACGCCCGGCTCTACCGCGAGTCCTGGACCCGACCGCCGCTGCGCTGGCTTCTGTCGACGGTCGGCAGCGCCATGATCTTCGACGACCACGACGTCCACGACGACTGGAACACCTCGGGCACATGGCGCCGGCAGATGCGCGCGCTGCCCTGGTGGGAGGAGCGGATCACCGCCGCCTTTGCCTCCTGCATCGTCTACCAGCACCTGGGCAACCTCTCGCCCGACGAGCTCGACTCCGATCCGGTGGCCATCGCTCTGCGCCAGGGCCGCCCGGACGCCACCCAGTGGCTGCGCTCCCTGGGCCTGGCCGCCGACCGCGAGCCCGGAGCAGTGCGCTTCAGCTCCAGCCGCGACCTGGGCCGGATGCGACTGGTGATCCTCGACTCGCGCAGCCGCCGCCGGGTCGACGACGACCGCGACCGCCGCATGGTCGACGCCTCCGAGTGGGCCTGGCTCGAGGCGCGCCTCGCCGGCGCCGGCGACCGCCATCTGCTCCTGGTCAGCTCGCTGCCGGTGCTGCTGCCTCCGGCCATCCACGACCTCGAGGCCTGGAACGAGGCGGTCTGTGCGGGTGCGTGGGGGTCGGCGGCGGCGCGCCTGGGTGAGCGTGTCCGCCAGGCCATCGACCTCGAGCACTGGGCCGCCTTCCAGCGCAGCTTCCACGACCTCGTCGCCCTGCTCGCCGCCCGCGCCGGCGATCCCCGGCCGCCCCTGTCGATGACGCTGGTGGGCGGCGACGTGCACTTCAGCTACCTGGCGGAGGGCCGCCTCCACGGGGCCGCAGGCCGAGGTCCTGGTGGCGGCTCCCGGCGGCTCCACCAGGTGGTCACCTCGCCGATGCGCAACCGGCTGTCGCCGCGGCTGGTCCGCGCCCAGCGCGTCGCCGTCAGCCGGCCGGCTCGGCTGCTCGCCGGAGCGCTGGCCCGCACCGCCGGAGTGCGGCGGCCCCCGATCGACTGGCGGCTCACCGACGGGCCGTGGTTCGACAACGTCATCTGTGAGCTGACCCTGGACGGCGACCGTCTCCAGGCGCGCCTTCGAGCCGCCACCGCGGCCGACCGGCTGCAGACCGTCGTCGAGCGTGGGGTTGGCTGACCGCCCACCTGGGCCCGGACAAGGGTGTGGCCCGAGACTCGATGCCCCGGGCCACAGAGGAAGGGAATGAGCTTCAGGCTGACTGGGCGGATGACCGCCCGACGGGAATCAGAGTACTCCCCGTCCCCGCAAAAAGTCCCACCTGCCGTGTCAAGAATTGTGAAGGCGGCCGGTGGCGCCGGCGGGTGCGATCACCAATTGGCGGTGGGCCCCTGATCGGGAGCGGGGGTTATCCTGCGGCGCAACTGATGCCCCAGCGCCATCCGATTCTCTACGACCTGCAGCGGTGGCGCCGGAACCGCCTCTGGCTGCTGCTGCCCGCCGCCGTCCTGGGCGGCCTGGTGGTTCTATTCGACCTCCGCGCCGACCCCGCCAGCGCCTCCACCTCGGCGCTGGTCGCCGGTCTCCTGCTGGCCCTGGCGGTGGTGTACTGGCTCCGCCAGCGCTTCAGCTACCTGCGCGTCGACGGCCAGGAGCTGCTGGTCCGCAGCCTCCCGTGGTCAGCCCGGGTGCCGCTGGAGCGCGTCCGGCGCGTCCGCACGGCGCCGATGCGCAGCGTCTACGACCGGCCGGGCCGGCGCCGGCTGCTGCCCCGGCAGAGCATCTGGCGGCCCACCCAGTGGCTCGAGGTCCCGGCGATCATGGTCAGGCTCGCCGACAGCGCGGACAGGGCCCGGCTGGTCCGGGTGGTGGGCCGGCGGGCTCTCATCGACGAGGAGCTGGTGGCGCCGGTCGAGGAGGCGGACCGGCTGGCGCGCGAGATCCACGCGGCGCGCCCCCAGCTGGTCGGCGCGCCGGCACGGGCGCGGGGGCGCCGGCGGTGAGCGACCGCTCCCGGACCCTGGGGCCGGTTCCGCGGGTCGGGGCGCGTGCCTTCCTGGGGATCGGGCGGGCCGATGCGCTCTGGGTGGTGGGCCTGGTGTTGCTCGCCTTCCTGATCCGGGCGGGCAGCCCCATCTTCCCCAATTTCCTCACTCATCCCTTCCATGGGGCTCCCGTCCACGTCGAGGGTCTCAGCTTCCCCTACAACGGCAGCCTCTCCACCGACGTCAGCGTCGACGGGCCGCAGAGCCTGTTCCCGAGGACGGGCTGTGCCGGCGAGACGCCGGAGCAGATCGCCACATCGCACACGGAGAAGCTCTGCGGCGCGGTCTTCGACGAGGTCTACTTCCCCGTCGACGCCGCCTACGACGCGCAGCAACCGGCCCATCCCTACTTCGACCCCGAGCCGCCCCTGGCCAAGCTGCTCATGGCCCCGCCGATCATGGCCTTCGGCTTCGGTGGATTCGCCAACCGGCTCTCGGTGGCGATCTTCGGCAGCCTGTTGTGCGGGCTCGTCTATCTCATCGCCATGCGGCTGCGGCGCGACCGCTTCTTCGCCGTCTGCGCCGGCCTGTTCGTCACCCTCGACGGGCTGGAGCTGGTGGAGTCACGCACCGGCGTCATCGACATGATCGCGGTCTTCTTCTCGGCCCTCGCCGTGTACGCCTTCCTGTTGCACTGGGCGGCGCGGACTCGATCCCAGTGGACGGCGACGCTCTACATCCTGGCCGGCTGCCTGGGCATCGCCTTCGCTGCCAAGCTGACAGCCATCGCGCCTCTGGCCCTGGCCGCCATCCTCATCGCCGGGCGCTTCCTCGAGCCGCTGGCACTGCGCCTGATCCCGCGGCTGCGCGAGGTGGCCGGTCCCGGATGGGGTGAGGCGGTGATGTGGCGCGACGCCGCCGGCGGAGGAGGGCGCGCACTCGGCCACTACGGGCTCGGTCTGGTCGTCGTGGTGGGCATCTTCACGGCGTCGTACGCGCGCTACATGACCGTCGACCACGACGTCCCCAACTTCAGCGCCTGCGGCCCGAGCACCGGCCTCACCGCCGACCCCAACAACCCCTCGACCCTGCTCAGCCATCCGTCGCTCTCCCAGGCGGGCCGCAGCGGGGCCGGCGCGTCGCTGCCGCAGCGCCTGGTGTGGTTTGGCGGCGACATCTACAACGACGTCTACGGCCACAACCGCAGCAGCCTCGTCTACCACAGCAAGGAATGCCGGGACCACCCCTACGGCTCGCGCTGGTACACGTGGCCGGCCCTGGCGCACCCCGTCCTGTTCTACAGCGACAGCAGCTTCACCGCCGCCGACGGCTCCGCCGAGACCGGCTGGATCAGCAACCTGGGCAACCCGGCGCTGTGGTGGCTGGCCATCCCGGCGCTGATCTTCTGCGCCTGGACCATGTCGGCCGGGCCACGCTGGTGGCGGGCCACGGTGCTGGCCCTGCTGGCGGTATCGCTGGCGCTCCTGGTTCTCACCTTCCACGCCGCCGAGCGGCCGCCGGTGACCATCACCACGGGCGGCAGCCCCACCACCTACCTGACCGAGCCCCAACTCGGTCTCCTGTTCCGGCTCGCCGAGGTGCTGACGGCGCTGGCCGGCGCCCTGGTGGCCGTCTGCGCGGTGGTGGGACGCCGCTTCGTCCCGGCCTTCATCGTGCTCGGCTTCCTGGTCACCTGGCTGATGTGGATGCCGGGCAACGGATTCCGGGTGCTGTTCTTCTACCACATGCTCAACTCCGTCCCCTTCATCGCCCTGGCGGTGGCCTACGCGCTGACCGCGCTGCGCGGCGTGGCGCTGCCCGCGGGATCGAGAATGGTCACCCTGCGCCCGCTGGCGGTCGCCGGCGTCACCCTGATTGTGGCCACCTTCGTCTTCTTCTACCCGACCTGGGTGGGGACGCCGCTGCCCGGCCCCGACCACGACATGCGCATCTGGTTCGACTCCTGGTCAAGCGGATGGTCCTAGGTGACTGACACCAGTCACCTCGGCGAGCGATGAGCGCCGGCGTCCTCACCCTCTGGCTGCTCACGGCGGCCGCGGGAGCCGCCTGTGCGGGGCTGGTGCGCGTCGACCTTCGCCTCGAGGAGCGCGTGGCCGTGGCCGCGGTGGCGGGCATCGTCGGCAGCGCCCTGGCCACCCTGGTGGTCGGGCTGGTGCTGGGGCTGAGCGGGGCCAGCGCGCTGCTCGGTCCGGTGCTGCTGGGCACCGCGGCGGTCATCGCCGGCCGCCTGGTGCAGGGGGTCAGCCCGCTGCCGGCGTGGCGGGCCGGCTGGGACGGGCTGGTGGCGCGGCGCTGGGAGCGCGAGACCTGGGTGGTGGGCGCCGTGGCCGTCCTCGCCGCCGTCGCCTTCTGGCGGCTCTTCGCGCACACCTTGTTCACCGGGCCCGACGGCTCCATCATGGCCGGCTTCGCCACCGTGTGGGCGGACTGGTCGCTCCACAGCACCCTGGCGTCGAGCTTCGCCGTGGCCGGCAACCTGCCACCACACGACCCCATCTTCAGCGGCGGGATGCTGCGCTACCCGTTCCTGGCGGACTTCCACTCGGCCACCTTCGAGGCGGCGGGCGGCTCGCTGGAGGTGGCGCTGGCGGCGCCCTGCGCCGTCCTCTGCACCGCGGTCACCCTGCTCGTGGTCTCGATCGGCCGCCGGCTGGCGGGCACCGTCGCCGTCGGCATCCTGGCCATGGTGCTCTGTCTGGTCGGCGGGGGCCTGGGCTTCCGCACCATCTGGTGGGACGCCTGCCAGGCCAGCGGGCGGGCCGAGGCGCAGTGCGCGCCGGGCACCGCCGTCCACGACGCCGCCCTGTCCTGGAGCGTGCTCCAGTCGGTGCACGCCGTGGTCACCGCCCAGCCGCGCAACTACGACAACCTGCAGAACTCCGACCGCAACCAGATCGGCGACAGCACCACCGCGGGTAACCAGACGGCCATCCAGTGGTACACGCCGCTGCTGGCCTGGTGGCTGCCCCAACGGACCTTCGTGTACGGCTTCGCGGTGGGGACGGCGGTGTTGCTGCTGGTGCTTGCGGGCCTGCGCGCGCCGCCGCCGGCGCGCAGCCCATTCGTGGCCGCCGGGTTGCTCGCCGGGACCCTGCCGCTGGTCCACATCCACACGCTGATCGCGCTCGGCATCGTGCTGGTGATCATGGCGCTGGGCAGTCGCCGCCGCGAGTGGCTCTGGCTGGGCGGGGTGGCGGCCCTGCTGGCCGTGCCGCGGCTGATCCAGGTGGCCGCGGCCGGCAGCGGCACGCCCAACCCGTCCTGCCCGGCGGCCAGCACGCACTTCCCCTTCCTCGAGGTGGGCTGGAAGTCGCTGTCGCGCGATCCCGCCGACACCTGCTCCGTCCCCGGCTACTCCGACCTCAGTCCGGGCGGCATCGTCACCGGGCTCGGCAACCTGATCCGGCTGCCGTTTCGGGCCGACTTCTGGGCCTTCTGGCTCGACAACCAGGGCGTGGTCATCCCCGTCGCCCTGGTCGTCACCGTGGCGGCGGGGCTGGTCCTGCTGCCGCGGCTGACCGAGGGTGACGACCCGCGGCAGGGCCTGGCACGGGTGACCGGGGCGCTCGGCGGTGCCGGACGCCGGGTCATCGGCGCCCTTCCCGCGGACCTGGTGCGCTTCTGCCTGCCCTTCGTGGCCATCTTCGTGATCAGCAACATCGTCGTCTTCCAGACCTGGGACTGGGACAACACCAAGTTGCTGGCCTGGTGGTATCTGGGCGGGGCGCTGCTGACGGCGGCGTGGATCGTGGCCTGGTGGCGGCGCGGCCGGTGGCGGGCCGCGGTGGCCTCGCTGGCCCTGGTGACCCTCCTGCTGAGTGGCGGGCTGAGCGTCACCCGGGTCCTCCAGCTGGAGGCGGGGGGACCGGGCGCCGGCGGACCGTTCACCTGGGCCTCGCCCGGCGACATCGCCCTCGCCGCCGCCGTCGAGGCGAGCACGCCGCGTGGCTCCACCTTCCTGCTGCCGGAGGTGGCGGCCTACGGCAACACCGCGCCCAACCAGCCCGTCGCCACCCTGGCGGGCCGCTCCTCGCTGCTCGGCTACGGCGGCTGGCTCTACTCCTACGGCGTCGACCAGGGGACACGCCCCGCCGACCGGCACACCATCTACGCGGGATGTGCCGAGATGCCGGAGGGCGGCTGCCCGGTGCCGGGGCTGCTCCGCCAGTACCGCATCGACTTCGTGCTGGTGCCGCGGGACGCCCCGGCGCTGGCCTGGTTCACCTCCACTTATCCCGTGGTGGTCCACAGCGGCGCGGGCGACGTGGTCGACGTGCGGGAACGGTAGCCTCCGCGCATGACCGACATCGGCACCGGGCGCGCGGTCCGGCTGGCGCTGCCGCCGTTCCTGGCCGGCAAGGCGATCGCGTTGGTGGTGGCCTACCTGACCGCCTGGAGCAACTGGCCCGAGACCGGTTTCCCCAGCCTCTTCTCGCTGCGCGACGCCTTCAGCAGCTGGGACGGGGAGAACTACCGCAGCATCGCCAGGTCCGGCTACCCGGAGGGCCCGCTCAGCCTCAAGGCCGGCGATGCCAGCCACCTCTGGGGCTTCTTCCCCGGGCTTCCGATGCTGGCCCATGCGCTCAGCTGGCTGCTGGTCGACGTGGTGTTGAGCGCGGCGGTGGTCAACACCGTCTGCGAGCTGGTGGCGCTCGTCTTCCTGATCAAGCTGGTGCACCTGGAGCGCGGCGACGAGGAGACCGCGCAGACCGCGGCCTGGCTGCTGGCGCTCTACCCCTACGCCATCTTCATGACCGTCTTCTACACCGAGGCGCCCTTCCTGGCCGCCGCCACCGCGGCGCTCTACTTCATGCGCCGCGCCGGCGAGGGCGACCACGCGCGCGCCTGCGTGGCCGGGGCCATGGCCATGACGGTGCGCCTCACCGGCGTCGCCCTGGTCCTGCCGCTGCTCTACGAGCGCCTGGCGCGGCGGCGCGGGCGGCCCGACTGGCAGCTGCTGCTGGTGGCGCTGGTGCCCCTGCCGCTGCTGCTCTTCGGGCTCTACGCCCGGGCACGCACCGGCGACGCCCTGGCCTATTCGACCATCCAGAACCAGTCCGAGTCCTACGGCATGAAGCACATCGTGGGCCCCTGGAGCGGCTTCCAGACCACCTGGGACAGCGCCGGTGGGCTGATCGCCAACCAGTACGGCTACGTCTTCCGGCTGGAGGCGCTGTTCGGGCTTCTGGCCATCGGACTGGTGGCGCTGCAGTGGGCCACCAAGGTGCTGCCCATGCCGCGCATCCCGCCCTCGCTCTGCCTGTACAGCACCGGTGTGCTGCTGCCCCCCATCTGCCTCACCTTCTGGGCCGCCATCCCGCGCTACCTGATGACCATGGTGCCGCTGTACCTGCTGGGCGCGGACCTGCTGCGGGGCCGCGAACGCTGGCGGCTGCCGGTGATCGCCGTCAGCGGCGCGCTCATGGCCTACGGCACCAGCGTGCTCTTCAGCGGGCGCTACCTGGCGTGAGCGCGGCCCGCGTCGTCGACGCCCACGTTCACATCCTCCCGGACCGGGTCCGCCATGATCCGGGGGCCCTGAACGCGGACGCCTGGTTCACCGCCTGCCATGCGCCGCCGCGCTCGCGCCAGGCCGGACCCGGCGACCTCCTCGCCGCCATGGACGCCGACGGGGTCGACCATGCCGTCTGCTTCACCTGGCCCTTCGCCGACCCGGCGATGTGCGTCGAGGCCAACGACTGGCTGGCGGCCGCGGTGCGCGCCGCAGGCGGCCGGCTGAGCGGCTTCGGCATCGTCAACCCGGCAGATCCGGGCGCGCCCGCGGAGGCGGTGCGCTGCGCCCGCCTGGGGCTGCGGGGCATCGGCGAGCTCAATGCCGACGCCCAGGGCTGGTCGCTGGACGACCTCGGCCGGCTGGCCCCCCTGGCGGCCGCGTGCGTCGACGCCGGCCTGCCGTGGAACATCCATGCCAGTGAGCCGGTCGGGCACGCCTACCCCGGCAAGGGCACCGCCCATCCGGGTCGCATCGAGGCGCTGGCCGCGGCGTTCCCGTCCCTGCCCATCGTCGCCGCGCACCTCGGCGGCGGCCTGCCGTTCTACGCCCACATGCCCGAGGTTCGTGCCCTGTTCGGCAACAACCTCTACGTCGACACCGCCGCCGTGCCCTGGCTCTACGCCGACGGCGCCGTCGCCGCCGTGGTCGCGCTGGTGGGCGCCGACCGCGTGCTGTTCGGCAGCGACTTCCCGCTGCTGCGGCCCTCCCGCTCCCTGGGCGCGCTGCGCGACGGCCTTGGCGAGGATGGCGCCGCGCTGGTCTGCGGCGGCGCCGCGGAGGCTTTGCTCAACATTCGATGATGTTCACGGCGAGGCCGCCGCGGGAGGTTTCCTTGTATTTCGACTGCATGTCCTGACCGGTGCGGCGCATGGTGGCGATGACCTTGTCGAGGCTGACGAAGTGGGTGCCGTCGCCGCGCAGCGCCATTCGGGCCGCCGCAATCGCCTTGACCGCGGCGATGGCGTTGCGCTCGATGCACGGCACCTGGACCAGGCCGCCGATGGGGTCGCAGGTGAGGCCCAGGTTGTGCTCCATGCCGATCTCGGCGGCGTTCTCGACCTGCTCGGGCGAGCCGCCCATGATCTCGGTGAGCGCGCCTGCGGCCATCGAGCACGCCGAGCCCACCTCGCCCTGGCAGCCCACCTCGGCGCCGCTGATGGAGCCGCGTTCCTTGTACAGGATGCCGATCGCCCCGGCGGTGAGCAGGAAGCGGACCACCGCGTCGTCGCCGATGCCGGTGAGGTGGCGGGTGGCATGGTGGAGGACGGCGGGGATGATCCCGGCGGCGCCGTTGGTCGGCGCGGTGACGACGCGGTGCCCGGAGGCGTTCTCCTCGTTGACCGCCAGGGCCCAGAGCTGGATCCAGTCCATGACCCGCAACGGGTCGTCGCCGCCGGCGCCGGAGACCAGCTGGGCGTGCAGGGCGCCCGCCCGGCGCAACACGTGGAGACCGCCGGGGAGAGTTCCGACACCCTCGCAGCCCGCCCGGACGCACTCTTGCATCACGGCCCAGATGCGCAGCAGCCCGGCGCGGATCGCCGCCTCGTCGCGGCGCACCAGCTCGTTGGCCAGCATGACGCCGCTGACGGGCAGGCCGGTCTCCTGGGTCTGCGCCAGCAGCTCGGCGCCGGTGGTGAAGGGGTGGGGGACGGGCGTGGCGTCGGGGACCACCTGCGGTCGGCCGTCCGGACCCGGCTCGACCACGAAGCCGCCGCCGACAGAGTGGTAGACGGCCGAGAGGAGCAGCTCGCCCGTGGCTGCGTACCCCTCCATGCGCATCGAGTTGGGGTGGCCGGCGAGCCTCTCGCGCCGGTGGAAGACGCAGTCCTCGGCGAGCGCGAAGTCCACCTCGCGGCCGCCGGCGAGCGTCACCCGGCCGGTCTGCCGGCAGGCGGCCATGCGCGCCTCGACGCCGGCGGGGTCGACCTCCTCGGGGGTCTCGCCGGCCAGGCCGAGGACCACCGCCCGGTCGGTGCCGTGGCCGCGACCGGTGGCGCCCAGCGAGCCGTAGAGGTGGGCCTGCACGCGGGTGGTGCGCTCCATGAGCCCCGCCTCCTCCAGCCGCTGGGCGAAGCGCAGCGCGGCTCGCATCGGACCCACGGTGTGCGAGCTGGACGGGCCGATGCCGATGGAGAAGAGGTCGAAGACACTGACGGCCATTCCGACCACAGTGGTCCGCTCGGGCATGAGGTGTCAACCGCGGCCATCCCGGGCATTGCCATACCATCGGCGACCATGCCCGAGGGGCGGGTTCTTCACCTGCGTGTCCGCGACCAGCCCGGGGTCCTCCACGGGGTCACCGGCGTGATCGCCGAGCACGGCGCCAACATCCGGACCCTGGACTGGGGCGCGACGGCGCACGGGATGACCAGCATCTATGTCGAGTTCGACGCCGGCGACGACATCGACGCCCTTGCCGGACCGCTGGGGGAGCTGCCCGAGGTGGAATCGGTCAGCGAGCCCCGGCCCTTCGAGCGCATCTTCGGCTCCCGGCTGATCATCATCGGCGGCGGCGCCCAGGTGGCGGCGGTGGCCAGCGGCGCCGTCCAGGAGGCCGACCGGCACAACATCCGCGGCGAGCGGATCAGCGTCGACACCATCCCCCTGGTCGGCGAGGCCGAGATCGCCGAGGCCGTCCGGGCCGTCCCGCGGCTGCCCCGCGCCCGCGCCCTGGTGCTGGCCGGGAGCCTGATGGGCGGCGAGATCACCCAGGCGGTGCGCGAGTGCCGCGCCCAGGGCATCCCCGTGATCACCCTCAACCAGGTGGGATCGGTCACCGAGGAGGCCGACCTGGTGGTGACCGACCCCCTGCAGTGCGGGGTCATGGCGGTCATGGCCATCGCCGACACGGCGCACTTCGACCTGGCGAGGGTCCGGGGCCGTCGCTACTGAGAGCCGGCGGATGACCCCGGAGGAATGCGCCAGCTGGCGCCCGATCATCGAGGGGATGGCCGCCGGGGTGGCGGCGGCGGTCGCGGGCGTGACCGGCACCGAGGAGGGACGCGCTCCGCTCGGCATCGGCGCCGGCGGGGACCGCACCCGGGTGCTCGACCAGGTCGCCGAGGACACCGTGGTGACCGCGTGCGAGGCGCTCCATCGGGGCGGTGCGAGTTTCCTGCTGCGCAGCGAGGAGCTCGGCGACCGGCGCTTTGGTGCCGACCTGCCCATCCTCATCGTCGACCCGGTGGACGGCAGCCGCAACGCCATGACCGGGCTGCCCTACTTCTCCACCGCTCTGGCGCTGCTCGACGGCGGCGCTCTCGGCGACGCCGTGGTCGGCGTGGTCCGCTCCCTGGCCGGCCCCGGCACCTTCAGCGCCGTCCTCGGGCAGGGCGCCTGGTACGACGGGCGGCCGCTGGCGCCGCTGGGCGTGGCGCTGGGGGCACACGACCGCATCGCCCTGCTGGCACTGGAGGCGCACCGCAGCTTCGGCCACGGAGGCGAGCACGCCGGCGCCGACCTCGGCCCCGTGCTGCGGGCCAGCGGGCGGGTGCGGATGCTCGGCTCCAGCGCGCTGACGCTCTGCCACACCGCGGCCGGCGCCATCTCCGCCCTGATCGCCCCCGACGGCATGCGCGCCCATGACTGCGCCGCCGGCCTGCTGGTGCTGCGGGAGGCCGGCGGCGTCGCCACCACCCTGGAGGGAGGCTCGCTGGACGGGGTCCCGGCGCTGGTCGGCGTGGCCAGCCCGCTGGTCGCCTCGCTCAGCCGCGAGGTCCATGCCCATGTCCTGGCCCTGCTCGCGGAGGGCAACCGAAGCTCGTGACCGAAGCGTCAGGGCACCGTGGCGCGGCGGACACTCGGGGTCACCGGGGGCGCCTCCAGACTTGCCGGTGGGCGGGGAGCCCGGCGCCCGCCAGCCGGCTCCCTGCCCATTTCCTGGTGCTGGGCAGGGCTCCGATCAGGCTGATCGATGAGGCCCCGCTGCCGAGCCCATGGGCACCCAGAGCGAGGGCAGGCTACGGGGGTGGCGGCACTCGCTCCGCCAGCCGCGAGGGGTCTCGGTGAAGCCGAGATGGCGGCAGGTGGTGCCGCTGGGCATGGCCTTGCCGGGGTAGCGACCGGGCACGTCGACCCCGTCGAAGCTCAGGGGTGCGGCCTCGAACCCGGGACAGGCGCGGAGTTCCGCGGAATCCAGCCCCCTGCCCGCAAACGGGCAGCGGGCCCTGCCGGGCTCGTTCACGTCCTGAATCCCATCTCGTTCGCTGATACCGATGCTGTCGGTAAAAGCAGCTTCTGCGAGGGCCGAAGCATACCAGCGATCTGCCGACCCCGTGCGGGGCGTAGCGCATCCGCGATGGGCGCGCAGCCGGCTCGGATCAGGGTCGCGCGAGCAGCCCATGCCGGACGCGCGTGGCGGCCAGGACGGCGCGCAGCACCGGGGTGTCCACTCCGTGCTGCCGGCCCCGCTCCAGGGGGTCGGCAAGCAGGACGTCGAGCTCACCACGACGCCCCTGGGTCAGGTCGAGATGGAGGGACGAACGACCCTGCTGATCGGTGGTCGCCAGGATCGCCAGGAAGACGTCGGGGAGGCCCGCGTCGATCGCCACGCCGTCGGCGCCGGCCACCGCCACCAGTTCGGAGCACATCTGGTGGAGCACGGCTCGCATGTCGGCGTCGGCGAGCAGGTCCCCCACAGTGCGGCCGGTGAGCGAGGTGGCGCCGGCGATGCAGGCGAGGATGGCGAGCTTCTCCCAGGCGACCCGGCGGGCCGTCGCGGGCGGCCTCGGCGATCAGCCCCGCGGCCGACCAGCTCTGGGCCAGCGCCTCGACCCGAGCCGTCAGCGCCGGCGCGTCCGCATCCCAGGGGCCGAGGCGGTAGCGGCGCGGGCCGCCGATCACCCGGATGGTGCCGGGCTGCTCGATGTGGCTGAAGATGTAGACGCTGCCGGCGACCAGCCGACCGGGAACCAGCGCCGGCAGGGAGGCCCCGGGGTCGAGGTGGGCGACACCGTTCTGCAGGGCGACGACCGGGGTGCCCTCGGGGCTGCGCTCCAGCCATGCAGGCAGCTCGACGGCGACGCCGCCGAGATCACCGGCCTTGGTGGCGATGGCCAGGCAGGTGGCGGAGGGCGCCGCGGTCAGCGTCGGTGCGACGCTGACGATCACGGGGTCGGCGTCGGGCAGCCTGGGGTCGAGGAGGCGCAGGCCGTCACGGGCGATGGCGGCGCCGTGCTCGCCGCGGGCCACGACGCCGACCCGCAGGCCGCCGCGGGCGAGCATCCCGGCCAGGTGCCCACCGATGCCGCCGGCGCCCACCACCAGCAGGTCGAGCTCGGGATCGGTCACCGTTGGGATGCTAGGTGAGCAGCGGCGCCTCCCCGCCCGTGGCGGCCCGCGGGCCGACTTCACAGCGTGGGAACGGCGCTCGCGCTACCGTTGGGGCATGCGGCTCCTGGTGGTCGAGGACGAGCGCCTCATCGCCGACACCCTGGCCCGGACGCTGCGCGGCCGCGGCTACGCCGTCGATGTCGCCCGCGACGGGCGCGAGGCGCTGCGCGCGGCCTCGGCGTCCGACTACGACGCCGTCCTGCTCGACCTCAGCCTCCCCGGCGTGGACGGCATGGTCGTGGCGCGCGAGGTCAGGACCGCCCAGCCCGACTGCTACATCATCATGATCACCGCTCGGACCAGCGTCGACGACCGGGTCCGGGGTCTCGACGCCGGCGCCGACGACTATCTGCCCAAGCCCTTCGACCTCGCCGAGCTGGAGGCCCGGCTGCGCGCCGTCTTCCGGCGTGACCGCGTCTCCCGGGAGCCGGTGCTGGAGCACGGCGACCTGCGGCTCGACCCGGCCACGCAGAGGGTGACGCGTGCCGGCGTGGAGGTGCCGCTCAACCGCAAGGAGTACGGCATCCTCGAGTACCTGATGCGGCACCGGGACAAGGTCGTCTCCCAGGACGAGCTGCTCGAGCACGTCTGGGACAACGAGGCCGACCCCTTCACCAACACCGTGCGCGTCCACATCATGAAGCTGCGCCGCAAGATCAACGATGGCTTCGGCGAGCCGCCCCTGATCTCGACCCTGATCGGCCGTGGCTACCGGCTCTGAGGCGGCGCTCCCGGTGGGGGCGGCGGTCCCGGGGGCGCGCCCGGCGCACGCACCCGAGGTGACGACGGCGCTGCCGGTGGCCGACCCCGACAGCCCCATCGGGGTGCCGGCGCTGCCGCTGCCGCCCCGCCGCGAGCCGCCGGCGAGTTCGCTGCGCTCGCGCATCGCATTCAGCTACACCTTCGTCCTGGTGCTCGCCGCCGCCGTCCTGCTGCTCTTCGTCAACGCCGCCGCCCGGCTGGCCCAGCTGCCCATCGAGCAGGTCGTGGTCAACACCGTGGGCGGCTTCAGCTATACCCAGCCCGCCGTCGACGCCCAGAAGGCGCTCGCCCACCAGCAGACCCTTGACCAGCTGCGCTTCTACTCCATCCTGGGTTTTGCGGTCATGGTCTTCGTGGGCGTGGTGGTGGGCTGGGTGGTCAGCGGGCGGGCGCTGCGTCCGATCGGGCGGATCGCCGGGGTGGCGGAGCGGATCGGCGCCGAGAACCTCCACGAGCGCATCGGCCTCCAGGGCCCCGACGACGAGCTCAAGCGGCTGGCCGACAGCTTCGACGCCATGGTGGACCGGCTCGACACCGAGCTCGAGCGCCAGCGCCGCTTCGTCGCCGACGCCAGCCACGAGCTGCGCACCCCGCTGACCGCCCTCCAGCTCGGCCTCGACAGCGTCCGGGACGACCCCCGGGCGACGGCGGACGACTACCGCCGCGTGGCCGGCGACGCCGCCGAGGCCACGCTGCGGATGCGGCGCCTGGTCGAGGACCTGCTGGCGCTGGCCGACGGCTCCCCCCCGGCGCCGCCGGTGCCGGTGTCGCTGAGCGCCCTGGCCGAGTCGGTCTGCGACGAGGTGGAGCCCCTGGCCGCCGCCCGCGGTGTGCAGGTGGGCAGCGCGGTGCCCGCAGGCGTGGTCGGGATGGGCGACCCCACAGCCCTGCGCCGGGCGCTGCGCAACCTGGTCGAGAACGGGGTGCGCTACAACCGGGAGGAGGGCGGCCACGTCATGATCGAGCAGGCGGCGGCTCCCGAGGGCCATGTAGCGGTGGCGGTGCGGGATGACGGGATCGGCATCCCCGCGGACCGGTTGCCGCTCATCTTCGACCGCTTCTACCGGGTCGACTCCGGCCGCTCCCGCGCCGAGGGCGGCAGCGGGCTGGGGCTGTCGATCGTCGCCAAGCTCATCGGCGAGGCCGGCGGCCGGATCGCCGTGGAGAGCGTGGTGGGGGAGGGGTCGCGCTTCATCGTGACCCTGCGCTCCGTGCCTCCGGCCGTCACCGCTGCATCCACCGAGGAGGGCTGAGCCGGCGCCGCCGCCGCCGTCTAGTCCAGCTCGCGGATCTCGCCGGTGTCGAGGTAGACGAGGTCCTCGGCGAGGTTGGTGACCCGGTCGCCGATGCGTTCCAGGTGGTGCGCCATGAACAGCAGCTGGGCTGCCGGGGCGGAGGTCTGAGGCTGCTCTCGCATGCGGGCGATGAGGTCGTCGACGGCGCGGTGGTAGAGGATGTCCACGTCGGTGTCGGCAAGGGCGATGCGGCGGGCGGTCTCGTCGTCGCGGCGCAGCACCGCCCCCAGGATGTCGCGGAGTTGCTCGGCGCAGCGACGGCCGAGCGCGCCGATGGCGGTGCGCCGCACGGTTCCGAGGTCGTCGGGCAGGGCGGCGAGCGCCAGCGACTCCTTGGCGATGCTGACGCAGTGGTCGCCGATGCGCTCCAGCTCCGCGCTCATCTGCAGTTGCGCCAGGACGTTGCGCAGATCGCACGCCACCGGCGCCTGGGTGAGCAGGATGCTGAAGGCGTGCTCGCGGATGCGCAGGTGGAGGCGGTTGAGGGCGGCATCGCCCGCCACCACGCGCTCGGCGGCGGCGACGTCCCGGTCGACCACCGCCTGGACCGCCAGGCCGATGGCGTCGTCGGCCAGGGCACCCAGCGTCATGAGCGCGCCGGTGAGCTCGTCGATCTCGATGTGGAGCTGCCGGCGCACCGGGCGCTCGGTCACGCTCGCGGCCGCACGGAGCGCCGGGGCGGCCACTTGCACGTCCATCAGATCATCGCCTGCCATGTGTGGGGCCACCCTGACCGCGCCGGTTGGTGCGTCTCCCCGCCGCCCGTTGCCGGCCTCCCCCGGACCGAACAATGGCGAGAATTGTTGCACGGATGGGCGCCGAATGCACCATCAGATCACGCGAAACGCGCTTTTCCGACCGGCAACCTCAGGTTGACGTCGAGGTGGCCGCCGCCGCCGGTGGCGGCGCGCTGACGCCCGGATATGGTGTGGGGGCGGGAACACCCGTGCCCGGTGGGGGCGGTGGCGGGGTGCCGGTGGCGGTGCCGCCGGGCGGCGGCGAGGCGGGCGCCGAGGCGTAGTCCACGACATACCACTGCCCCTGCTCACGCACGCAGGTCACCTGGTCGAGGGTGCCGCCGGGGGTCAGTGGGGCCGGCTGGCACTGGTCGAAGGCCTGGGTGCCGACGGTCCCGCTGGTGCAGATTTCGAGCTTTCCCTGGACCGCCACGGTGGCGGTGTCGCCGTCGGTGCGGGCGCTCCCCACGCTCAGGTCCACGAGGTGGAAGCGGACCCTGGTGGAGCCGCTGATCAGCGTCGCGAAGTCCTGTGTCGAGTTCTGGCGGCGTGACGGCGGAACCCAGTCGAGGACCGTCTGCAGCCCGCCGGGGGTGCCGTCGAAGGCGCCGAGGGCGTCGAAGAAGCCATGCACCGCCGCGTCGGGCGTGTCGTGGCCGGCGGCGGCCGTGGAGCCGCCGCAGCCGGTCACGGCGGCGGCCGCGAACGCCGCGCACGCCAACGCCGACAGGCGGCGATGCCGACCAGGAAGACGAAGGCTGGGACGATGCATGGTCGCCTGGACAGTATGCACGGGAGTCGGAGTCCGCGCATGGCCGGCGCGGCTACTCGTAGCGGAGAACCTCGACAGGGCGTGCCCGGGTCGGCCCCCAGGCCACGGCGGCGGCGGTGACCACGACCAGGCCGACCAGTCCGCCGGCGCAGGTGAGCACCACGGTGGCGCTGACCGGCAGGTCGATGTGGATGAGCTGGTCCTGGAGAAGGCGGGCGGCTGCCGAGACGGCCAGCATGCCGGCCATCGAGCCCATGACGCCGACCAGGGCGTTCTCCACCAGCACCTGCGCCAGCACCGACCTGCGGTCATGTCCGACGGCTTTCAGGATGCCGATCTCGCGGCGTCGCTCCAGCATGGCCAGGGCCACGGTGTTGGCGATGATGACAAGTCCGGCGAGAACGCTCAGCGACGCCAGGGCGACCAGCAGCACCACCAGGTTGCCGATGATCTGCTGCGCCACGGCGGCGATGTCGGCGACGTCGAAGACGTAGACACGCGGCAGGGCTCCCTCCAGCTGGCGCAGGGCCGCCTCGCGCTGGCCGGCGTCGATCTGGAGAGCCACGGTGGTCTGCAGGTCGGGGTTGGTGGTGCTGCCGGCCAGCTCTCTGATGACGCTGACGTCGGCCACGATGGGCTGGATCAGCACGATGATGCGGATGCGGCCGGAGCCGATCCGGGCGGGGGAGTAGAACCCCTTGACGGTGAGCGTGACCTGCTTGCCGCTCGTCGCCTGCTTGAGGACGATGGTGCTGCCCACGTTGAGGTTGTAGGGGGCCCGGCGCAGGTCGGTGCGCACCAGCACCGAGTGGGTGGTCGCGTCGGAGGGACTGAGGGGCCGCCCCGGCAGCACCAGGCCGACATCGGGAACCTGGCCGCCGGCAAGGTCGTAGCCCTCGACTCCGGCCAGTGCCCCCACGCGCAGCCCACCCTCGTCGCCGGTCCGCCTGTCGGGGGGCAGGGCGGCGGCGATCTGGGCTGTGGTGCGGTCGTCGAGCGTCACCGGGGCGGTGGCGATGTCCAGTTGGGTGCGCCGGCTCTGCAGACCGGGCAGCCTGGCGCTCTGGTCGAGCAGGCGGGAGGCGTCCTGCGGCGAGGCGATGGCGTAGACGTCGTAGCCGCTCAGCGAGGCCAGCGTGTCCTGAATCCGGCCGCTCACGTCCTGACCCAGCACCAGGATGATGCCGATGGCGCCGACGCCGCAGAACAGCGCCACCAGGGTGGTGGCGGTGCGGACGCGCGTCCGGCGCAACGAGCGCAGCGCCAGCTTGGCCGCGGTCTTGACCGAGCGCGGCATCACCACCAGGGCCAGGTTGGCGGCCGCCAGGCCGGTCATGACCCAGCCGGCAACGCCCAGGAGCAGGCCGCTGATCACCGCCACACTCAGCGCCACCAGAGATCCGGCCGCCCACCGCAGGCCGGGGCGCTCGGGCACGGGCACCAGCCCCACCAGCCACACCACCAGGGCGAAGACGCCGACCAGCAGGCCCAGCAGGACCAGACCGGCGACGACCACGATGGAGGCCACCACGACGTCGCCGACCAGGGTCGCGGCCAGCCCGGCGAAGAGGACCACCAGCAGCCCGTAGAGCAAGCCCGTCTGGCCGGCGGAGATGACCGTGGGCATGGTGCTCTCGTCGCGGAGCACGGCGATGGGCCGCACCGCCGCGGCGCGGATGATGGGCAGCAGGGCGAAGATCCCGGCGGTGACGGTGCCCACCAGCAGACCGCTGGCCACGGCCAGGACGGAGACGTGGAAGGCCACGGTGATGAAGAAGGTGCGCTCCACCAGGGTCTTGACCAGATAGCCGATGCCGATCCCGCCGAGGCTGCCGACCACGCCGCCGGCCAGCCCCAGCACCACCGCCTCAAGGCCGAACAGGGTGATCAGCTCCCGGCGCCGGTAGCCGGCCGTCTTGAGCATGGCGATCTCGGTGCGGCGCCGGCGCAGTGACACCTGCATGGTGTTGGCCACCCCGATGCCGCCGATGAGGAGGGCGAGCAGCCCGGTCACCTCCAGCGTCTGGCTGATGTACTGCGCGCTCTGCTGCGCCTGCGTCAGCGCGTCCTTGACGGTCTGGATCTCCGCCGTGGGCAGCGCCTGGCGCAGCGTGTCGGCCACCGCCGCGGCCTCGGCGTCGCCGCCCGGCACCAGCACGTCGACCAGGCCGAACTGGTCGGCGGCGGTGTTGCCCGTCCCGGCGAGCCGGGCGTACGTGGCCTTCGACATGTAGCCATAGATGGGATTGCCGGCGGTGATCAGCCTCGGCAGGACGCCGCCGACCTTCAGCTCACCGCCGGCGCCGCCGCGGGCGAAGCCGACGACGAGAGTGTCCCCGTGCCGCGCCGCCAGCTGCTCGGAGGCGAAGCGGGACAGCAGGATGCTGCCGGGGGTGTCCACAACCTGGGCGTAGGTGCTCCCCGCGGGGTCGTCGACGGCGGCGCTCCCGGTGAGCGGAAAGTGGTTGGGATCGTCGACGACGTAGAGCTGCAACTGGTTGCTGAGGGTGTCTCCTTGGCGGTGGGCGGAGGCGCGGTAGGCGCCCAGCGGCGCGTAGTCGCTGATCCGGCCCTGGGACCTGAGCTGGTCGAAAACGCCCAGGTCGGCGCGGGTCAGCGGCACCTGGTTGGACTGCACGCTGAGGTCGCCGCCGATCACGTTGCGCACGTTGCTGGTGAGCGACAGCGCGATCATGTCGCCGGCGAGGCGGAGCGCGACCACGGCCATGACCCCGACGGCGATACAGAAGACCGCCAGGGTGGTGCGCTGGCCGCCGCGGCGCAGCGATCGCAGCGTGTAGCTGACGGCGAGGCGCAGCGATGCCATGCCGCTCAGTGCGTCGGCGTCGGGACTGGCCCGGCCGGCACCTCGGACTGGAGGCGGCCGTCGATGATGGTGTGGACCTCCTCCGCCGTCCCGGCGACGGCCGTGTCGTGGGTGGCGATGAGGAAGGTGGTCCCCGTCTCCCGTCGCAGCCGGGCGATGAGTTCGAGGATGCGCTGGCCGTTGGCGGCGTCCAGGTTGCCGGTGGGCTCGTCGGCGATGACGATGGCCGGCGCCGTGGCCAGGGCACGCGCGAAGGCCACGCGCTGCTGCTCGCCGCCGCTCAGCTGCGAGGGCCGGTGGCCGAGGCGATGGCCGAGGCCGACGAGGTCCAGCATCTCCCGCGCCCGGGCGGCCGGCGAGCCGGGGTGGACGCCCACGTAGAGCGGCACCTCGACGTTCTCCTGAGCGGTCAGCGTGGGAATCAGGTTGAACGCCTGGAAGACCATCCCGATCTTGGCGTTGCGGACCGCCGCGAGCTTCGACTCGGGCAGGTCGGTGATGTCGACCCCGTCGACGAGCACCCGGCCCCCGCTGGGCCGGTCGAGGCCGGCGATGACGCCGAGCAGCGTCGACTTGCCGCTGCCGCTGGGGCCCACCAGCGCGGCGAATGCGCCGCGCTCGATGCGCAGATCGATCCCGCGGAGGATCTGGACGTCCTGGCCGCCCAGCGGCAGCCGGCGGGTCACATCGCGCGCCTCGAGGGCGGCAGGGTGGATCTGGGGGGTCATCCGCAGGCCAGAGTACGACGGGAGCCCGCGAGCACCGGCAAGGCGAGGTCGGCGACCGGGCTGCGGGTCAGTCGACGCCGAGGTCGAAGGCGGCCTGCTGCTCGTCGCGGGAGTAGGAGCGCATGGCCAGGTGGGTGGCGGTCCGGGTGATGCCGTCGAGGGTGGCGATGTGCTCGGTGACCAGGGCGGCCAGGGCGTCGAGGTCGGGCACTCGGACGACCGCGATGAAGTCGGTGTCCCCGGTGGTGGTGTACACCTCGGCGATCCCGTCGATCTCGGACAGCGCTGTGCCCACGGCATGGATCCGGCTCGGGACGCAGTGGACCATCAGGAAGGCGGTCAGCATGGTGGCGGGGACGGTATCAGGGCGGACGACCTCACGCCCCCGACCACTCCTCCTCCTGCTCGATGCGCGAGAGCACCCAGTCGAATCGTCCCGAGGTGACGCCGGCGCGGCAGAACGCGCAGTCGCCGAGCGCGTTGATCTGGAGCGGTGCGCCGCAGTTGGGGCAGACGCTGTCCATGACGCTGCGCCCGGTGGTGGCCACACCCCGGCCGCGCTGGAATGTCCAGTACTCGGTGAAGGGCTTGACGCTCTTCGACCCGAAGATCACCCGGCCGCTGCCCTCGTCGACCTCGTAGTCCGCGCAGCGCGCCCGCACGCGCACCGAGACGTTGTCGAGGGCGGTGCCGTGGACGACGCGCACGATCGAACAGTCGTCGACCTGCAGGTGGTCGAGCCGGTTGACCTTGCGCAGGTCGATGAGCTGACGGACCTGGCTCGACCAGCCCAGATAGAGCCCAGGGCTCATGAAGGCCCGGCTGGCCTCGAGGTCGCGCGCCTGCCAGGCCGACTGCAGGCTGGTGAATGCCTGGCGCGCCCGCTCGAGGAAGGCAGTCTGGTCGAAGGCGGGGTCGCCCTCCCGCAGCGCGGCGACGCCGGCCTGCGCGTCCAGGGTCTGGCCGCCGAAGCCGCTCGGGTACGCGGGTGCCCCCTCGAACCGGGTGTCGCGGATGCCGGTCACGATCCAGTCCTGCTGCCCGCTGCTGAAGTCGGCGTGGCAGTACTCGCAGTGGCTGGCGCGCATGTCGTCCTGGGCGGCGCCGCAGTTGGGACAGCGCTTGGCCGTCGTCCCGCCCCCCGCCGGTGTGACCGCCCCGGCGCGCCTGGCGAAGGTCCAGTCCTCGCCGTAGCGCGTGTCCTCCGTCGTCCCCGACCGCAGCTTGCCGGTGGCGTCCTCGATGATCCGGGAGGCGGCGACGTAGTCGATGTGCACGGCCAGCTGATCCCACTGATCGTCGTGCGACGCCCGCACCACCTCCATGCCGCGGACGTTGAGGTTCTCCAGCAGCGGGCGCAGGCCGGCCCTGGTGAGCTCCTCGATAGGCGGGCTCCAGGTGGCGAAGAGTGGCGCCGCCAGGTAGGGCCGTGCCGCCCCCGCATCGCGGTCCTGGTAGGCCCGCTTGACCAGGAGGAAGGCCATCTCGCTGCGCTGCAGGAAGGTCTCGGGGTCGAACCCGGGGTCGGCGGCCCGGATCGCGGTCAGCGCCTGGAGCACGGAGGGGTCGGGTCCGCGGGGGATCTCCGCGAGCCGGGCCGCCACGGTGCCGGCGCCGGCGAGGGAGGCCGCGGTTCCGCCGAAACGACGGCGCAGCCAACCCTTGAGAAGCGCCCAGAGGATGATGGCCACGATCACGACGATGATCAGGACGATGAACCCGACGATCCCGCCCCCCGCGCCGCCGCCGCCGCCGCCGCCGTAGCCCCCTCCTCCGCTGTGACCGCCGCCGCCGCTGCTCCCACCGTGGCCGCCGCCGCCGCCGCGCGCCAGCACGCTGGAGGTGCCGAAGGCGATCCATGCCGCGGCGGCGATGCCGGTTGCGCCGAGGCCGCGAGCGGCCGCGCCCATGCGGGGCCTACCCATGACGTGCACCTGCTCAGACCGGATAGAGCGTGAGGGACACGGCGAGGATGATCCCGATGCTCACCGACATGGTTGCCAGCAGGATGGCGTCGGCCACGTTGCCCTTCTCGATCCCCGCGTCGAGGTTGGGGATCACCATCCGCACCGCCAGGTAGAGGACTGTCTGCACCACCAGCGTGATCGCCGACCAGATCCCCATGTCGGTGAGGTCGTGGCTGTGATCGATCACACCGGCAAGCGGGATGACGAAGCCGAGCGCCGCCCCGGCGAAGGACACGGCGGCGGCCACGTTGCCGGCGCGGATCAGCTCGACCTCCTTGATGCGGGTCACCAGGACATAGAGGGACAACGCGATCAGGAAGGCCGCCAGCCCGCTGCCGAGGAACTTCCCGGTCTCGGTGTAGGGCGCGGTGTCGAAGGCCAGCACGTCCATGCAGTCGTTCTCCCGGGTCATCGAGGGCGTCGTCGGCAGAGCGTCGGTCAGAGTAGACCTCATCCAACCTCCACTGGCCAGGGGGCGGAATCCGGAGCCTCGCCCCGGGTTGCGCTCTCGGGGGCGCGGGTGTGTCTCCCACCACCATCGCGACCGAGGAGCACGCGGGTCATCGACACCGTCGCCGGGCACCCTGCATGGAGGCTGTGATTCCCGCACTCGCCGTCCAGCTCAGCTATCCGCTCGCCTTCCTGGCCGGCGTCGTGTCGTTTCTGTCGCCCTGCGTCTTTCCCCTCCTGCCGGCGTACCTCGCATACCTCGGCGGGCGCGTCGGGCGAGCGGATCTGGTGTCCGCCGGCGATGCCGGCGCCGTGGCGACGGATGGAGCCCCGCTGATCCGAAACGGGATCGCCTTCGTCCTCGGGTTCAGTGCGATCTTCGTGCTCTTCTTCTACATCTTCACCGCCCTCGATGTCTCCCTCCTGCGCAGCCACCGCCATGCCGTCAACGTGGTGTCCGGCGCCCTCGTCATCGTTCTTGCCCTCGAGGTGCTCGGCGTGCTGCGCCTGGGTGTCCTGATGCGGGAGCGCCGGATGGCGCTCTCCACCGACCGGGCGGGCGCCATCGGCGCCTTCATCCTCGGCGTCACCTTTGCCGCGGGCTGGACGCCCTGCATCGGACCGCAGTTGACGGCCATCCTCACCGTCGCCTCCCAGCACGAGTTCGGCGGTCTGCCCCTCATGCTCGTCTACTGCGCGGGACTTGGCCTGCCGTTTCTCGCGGCCGCGGTCCTGGCCGACCGCCTCCAGGGGGTCCTCCGCGCCGTGAACCGGCGCCTCGGCATCATCAACCTGGTGGCGGGTGCGCTCCTCCTGCTCTTCGGGCTGTTCCTGCTGTCCGACCAGATCACCCTGCTCAGTCGATTCGGAACCGGCTCGCCGCTCGACCTCTGAGATGGGTCACGCGGTCCGCGGCCACTCAACTGACGCCGAGGTACTGCAGGAGCGCTGCTCGCAGTCCGGACTCGGGCAGCCCGCCCGGGGAGACGTAGACGAGCTTGCCGGCGGCGTCATAGAAGGCGGTGATGGGCATCCCCTGACCTCCGAGGGCGTCGTGGAGACCGCTCGCCTTCTGCCCGTCGACGTCCTTGCCGATCGGCCACCAGTCGATGCCGAACTCCTTCGCCATGGCCAGGCCGTCACCTGTCTCCAGCGAATTCACACCCACGAAGTTGACGCGCCCCTCGAGCGAGCGACTGACCCGGGCGAACCCTGGCAGTTCGCCCCGGCAGGCCGTGCACCAGGAGGCGAAGAAGTTGACCACCGTCGGCTTGCCGCGAAAGCTCGCCAGCGTGAGGTCGCCCGTGCCGTTGAGGCGCGGCAGCTGAAAGCTGGTCGGGTCGGTCGAGGTGGTGGCAGAGCCGCCGGTCGCGGTGGCCCCGTCGGCACCGCCGCGTGAGAGGGCGAGAAAAACGCCGAAGACCGCCGCGACCGCCAGCGCGACCACCGCTCCCGCGATGCTCCGGCGCCGCGTCTGTGACCGGCGCGCGGCCGCCACTCGGGCCTCGGCGAGTTCCCGCCGGCGCTGCGACTTCTGCGGCTCCCCGGGGGCGCGGGGCGGCTGCCGTCGACTGCTCATGTCTGCTCCTCGTGCCCGGCCGGCGGCTCATCGCCGGGCGCCGGTCGCCAGGAGTTGAAACCCGGAGTGGGGTGGGATATTCCTACTGGTCCAGCGCGGCGAGCGCCTGCACCACCTCGACGAGCGTGTCGCCCGCGACATCCGGCGCCGGGAAGAGCGGCGAATACACGTGCTCCAGCCTGGCGCACCACCCGGTGGTCAGTCCGGCGGCGCCGGCGCCCTGAATGTCCCAGGCATGCACGGCCACCAGCGCGACGCGGGCGGGCGGGAGACCGACGGTGGCGCAGGCGTGCAGGTACGGCTCCGGCCGCGGCTTCCAGAGGCGGACCTCGTCGGCAGACACCACGCCGTCGACGAGCGCGCCGAGGGTGGCTCGGTCGAGCAGGGCTCGTGTGGACGCGGCGCTGCCGTTGCTCAGCGTCATGACCCGGATGGAGCGATCGCGAAGAAACTCCAGTGCGGGTCGCACGTCGTCGTGCGCGTCGAGCTCGCCAAAGCCCGCGAGAATGGTGTCGACGGCGCTGTCCGAAGCGTCGGCGCCGGCACTGCGAAGAGTGTCGCGGAGGGACGCCCGTGCGACATCGCGGAAGGGCCGGAAGTCGGCCGATGCGGCGAGCGCGATGCCATCCCGAAGGAACCGGGGGAACCAGCGTCCCACACCATCAGCCCCGAGACCGGCAGCCCGCAAACGTGTACCCACCTCCTCCAGCGAAAACATGGTTTCGACAACGTCGAACAGGACCGCGGCGACGGGTTCAGCCATGGGCCGAAGCTACCACGGCCGTCCATCACCAGCGAGCCGCCGGCGCTGGAGTGCGAGCTGCTCGACGGGACGCGCTTCCGTCTTGCCGATCGCCGTCCCGAATACCTCACGATGATCATCTTCTATCGAGGCAACCACTGCCCCGTCTGCCGGGTACAGCTCCGTGATCTCGACCGCCGGCTCGACGACTTCGCCTCCAGGGGTGTGGACATCGTTGCCGCCAGCGCAGATGACCGGCAACGCGCCCAGCGGACCCGCGCGGAGTGGCCGGTGGACAGAGTGCCGCTGGGATTCGGAGTTGGGATGGGACAGGCACGCGCTTGGGGCCTCCACATCAGTGACGCGTACGGTCCGGGCATGTCGCCCCAGTTCTTCGAGCCGGGTGTGTTTCTGGTGGACCGTGACCAGATCCTGCAGTACGCGGCGATCACGAGCATGCCCTTCGGCCGTCCGCGGGCAGAGGACCTCCTGCCCGGAATCGACTACCTGCTCAAGCACGCGGACACGACGTTCGGCCGCGCCTGAATGATCGCCGCCACAAGGGGCGTTGCAAGAGGCCTGCGTAGCGACGGGAGCCGATCGGGCCACCACGTCTCCGCCGCGATCGATAATCTGGAGAGTCTGCGTCGCTCGACCCCACGACGACTGTGACCCTCATCACAGCGATACCACGCCCCAGCCGCCATGGTGTCCAATAGCGCGCGAACTTGTGCCGCAACCCCGTCGGGCGCGGCGACGGGAGGTCAGACGCGGAGGATTTCATGTCAGGGGAAGCTGCTCCGGCGCCGCCGATCGAGGGGCGGACCGCGCATCGACGAACCGACGCGGCTCGGCACGGCCCATGAATACGACTGCTGTCGTCGTCATCGGCGGCCTGACCATCGGAATGTTCTACGCGCTGGTGGGATTCGGCTTCGGCCTGCTCCACGGCATCGGGGGGACCAACCTCGGCTACGGCGATGGCATGGTGCTCGCCGCGTTCGCCGCCGCCGCTGTCGTCACCGCCACCGGCCAACCCCTGCTCGGGCTCACCGCCGGAGTCGCCGTCGGGGCGGCGATCGCGCTGCTTACCGAGCGTCTCGCGCTCCGGCCGCTGCTCCGAAATCCGTCGGCCGCGATCGTCGCCACCACCGGGCTCGCCCTGGTCTGGCGGGACGCCAGCCAGCAGCTCTCGGTGACCGGCGACGTCAGCATCGCGTCGCGGCTGCAGTCGGCGCACGCTCTCGTCGGCGGCGTTGCGGTTGACGCCGCCAGTGTCCTGGCGCTGGTCGTCCTGGCCACGGCGGTGCTGACGGCAGTCGTGATCACCAGGCGGACGAGGTGGGGCCGGCGGGCCCGGGCCGTGGCCGACGATCGTACCGGCGCTGCGATCGTGGGCGTGGCCGTCGCGCGCACGGTCCGCCCTCTGCACCTCGCCAGCGGGGTCATCGGTGCCGTGACCGGTCTGCTGCTGGTAGCGCACCTCGGGGTGCTCTCGGTCAACCTCGGCTGGCAGCTGACCCTGGTCGGCTTCGTCGCCGCCACGCTGGGTGGCCGGCGCGGCCCCGAAGTGGCTGCCATCGGCGGGCTCGCGCTTGGCCTCCTCCAGACCGCCGTCCAGGTGTGGGTGGGATCGATCTGGGCGGGCGTGGCGACCCTCGGCGCCCTGGCCCTGGTCCTCACCGCACGACCGTCGGGATTCGTCATCTCTCAAGGAGCACGCCCGTGATATCATCGCCCGCTCGCGTCCTGCTGTTGCTCGGTGCCGCGCTTCTCACCGCCTGCGGAAGCAGCGCTGCGGCGCCGGCCTCGGGTGCCGGAACGCTGCGCATCGCCGTGGTCGGCCCGATGACCGGCTCCGCCGCGATCGACGGCCAGCACATCCTCCAGGGAGCGCAGCTCGCCGCCGACGAGATCAACAACGCCGGGGGCATCGCCGCGGGCCCGTATCGCGGCCGCCACATCGAGTTGGTCACGTACGACGATCGCGAGGACGTCCAGAAGAGCGTCAGCATCGCCAAGCAGGTGGTCGACGACCCCGGGCTCTGGGCGTTCGTCGGCACCGGCTTCAGCGACGCCGCGATCGCCACCGCGCCGACCCTGGACCGGGCCGGGGTGTCCTACCTGTCGACCTACGCATCGTCAGCGCAGATCCTCGTGCCACAGCGGAGCCATGTGTTCGTGGTGCCCCCGACCTTTCCCGCCTACGCATTCTCCGCGGCTGATCGCGCCTACACATTGGGCCACCGCCGCGCCGCGTTGCTCGTCGCCAACGCGGGCTTCGCCACCCAGATGGCCCAGCTGTTCACGCAACGGTTCAGCGCGCTCGGCGGCACCGTCGTCGACACCGAGTCCTACCAACTCGGCGACCCCAACGCGGGAGCGGCGGCGACCGCGGCGCTGACCCACAGCCCCGACGTGGTCGCCTTGGCCGGGCTCACCGCCGACGACATCGTGCAGCTCAAGCAGCTGCGCCAGACGGCGCCTACCCTGGCGGTGATCGATACCGAGGCCGTGCTGTTCAGCCAGAACTTCCTCACCGTCAGCGGCACCAGCAGCGACGGCGTGATCGGCCAAAGCCCCTCCGACCCGCAGCGCGCCAGCGCACCCGCCACGCACCTGCGCGACCTCTACCACGCGCGCTACGGCACTGACGTCATCCCCGACCCCACCGCCTTCACCTACGAGGCCGTCCACGCCCTCGCCAAGGCTTTCGAGAGCGGTCCAAGCGAGCGCAATCAGCTGGCCACCGCGCTCCACCAGGTGGACATTGCCGACACCGGCGTCGGCCGGCTGCACTTCGACGCAGGCGGCGCCCGGCTCGGCGGCGTGCTCTGGTACTTCCACGTCAGCGGCGGTCGGTTCGTCTTCGACACCGGCTACCTGCAGGACGCCCCCGACCACGTGTCCGTCACACCGCTGCAGCGATGATCGAACCGGCGGTGGCCGAGTCGGGGCGCCCCAGCGGGGGGGTTCGCGATCTGGCCCGGCGAGCGGGCACTCCAGCCATACCTGCCGCCGTGCTGGCCGCGGCGGTGATTCCCTTGCTGCTGGCACCCAGCCATCTGGATGATCTGGCTCGGACGGCCGCCACCGACGCGATCTTCGCCCTCGGGTACGTGGTCATCCTCGGGCTCGCAGGACAGTTCTCGCTTGCCCACGCCGCGCTCTTCGGGGTGGGCGCCTACGCTACGGCGATCCTGACCACCCGCTACCAGTGGGACCCGTTCCTGGCGCTTCCGGCCGCGGCGGCGCTGGGAGGCGCCGCCGGCGCTGCGCTCGGCCTGCCCGCGCTGCGCGTCCGCGGTGATCAGCTCGCCGTCCTCACGCTCGCCGTTGGCGTGGGCGCGCAGATGCTCTTCCTCAACTGGACCACCGTGACCGGAGGATTCAGCGGCATCGCCGACATCCCGGCGCCACGACTGGGGGGCACACCGCTGGTCGACGATCGCTCACTCTACCTGCTGGCGCTGGCTCTGCTCGGGATGGTGGTGATCGGCGTGGAGGCGCTCCGCAGGTCCCGTCTCGGCAGGGCGATGCGGGCGGTGCAGGAGGATGAGGTGCAGGCGGCGACCCTGGGGATACGCGTCGGGCTCGTCAAGGTTCTGGCCTTCGCCCTCTCCGGGGCGATCGTGGCGACCGCCGGATGGGTGTATGCCGAATCCGTGGGCTATGTCAGTTCGGCGGCCTTCGGCATCACTTACGCGGTCCTCGGGGTGGTCATGGTGCTCCTCGCCGGGGCGGGCCGGATCTACGCGGCCATCCTGGCCGCAGCGGCCCTGGGTGCGATCGACACCCTCACCCAGAACGCGCCGCAGATCGAGCTGGCAGTGCTCGGCTTGGCCATGCTCGGCGCGGTGCTCTGGCGGGGGCGGCTTGCCTCCTCGCGGGAGCTCGCGTGAGCGCCATCGCGGGCGCGAACCTGGGGCGCCGCTTCGGCGGCGTCCAGGCTGTGGATGGCGTCGACCTGGAGGTGGCAGCCGGGGAGGTCGTCGCCGTGGTCGGTCCCAACGGGTCCGGCAAGTCGACGCTGATCGACCTGCTCACCGGGGTGGTGACCGCGGATAGCGGTTCGGTGTGGGTCAACTCCCGACCGCTCCGACGCGTGGTGGCGGCGGCGGTGGCTCGTCGAGGTGTGCGCCGCACCTTCCAGAACGGCCGGCTCATCGACCCCCTCTCTGCGCTCGACAACGTACGCGTCGGCCTGCACGTTGGCAGCGCCGGACGCCGATTCGCGGTGGCCGGCCCCACCCGCTCGCCGAGCCGGGTGGCGCTGCGCGAGATGGGCGTCGAACATCTCGCCGACCGCGCGGTCGCCCAGCTGTCGCAGGGCGAGCGGCGCCGCATCGAGCTCGCCCGCGCCCTGGTCGGTAGTCCCCGGGCGCTGGTCCTCGATGAACCAACCTCAGGCCTGCCCCGCGCTGACGGGCGGCGCCTGACGAGGCTTCTGCGTCGCATCGCTGCAAGCGGCATCGGCGTGCTGATGATCGAGCACGACCTCGAGATGGTTCGCGCGTGCGCCGACCGGGTGCTGGTCATGGTTGACGGTCGAATCTGTGCGCAGGGCGACATCACAGTCCTCGACGACGCCGCCGTCCGGCTCGCCCTGGGCCTGTCGCAGTCGACAGCGCCGCCGGCCGCCACCGGCACCGAATGTCCGACCGTGCTCCATGGCCACGGCCTCTGCGTCCGCCGCGCCGGCCGCAGCGTTCTCCACGATGTCACCGTCGACGTTCGCGCAGGTGAGGTGGTCACCCTCCTCGGCGGCAACGGCAGTGGCAAGACCACGCTGCTAGCGGCGCTGTCGGGGTTGGTGCCGCTGCACCGGGGGGCGGTGACGCTCGCCGAACAGACGATCACGGGCTGGGCGGCCGATCGCCTCGCGCGCAGCGGGATGGCGCACCTCCCGCAGCGCCGCCACCTCTTCGGGTCACTGTCGACGGCCGACAACCTCGCTGTCTCCGACGCGGCGGCGGCCGGGCGCTCGCCGCTCCCGCTGGACGGCATCCTCAACCGCCTTCCCGAGCTCAGCAGACTGCTGCAGGTGCCCGTCAACCGGCTGAGCGGGGGCGAGCAGCAGCTGGTGATGCTGGCGCGCGGGCTGCGCACCCGGCCGAGCGTGATCCTCGCCGACGAGCCGAGCGCCGCCCTGGCCCCGGGCACCCGGCAGCGCATCTTCGCGTGGTTGCGCGATCTCGCCGACGAGGGGGCCGCCGTGCTGCTCGCCGAGCAGAACGCGACGGAGGCGACGGCGATCGCCAACCGCACCATGACCCTGCGCGATGGGCAGATGGAGCCGGTGTCCCCCACCGCCGAGGTGGTGGCGTGATCCAGAATGGGTCGCCCCCCTGCGACGGCCCACAACCGCTGGGTCTGCGGGAGCTCATCGAGCAGATCGGTCGAGGCGGCGACAGGCCGGCGGTCACCCTGGTCGACGCCCGCCTCACCGCCGCGGGCGTCGCCGAGCTGGCGTGGCGGGGCGCGACTGCGCTCCTCGAGCTCGGCGTGCGCAGCGGCGACCACGTTCTGACGGTGTGCGACAACGGCGTCGCCCAGCTGGCGGCGTGGCTGGGCTGCGTCGAGATCGGCGCGGTCTTCGCGCCGCTGAGCACGCTGCTGGTCGGCCCGCCGCTGGCGCAGATCGCCAGGCATTCGGGCGCGCGCCTGCTCATCTGCCAGGAGCGCCACGGCGACTCCCTGGACGCGGTGCGGGGCCTCATGCCCAACGTGTCCACTCTGCTCTGGGCCGGTGGACGGGGGGACCGCATCCACGCCGGCTTCGAGCAGTTGCTGGAGCGGGCACCGCCCTGCCGCGCGCCGGTCAGCGCGCCCAATCCCGCCGCGCCGGCGCGACTGATGTACACGTCGGGCACCACCGGTGACCCCAAGGGAGTGGTGTGGAGCCGCAACGCGGAAATCCTGCACGCCACGGCCTACGGCGACGAGCTGGTGCGAAACGACCCCGGCGAGCACGTCTACTCGTGCCTGCCCCTCTTTCACGCGACCTGCCAGGGCACATTGATGGGCACCCTGTGGCGCGGCGGCCACATCACCGTGGACGAACACTTCGCGCCCTTCTCCTTCTGGCAACGGGTCCGCGAGTGCGACGCGATGTTCTTTCCCTACGTGGGGACGCTCCTCGCCACCCTCGACCGCCGGCCGACGCGCGCGGACGACGGAGCCAACCCGGTGCGCCGGGTCATGGGCAGCGCCGCTCCGGCAGAGCGCTGGCGGGCCATCGAGGAGCGCTTCGGACTGGTCATCGAGGATGTCTGGGGACAGACCGAGACGGCGTCGTGCTGGACCCGTCCCCAGAGCGCGCCGGCGGCGGTGGGCACCATCGGCGCGCCGGTGGATCGCTTCAGCGCGCGCGTGGTGGATGCGTCCGGAAACGATGCCCCGCTGGGGAGCCCGGGCGAGCTGCTGATCCGCGCCCACCGCCCGCACATCCTCTTCGACGGGTACCTCGGCGACCCCGAGCCTCCGTGCGACGACGACGACTGGTACCACACCGGTGACCTGGTGACACAGCGCGAGTCCGGTGATCTCGTCTTCGGCGGGCGCCTCCGCGAGGCGATCCGTCGCCATGGCGAGATGCTCTCGCCAGCGCAGGTGGAGGCGGTGGCGAGCCAGTGCCCGGACGCCGGCGGGGTGGCCGCCGTGGCCGTCGCGGCCCCGGATGGCATCGAGGACGAGATCATGCTCTGCCTCACCGGCGCGGCCGCCCTTGAAGATGTCGACCGGTTCCTGGCGGCCCGGCTGCCCCGCGTGCTCCGTCCACGCTACTACCGCCGATGCGAGGAGTTGCCCATGACCCCAACAACCAAAATTCGCCGGCATGAGCTGCGCGCCCTCGGCGCCGCCGGTGCCTGGGATCGAACCGTGCCGGCGAGGCCGGGGTGATGCAGGCGCCCGCGCAGCGAGCGCAGGGGCAGGCGGTGGCGGCCCCCGACGACTGGACCCCGTCGGGCCGAGTCGTCATCACGGGGATGGGTGCCATCTCCCCGCTCGGTCACGATGTGGCATCCAGCTGGGCGGCGTGCCGGGAAGGGGTGAGCGGCATCGGCCCGATCACGCAGTTCGACTCCTCAGCGCTCACCGTACACATCGCCGGCGAGGTCCGCGGCTTCGATGCCGCCGAGGTGATCGGCCGCAAGCAGGCGCGACGCAGCAGCCGCTGCAGCCAGTTCGCGCTGGTCGCCGCTCGCGAGGCGCTGGCGCAGAGCCACCTTCCGGTGACCGAATTCGGCGACGACGTCGGGGTGCTCATCGCCAGCGGGGTAGGCGGCTTCGAGATTCAGGAGGCGGCGACGCGCACGCTGGACCGCGAGGGCCCGCGCCGGGTATCGCCGTTCGCGGCGGCGGCCATGCTCGCCGACATGCCCGCGGGCATGGTGGCCATGGACGTGGGCGCCCGCGGCCCCAACCTGGCGGTGGTCTCGGCGTGCGCGTCCGGGGCCCACGCCATCGGCGAGGCAGCCGAGTGGATCCGGCGGGGCGATGCGCGTGCCGTCCTTGCCGGGGGAACCGAGGCGGCCATCACCTCGACAGGGATGGCGATCTTCGCGGCGGCCCGCGCGGTGTCGACACGCAATGACGATCCCGAGCACGCCTCGCGGCCGTTCGACGTCAACCGCGACGGCTTCGTCGCCGCCGAAGGCGCCTGCGTTCTGGTGCTCGAGGACCGTGCGCTGGCGATCGATCGCGGGGCGACCATCCTCGCCGAGGTCAGCGGGTACGGAGCCACTGCCGACGCCCATCACATCACCGAACCCGATCCCAACGGTGCTGGTGCGCAACGGGCCATGCGACGTGCCCTCAGACGCGCCGGGCTGCCCCCCGCCGGCGTCGGCTACATCAACGCCCACGGCACGGGGACGGAGCTCAATGACTCCACCGAGGCGACGGCGATCCATGCGGTGTTCGGCGCCGCAGCCTCGGGGCCGCCGGTGTCGTCGACCAAATCGATGACGGGCCACATGCTCGGGGCCGCCGGGGCATTCGAGGCGATGGTGTGCGTCCTGGCGATCCGCGACCAGTTCCTGCCGCCCACCGCCACCCTCGAGGAACCCGACTCGCGGTGTGACCTCGACCACGTTGCGCCCCACGGACGTGCGGTGACCGGTCTGCGCCACGCGCTGACGGCCTCGTACGGTTTTGGCGGCCACAATGCCTGCCTGGTGATCAGCGCAGCGGAGCCCGCGTCGTGACCACCGACGCCGGGGTCGTGGTCATCGGCGGCGGTGCGGCAGGGCTGGCGGCCGCGCAGACGGTGGCGGCGGCCAAGCATCCGGTCTCCCTCATCGAGAGCGGCCGGCTCGGCGGCGAGTGCACCTGGAACGGTTGCGTCCCGTCCAAGGCGCTCATCGAGGCGGCCCGGATCGCCCACGATATCGGCCGCGCCGGCAAGTTCGGCCTGCAGGTGGGGGAGCCGGTGGTGAACTTCGCTGAGGTGACCGCCCGCGTGCAGCGAGTCGTCGAAGGCATCGCCGCATATGAGGACGCGGCGCACCTGTCCGAACAGGGCGTCACCGTCCGCAGGGGCCACGCCCGTCTGGTCGACGCCAACACCATCGAGGTGGCGGGGGAGAGGCTCCACGCGGAGCGCGTGATCGTGTGCACGGGCGGGTCGCCCGCGATGCCCCCCATCGACGGACTGCGCGAAGCGCGGCCGCACACCAACGAGACCATCTTCAGCATCCGCGATCGCCCGGTCCGGCTGCTCATCCTCGGCGCCGGGCCGATCGGCCTGGAGATGGCGCAGGCGTTTGCGCGGCTGGGCAGCGAGGTCTGCGTTGTCGACGTCGTCGACCGCCTCCTGCCCACCGAGGACCCGGACATCGCGGCGGTTGCGGCCGGCGTGCTCGCCGACGGCGGCATCGAGCTCCGGCTCAACACCCACGTACAGCGTGTCAGCCGCGACGGATCGGTGGTGACCCTGCACCTGCCCGAGGCCGAGGGCGCACCGCTGAGCGGCGACGCACTGCTGGTGGCCGCCGGCCGCAGCCCGCGCACGTCGGAGATGGGGCTGGAGGAGGTGGGCGTCGCGATCACAAAGAAGGGCATCAGCGTCGATGCCCATCTCCGCACCACGGCACCCACCATCTACGCTGCCGGCGACGTCACCGGGATCATGCCGTTCACGCACGCCGCCGCCTACCAGGGCCGGCTGGCTGCGATCAACGCGATGGGCAAGTCGCGCAAGGCGGACTACCGGGTGATCCCGTGGGCGGTGTTCATCGACCCGCCGGTCGCCCATGTGGGCCTCACCGAGCCGCAGGCGCGGGAGAAGTACGGCGACGACGTGCGGGTCGCGTCCCTGCCATTCACCGCCGTCGACCGTGCCGTGATCGACGGCTCGGCGCACGGACTGATCAAGGTCATCGTCCGTGGCAAGCCGGTGATCGGCCACGCCGCCGGCGGCGAGATCATCGGAGCCCATGCCATGGGGCCCGGTGCCGGCGACTTCATCCACGAGTTCGCCATCGCGATGCAAACCCGCGCCTTCGCTGGCCGCCTCGCCCAGACGATCCATGCGTACCCCACCCTGGCCATGGGTGTCCAGCAGGCCGTGGCACAGCTCTTCGCTCAGGGTCGCGCCACCGCGGGTGAGATGCGCGCGGAGCTGCTTCAGCTGGATCCATGACCCTGCGGACGGACTGCGGTCGAGCCGACGCGCCGCGTGTGTGGAGCGCACTCCGCGCAGCAGGGTCCACGCGGCAGGGACCGGCGCGTGAAACATGACGTCGTCATCGTTGGCGCCGGCCACAACGGCTTGGTTGCCGCGTGCTACCTCGCCCGTGCCGGGCGCGCTGTGCTGGTCCTCGAGGCGCTCGACCGGCCCGGCGGTGGATCGCACACCGAGGAGGTGATCCCCGGATACCGCTTCGACCTTCATTCGGCGGCGCACAACATGATCAACATGACCAGCATTCCCGCGGAGTTGCAGCTGAGGGCGGCGGGTCTCGAATACCTGGAGATGGACCATCGCGCTCCACCAGCTCGGCCCCATGCGACCCACCCGAAAATTGGCGCGCCACCGCACACCGGTTGCCGGCCTGTACATCTCCGGCGCCGGAACAAGTCCTGCGGGTGGGATCGCGGGTACTCCCGGCAAGCTCGCCGCTCAAGCGCTGATCCGCGACCAGGGAGCCCGTGGTCATCGGGGCGGCGTTCGGTGACAACGCCGCTCCGCGCGCTGTGACAGGATCGCGCCCGGACGCGCCCACCCAGGGCACGTGGAGCACCTGGCGTGAGGCAGCTGCTGTCGTCCTCACCCGCGTCAATCTGCGCGCGACCATGACGGTCGCGGCGGTGGTCGGTACCATTCTGCTGGTCATCAACCACCTTGACGCAGTCCTCGAGGGTCGAATCGACATCGGTCTCTTGCTCAAGGTCGTGTTGACGTACATCGTGCCCTTCCTGGTGTGCAACTACGGCGTGCTGACAGCGACGCACCGCCGGCGCGCCAAGCCGAGATGAGAACGACCACACCGATTGCCGACTATGCGCTCATCTCGGACTGCCAGGGAGCTGCGCTGGTGGCTCGCGACGGCTCCATCGATTGGGCCTGTGTCGGGCGTTTCGATGCACCGTCGGTTTTCGCGAAGCTTCTCGGGCCAGAGGCCGGGCACTGGCGGATTGCGCCCGAGGACATCGCGCAGGTCGAACGAGCGTACGTGGCCGACACCATGGTGTTGCGCACGACTTTCCGAACCCCGACCGGTGTGATCGCTGTGACTGATGCCTTCGTTCTCGACGCAAGAGGGGGCCACGATATTGGCCGCGAGACACCGCACACCATCATCCGGCTCGTGGACGGCATCGAGGGCACGGTGGACGTCGTCGTTGAGCTGCGCCCGCGACCGGAGTACGGCCTCACCACGCCCCTCCTGATCTCGTGTGAGGGCGGCCTGCGCACCCGTGGTGGACCACGGGCGTATGTCGTATCCGCCACCGTGCCATTGGACACGAGCGCGGGATCAGCAGCGGCGCGATTCCGCATCGGCGCCGGCGAGCAGCAGGCTTTTGCGCTTCAGGTCACCTCACCGTGGGATCCGTCGCCCGCTCCCTGGTCCGGTCGAGAGATCGCGACCGCGCTCGACGACACGATCAACTCATGGCGCTCGTGGTCATCCTTGCACCAGTCGTACACGGGTCCATACGCCGACCTCGTGCGCCTCAGTGGCCGCGTGCTCCAGGCGCTGACCTATGCGCCCACGGGCGCGATCATCGCTGCACCGACGACGTCGCTGCCCGAGCAGATTGGTGGGAGTCGCAACTGGGACTATCGTTTCTGCTGGGTGCGCGACGCGAGCCTCACGCTGACGGCGCTGTGGGTAGCCGCCTGCCCCGATGAAAGCAGGCAATTCTTCGATTTCCTGGCAACGGCGGCGGGCGGACGAACGGATCAGGGCAGCGCCCTGCAAATCCTCTACGGAATCGGCGGCGAGCGTTTGGTTCCCGAGCACGAGCTGGTCCACCTCGATGGGTACGCGGGGAGTCGCCCGGTACGGGTCGGAAACGGCGCGTGGAACCAGATCCAACTGGACGTCTATGGCGAGCTGCTCAGAGCCGCCGCGTTGCTTGCTCCGCAGGTCGGCACCTTCGACCCCGTCACCGCGGCCTTCCTCGTCGAGGTTGCCGACACCGCCGCGGACCGCTGGACAGAGCCCGACCAGGGTATCTGGGAGGTTCGCGGAGGTCCGCGCCACTTCGTGTATTCGAAGCTCATGTGCTGGGTCGCCCTGGACAGTGCCATCGCGCTCGCTCCCGTCCTGGGGAGCGATGACCGCGTCGTTCGGGCTTGGTCGGAGGGGCGTGAACGCATCAGGACGGCGATCGAAGGTCAGGGATGGAGTGAGCGCGCCCGCGCCTTCACTCAATCATTCGGCCGCGACGAGCTCGACGCATCAAACCTGATGATGCCCATCGTGGGTTTCCTCCCAGCGACCGAGCCGCGAATGCGGTCGACAATCGACGCGATCGCCGAGCACCTCACCGATCAGCGTGGCTTCGTCTACAGGTATCGGACCGAGGACGGCCTCGAGGGCGGGGAGGGCACGTTCGCCATCTGCACGTTCTGGCTTGTGGAGTGCCTGGCGATGCTCGGCGAGGTGGGGCGTGCCAGAGAGCTCTTCGAGCGGCTCGTTGGATACTCGAATGACGTCGGACTCATGAGTGAAGAGATGGACGGACAAACGGGCATGCTGCTCGGCAACTTTCCCCAGGCATTCACCCACATCGGGCTGGTCAATGCAGCGTGGGCGATCGCGCAGGCCGAGGCGCGCTGACCGTCAGCCTGCGCAGCACGGCGCCGGGGCATAGGTCAACGACTCGTACCAGCAGGGGCGCTCATCGCTGCCGCGATTCTGCGCCGGCAGTTTCCGATGAAAAGGAGCGCACCGCCAACTGCCAACAGCGCGCCGGCGACTCCCACAACAACGAGGACGACTGAAAGACCGGAGGATGGGCCAGGGGCGGGCCTGCCCGGCGCGCTCGCCGGACGCATCGAGACCA
>JRHI01000186.1_pt1 | contig 70213 bp, 68 predicted proteins | sample 215371 | NCBI WGS metagenome assembly JRHI01 (sample SAMN02929681, study PRJNA255918) | sediment metagenome | biome: cave system; feature: Ice Cave; material: Sediment; isolation source: sediment from deep within a dark volcanic ice cave with no known source of... ... | reverse complement strand
GCAAACACCCATTCTTATGAACTTGCGATTCCGAATTCTCATAGTTGTAGCGAGGATGTCAACAGAGCCAAGGGGTTCCAAGACGAAATCACGTTCGTCGTCCCGGGCGGAACGGAAGCGTTCGCAATCAGTATGTGGGATAACAGAGAGAACGCCGAAGCCTACAACCGCGAAACGTATCCCGAAGTGGCGAAGATCCTGGCACGAGTGGTGGAGGGAACTCCGAAGGTTGAAACCTACGAGGTTGCCAACTCGACCTTCCACAAGGTCGCCGCTGCTGTAGCAGCCTAGCGCCAGCAAGTCATTTCATTCGGCGGGGGCGGTACAAGTCCGCCCCTGCACGTTCCTGGCTTTATTCTTTATCAAACACGAAATAGAGACTCACTTTGACGTCGATAACAGATCCAACCCCGCGCCGAGGCGAGTCATTAATGGTCACTGGGGAAGCTCTTGAAGGCAAAGCCTGAGCCGCAAAAGAAAATAAAAACTGAAGGCAGGCGCGGTTCTAAATCTCCGATGCTGTCGAAGCCGTGGGTTTTTGTAATGTAGAACTTTTCCGCGAAGCAGCTGATTCACCGTTCCGTCAAACATTTGCAATTGCTCACCGCGCCGATGAACCGATAAGAAAACTCATTGCAGTAGCGGCCAAGGTGTTTTGTCGAATCCTAGTGGAACGTGCAATAGATCAGTCAACAAGCTGCCGCCATCCTGCATCGCTTCGCGAATTCTGTGCGCTAGGTGCCAAGCGGTTCTGTAGTCCACCTCAAGGTGTCGATCTAGTTGTATTGCAAAAATACCTCTCTTCGCTTCGCAAATCACCGCAATGGCCATGAACCATTTTTTGACAGGGAGATGCGTATCGTTGAAGATCATGCCGCTGGTGGCACTGAATTGCTTCCCGCAGGCTAGGCATTGATAGATGCGCGTGCGCCGATTCTTGCGCTTTTTCTCGCGGGTAATCTTGGAGATGCGACCCACTTCGCCACAATGAAGCAGCCAATGTCGCCTTTGGGCCAGCGCATTTGTTCCAAGTAATCTAGGCACGCAGGGTCGCCTTCAAGATGTGACGATGGCAATGCAACTGATCCTCGGCGCAGTAGCACATCAGCCAGCAGCGGATTAATTAGATGTGGTGTTACATTCCTGGTTCGAGCTCCATTCTCGCCGCCTACTACTGAGAAGGAGCGCTTCGGCATCGCGGATTGCTGATTCAGCTGGTTTCGTAGCTGCCCACTTTTCAAATTTTTTTCATCCCGTGGGGAAGAGTGCCAGCGTCTCGCCAGGTAACAACCGAGCGGTCAGCAGTGCCACGAAAGGAGCCGCGCTTGTCCCGCAATCGCGGCCAGGGCGATTTGAGGTTGACGCGAGAGGGCGGCGGGGGTATGGTTTTGCGCAGAAATGGAGTTGAGTCGGAAATTCCGATTCAATCAGGTTTTTCTTGTAATGAAAGGCGAGGAAAACATTATCGAGCCAAGTTGGAGTTTTCTCCCAAGGGGAGCGGGTCCTGGTCGCGCGGGTTTTGCTAGAAGCGGTTGAGACAGCACCAGAAGTGAAGACTCGGTTTCGTTGCTGCTGCTGAACCCCTGCGGCCTATTGGTCAAATCACGAGGGTGAGGCGTAGACAAGATGCAATTCGCAAAATTTCATGGATGGGCATTTATCTCGCTGGGAACCTTGTTAATGATCGTTCAGGCGGTACTTTGGATTCCGGTTCTGTTATCAGTGCAGGACGCAAACAGACCCGGTACCCTTCCCCCCGTAACGACTCCCCTGCCTTGCATCGTTGGTGGGGTATCCTTGATTGTTGGTGTCGTACTATATCTAGCCAGTCGGAACAAGCCGCAGGAGTAATGGTTTTCTGACGTTTTCGGAGTCCTGCGAACACCCTTAATTTCTGAGTAGCACACGGCTTCTTGTAGGGCTCGCGGATGGTTTCGACGATGCGAGCTTGGCTTTCAGCAGGTCGCACTGTGCCTTCGATAACGGCGATTCGATTTTACTTCGGCTCCCCGAGGATGAAGTTTAAGTCTGACCTCCGCCAGCGTATGCCCTCCATCTGGATCGAACGAAAAAGGAAATAGAAAGGCCCGGCGAAAAGGGCGATTGAATGTACAATGCCGCGCGTTGGGATATCAAACGGAAATCGTGTTTCAGGCGAACGTAAAAGAACCGGCTGAGTATCAGATAAGTTGGTCCGATTGAGGGGAACTCTCTCGGATTCAATTTTGGCCGGGACGATCTAGCTAGGCTGAGACTTCTCGTTCAAGAGATCAACCAGGTTGCTTTGCCACACGCACAACTCTAGTAGCAAGAAGTTTCCGGGAATGGGGATGAGATGAAAGAATCGGCAGAGGAGGAAAACGAGGATGGTTCCCGCGACGGACAAACACTATACGGCGAGTATCATTGAGCGGCGGGATTTTTCGGAAGATTTGTGGCTGATTCGTGTGGACCCGGGAGGGCCATTCCAGTTTAAGGCCGGACAATATGCCACGCTCGGCGTTGATCATGGCGACCAGCGTATTGAGCGGGCGTACTCCATCGTGTCCTCGCCGTATGAAGAAGCGCTCGAGTTTTTCATCGAACTGGTACCGCAGGGTGCGCTGACCCCCCATCTCTACAAGTTGCAGAAGGGCGACACCCTGTTGTGCCGTAAGATCTGCAAGGGTCGATTTACGCTCGATTTGAAAAGTGGGAGAACACATCACCTGCTGCTCGCAACCGTGACCGGCATTGCACCCTTTGTGAGCTATGTCCGGACGCTCTACAGGGATTGGAAGAATGGGGGCAACCCCATGCCTGGGAGCCACAAGCTCTACTGTCTGCAGGGGGGCAGCCGTTCCTGGGAGTTTGGGTATCGCGAAGAGCTGGAGCGCTTCGCCGCCGAGGTACCTTGGTTCAAATATGTGGCGACGATTAGCCGTCCGTGGGAAGACGCAGCCTGGAAAGGCGAGACTGGTCGCGTCGACGATCTGGTCCGAAAGTACACCGAACAGTGGGACCTAAGGCCTGAGACGACGACGGGATATCTCTGTGGGCATCCGAGCATGTGCGAAAACGGGCAAGGCATCCTGAAGCGTGCTGGCTGGCAGAAGGGGTCCATGTTCGAGGAAGTTTATTTCATACCCGGCAAAGAAGCGGCAGCCGAGTAGGTCGCTTAACTCGCATCGTTGAATTGTGTGGCCAGGCGCACTTTGAACAATCGGTGTAGAATCCCGCCCGTCCAGAATTCCAAATCGGACATCGGGTTCAGTTCCGCAGTATTGGAGGAAGGTTCATGATTGTCGGAGTTCCGCGAGAGACCTTTCCGGGGGAGCGGCGCGTTGCGCTGGTGCCCGCGGTGATCCCCAACCTGGCGAAAGCAGGCCTTGAAGTCTTGGTGGAAGCGGGAGCGGGCGTTGAAGCCGGATATCCCGATGCCGAATTCTCTGCCAAAGGCGCGAAAATTGTTCCGCAGCGTGCCGAGGTTTTCCGCGGTGCCGATATCATCGTTCAGGTACTCTGCTACGGTTCGAACGACCGCACCGGGGAGGCCGATGTTCCATTTTTCAAGCGAGATCAAGTGCTCGTCGGATTCCTGCGGCCGCTCGGCTCGGTGGAAACCATCCAGGCCATCGCCGCCAAAGGCGTCACCTCGTTCTCGGTGGAATTGATGCCGCGCACGACCCGGGCGCAGAGCATGGACGTGCTTTCCTCGATGGCCACCATATCCGGATACAAAGCAGTGCTGATTGCCGCCGATACGCTGCCGAAATTTTTTCCCATGCTAACCAGCGCAGCGGGAACGATTACACCGGCGCGCGTGCTGATCCTCGGCTGCGGCGTTGCCGGACTGCAAGCCATCGCTACGGCGCGCAGGCTCGGCGCGGTGGTGTCCGCGTACGATTTGCGGCCTGCGGTGAAAGAGCAAGTACATAGCCTTGGCGCGCGGTTCGTCGAGCTGCCCATCGAAGCCAAAGACGCGCAGGATGCCCGCGGCTACGCAACGGCACAGGGCGAAGATTTTTACCGCCGGCAACGCGAACTCCTCGGAAAAGTCATTGCGGAAAGTGACGTCGTGATTACCGCCGCCGTGATCCCCGGCAAAAAATCTCCGGTCCTGGTGACCAAGGAAATGGTCGCGGGCATGGCGCCAGGTTCGGTGCTCGTCGATCTGGCCGCTGAGCGCGGTGGCAATTGCGAACTCACGCGCGCGGGCGAAAAAATCCTCGAACACGGCGTCACCCTCATCGGTTGGTTCAACCTCGCCAGCACGGTGCCATACCACGCGAGCCAGATGTACGCCCGCAACCTCACGGCATTTCTTCTCCATCTGGTGAAAGATGGAAAACTACAGCTCGATACCAGCGATGAGATCATTCGCGATACGCTGCTCACGCACGGTGGCCAAGTGGTGAACGCCAGGCTCCGCGAATTTTTCTCTCTTCCGGCCTTAGCAACCAAGGAGGGTGCATAAACATGAAGCTGGACCTGCTTACCGGCCTATACGTTTTCATGCTGGCGGCGTTTATCGGATTTGAAGTGATCCGCCGTGTCTCTCCATTGCTGCACACGCCGCTGATGTCGCTGACCAACGCGCTGGACGCTATCGCCGTGGTGGGCGCGATCATTCTGGTAGGTGAGCGCAAGAGCAACCTTGCCATGATTCTCGGCACGATCGCCATTGTCGCGGCCACGAGCAACGTGGTGGGCGGATTTATCATTACCGATCGCATGCTCAGAATGTTCAAATCCAGCGGGCCGAAAAAACCATGATCAACTTTATCGGAACCGACACCCTCATCGAGATCACTTACTTCACCGCCACAGTGCTGTTCGTTCTTTCGCTGAAGTGGTTGAGCTCGCCGGCCACCGCCCGGCGCGGCGTGTTTGCTGGCGAGTTGGGCATGCTGCTGGCGGTTGCTGGAACACTGTTTCACCACGGCATCGTGGACTACAAGTGGATTGCCATCGCGCTGGTGCTCGGCACCATCATCGGCGTGCCACTCGGCAACGTGCAGATGACCGCAGTACCGCAGCGGACCGCGCTAAGCCACGCCTTCGGTGCGCTGTGCGTCACTCTGGTGGGCACGGCGGAGTTTTATCTCCGCGCGCCCGATATTCCGCCGTTCATGATGGCTGTGCTCGCCATGGAAGTGATTCTCGGCTCGCTGACCTTCACCGGTAGCTTGATGGCCGCGGGCAAGCTGCAGGAAATCCTGCCGCAGCGGCCCATCACCTATAAAGGACAGAACTTCGTCAACCTGGGACTCTTGAGTGCGGCGTTGATCGCTGCTGGCGTTCTGGTCGTGCATCCCGAACAGATGCGGCTGTTTCCGGCGCTGATTATTATTCCGGTGGTATTTGGCGTGATGCTGATCATTCCCATCGGTGGCGCGGACATGCCAACGGTCATTTCGCTGTTGAACTCCTACGCTGGACTTTCCGCCGCAGCCATGGGATTCGTGCTGAGCAGCAAGCTGTTGATCATCGCTGGCGCCCTCGACGGCTCTTCCGGCTTTATCCTCTCGGTGATCATGTCCAAGGCTATGAATCGCTCGTTTACGAACGTTCTCTTCGGCGGCTTTGGACAAATTCAGACCAGCGCGGCGGGTGCGCAAGAAGCGCGTCCGGTAAAAAGCGCGACGCCGGAAGAAGCTGCTGGAATTCTCGCCTCTGCCAACAAAGTGGTTATCGTCCCCGGGTACGGCATGGCCGTTGCGCAGGCGCAGCACAAAGTGCGCGAACTCTACGATTCCTTGACAAAGCGCGGCGTGGACGTTACCTTCGGCATTCATCCCGTCGCCGGCCGCATGCCCGGTCACATGAATGTGCTGCTGGCCGAAGCTGACATTCCTTACGACAAGCTCCTCGAGATGGACCTCATCAACGGCGACCTTCCGCAAACCGATGTGGCTCTCGTGATTGGTGCCAATGACGTCACCAATCCCGCTGCTCGCACCGATGCGGGCAGCCCCATTTACGGCATGCCTATTCTTAATGTGGACAAGGCCCGTACCGTAATGGTCATCAAGCGCAGCATGGCTGCCGGCTTCGCCGGCATTGATAACCCGCTCTACTATCTCGACCACACGCTGATGCTCTTCGGCGACGCCAAAAATTTCGTCGGCAACATCGTGCGCGAACTTTCCAGCAGCAACAACCACGGCTAGTTCTCGATTGTGAGCTGGTGCAAGAGCGGTGGATACAAAATCGCGAAATCGAGCGTATAATTCCGGCCATGGCAACCGAGCGTGAAATTGTGAAGCACGCCGGTATAGTACCCGACGAACTGAAGCACGAACCGCGCTCCAAGGGACTGACCACACCTCGCAAGAAGAAACCGAAAGAACTCGCTGTCATCACGGAGTGCTGCACGGGCTGCGCGGGATCGCCGGCCTGCGTGGAGTACTGCCCAGTCGAGGACTGCATGTTCTGGGTACCGGATGAGAATAATCCGCCGTTCGGCCGCATTGACGTGGACCCCATTCTCTGCATTGGGTGCAAGAAGTGCGTGAGCAAGGGTCCGGACGGGTGTTTTCTGGATGGCTGTCCCTGGGATGCGATCGTTATGGTGGATATCGCCGAGGTTGAAAAGGTAGTGGGGGCGATGACGTTTTAAAGTTTTAGGTTTTGCTCCCAGTCTTCAGCGAAGTGACGCGCGCGGAAGCGCGCCCTTTCGTTCCTTGAGTGCACGGCCAAGTCATTCTTGTGAAAGAGACAGACTACGGTTAGTGCGTCGCTCGCGCGCGTATAGCTGTCTCGGTGAGTAGTGCTTGCTGGCGAACGCGATCGGGAATCTCAGGTAGATCGCGTTGACACGTGCGAATTGCGGGCAGGTCGTCCACTTGGCCGATGAGATAAAGGGCACGCAGCGCTTCCCAAACTTGCTCAGTTCCAGGTTCCACGGACGCAATATCGGTTCCTGCCGCCACATTGGCACCCGTCGCTACCGAGAGTGTCCGAATGCGCCCACTGATAGGCGAGCGCACTTCCGTTATTTCCTGTCCGGCTTGGAGCTTGGCGATCAATCCACCTTGATGGACGGCGGTCCCTGGTTTGTCAGCATCGATGACGCGCCCGGAAGCCGGCGCCGTGATTCGAATAGGCATCAGCAGAGCCACGATCTGCGGGCGCCCCGACGCATCGCCAAAGTGCACCAGGGATAGCGCGGCGTTCCCTCGCACCGTGCGAGAAGAGTCTTCGAGCATCTTCAACAGAGTCTCGCGGAAACCGGTGGCCAAGGTGTCTTGCCCCATGACCCAAGCATCGGTGTTACGCACTTCTTCCACTGGATGTGAAGCCAGCCGGATCATCTCTGGATACCAGCGCGCCGCGCTCGCGTCGTGCCGTCCAATGCGCTCCGCCATTTGCACGAGTGCGTGCTGGATGTGGCGCGGACGCTGGTCGTCGTTTAGATATTTGCCAATCTGCCTATCGGAGAGTTGGCGCCCGAACCAGGTGCTCCACCAAAACAAGAACGGCATCAGTACGATTAGCCAAGCGGTGAGGAAGAAGAGCAGGTGATTTCGGTTGGACACGCGAAGGCGCGCAGGTGTGAAAGGCGGCGAGGGACTCTCAGCAATCCTTTGTGGCGTGTCGGATGGATCAGAGTAGGAGGGTGAAATCGGCATGTATTCTCGTGGATTTTAGTCCGAAAGTCTGAGACGCCCCCAGTTATGACGAGTTATTTCTCGGCGTACCAGCCCGCATTAATGGAGGTAAAGTTTTGCCACTTCTCCGGTAGGTCTTCCAGTGCAAAGATCGCCGTCACCGGGCAGACAGGAACGCATGCACCGCAGTCGATACATTCGTCTGGATGGATGTAAAGCTGCGTTTCCTTTTCGAAATCCGGTTCATCCTTGCGTGGATGGATGCAATCCACAGGGCAAACATCGACGCAGGCGGAGTCTTTTGTGCCGATACACGGCTCAGCAATTACGTAGGCCATTCACGATCTCCTTTTCCCAAATACCGGCTGGATGTTTTTCCAGCAAGTGGAGGCGATCGGCGAAACTTTTTTGTACCACCCGGCTGCCGGGACCAATCAGGAGTACTTGGATTGTACTCGGCGTGAAGGGGTTTCTCAACGTCTGGCGGGCGGGTAGCCCGCTAGTTCTTTTTCCGGAAGGCGAGGAAGCCGTGATCGCGAAGTTCCCAGAAGGCGTTCAGGAAGAAGATGCCTGAGAGTGTCAGCAGGATAAGGCTCATGAACATACCGTCGACTGTGGTGATCGACCCGGCGAGGAGGATCCATGCAATTCCCGCGAGAGGGACGATGCCGAGCACTATGGAAAGCACGAGCATCACTGTAGACAAATCACGTCCTCGAGTTCGGCTTACCGCAACAGTTTTTGTCGCGACCTCATGTTCTCAACCGCGTGTGTCGCGACGCTTGCAGTTGAATGACACTGCTATTGTTTCTTTTGTTCAAGGTTTGAAGGTTGCGTCCACGGTCTTGGCGTCCTTTGCAGCAAGGGTCACTTTTTGATCTTGCTCGCCCAGCTTTTCGTGCACGAAGGCCAGGGTGTAATCGCCCGGTGGCAGTCCCTTAATTGCGAACTTGCCGTCCGGCCCGGTGACCGCGTAGAAAGGATTTTTCACGACGTTGACGAACATTCTCATCCACGGGTGCTGGTTGCATTTCACCGGCAGCATGACTTCTTCACGAGCGAAACTCTTTTCCAGGGCGGCGGCTTGCGCGGCTTGGGACTCATTCCATTCGCGGTTGTCCTTGGGGGTGGGATGAATGTTGTGCGTTGTAGGATCGCCGTTGACGATCTTGATGGTCTGACCGGCCATCACACCCAGCACGTGCGGATGATATCTGCAACCGCTCTGATTTAGAGTGACCGTTTCTTTGGGAGCGTCGAAAGTTCGGTTGCCAAGTCCTTCTTTTACGTAGATGAAGACGTTCTGGAGATGACCGTCGCTTACCACAATATTTTCGGCAACGTTCGCCCCCCGGCAGTTTGGATCCTGGCTCATATCAATCTTTGCGGGCTTAGGCGCGGCACCTTCAAACTTCACCGTGCCGCTGACCGTGGCCGCTGTTGCGGGATCAATCGGCGTGGCGGCCGAAGCTGCTGCAGGGCTGGGAGCCGTGCGCTGTTCCTCTGCACTTTCCTTCTTGCCGCATCCTACCAACGTAAAAAGGCCAAGCAAAGTCGCGACTGCTACGGATATTTTGGTTTTCATGTCGTTACTGCACCTCTCTTAAGAATCGGACCTCACAAATCCCGCGGCGGCTGCTACGGAGCGCTGCGACCGGAGCCGCTTGCAGGTTGCACAAGGGGCGATGAGTTGCCGCTGGAGGCTCCCGCGCGTCCCATCGACGCGCCTACCCGCCGCTGCTCTTCCGGAGTAAGTCGAAAAATGTAATCCACCAAAAGTTTCGTGTGATCCCTATCGTAACCTTGGAACGAGGACGGCGTGGGACCCGCGAAGACCCAGCGCTTGTTCTCCCGTTTGAAAAGGCCGGAAGGCATGGATGTGCCAGGGCTGATGGCTTGGGGGTCAATGATCCAGCGCTCAACCCAGTCGGGCTTCAAACGCCCCTTGGCTTGCAGGAAATTAGGCGCGGTCGCGGTGCGATCGTGTGCCGGATCGCCGGTGGCGTGACACTTCAGGCAGGGCGCCGCCGGGCTGCTGAAAAGATTGCGCGCCATCTCGGTTTCCTTCGCCGTTAGCACCGGAACAGGTTCCGGGATATACGGGAAAGGCTCGCGCGAGAGCGCCTGGAAAAAGCGCACAAGTTTGCGCAACTCATTTTCAGAGAAAGAAAAGGTCGGCATACGCACTTGCAGGTAGGGTCGCACACCGTTGCGGTTGGTGTCGTTGTCATTTAGCGCCGGATTGGCCAGGAAGTGCAACAGCCATTCAGGATCGACGCGCGCGCCTTCGGTGAGGAGTTTAGGAGGGAGTTGTTCCTGTATGTCTTGATAGCGCGTCATCGCCATCAACGAAGTCTTCTGGCCCGGAATAAATTGATGGCAGCCCATGCAATTATACTTCTTGATAACCCACCAGCCTTCCTGAATGTCGCGCCGATAATCCAGGGGACGGTATTGGTAGTTGGCCGGAAGACCGCTTTCCTGGCTGCCCATCAAGAAGGTCGTGAGCTGTCGAATCTGTTCTTTGGTGAGGTGCGGATTGGGCATGCGCAGTTTTTCTGTTTCCGGCTTGAGCTTGCCCTGGTCCCAGATATTCGGCTCGGCCAACTTGTGTTCAAAAAAGCCTTTGTCGTCGTACCAGGCATTTCTGGCGGGACCTTCGGGGAGGCGGGCCCGATCATCGGCATCGGTGATGGGCTCGCTTCCCCCGCGCTGCGCGGCTTCCGTCAACAACGCGAAATCAAGTCGCTCGATCGGCTTGCTGCCCTCGAAGGTTAGCTCCGTGCCGATGCGGCCCTCATCTTCCAAGCCGGAAATTTCGTGGCAACCAGCGCAGCCAAAGTTGCGGATCCATTTCTTGCCATCGTCCTTCAGTTTGACATCATCCATGAACGGGGCACCGGGATACGCCGACGGCTCCTGCTTCTTGAGAGAGACAAGATAGGTGGCAACGTCTTCCGCATCTTGCTGAGAGAGGCGCAAGCTGGGCATCACGGTCATGTTCTGCACCTGCAACTCGTGGTCGTCGTTCGGGCATCTGGAGTGCTCGAGGTCAAAAACGTAGGGCAACCCTTTCTTCGCATAATCTTCAGGGCCGATGTCCTTCTTCTCGTAGACGCAGTACGGACGCGTGCGCTCCCGAGCGTTATGAACCCAGCGGACCAGATAATCGTAGTTATCCTTCTCACCCACGCGGGTAAGATTTGCGGCGAAGGTTCCGCCCTGAATGTGGTCACCTTCTCCGATGGAGTGACAGGCGAGGCAGCCGCGCGTTTCGAAAAGTTCTTTTCCGTGCGACGCGCTGCCCGGCTTGTGCTTCGGCAACGGATCCGTCAGTGCCGTTTGCCACAGGTAGGCTGAAATGGCCTTGATCTGGTCGTTGTTCAAGCGGAAGTTCGGCATCTTGGTGGTGGCGCGGAAGTCGCTCGGTTTCTTTAGCCACACGGGAATCCAATCTTTGTTCAGCTTAAGGCGAATGTCCTTGAGATTGGGGCCAACCTTCTTCGTATCCTGTAGCAAGCTCTTGGTCGTGCGGTCCAACTGGATGATGCGGAGGTCAAGCTTGCTATTGGTGATCTTCAGGGCAACGGCTCGGTCGTTCAGCCGGTTAGCTTCGCTGTTGCTCTCTGCGGTATCTGCCTGCTTCATTAGATATGACGCTTGTTTGAGGTTTTCCTTTTTCTCTTGTTCGATGAGCTTGATCTGCTGGGCGATGGAAAGCAGGTCCTCGGGTTCCTTGTCGTATCCCTCGTAACGATGGCATCCCACACATCCACGTTGACGGAACAAATCTTTGCCTTCGCTGAGGGTCCATCCTACCTCATTGGTCACCAGCACCATGTCTGAGGCGTGACACGACTGGCAGCCGGCTTCCACATTGCCCATGGGGAACAGAGGCCAGAGCCAATGTTCGTAGGTGCCATGCGCTTTCTCGACGCTCGTCGTGGCCCGGCCGTTGCCCTGGTGGCAAGGGGAGCAGCCGAACTTTTCAGGATCATGCGTTTTCAGAAGGTCAGGCTCGGGATGACTCGTGAACGCGCGCGCGTATTCGTCCGTCTTCCTGCCTTGCAATGACATGGCGGCCGCAGTTAGCTTGACCGGCTCGCGAATTCCGATGTGACAGGATTCGCATCGGTCTACGATATTGGCGTCTGGAACGTTTATTTGTAGGATTTTCGGTGTCCAGGTTTCGGTCTTGTCCTGCAGGCCTGCGAGTTGCGACGACGTCAAGCTCACCATTCGGTCGGCAAGGTAGGCGTCGAGCTTTTCCTTGTCGTCGTTCACCGGCTTGATCACTTCTCCAAGTTCCGCCGTCAGATTGGTGCGCTCGTTTTTCAGCTCGTTGTAAGCTTCTTCGAGCTGATCGTAGTTGTATTTCTGCTTGTTGCCGTCGGGGTATTCAACCGTAGTGACTTCTTGTTTGTACTTGTCTAGGTCTTTTTGCCTGCTCTGTTTTGAGGATGTGCTGGTCTCGGTCTCGATGGCATAGGTGGAGGCGTTCACGAAAGCGCGCCGGTCAGTGAAGACATTCTGTGCGGCGAGGATTCGGGTGCTCAAGTTGCGCAGCTTCTCGTTAAGTTCTCCTACTCGGGTGGCCGCGTTCCGGTTGGATCGCTCGTAGGCCTGTTTCAGCGACTGATAGTCGGCACTGCTTTCGATGTCCTTCTGCGAATCACTCGAGTGGGAGCGCGCGGTTTTCAAGAATGCAGCGTAACGATTCTTCCACTGGTGCTGGAAAGCTTTCCATGGACGCTGGCCGAAGTCTTCGTCCCACAAAGCCCAGAACAACGTGGCCATCAAGACGATCATCGCCACGACGTAATGTGGCGCGAGCGACTTGCCGACTACCGGGTCGTCTTCGGGGATGGGCTTATCGGGCACCAGTCCCTCCTAAACGTTGAACCATGGAGTGATCCACACGTACTTGATGTGGAACAGGAGACGCAAGAGCATCTTGATGGGCAATCCGAGCATGGTGAGCAGGAAGACCATCATGATGGAATACTGCAGCAAGCTTTTTCGCTGGTAGTTTTTCGGGTCGAAGCGGCGGTAAAAGGCGTGAACGAGAAATCCGGCGATGGCGAAGAAGCCGCCGACCACAACTGCGCCGAAGATACCTTTAGCCCAATTGGAGGTGATGCCGAAGAGGTCCGGCAAGTCGCGGTTTACTTCGTAGATTAGGCGGTTATGATCCCAAGTTTGTCCGGGCCAGAACCACTGCCAGCCGGGTCCGCGAATGAAGGTACCGATGATGATCATCGAGACCCACAAGACGATGAAGCCGAAAAGAAATACGCCGATCGCAAACTTGCGCTGCTTCCACGTATAATACCCTGCCCCTAAGGGGTTGGTGTCAACGTAGGGAATCACCATCAGGCCGATGATGATGAGCGTGGGCATGACCACTCCTGCAATCCAAGGGTCGAAGTAAACCAGCATTTCCTGGAGGCCGAGGAAATACCACGGAGCCTTCGCGGGGTTCATGGTGAGGTTGGGATTTGCCGGTTCTTCCAGCGGCGCGTTCAAGGTTATGGACCAGACCATCAGGATGATGGTGACGATGATGGCGGCGAGGAATTCCACGCGGAGGAGAAATGGCCAGACGTGAATTTCTTTCTGCCAGCCAGGCTTAAAGGGCCAGGCTTTGCGGTGATGCGTTTTGGCCATGGCCGGGTCAGTCTCGAGTTGCGCGATGAGCAGGTCGTTGGCATGCGCTTGGCGCCAAGCGAGATACATATAGAAAGCAAGCAGGGGGATTAGTGCGATGATCGGCACATTGTCCGGCGCGGACATGATTTCCCACAGTTGCCTCCAATCCATAATTATTTTCGTATCTCCTTGATCTCCGATTCGAGTATCACAGACGCCGGACCGGAGATGCCCCCGTCCTTACGCACGCGCCAGAAGTGCACCATCATGAAGACCAAAGCGATGATGGGGATGCCGATACAATGCCAGATGTAAGAGCGGAGTAGCGCATTGGCGTCCACGATCGAGCCACCCAACAGACCGAAGCGCACGTCGTTGTAGGGAGTCATGCCTAACTGCGGGCCGAAGGGGCCTTCGTGGCCGAGAAGAGGCGTGGCGCGCGCCATGTTCGTGCCTACCGTTACAGCCCAGAAGCCAAGCTGATCGTCCGGGAGCAGATAGCCGGTGAATGAGAGCAGCAGGGTCAGCACCAGCAGGATCACTCCAACGTTCCAATTGAACTCGCGCGGCTTCTTGTAGGAGCCGGTGAGAAACACGCGGAACATATGCAACTCGACGGCGATCACCATCAGGTGCGCGGCCCAGCGGTGCATGTTGCGCAGCAACTTGCCGAAGGGCACGTCGTGTTCGAGATAGAGCACATCGCGGAAAGCCTGCACCTTGCTGGGATGGTAGTAGAACATCAGCAGCACGCCGGTGAAGGTGAGCACGAGAAACAAATAAAAAGTGATGCCGCCCATCCCCCACGTATAGGAGTAGCGCACCGCGTCACGATTGATCTTGGCGGGGTGCAGATGCAAGAAAACGTTGGAAAGCACTCCGAGGGCGCGATTACGGGGCGTGTCGTCGTGCTTGTGGCGGAAGATGGAGGTGTAGACCTGGGTCTTGGTTGGATTCTTGAGTAGATCGACTTGCTCTTTGGCTTTGGAGGGCAGGTCGACCTTGAGGGATTCGAGGTCTTCCTTCAGGCCGGTCGTGATTCGCCCGACCAGTCCAACTGACTTACCGTTCTTGGCGTTGCCGTTTTTATCATCAGGCATTGCGTGTGCTCCGGCTTACACCTGCAAGAATGAACCCGGATCGCTGAAATGACTGGGCTGCCCCTTGGGCCACTGATAGAGCCGGGAAGTGTCGACAACGATCCGGCCGTCGGGAGCCAATTCCAAGTGCGCGCGATCCATGGGGCGCGGCGCGGGCCCTTCGAAGTTGACACCTTCGCTGTCGTATCCGCTCCCGTGGCACGGACATTTGAATTTGTTCTCGCTGGCTTTCCAGTCGGGCGTGCAGCCGAGATGCGTACAACGCGCGAAGATAACGAACACGCGGTCCGGTGTACGGCCGACCCAGATGCGGTACTTTTGCTGCCACTTGGTGTCTACGCCTAAAGCGTAGTCGGAGGGATAGCCGATCTTGAAGACGGTGGGAGGCTCGAAGAGCGTCCGGGGGAGAAAGAAACGCAGGAAGGCGACGAACCATGCACCAAGGAAACCAGTGACCGCACACCACACCAGGCGTCGGCGGCGTTGATTGACCTGGCTGTCAACAGGGCCGATGGCTGCGACGCCCGCCGCAGCTGCCGCTTTCGAGGTACCCACGGCAGGTGAGCCTACATAGTTGGCAGCGCCGTCGGAGCCAGCGGCAGACATTCTTGCCGCGTCCGGTTTCAGTTCGTCCGACTTGTTCTCAGGGCCCGCCATCCGATACCTCCTGAAAACGGGTTCTCGAAATTAGACGGCGGCGCAGTGCGCCACCACTTCATCTCCTAAGCTGTGGGCCTGTGGTTCGGATGCAAATATAGTTTGAAATATCGGCGCGCGGACGAAAGACCGGACCCTCAACTCGCTCACGCGCTGATTGCTCAAACTGTGAATGGGAGGGTTGCCGACGATCACTTCATAAGGATGTTCCATTTTCTCCGCACGCCCGGTGGAGAAAAATATTGCTGGAGGACAACGCGTGAAGGGAGCGAAGGAAAAATCAGCGAGGTGTAAATCGCAGCGGTATCGCTGGACGGTTACGAGTGCGTGGAACCCGCCGAATTGAGAAAGTAATCGAGCGAAACATCGCGAGGTCCTTGCCATTCCACTGAATCCCCCGGGGAACGCGACGGATGTTAGCCGAATGGGGAAAATTCGTCAATGCATGTCTGCGAGGTAGTAAGTCGCAAATTTATTCGGGAAGAATTCACGGGTACATTCCGAAGGAAGTCTCGACCAGAAGCATGTAAGAACCCGCTTGCGCTCGCAAAAACCTGTGATAGACTCGCCAAAGTTTGCAGTTCGCACTCCCATAATTCCACTGTTTGGGCGAGTTGCTGTGGTGAGGAACGCGGAGAAATAGTCTCGGAGGACCTTGGTAAATGGGCCTCGTTCTTCTCGTCATCATCTGGCTGATCACATTAGTCAGCACCTATTTCTTCGTTGCCAAGACATGGTGGTTACCGGTCGGAGCGTCCGCAGCGGCCGCTGGCATTGACCATCACTTCGCCACGACCTACCTCCTCATGGGTGTCGTGTTCGTGGCCGCGCAGTTTGCGTTAGGCTACTTTGCATGGAGATATCGCGACGGTAGCACATCGTCACCTGCGCACTATTCCCACGGCAATAATACCCTCGAGATTGTCTGGACTGTGCTCACCTTAATTCTGTTCGTCGGGCTAAACCTGATGAGCAGTTCCATCTGGGCGTCAGAGCGTTTCCGCCCCGCTGAGCCGGGAGCCGTGCAGGTAGAAGTCACGGGGATGCAGTTTGCATGGTATTTCCGTTATCCCGGGCCGGACGGTAAGTTCGGCGCAGCCAAGCCGGAATTGATAGACGCATCAGCGGGCGGCGAGGCCGCGATTGGCCTCGATACAAGCGACGCCGCGTCGAAAGACGATGTCGTGACGGGAACGATGTATGTGCCTGTGAATCGCGAAGTAGAAGTAATACTGCGGGCTCAAGACGTCATCCACAGCTTCTTTGTTCCTGCGATGCGCTTCAAGCAAGACGCGGTGCCGGGCTTGGCGATCCACATGCACTTTACGCCCATTTCCATTGGAGATTACGAGATAGCTTGCGCCGAACTCTGCGGGCTGGGTCACTACAAGATGCACGGCATGCTGAAGGTCGTCAGCCAGGAAGAATTCGACAAATGGCTGGCGGCGCGGGAGGCTGAGAAACAATAAAATGGCTACCCGGGAATTCGCTGCGCACGAATCTCACGCGCATGCAGCGCCTCAAGGATTCATTCGCAAGTGGGTCTTCAGTCTCGATCACAAAGTCATCGGCCTTCAGTATTATTTTCTCGCGCTGACGGCGGTGTTTGTCGGCATGTTTCTCTCGCTGCTGATGCGTATTCACCTGATTTGGCCCTCGGTGGCATTGCCGCTGATCGGGGAGATCAGGCCCGAGACTTATCTAAGCTTGCTGACCATGCACGGCACCATCATGGTGTTCTTCGTGCTGACGACGGCACCACAAGGCGGCTTCGGTAACTACTTCCTGCCCATCCAGATCGGCGCGGCGGACATGGCCTTCCCGGTCCTGAATATGCTGTCGTTTTGGGTGACGTTGATAGCCTACCTGGTGATGCTCGCAGCTTTCTTTGTGACCGGAGGAGCGCCGCTGCACGGCTGGACCGGCTACCCGCCGCTGAGCGCCCTGCCGTCGGCTGGACCGGGCGAAGGACTGGGTGCGGACCTGTGGGTCATCAGCATCGCTCTATTCTGCATCGGCGCTTTGATGAGCGCGCTGAACTTTATCACCACCACGCTGGACATGCGCTGCAAGGGCATGTCGCTGATGCGCATGCCGCTGACCTGCTGGGCCTGGTTTATCACAGCGATTCTGGGCCTGCTGGCGTTTGGCGTGCTGTTCTCGGCGGGCATACTGCTGCTGGCGGATCGCAACGTGGGCACTAGTTTCTTTGTGCCGCTGGTCACGGTCAACGGTCAACTCGCCGCTCACAAGGGTGGTTCGCCGCTTTTGTGGCAGCACCTGTTCTGGTTCTTTGGGCATCCCGAGGTGTATATCGCCATCTTGCCGGCGATGGGCTTGTGTTCGCAGTTGGTGTCGGTGTTCTCTCGCAAACCGATATTTGGCTACAAGGCGATGGTGTACGCGATTTTGTCCATCGGTTTGCTGGGGTTCATGGTATGGGGTCATCACATGTTCATGAGTGGCATGAGCCCCTATTCGGCCTTCGCGTTCTCGCTGATGACCATGGCCATCGGTGTGCCTTCGGCCATCAAAACCTTCAACTGGCTGGGGACACTGTGGGGCGGGCGGATCCGTTTTTCTTCACCGATGTTGTTTGCAATCGGATTTGTTTCCATGTTTGTCTCGGGCGGAATCAGCGGTCCCTTTCTGGCGCAGCCGGTGCTGGACATTCCACTGCATGACACGTACTTCGTGACGGGGCACTTCCACCTGATCATGGGCGTGGCGTCGATCTTCGGGATCTTTGGGGCAACCTATTACTGGTTCCCCAAAATGTTTGGGCACATGATGAACGAAAGCTTGGCGAGGTGGCATTTCTGGTTCACCTTTATCGGTACGTACGCCATCTTCATGCCCATGCACTATCTGGGCATGGCTGGACACCCGCGCCGCTATTCACAGTTAACGGAACTCACCTATTTGCACCCACTGCTCCCACTGCAGAAGTTCATCACGTACGCGGCGTTCGTAACCATCGCGAGTCAATTTATCTTTTTGTTTAACCTTTTCTGGAGCATGAAGGGCGGGAAGAAGGCGAGCGACAATCCTTGGGAGGCGACGACTCTCGAATGGACGACGGCGACTCCGCCTCCTCATGACAATTTCGGCGGACATACGCCCGTGGTTTACAACGGCCCGTACGAGTACAGCGTGCCGGGCGCGCCGCGCGATTACGTGATGCAAACCGATCCGACAACCGTGGCGGCACACTAGAGAAGATATGGCCAGTTTCACACCGACTGTTTCGATTAACAATGGTTCGCCCGATTTCCATGTGCGATTGCGCCGGGCGCGTCTAGGGTTAGCCGTGGGAGTGACGGGGATCGTGATGATCTTCGTTTCGTTTACCAGCGCATACCTCGTGCGTCAGGGACTGCCGACACTTGACCCGCGCACTGACACGCTGGTTCACGATTGGCTTCCGGTGCGCCTACCGCGATTGTTGCTGATCAATAGCTTAGTGCTGCTGATCAGCAGCGTGACGATGGAACTGGCCCGGCGCCAAGTAGCACGCGAGGTTACACTGGCGCAGGTAAATTCCATTCCAGGAGTTTCTCAGGGCCGCGAAGATAAGATTCCCTGGCTCGCGTTGACGGTGGTGCTAGGTCTCAGCTTTCTCACAGGGCAGTGGATGGCGTGGCGCGAGCTCGCCGCAAGCGGTTTTTATGTGGCCACCAACCCCAGCAGCTCTTTCATTTATTTGTTGACCGGCATGCACGGTTTGCACTTGCTGGGCGGTGTTTTGGCGCTACTGGCGGCGGGCGCCGCTTCCTTATTGGGCAGGCCGGTGGAATCACGAAACATCGTGCTGGACGTAACCGGCTTGTACTGGCACTTCATGGCGTTTTTGTGGATTTACATTTTGTGTCTGTTGGAGTTTGCACGTTAGAGCAAACTTGCCCCGAACTGATCGGGGTCACATGTAACGAGGAGACCAAACGCATGGCTGAAGCGACGCTGCCACACGACATGTCAGCGGCTTACGAACCGTCGCTGTTTGGGACGTACTCCAAGAAAATCGGGATGTGGCTGTTCCTGCTGTCCGATTCGCTGACTTTTGGCGCCCTGCTTTACTCTTACAGCTATGGGCGCATTTCGACACCAAACTGGCCCACGCCGTTCCATTCCGAGAGCATCGTGAACGCCACCGTCATGACAGCGTTTCTCCTGACGAGTTCGCTGACCATGGTGATGGCCGTGCGCGCGGCAGTGCACGGAAACGCAAAAGCACAGCGGCTGTGGTTGCTAGCGACCATGGCATGCGGGATGGCCTTCGTGATCCTGCACGGGCGAGAGTGGAGCAAGTTGATCGCGGAAGGCTTGACTTTACCCGTGTTTCCCAAACTGCCGGGCCACGAAGCAGTGGGTGAGTTTGCCAACGTGGCACAGACCGTGCCGCAGTTTCCCGCCACGTTTTTTGGCCTTACGGCAATGCACATGCTGCACGTGACGCTGGGGGTGATTTACCTCGGCGTGGTTGCGTTGCGGCGCAATTTCATTCCCATTTTGCTGGTGTTCTGGCTGGCGGCGTGGCTAGGGACACCATCCTACAGCCCCTTCCACTACGGCGCGCACGTACTGCTGCTCGCGGCCATCGTGTGTTCGATCATCCTTTGGCTAAAGCCCAAGGTCTACGATTCGTCCGATGTCGAGGTGGCCGGCTTGTATTGGCACTTCGTCGATTTGGTTTGGATGTTTATTTTCCCCCTGGTGTATTTAATGTCCGCCAGAATACTTTAGGAACTAGAAAGACATGGAAACCTTCCAACAAGCCATTGCGGAACGCGTCGCCGCGCAACACCGCCATCATGGCAAGTCGCAGTTCTTGTGGGTTTGGGGCGCGCTGCTCGCAATGACGGCCATCGAAGTTTATCTGACCTATCAAAACATGCAGCCCGTGCGGATGTTAACAATCTTGATGGGCTTGTCGCTCGTGAAGGCGGCGCTGATCATAGGCTACTTTATGCACATGAAGTATGAAGTGTCGCGCATGAAGTGGCTGACGATGTGTTCCCTGGTTGCCTGTCTGGCGCTGATGATGATTTTCTTCCCGGACGCGCTTCGCATCCTCTCGCTGGGAGTGAAATGAGATTTCGCGCCGCCATTCTCGCCGCTTGTCTGTTGCTATGGGCCACGCCGGCATTTAGCCAAGCTTGTTCCATGTGTTATAGCACGGCCAAGGCGACTTCCAAGGATGGGCAAAGGGCTATCAGCAGAGGCGTGATGGTACTTTTGGTTCCACCGCTTGGATTTATGACGCTCGGCATCTGGATGGCGTTCCGATATGGAAGGAAGCGCGATCGCGAGCAAACCGATCACGTGAATTTGGCGTTGTGATATGGAGGAAAGCTGAATCGGAGAAGATCTTGTAGTGCGGAGCGAGGGGCACGCGTAATGTTCGATCAGGCGACTCCTTCTTCCCGGCGGCTGGACGGCTATAGGTTGCGAGCTTCATTTGGAACAGGTACTGCATGTGCCGCTCTCCTTTTCTTAAACCGAGATGTATGCCTCTCATTTCGGGGAGCAGGTCACAAATCCATTCGCCGCCCCGGCTGCTAAGAAGGAAAGCAATACCTAGAGGATCCCTAGATCCGAATCTTGCGTCTCACCAGCGCCCACGCAAGATTGGCTTCTTTGCACAAAAAGCGAAGTCAGGTTTGAGTGTCTGCAGCCGCAGATTGGCTGAGCCTGTATCACCTTCCGATACTTACAATGTCCGTATTCTTCGGCCCGCTGAGCCTCTTTCAGCGCACAGAATGTCGACATCCAATTCGCAGGAGGGCAAAAGCTCGCACTTGAGATAATCACGCGTAGAATTGGCGCACGAGGTGTGCCGATGGAAGAAAACGAAGCAAAGAGAGCGGGCTTGGAGCGCTTGTGTCAGGGCGTGTCACCTAACGATGAGGCTTGCAATAATCCGGCGATGATGCACTGCGCGACGTGCAGGAGGTGGTTCTGCGATGCCCACGCCGATGATGAGGAGTGGCATCCGTGCATGCTGCCGCATGGAGAAGAGGGTGGCGAGGCATAGGACCACGAGAGACTCACTCCGCGGTAAAACGAGCTTCACCCTCAGAAGCCCAGGAGACTGCTGGAATAATGCCGATCTCTTCGGTGCGCACGCGAACTTCGTCCGTTTTTATTGAGACGACTTCCCTCCGTGGGGCTTACGCACACATATTGCAAACTCCGGTTCGCGCAAATAAAGGCTCGCGACGAGAGAATCGGCCGGCAGGAAGAGCGCGTACAATTGTGGGTGTGCCGGTAATAGATTGCGGTGATGAGCATAAAAGAAATGACTCGGAAGGAGCAAAGCCGATAGCCTCCAAGAGGGCTACACAAAAATTGAGGCTGGCTGCGAAAAAAATACCAGCGCGAACAGTGAACCCGCAACAGAGGACGGATAATTATCTACGTCGAAGACGTAGATAGGTTTTGGACTTAAGTGAAAGATAATGCAGTGCTGATTTTCGGTCGCAAGTATGGTCTGTAGACGCTTAAATCCCGCGTTCCAGATACGTTTTTTAGAAACCCTCGCGAGCGGCGATATACGACCGGAGGAGATTCGGAATTGCGATGGCCGCGAGGATCAAAATGATCGCCAGCAATTCGATGAGTGAGAAACTCTTCCACTTCTCTGTGCCGCTGTCGCCTTGGAACTGCAATACACGTTTCATAGTCTCTGCTCCTTGGTGGGAACTATGCGTTTGATCAGGGCTACCACCTGTGTATGACCGAGCGGAAGATTCACTCCGATGCCGAAAGACACGGTGTTGAGGCTGTAGTGCATGCTCCGGCTGTAGCCCACACCGAAATCCAGGTAACGCGTTGGGCTATAGCTCACGCCGACGTTTACGCCGTTGTCCCGGTCCAGACTGGCTCCGCCGATGGTCTCGGCATTCTTCTCGAAAACGCGGTTATATTGCACGGCAGACAGGACAGTCGTACCGCGGGGAACGATACGGCTGAACACATGCTGTGTGCCCCAGGGAGCGACGTCGTAGAGCGAAGCGCTCGCAGACACCGAACGGAAAATCTTTACCGAGGTTCCCGATTCGAAGCTGGCGACTTTGCCGAATGTGATGTACGGCCGGCGATAAATTCGCTGATTCACGGTGTTACCGAGGTCGATATCGGCGAATGGAGTGAACCGGCCGAAGCCGCGATCGAAGTGGTTGTCCAAATCGAAAGTGACCCGGCCGGTGCTGCGGCCCTTGCTGGTATCACCGCTTGGTGCCGTTCCGGTCAGCGTCGCGCTGTAGCCGAACAGCCGATTATCGAGCGACAGCCGAAGGTCCACGAAAGCGTCCCCGATACCGTTGCTTGACCTCGAGCCCTTCACTGACTCAGGCGCGCGAACGATGTACACCGGAATGCCTGCATCCACGCCAAAGTACTTATTGAAGTTGTAGCCTGCCGTGGAAGTAAAAGTGAAAACTTTTCCGTCGGTGCTGGAGCTTGTGTCGAAGTGCTCCGTTAAAACCATGCCCTTGTCCTCGGACTCCTGGGCGGCGGCCCGTGGCGTGTAGAGAGAAAGGGTCGTGCCGAAGAACAACGCCGCTATCGCGTACCATCGGTTGGAGTGAACTTTCTTTGCTGACGTTCCGAACATTTCTGTTTCTCCTTTTTTATTTGGGAATTTCTGATAAATTCGGTTCAGGAATTCCGAGGGGATCTTTTCTCTGGAAGCGATCCCCCTCGGCTCCGTCATCCGCTTACGGCTTGCGGACTTTTTTCGCCACCAGGATGGGATCGCCCACGGTCTTGAAGAGCAAACCGCGAAGCGCGAGGTTGTTCCCCACGGCGAGTGAGGAGACTCCCGAGACGCCCTCAAACTCCGTTGCCGAGGAAGTCTGCACCTGCACCTGGTTGATGCCATTGCTGGTGAACAGCGCAAGCAGGTTGTTGACGGCGAAGTTGGGCGCATTGACCGACGACACAGTTCCCGGGAACTGTGAGGTATGCAGTTTCACCCGGTCCGTGGTCACCGTTGTGCCCGTGACAGGGGACGAAACGACCAGCGCGCGGACTTTCACTTGTTGTCCGACGAGCAAATCGTTCACGGAAGCGAAGGAAACGCCGGAAGGAATAGCTCCGCTCAGGTCGTCGCTGTCGATCGCAAATTGCACTGGCGTATTGATGGAGATCGTCACCGAATTGCCCACGTTAACTCCTGCGATTACGGGCTCTTCGTCCTCGACCACCATCTGGAACTGGTTGTTCGCGGTGTTGACGGCAACGATGGTGCCTTCCAGTTGTTCCTCGTTGACGGCGTCATCAAGTTGAACTTCGCTGGCGAGCAGCGTGCCGCTGTCTATAACCAGCAGGTGCTCCACTTCGATAATTTGGCCGACTTGCAAGCATGAGAAGTTATTCGCCGCGCAGCCGACCTGATCGAATTCCTCGAACTTCGTGTTGTTGTCCACGTTGATTGTGAACATTTGTCCGCTGGTGTCGTCCTCTAACGTGAAGCCAGTGCTGCTGACGCTCTTCACTAGACCCTTCAGACCTTCGATGTCCTCAATTTCACCATTCGAGGGCTGAGCAGGGACTGCCGCCAGAGTGACTGCCGGCGTGACGCTCAGGTTGCTCTGAATAGAGGAGTTCAAATTGAAGTCCACAACCAAGCCGATCGGCGAACTCGCGCTGATTGTCACCGGGAACGGGGCGGAACTCACCGTCACCGAAGACTGGTTCAACGAGGGATTGAATTCGCAGACCTGGCCGATCAGGCAAGTCTGAGTGCCCATCGTGATGGGCTGACCCGATTGATTCAGAATCGTCAACTCAGGAGTAGCAAATGTGAGGCTGATGCTGCTGTAAGTGTCCTCCGGAGCGCTTGTCGCGTTCAGAAAAGCGGTCTCCGTTTCCAGTTGCGCAAGTTCGACCTCAATCGGACTGGAGATTAGGGTGACTGCTGGTTTGCTGGCATCCGACGGCTGCAAAGTGGCGCCAGTGACGTTGATTTCGAAGGACAAGACCGAGACGCCCGCTGGTGGGTTGTCCCGAATCGACAAACTGACCGAGCGAGGGGCAAGTGGCGGCGGTGGCGTAGTTTGTGATCCGCCTCCGCAGCCTCCCACCAGTCCGGCTGTGATAAGAACTGCTGAAGTAAGAAATGCTAGTTTTCTCATTGTCGTGGCTCCTTTTAGAAATTTTTCTCCAAAGTTCGATCGAATAACGCACCTCAGGGCGAAGATCACGAGACCACCAGGTACGAGGAGTGCCAAAGTGAGTAGGACCATTTTTCGTGCCGACATAAAGCCTCCAGCGATGCTTTCGTACCCAGTTCTAGTACCCACTCCTATAGTGCAATAGGAAGACCAACCCGATGACGAGTAATGTGCTTTTTTTCACGTAGTTAGACATTTCGATACCTTCCTGGTCTGGAACTGCTCAACACACATCTGTGTGGGATCAACTCGCCTTAGGGTCGAGGATTTTGGCCTGGGCGGCAGCGCACAATTTTCGCCGGCTAAGGATCCGTGTCTGGTTTGGGTTTATTGATCAGGGTTCAAAGAATCGTGGAATCTTTTCGAAGGGTTGAATTCTTGAGATCTTGGTGACCTTGCGCGTTTTGTCGTGACCAATAGGGATTCGCCTGGGGAGGGGCGAATTAGCGGCACTCCATTTCGTGGTGATTCTGCCGATACGCATTATCGATGGGACCCTGCCAGACCATCACAATTCTTCCCAGCGCCAGCCCGAGTGTGATCAACGCGTGCAAATCTCCCGGTGAAAAGTTGTCTCCAGCCTCCTTTGCCGATAGACCCTTCCGCGAAATTTGAACTACGCCGATCGCTTTCCCCTCATCCACGATGGGTGCACTCATAATCCTGAAGATCTGTTCACCCAAGGGACGTTCCAGGGACACACCTTCGAAAACCGTCACGTGCGGGGTGCGATTGAAACTGTTGTTGATTTCCGGACGCAAGTCGCGCGCCGTGCGCGCCGCCAAAGCCTTCGTACAAGTCAGAGGAATGGTGATGCACTCGTGGTTCTCCGTGTTTCCGTCTATGACGGGCCTGGGTTCAGAGAACAGATAGCGGTCATTAGTCAGCTAGAACAACACCTCAAAATCACCCCGATACCTTTTTATGCCATTTCCAAAGAAGATGCCGCTGAGTGGGTCGCCCACATTGGCATGAACGTCGATGGGATTAAAGTGGTTCGTAAGATTGAATCCACTCACCGAAATACGCAGGGTATATTTATCCCGAAAGGGAATATCCTTCGCTATGCGTGCGTCCGCCGAGAAGAAGCTCGGGAACCGGTAGCGGTCGCTGTACGGAACGCCCAGATAATTTCGCGCGGCGTCCACACTCGCATAGGTGAATCCGGTCCGGTATTCGACGATGGGGTAAACGGATAGCTTCCAGGGCAGGAAAAATGAACCCCAGGTGAGGAAGCGGTTGGGGATATCCTCCGGGCGCTGTGTGTAAAGATCAGGGGAGATGATTGGCGATGCAAAATCGCCAAGATAACGACTGAATTCATTCAAGTTTCCACGGGACCGGCTTCTGACATAGGAAAGTACCATCTGCTGACCTTTTGCCCACCGAAGTCTCCCAGTCACCTCCGCTTGCCGATACTTTGCTCTACCCTCTCCACGCAAGAGAAAGGCAGTTTGGTTCGAAACTGTTTGAGGAGTGAGTGTTATGACTCCACCGGAATTGCTCTCCAGATAATTAACTCTAAGCTGAAGCATGCGCGATACCGTGCGTTGGATCTCGATGTTCCAAGTCTCGCTGTAAGGGGCAAAGTTCAAAGGCAAATTGCCAGCATCTACAAGGGGGAATCTTCTGCCCTGCACGGTCTCGGATTTATTCAAGTAATGGCGCGGGCCATCGATTACGAAACCTCCGGTGTCATAGGTCGTGATAACTTGTTGCGGGCCCAGTGGGAAATAGAACACGTCAAGCGGTACATTGTCGTAATAGATGCCCAACCCGCCCCGGATGACGGTTGAACCGTTGCCGAAAGGATTCCAGGCGATCCCAGCGCGCGGCGCGAAGCGCGCGGTTCTCGCAGCCGTTTGACCCTCGACGCGCAGTCCGAAGTCAAAGGCCAGATGTGGCGTAATCTTCCAGCGGTCTTGCCCAAACACCGCTATTTCGGTATCACTCTGAGAGTAGTTAGGCGCACCGACAAAGGTGATTTGTTCGAGCAATTGCCCGTTCAGAGCGCGGATTTCAACGGGATGATCGGTCGTCTGTACCGAGGCGTTTGTGCGCGCCACGTCGAATCCAAATTTCACTTCGTTTGTCCCCCAGCTTGTCATGAAGGGCTTGCTGGCCATTTCGTTCCATTGCACCCGCGATTCATCGCGTGATTCTCTGCGGAAATAGCTCCCCGTATCTCCGATGGGGGTGAGCACCATATTGCCGTCACCCTGCGCGCCGACTCTTGCGCCAAATCGCTGCACGCTCACAGTGCTGGTCAGCAGCGTCGTCCCAAGTGCAAGATGATCGGTAAGCGCAACGATCCGTTGCGAAGCCAGAAAATTGGGCGAAACCGGCTGGGGACTAAAGTAGCTGAGGTTCGCGAAGTCAGTGCTCTGGGAAGCAATTTGTATGGTTGCCGTCACAAAATGAGTGGCGGAGAGGATGTAGTCATACTGGCTGAAAGAGTTAAAGGATTCCGTTTTCGATTCGTTATTCGGCCACCAGAGGGTTCGCACAGGTTCCTTTACAATCCTGTATTCGAAACCCTCGGCAAAGTAGAGCTTGTTTGGAAGAATCGCTCCTCCAAAGTTTACCCGCGGCGTGTCGTTGCGCAGCCCCGTGAGGTGCCAACTGCGAATTCGAAATTCGGGAAACGGATCGTTAAGCTCAAAATGCCACTTTTCTGGACCTCGCTTCGTTTCTACCGAAACTACACCCGATGTGAAACGCCCATACTCCGTAAGAAACGGAGTTTTCAGCACATCCAGTGACTCGACGCTGTCGACAGGAACCGTGAGCCCGAACCGGCCAGTGGCGGGTTCCGTGACATCGGTTCCGTTCACCACCAGCGCGCTCTTATGCTCTCCTCCGCCATCGATGACGATCTCTCCATCCGGAGATCGCACCACTCCCGGAAGCAAGGGAAGCGCGTCTGTGACGGTAGCAGGATGACTGGGCAAGGAATTCATCTCCTCGCGCCCCAGTGAAGTTGTTACTGAAGCACTCTGTTGTTCCGCCCCGACCGCATCGGCTCGAACTTCCACATTGTCCGATCGCGTGAGCTTCGCGACCAACGTGAGGTCGAGAATCACTTCTGGCTGGGCCGCGTCAACAGTTTGACGGATGGGCTGAAACTCCTGCTTTTCCGCGACGACCTTGTAACTCCCAAACGGGACACCCGAAAATCGCGCAGTGCCCTGCGCGTCGGAAACCGCGCTGAAGAGTTCACGGTCGGCCAGCATTACCCTTAGCTTCACGTCGGCTACAGGGTAGGCATCGGTGTCAAGGACGCTTACTTGGAGGTTGCAGCTTTGCTGCGCAGAACCTGGCAATGGAAACGCGGCCAGCAGCGAAGCGACTACCAGAACCCTCGTAGAATGGAGCGCGACTATCTCGACGAGTCCCTTCAAAATATGTCGGAGACTCATCGGCTGCACCTCTGATCCGTGCCCATCAGCGAATCCGAAAGCATGAGAAAAACCAGAACAGCCACTACCCCGATCATGAAGTACGCCACCATAGCTCAGTTCCTCAGAGGCAATTCCCGTCCTCATCTTGGCCCCTCAATCGATAAGGGCCCGTGATTCAAAGACGGTTCTAGTACTACCACAAAGCAAGCGTTCTGCCACAGTTTGGGACCACCTAAACCCTTGTTATTCAACACAACCTCCCAAAATCTTCGAAGCATTGGCCCTCCCCGGAGTCTTTGAATGGATTTGCACCCCTCACCCACTGTGTTCGATCCCCCCACTCTCACAAGTCGCAATCCGCTCGCATCGGTCTGGATCAGAACCGTGGACAGAACCGGGGAATTTGATTGGAGATGTCTCCGGAAAGAATCTCTGGAACTTCTGCCCGTAATTGTCTTGATACTCTTTGGGTAGAGTTCTTCTCGGGAAGTAAGTTGGTAAGTTGGTTACGGTTAAAACCTAGGCAGAAAAGATCGGGTTTCTCTGCCATATACCCTAAAATCCAAGGTCTCGAATGCAAAACGTCATAGCCCGGGGCAGCTTGGCAGATTTATTGTGGTTCCGAACCAGGCTTGATGTCGACCTCTACCCCCACAGTGGCCTGCTCGGAGATCTCCTGCACCTCGATCATTTCCGCAATCTCCGCAGACTCAGTTGTCTCGATTTCTCGGTCTACTTCCGCCCGTTCAAATTCAACTTCTAACTCCGGCTTTCCGCTTATTTCGTTTTCTCCGGGTTCAGGCCTTTCCACTTCAGGGCGTATTTCACTAGTAGGTTCTGGTTGTTCTGGATCAGTGCCCATTCCAACGCGCGTTGAGAATCCCGGTTCCAGGAGGACGGATCCTCCACCAGCGTTCCGTCCATAGACTTCGACGAGCCCGTCCACCACGTCTACTTCCGTAACGTTGCGAGGATTTACTTCCACTTCGAATTGGGTCCCACGAACAGCGATGACCGCACTCGGGGTACCGAGTTCGAAAGGAACGGCGCCACCGGTGCGCTTGTTGATGAGCGCACGCACTCTCCCGAGAAACAGCTGGAAGTAAGTCGGATCCGTCAAAGAAGGTTGTTGCACCTGCAATCTCGTGTGTGCCCGAACGAGCACCTCACTACCGTCGCTCAGGCGAAGAAGCATTCTCCCGCTGCCCGTGTCAAGAATTGTCCCCGGAGGAAGCTGCTCTCCTCGCAGAGGATTAGAGGGCGACTGGCCTGGGAGACTCAAACGGATATTGCCCTTCCACTCGGCAATCGTAGCTCCAGCAATCGCAGCGGTGACGGGTGTGGAACTGGATTGCTGTTCTTGGGCGGCCGCCAAGGCGACTGCGATCCAGAAGAAAAGAAGAGAAAAATAAGTGGAACGAACGGCTGTGTGTTTCATTGATGTGCCTCACTAAGAACGAGTCGACCTACCGGCAGATGGATCCGAAATGAGGTCCCCAACCCAGGTTCGCTGAACGCCTCGACTCTGCCTCCATGCTGTTCCGCAATCCGTTTGACGAAAGCCAACCCAAGTCCCCATCCTCGCACTGTTTCTTCCTGTTCATTTCTTCGATAAAACGGTTCGAAGAGACGCGCTAGCTCCGGTGCTGGAATCAATGGCCCTGGATTCCATACTTCCAGCACAACTCCGTCACCTTCTACTCCGGCGCTCAGTTTCACTTCGGTCCCACGAGCGCTGTACTTGATGGCGTTGCTTACGAGGTTGAGCAGGGCTCCTTCAATTAAATGCGGATCACCTTGAAGTGGCGGAATTTCCGGCGCAGTTTTGGTCCTGACCTTTATCTCAGAAGCCTGAGCAATCGGTTGGATGACGCGCGCAACTTGTTCCAGGGTTTCGCCGATTTGAAAAGTTTCATTCCGGAGGGGTCGCGCTCCCGCCTCCAGTCGAAGCACATCGAGATACGTATTGATCATGGCCACCAAACGGCCTGACTCCTGGAATATCGTCGCTGCGGCCTCGCTGCTCGCTCGCTCCTTCGAGTACCGGAGCAGATACTCGGCAAAACCTTGGATAGAGACCAGCGGAGTGCGAAGTTCGTGGGTGACGAATCCAAGCGCTTCCGCACGCGCACGATCGCGTTCCAAGCGGGCCGTCTGATCCGTCACCACCACCACGATCAAGTTCGACGTTCCGGCGGGCAATGAGGATCTCAGCCTTGCCGCGCGCAGTTGCCAGAGCCCCTCGCCAAGGTGCACCTCGGAACTGAGCCAGACTCCTGGAGCCGGCAATGATTTAGGTAGATCGTGCCAGTCGGATTCCCGAAGTGCCGCGGTGAAATCAGCGAGGCCTGCTGTCGCGTCCCATCCTTGCTTTTCGCAGAACCTTCGCCACTGTCGATTCCGAAATACAGCGCGCCCCTTAGAAGAGAAAACCGCCAGACCTTCCTGCATCGTTTCAAGCAAGGTTTCGTCGAACGCATACAATGAGCTCAGCTCGGATTGCAGTTGCCGAAGCAAATCCACTTTCCAGTGCAGGTCGCCGGTCGCCGGTCGGACTTCGGCGCGCAAGGCTGCGGGCAGGCTGTCTTCGGTTGCGAGGTCAGCCGTCTTCAGGGCCAGTTGCAGTTGCCGGAGACCCTGTGTAAGGCCTAGATCCACCAAGACAAGGTTCTGCAACTGTGCCAACGGTACAGACAACAGACCCACGCACAAAAACGGTCCCATCCCGACAAGAATATGCATCCAAGCAAGAGCCAAGTAACTCGCTACAACTCCAACTGCCAGCAGGGTTGCAAGCGCGAGCAATCCTCTCCAAACCGGCCAACGCAAAACCACCCAAGTCGAACCGAAACTAAACGCACACACAGCCAGAAGGTTTAGCCATCCTTTCAGCAGCCGCAAGTTTCGTCCGGCAAGAATGGCATCTATAAGATTTGCGTGGATTTCCACGCCAGGCATCGGAAGCTTGCCGCTCACCGGGGTCGGTATGCGATCGCCGATCTCTGTCGAGCCGAATCCGATGAGCACCGCCTTCCCTTGCAGTTGACTGCTTGCTTTCCGATCAAGCAAATCCACGACGGAGACAGCAAAGAATGGGGGCGACGTCTCACCAGGAGAAAGCTGGCCGCGAAAGTCAATGGGAAGAAGGCGAGTCGCTTCGGACTCGACCCCAGCAGGAACAACACGAGAGCCGCCGCCCTCGGTGAATATTTTCCGTTCCCCGATCCGCAATTCACCACCGTCGTCTTCCAGCATTTTTCCTTGGGCGACGCGCGCAACTTCCAGCGCAAACGCCCAACGAGGCCCTTCCAAAGACAGCTCACGCACCGGGATGCTTCGACAGATGCTGTCTGGCCCTAAGACCGCTTGAGCGTGTCCGACCGCCACGGCGTTCTGCGCGAAGAGCGGCAATGGTTCTACCCAAAGTCGTCCCTGCGGGAAGGAGTTGCTGATTTTCGCCACGAGGACCACGTTGCCCGCATCTTTCATAGCTTTCGCCAAAACGCGGTCGTTTGTTTCGTCTTCAGGTTCCGAGAGTAAAATATCCAAGCCAAGAGCTCTCGGGTGCTGGGCACTTGCGGCCCTCACTACCTGCGCAAGCAAGGAACGTTTCCAGGGCCACCGTCCGTATCGTTCAAGACTTGGGTCGTCAATGAGTATCAGCGCCACCTGGGTGGAGGTGCTCTCGCTTCCGCGAAGACGAAAATACACGTCCCCGGTGCGCCGCGTGAGCTCCTCCACGGGATAACTGAGACTGAGCAGGCCGACCACGGACAAAAGCAGCAGGTTCAGGAGCAGCCAGCGTCTCAATAGGCTGTTCTGATGCTTCGGCCGGACTGTTCTTGAATCACTCATGTCTCTTTCGATTGCAGATCGATCGCAAGACGGCGAGCCTTTTCATATAGAGTCTTGCGTTCAATCCCCAGCTTGCGAGCCGCAAGAGATTTGTTGCCACCCGATTCCTTCAACACGCGAAGAATCTCCTGGCGCTCCATCTCCTGCAGCTTTCCCGGTAATGATGCTGTGGAATTTTCGGGTGCCGAGGTTGCCTCGCCTCGGCGCGTCCGCTCGCGTTCCACCTCCTCGGCAGAGATTTCATCCGTCGCGGCAAAAATGGCTAGCCGCTCGATCAGGTTTTCGAGCTCACGGACGTTGCCCGGCCAGCTCATGGAAGCAAGCAGCTTCACCGCCTCTTCGCTGATATTTACGTGGCGCTGGTTGCGCTGGTTGAAGCGCTCCAGAAAATGCTGCACGAGGAGCGGAATATCCTCTGCCCGTTCTTCGAGCGAAGGGAGTTGAATCGTGACGACGCTGAGACGATAATAAAGGTCTTCGCGAAATTGCCCTGCGCGGATCAGGGCACTCAGATCCTTGTTCGTAGCCGCAACGATTCGCACGTCGATCGGAATAAAAGTATTCGAGCCCACACGCCGAACCTTGTGTTCCTGCAGGACGCGAAGCAACTTCACCTGGAAGCTCAGGCTAGTTTCCGATATCTCGTCCAGGAAGATCGTGCCGCCATTTGTGGCCTCGAATAATCCGCTGCGGCTCGTATCCGCGCCCGTAAAGGAGCCTTTCTCATGTCCAAATAGCTCGCTTTCCAGGATCGTTTCGGTGAAGGAGCCGCAGTTGATCGGTGTAAATAGCATTTCGGCTCGCGGGCTGTGCGCATGAATTGCGTGCGCCACGAGTTCCTTGCCCGATCCACTCGCCCCGGTAATGAGTACGCTGGCCGTACTAGGTGCAACCCGCGCCACGGACCGATAAACTTCCAGCATCTTTGGGCTCCGTCCCACGATTGCTGACTCCGGGGCAAAGGCGTCTTTTGGCGCTTGAGTAAAAGCTTGGCGCGGCCCTGTAAGCCTGCGGATCAACACAAGTAACTCGTCGATAAGCAGCGGCTTACTCAGAAACTCGAGCGCTCCTTCGGCTACCGAACGTGCTACCGTCTCGATGCTGGCGTGTGCCGTCATCATCACGCACTTGCATTCGGGCTGCGCAGCTTTCAGTTTTTCGAGGAATTCGAGGCCGTTGGCCTGCCCAATATATATGTCCAGAAGAGCCAGACCGATGGGTCCCTCGTTAAGGAGCGGTTCGGCCTCCTCAACACTTCGCGCCACACTGCATTCATAGCCTTCTGCAGTCAACACAGCATTCAGCCATCGGCCAATGGACTTGTCGTCATCCACGATGAGGATTCTCAATGGCTGATCCACATTCATTTTCTACCTGATGACAGCCTCATACGAAATCTCCTTCCCCTTCATCGCGATCACCTAGAAACGATAACCCAGACTAACTCGTCCCACCTGTGCACGGAAAGCTCCGGTGCTCTGGGCCAGGTGAAAGTAGGAATAGTCCGCGCCCAGTTCCAGATTTCCAAGTACGAAGCGGTTCTTCGCCGTTGCCTCCCAGGCGAAGTCATGGGGGTTTTGGTCGACGGTTTGAGTGCCATATTGCCCTACGTATTCGCCGCGGTAGATCTTGCCAATCGCGAAACGGAACCCTCCGAGTGCGAGGTGGCGGTGATATTGATTGGGATTAAAATAGCCATGAGAGAAGGTCTGGGTGAAGGAGCTATGAGCGTATTGATATCCCAACCCCACCGCGAAGTGCGAGTTCCCGATCCAGCGCAAGACTTCCGCATCTTCTCTTTGGGTGCGATTCGAATCTGAGTAGTGCTGCTTGGAAAAGTCCGCGCTTACGCGCCAGGAGCGTGGCTGCCAGTCAAGCCGGCTCCACCACCCCTCCGCCAGCAAGTCGAACTGAGTCGACTGGAATGTCGGGGAGACCGGAATCCGGGAGAAGCCTCCTTGTAACCAAAAACTCCGGATGGGATGGAGGATCAAGTCTCCTCGGTAAAGCGCCCGATTCGAATTGTCAGCAAAGCGAACGATTCCGCCCCCGCCTCCAACGAAAAGCCACCGTGTCAGCCGCACGCGGCCTTCATCATTAACGGAAAAGATGTTTGCCTTTGGCCCCTGGCTGACCCACAGAGACTTTTCATCAAGGCGAAAACTGTTGTTGAGATGGCGTCCGATTTGTAGATCGAGCCGTTGTCCGGTGCGCAAGGCACGGTTCCCTGCCGTGTCGCTGAAGTAGCTAGCATCGGCCTGCACTCGGTTCGGTGCGTTCTCCGCACGAGCCGCTGTGACTGGAAGCTGGTTCTTCAGCAAATCGTCCCGGTACTCCTGAAGGCGAAGGCTGTTGGGATGGCGCACTAGCGCTTGTTCCACTTCGCGGCGCGCCTCGTCCTTCTTCTTCTGAAGAAGTAGATTGCGCACCAGTCCGATGGCTGCCGCCTCATCGTTAGGGTTTGTTGCTAGCAGCTCACGGAAAAGCTGATTTGAGGACCCAAATTTCCCCTGGTAGCTCAGCACTCGGGCCAGTTCCAGTTTCGCCTCGCGGTTGGATGGGTCATCATGCAGAACGGCGCGGAAAGTCTCCATTGCCTGCGCATCGCGGCGCTGGTACGTATAAACCCTGCCCAGTTCAATGCGGAGCCGAGAATCTCCCGGAAATCGCTTGAGAGCGTCCTCCAGGGTTCGGATCGCCTGCGAATAATGCCGATGGCGGAGAGCCGTCTGGACTGCAGTCACACTCTGTTGAACGGATGTGTTCTCCTGTCCTCTGGCAAGACGAGCTTCCTCGGTCAGGAGAAAGCCCGCGAGTAGCAGTCCTGCCACAATGACCCGATCTCGAATCATCTTCACTCTCTTCTGCGACCCCAAACGCAGCGCTTCTTGAGGCATGTGGTATGCCGCTCGCAACAGTTAGAGATTCGAACGCTTTGGGCGTTCCAGGAGCGCGCAAGTGGGGAGAGTCGCTACACACATTGTATTGGATCGCCCCAGTTCAGGTGGATTCACGCCCTCCAGATCGTGCCCAAGTACATACCCCGGATGAAAAAACGGAGCGACAGGCGAATGGCCGTTCATTAAAAATCCTCCCGCGTTGCTTGCTAGTAGCCCAAATGACGGGTCCGGGAGCGCCAAGGATCAAGCTCGTTGAGCAAGTTGATCAAGCGGATCAGGAGACAGCGAGTGCCCCCGCCTCTTCATTGCAAACTCAACAAACAACGAACGAGAAAGCGCAAACAAATGGAGCGTCCTCGGCAGGCCCCAACAGTATCCTCGGTGCGGCGGATTCCGAAGGCAAGCAGCCGAAGCGCATCCTTTGGATCATTCCGAATTATCGGTCCGTGAGCGCCAATGCTCAACTGCCTCCGGAGTCCACGAAAGATAAGTTTTGGTTGGCGACACAGGACAGCTTCGACTACTCGTCTTTTGTGCTGGCTGGGATTCTCGCAGGAGAGGGCCAGGCGTCGAACGCAACTCCGCAGTTCCGTCAAGGCGCTGCCGGTTATGGCCGCTACTACTGGCACTCGTTCGTCGATCAAGCCTCCGGCAACTACTTTACGGAAGCGATTGTGCCTACTTTTACCCACGAAGACCCTCGCTACTACACCCTCGGTCATGGCCGATTCTTTCGCCGCACCGGATATGCCGTAAGCCGACTCCTCATCACCAGGACCGATTCGGACGGAAGCACTTTCAATTTCTCTGAGATTGTTGGCAACGGTGCAGGGGCAGGGGTGTCGAATCTGTATTACCCCAGCCAAGAGCGCACCTGGACCAAGACGGGACAAAAGTGGCCCACCCAGGTCGCTGTCGACGGCGTGTTCAACATCTTCAAAGAGTTTTGGCCGGACATCAACCGCACCCTTTTCCGGGGACACTACTAGTCACCCTCCCCTGATCGCCCTTCTTGTGGCACAAAACAGATCAGGGGAACCACCTGGATTTCTGACGGTTCCCCTTGACCAGGACGATTGAGCTTCGCGGGCAGTGCTCAGTGGCTGTGACCTTAGCCGTGTGCTTGCCCTTGTTCTTCTTATTGTCAGGATTCCCCTCTCGGTCTTTTGTCTTTCTTGTGGTGTTCAGCCTCAACCTCGTCGGCACGAGAGTCTCCGGGTTCTTGCTCGTTAATATGTGATTCTCAGTCACATTTGCCACGGGCTCCCCTTCTCCGTGCCAGAAATGAAAATCCCGCGTTCCAGATACATTCCAGTTGGGCGCAATTTTACCGTTTTGTGCGTTTTTGGCGTCTCGAAAAATCAATAACTTGCGCGTTTTCAATGCCTCTGAATATGCCGACTCCCCCCGCCTCCACCAATTTTCCGCGGTAATTTGGATAAGTATTAGTTTCGGTTCTCGTGCGTACAGCCGCGTCCTGTCATTCATTTCAGGAGCGGTTCATTTCCTTTCATGTGTGTCGCGCTGCGTCGTTAAAAAGGGGTGTCGCCGCTCTTGCATCCGATAACCCGGGCGGACTGGGCGCTCACGGAAAAGGGCATTCCATTCGTTAACTATGAGTGGGGTTCACCATCCTCTATTGAGTTCTTTAATTTCGCAACACGCAGTGTGCGGCCGGTCGCAGAAACTGCAAGGGACGTGGTTTTGGCTGTCCGCCTCGCGAGATGGGCAGATCCGCGTGGTGCGTGCAGACAGATTAAGTCCGATCTCCAATCGCAGTGCAGGAATTGCTTTAAGTACGCCAGGTGCAGATAATCGAGCTAGGGACACACCCGCAAGTCAGATAAGGAGCCCAATGAACACATATAACGTCACGCTGAGATACGAGGACCGCAAAATAGGCGCGGAGGGTCGAACGATCAAGGTGGATGCGTCCAGCATCGCAGGGGCGATTGGAAAGGCTACCCGAGATTTTGTGAAGAGTTTAGATCGTAAACAGCGCGTTGATATGAACAAAGGACTCAAAATCGAGGCCCTTCGCGTCACAACAGATAAGGCGGCGGAAGAGCCGAAGGCCGCGGAGGCGGGCGTCTAGCGAATTGCGGCTGCCAGCTGCCGTTCGGAAATGAATGACGGGGTCTGGCGATACAATGACAGCTGTATTTAGCTGACATCGCCTGTTGTGTCCCCGGGTGATCAGAAATCGTTTCGGGCTTTACAACGGGGAATACGCGACGGTTCCATGCGCCCATGCCGCCTGCGACGTTCACCAGTTTGTCGAAGCCCATTTTTTGCAGGACGCTGGCGACGATACTGGAGCGATACCCGCTTCCGCAGATAATGTGAATTTGTTTGCTGTGAGGAAGCTTCTCCACGTTTTTCAAAACGTTTCCGGCCATGATGTGTTCGGCTCCGGCGATGTGGCCGGAATTCCACTCTCCCTCGCTAGTAACGTCCAACAGAAATACCTCGCTTGAACGGTTGCGCAATTCTTCCACTGATATTTGTGGGATATCGGCTTGCTCTAATCCCGCTTCGATCCACGCGGCCATTCCCCCTTTGAGATATCCGCGCACTTGATCCAGCCCCACTCTCACCAGAGACCGAGCTGCCTGGTCATAGTCCGAGGAATCGTCGCCGACCAGAAAGATGTCCTGATCGTAAGGAAGCACCCACGCCGACCACATGGAAAGATTCTGGCCAGCGCCGATGTTGTACGCGCCTGGAATGTGGGCGCCGCCGAATGCCTCTGGACGCCGGAGGTCGAGAATCACGCCTCCACTTTGCTGCACTTGTTCCTTAAACTGCTTCACAGCAATCGCAGCTTTTCCCGGAATAGTTCCAAGGACATTCGGCCCCTGGGCATTCAGCCGCTTCATGCGCTTGTAATATTCGGGAAAGTGCGGAACGGAGCCGAGGATCTTTTTCACAAAGTTGATTTCCGCAGGTTCGCCAAAAAATGGACTGCAGGCTCGTTCGTACCCGAGCGTCGACTGCTGCCGCTCTGACATGCCGGCTCCACACAGTGAACCAGCACCATGAGCCGGATGTATTTCGATTCCATCGGGTAATGACGTGACGCGCGCGTGAACGCTGCGGAAGAGCTCACTGGCGAGGCGTTGCTTTGCCGCGTCGCCGAGTAGATCAGGTCGCCCCAGCGAGCCTACGAAAATAAAATCGCCGGAGAGCAGGGCCATCGGTACGTCCGCGGAGCGCTTGCGATCGTAAACAACGAAGGACAGGTGCTCTGGCGTGTGACCGGGTGTGTGGAGGGCAACAATCCTCAAGGAGCCGGCTTGCAGTTCTTCGCCATCGCGAAATTTGTGGTGCTCGAACGCGTACGAATATTCCTCGCCCTGGTCATGGCCGCTTAACCACAGCTCCGCTCCTGACGCTTGCGCCAATTCCAGCGCCCCGGAGGCGTAGTCTGCGTGGATGTGAGTCTCAAGAATATGAGAGATGGTCAAATTATGAGCGGACGCGTATTGCAGATAAGTATCTACATCGCGTTTGGGATCGACCACGACGGCCTGGCCATCGGCACTCAGGATGTAGGAATAATGCGCCAGTCCCGGAATTTCAAGTTTATGCAGCTGCATAAATTAACTCCTCTGCCTTTCGCGTCCCAGCAGCTGGGAATAATTTGCACGCACGCCTTCGCTGGCGCTATGACAGACCAGATCGCACAGCTTGAAAATGGTGGGATCGGCAATGGAATAAAAAATGCTGTTCCCTTCCCGTCGCCGGGTCAACAAGCCGGCATGGTGCAGCGCCTGCAGATGTTTCGAGATATTAGGCTGGTTTCCAGAAAGCTCCACGGTAATTTGATTTACGCTCTTCCCGCCACTCTCCAGGTTTTGCAGAATGCGCAGACGAGTGGCGTCGCCCATCATGCGGAAGCGATGGGCTACGAGCTCTATCATTTTGTCGCTTAGGGGCAGGTGTTTAGTGCGCACTTCCATCTCCTTGACCTATACAACCATATTAGAATATAGTTGTCAAGAAGTTGATAGCCGTTTCGATAGCAGCACTAATTTCAGGAGAGTCTAATGCCCGCATGGCTTCCGTCGGTATTGATAATTGTTGGCTACATCGTGTTGATGCGGTGGGTTCTGCCGCTGTTCGGGGTGCCCACTTGAATGTCCGGCACCTGTGGCGCCGGGTCGCGGCGCACCGAGAAGCAGCCGTGGTGGAAAGAAACTAAAGAATAATCTCGCGATTTGTAGAACGTGCGACGAAGCATCGGAGAAAATATGGAACACATCGGCCCAACACAGCTAAATGGTAACTCCCGCTACGTAATCATCGACGTGCGGGAATATCCCGAATTCGCGGGAGGTTCGATTACGAGCGCTCGCCTTGTGCCTCTCTCTACGTTGGAAATCGCGGCGAAGGCATGGGATCCCGGCACACCCTACCTGTTCGTTTGCAAAACGGGCGGCCGGGCCAGGAAGGCTGCAGCCAAGTTGGCGCAGATGAATTTCAGCAACCTGGCTGTTTTAGACGGCGGCATGGATGCGTGGAGACAGGCCGGGCTGCCGTGCGAGGTCGCACAAAGTAAACCCTGGTCCCTCGAACGCCAGGTCCGCACCATTGCAGGAGCGATGATTTTGCTTTGGACTATTCTTGCGATAGCAGTCTCCCCGTGGTTTCTGGCGGGGACATTGTTTGTTGGAGCTGGTCTCCTGTTTGCCGGAGTTACGGACCTGTGTCTTATGGCCACGGTTTTGGGCAAAATGCCATGGAACAGACCGAGCGCCTGAGTGTGATCGCAGAATCTTCCGTTGGCTAAGCTTCGCTTCGTCAGGCTACGGAAAATCTCCCGGCAAGCGAACTTCTGCCGGAAACTCGGTAGAGACATGGACCGCAAGACTGACGTATAAAGAAGTCGCCTCACAAAGTTAGAGAGGAAACTCAGTGCCCAAAATATCGCGACGAGCATTTGTGGGACAAGCGGCCGCTGGCGCTACCGCACTTGGAGCTGTTGCCACGCACGCCGAAGCACAACTGGTCTATAAGTCCTCGGATTGGAAATTGGCAGAGTTCAATCATCTCCTCAAAGACACCTCGCGAGTGAAGCAGGTTTTCGACGAAATTCAGATCGGTGACGGCAAGTTTCTGAATAACATAAAAAACTCCCTGAACGGACTGCACTTCGGATTTGATATTCCGACGAAAGAAATCAAGATCGTGGCCGCGCTGCATGGTCCTGCAAACATGTTGAATTTTGACGATTACGTCTGGCAGAAATACCGCATTGGGGAATGGCTAAAGGTAAATGACCCGAAGACCGGACAGCCTGCAGTTCGCAACGTGTTCTATGCAGGCAAATCGGCGCATGGGACGCCCGCAGCTTCCGAAGATCCCAACGACGAAAACTCGTCTTATCAGGACGCGAGTATTCAAACTTTGCAAGTCCGCGGCGTGCAGTTCCTCTGTTGCCACACGGCTACCGAAGAGCAAGCGCGCGTCTTAATTAAACAATACAGCCTTACTCAGCAACCCGAGGAAATCGTGAAAGATATGCTTTCGCATACGCAGCCGGGTGTTCTTGTCGTGGCATCCATGGTCGCGGCCGTTGCGTTGCTGCAAAGCGAAGGGCATTACTCCTACACCACTGTATGAGCGTTCGGAAAGAACAGGGCAGGCTCGTCAGGACAATTGTAACGGCATTGGCGTTTTCGGCTTTATTTCTCGCGTCCTGCCCTTCGAACTTTGCACAAGTTTCGCCCCCGTGGAGCAAAGGCCGGAATGCCCCCGCGGTGGATAAGGGCTTTACTTTCCCGGTCGCCGATATAGATAACGTGCCGGATCTGCATGGCAATCCCGAAGGCGCGAAGTTGGTATTGTTCATCGGCGGCAATCAGTTTTTCGTTTTGCCGGACCTGATCGCGGCTTTCGAAAATCACCATCCCGAGCTACGCGGCCACATTTTTTATGAAACGCTTCCCCCTGGGGTTCTTCGGAAGCAGATGGCCAGCGGCGATACCTTGACCTTGGGAAATTTCACGTTGCATGTCCAGCCTGACGTATATGGTGCCGGCGCGCGGGTGTTAGCCGATATGGAGAAACAAAACCAGGTGGAGAAGCCGGTGCATTACGCCACGAATGATTTGGGCATCATGGTGTCCAAATCCAATCCTAAGCAGATTCAGTCATTGCGAGATCTGGCAAAGGCGGACATCCGCCTCTCCATGCCCAACCCAGAGTTCGAAGGAGTCGCGGGTCAGATTGCGGATTCGCTCAGGAAAGCAGGCGGAGAGGATCTGTTTCGCGCCGTATATCAAGAAAAGTTCAAGAGCGATGCGACTTACCTGACGCAAATCCATCACCGCCAGACTCCTATGCGCATCATGAAAGGCGAGTCGGACGCAGGAGTTACGTGGAGTTCGGAAATTCGATTCCAACAGAAGATTGGTAATCCAATCGCGGGAATCAACATCCCCAAAAATGAAAATACCACGGGAACATACGCCGCGGCGGTCGTTAAAAATGCACTGCACGGAGAGGCCGCGCGCGCGTGGATTGCTTTCCTTACATCGCCGGAAGCGCAAGCCATCTACGCTGAATATGGATTTGGCAGGGTGAACTAGAATTGGGGGAGGCTGATGCGTCGATGTTCAGAACAATTAGAGCTGTGCTTCCGGTTCTGGCTCTGACAACCGCAGCAATTTTCGCGGTGTTTATCCTCAGCGACGACCGGACGGCGGTCGCTCGCGAGAAGGAATCAGCGCTGCCGCTTTCCGCTTCACGATTTGCTGGTGTGTCTACGAGTCCTGCAGCCGATTCCGCCGCTCTTGGCAAGCTCATATTTCACGATACTCCCAATTACGCCAAAGCTTTTGTCGGGAATCGTATGTCCTGCAACAGTTGTCATTTTAATGACGGCACCGCCGCCCACGCGGCTCCGATGATTGGACTTCCCGGGTTATTTCCTATGTTCAGCCCGCGGGCCAAGCGCATGGTTTCGCTGAAAGATCGAATTCAAGAGTGCTTCGTACGAAGCGAGAACGGACTTCCGCTCCCGGAAAATGGAAAAGAAATGACCGCGCTGCTCGCTTATATCGGCTCACTTTCTGAAGGTTATTCCAGAGGCAAAGAATTTCCCGGACGGGGCCTGGTCAAAGTTCCCGCACTGAAAGGAAATGCCAAGCGGGGAGAGTCGATATATGCCGGCCAGTGTGCGGTGTGTCACGGTCCAGACGGCGACGGAATCGGGCCGATGCTCCCGCCACTTTGGGGACCGGGAGCATTTAACGACGGGGCGGGCATGCACCGGGTCGACAAGATGGCGGCGTTTGTAGTCAAGAATATGCCGCAAACGAAACCCGGATCGCTGACCATGCAAGAGGCATTCGATGTCGCAGCTTTCGTTCACACGAAGCCGCGACCAAAATACAACCCGAAGTACGATAAGTATTGAATGCGCACGCGATTTTCAAAGCCGCCTATCAACACGGCGCCTGATCTGGAATCAGCGCATCGCGGAAAATGCAAAATTGCTTTCGCACTAAATTCAATCCGGGAGGCAAACTTTAAATGCAACTCGCTCTTGGACTCTTAATCGGAGTGGTGGTCGGTATTATTTCGGGCTTGGTAGGAATTGGCGGCGGAGCGCTGCTGATTCCGGCGCTAGTTTTTATGTACAAGATGACTCAGCACAGAGCGCAAGGCACATCGTTAGCCGTGCTCTTGCTGCCAATTGGATTTTTCGCCTTTTGGCAATATTACAAAGCTGGAAATGTAGACGTGAAGCTCGCCATTCTAATTGCGATTGGCTTTGCCGCTGGGGCTTATTTCGGCGGTGTGTGGGCGCAGCATCTCTCGGAAAGCGTTCTACGCAAGGGATTCGCCATCTTATTAGCCGTTTTGGCGCTAAAGCTCTACTTCCAATAGTTCTTCTTTAGAACGGACCGCCCATGGGCGGTAACGCGGTTCGTGTCGAGCGCGAAAAAAAGTTCACTTTTTTCGCGTCCTCTCGAGTCCTTGCCACTGCTTACAACTAAAGTCTGGGCAGGCCTAGAATCTCCTTGATGCGGGAGCGCTTGGAGATTTCTCTGGGGGCGCCAGTGGTGCGTTCGAGCCAGGCGTGGAAGTCCTGGATTTTGACGGAGTGCTCAATGGGGATGTCGACGACAGCGACCTGAACGGTGTTCATCCCTTGCGCGATGCCTGTTACCCAATCGTTTCCGCGAACGGCGACCAGCCCGAGAGCGACCGCTTCGTAGAGCGTTTCGGCAGTGACTTCGACGGTGTGTTTCACACCTTCCATATCTTTGATGGTGACGCGGCAGGAGCGGACAGGCATGGCGGGAATGAAATTAACATATTCGCTTTTTATTCGCCATACTAAAAGTACGATAGGGATGACGACCAGAGGATGTCTTGGCAATCCCGTCGCAACACTACAAATAAAGTTCCGCCATGTACCTTTTGCCGAACTTAAATTCGACAGTAGTGAAAACCCGCCGACTGCCGAGCTATACTTCGATTTAAGAATGGCTCGTGATACGACGGAGGAAAGACGATGAGACGGCAATTAGTGTTTGCGGTGGTTCTGGCGATTTTATTTTTGAGTTCCTGCAACAAGGGGCAGGCACCGGCGCAGGGCCCGCGAGCCACGCTAACACTGCGTGATGGCACGAATGTTGGTGGCACGGTGGTTTCCACTTCGCCCAGCGAGATCAAGCTTGCGGGAGACGATCAAGTCACGCGTACCATTCCGATGAGCCAGGTGCGCTCTATTGATTACGAAGATTCGTCCGCTGCTGCTGCGGCGCCAGCCGGCAACACGGCCAACGATGCGAATCAGAACGCGACACCGTATGCAGGCGGGGCTGGGAATGGGTCCAGCGCGGCGCAAAATTCGGCGCCGCCACTTCAGCACAGACGCAATGTGGTGCACGAATCGCACGAGCATCCGGCGGAATCGGCCATAACTACCCGAACGTTCGAGCTGCCGGTCGGCACCGAAGTCTCAGTGCGCACGGAAGAAACGATAGATTCGGCCAGATCCGCCGAGGGGCAAACTTTCGCGGCCGAAGTAACCGAGTCGGTTAAGGATGAAGCCGGCGCCACAGTGATTCCGCGAGGAGCGAACGCGCAGATCGTAATTGTGTCGGCATCGCGGGGCAATCGCTACACAAAGGCATCGGATTTAGTGTTGGATTTGAAGTCGGTGGCGATCGAGGGACGGCAATACCTCATCAGCACGGTTGATGTCCGAGAACGGGGAAAATCGGGACTGGGCGCTAACAAACGTACTGCGGAATATTCGGGCGGAGGCGCGGCGCTCGGCGCGATCATTGGAGCCATCGCGGGCGGCGGCAAAGGTGCGGGAATCGGTGCAGGAGCCGGAGCGGGCGCGGGTGCGATTACACAAATGGCGACCAAGGGAGGTTCGATCAAAGTGCCGGTCGAAACGGTATTGACGTTCCGCTTGGACAAGCCGCTGCATGTGGTTGCAGCGAGATAAGAACTCTAATTGTCTGATTGTCGGGCGAGCGTGGAGAAATTAATAGACGCGGTTGGACATTGATGATTATTGACGGAATTTAATCGTCACGTTTATTTCAGACTCAACCGGTTTGCCGTCCACCAAGGTCGGCGCATATTGCCATTCGCGCACCGCGCGCATGATGCGCGGCATCAGCGCAAACCGTCCGCTGACCGGCTTTAAATTCTCCACATCGCCGTGCTTGTCGACGAAGGCGCGCACGGTGACTACATCTCCGACGCGCGGCTTCACGCCTGCGTCACCTTTGTCGGGTGCGACCCGGGTAAGCAGTTCGCCGACGCTGACTTTAGCGATGGGGCCGCGGCGATGCCAGCGGCTTTGCGGCGGCACCATGATGGACCTCTGCATCCTGATGGATGTAGCTCCTCCACTCGTTAATGATTCCTCCGGTAAATGGAACAAAAATGTCTCGTTACCCTGACGGGCAACCATCAGCACGCCATTCGATCGGGACTCTGTCGTGGCAGAGGAAATATCCATGCTCGAAGATCCGTTTGGCACGACTGGCTGTGGAGACGATGAGGGGGCCATGGGTGCGGACGAAGACATTGTGGAGACTGGCTTAGCGGCAGACGTGGAGAGCGACGGATTGAATACGCTACCCGACGGCTTGTTTGCATTATTGATGGTGGCTCCATTGGCCATGCCGGTATTTGCAGTCGGTGGATTATCGGTGGCCCCACTCATCTGCGCGGAAGGTGGCACAGAGTTTGTGGGTGGAATACCAGAGGGTTTTACAAAGGTACTGCTGCTGTGGCTTTGAGAAATTTCATTGCTCGAACTTTTAGTTTTTGTCGATGCAGTGCTGACGTCGCTTGGACTTGAAGATTTCTGGCTGGCCCCGGAGCCAAAACCAGAATCGACCGAAACCGTTTGCGCGACGTGCTCATTTAAAGGTGCCGGCGAAAAAGTTTGGTTACCAGGCTTTTCAGCATTGGTGGCCGCGATCGAACGGGCAGGAGGCTGAGCGGGGACACCCGAAATGTGGCTGGTATCGCTCCCGTCTGAATCCCGTTTTGAAATGGAGTTTAGTTTCGTGTTCTTCGCGCTTACATTTTTTGCCGATGGAGCGGCGGGATCGAGTCGGGCGCGTGCTTCCTGGAACGAGAGGGAGTTCAGAAGCTTAGTATCCACGTTTCCGAGGCTATCGGTGGTTTGAGCGCCGCCATTCGTTGCTGAAGTATTGTCACTGGGTATTCCCACACTTTGCGATTCGCTTTTTCCGGCGGGGCTGTACCTGTATGGTGTTGCGGCAGCCGAATGATTCACAGACTCTAAGCCGCCTGGAAGCTGTTGGTGGAGGATCTGATCTTCCGGCTTAGCCAACTCTTCCGTCGGTCCCACTTTTCCGGTCATGAGCGCTTCAGGCTGATCGCCGATCGGCTGCGTTGCATACGGCGCATTTTGCGAAATAGTCTTTCCATACGTATCGCCGTGGTTTAACCATTGCTCAATCGGGCGACGTTCTGCGTACATTCCTATAGCGATAACGGGAATGGCGATCCACATCAATGTAAGTGCAATCACGGACATACCTTCAGGTCGTGGTTTTCTCCTGGGAATACGCGTGATGTCGGCGAGATCCCACTCGCCCTCCCGAAATTCAACCGGGCGCAGATCATCGGTCGGGGACACCTCGGGGGTATGGACTTCGTTTTGGAATGAGAAGTCCGCCGGCCCAGCCGGACCGAGAGATTCCGGTGCAGTGCCACCAAAGCGATTCAAAAGCGAATATTCCGGCGTCGATGCAGGTACTGCAGGTGATGTGACTCTGGCCAGGGGAAGATCTGCTGCCGAACCATTTGCATTCGCGACCTGCGATAAGATTTCGGCCGCGACAACATCTTCCCGCGTGCTGGCATCGAACCGCGCGTCGGCTTGTTCCTGCTCGTACGCGGCCAGGTGATTTTCCTGCGCCGAAGCGGGAAGAAAATTTACTTCTCGTACGCCTTCCAGAGAAAGCCACTCGCGAATTTTTTCTCGCTGGCTGGCGGTCACGTCAAGCAGTTCGATTCCGGCACGTTTTTTGGATTTGCTGGTCCACGCCATCCGCGCCTGAGCTTCGATGCTTTGGGATAATCCGTTCATACGCACGCGCAAGTCTGAAAAAGATTCCTGACCGACAGGAATGGCCATCGAGATAGCAAAGCCATTGTCATGAGCGTTGAGCACCATGCCACCATTGGCTTCGCCGAAGGCCACGTAAATTAGGGAATTCGGAAGAACCCGTGGTTGCACGCGACGCTCGTGGAGGTGAGTTGAGTCTGCAAAGTGCTGAGTAGAGGTGGACACAATTTCCTCGCTTACCACACATGGTACGAGTTACTGGTTCGGGAGGAGGGCCTCCACAGCAGGCGGGGATAAAATAATATCACTCCCATGCTTGGGCGGAATGGAAGTTAGGCGCGAATTGAAACAGCTAACCTATGTAAATACTTGGTGTTAGAGCCGCCCGCTCGGAACCATTTCGTTACGAGCCAACAACTCAGGCCCCCCACGCGCCACTTTGTATAACCCTGCGTCAGGGAATAAGTTTCGGGCGGAACGGCTATTTCGGGCGGTGCGTGATCGACTGGCTAGTCCCGTTCGAATCGTGACTGCGTGCTCGGCGACGAGTTGGCACCGGCAGAATCGGCGTTCGCGGCGTCCCACTCTTTCCTAGTAACAGGCTCGATGGGCTGCAGCTTTTTTTGCCTCAGAGTTTTGTTCACGGGCGGCAAATCTTTTGCCAGAAACGCATCGAACTGCGATCGGGTGTCGTCCAGTTCTTTTTTCAGCGAATCGATGCGGGCAATCTGGTAATCGCCGGGACGGCCCTCGTAATTCAGAATATTTCCGTACAACGCGGTGGTCTTCTCGCGAATGCGCTCTTCACCGGTGACCGCACCGCCTTCTTTGGTGGCGACGATTTTGCGGCGAATTTCTTCCACGCGCTCGGCCATTTCGCCAAGATGTTTGCCGAGCGACGCGTCGCCTTTTAATCCGGCGGTACGTTGCAAGAGCGCGTCGTGCACGCCGTTGATGCGGTCTACGTCGAAGCTCATATCGCCAAGCAAACTATAAACGCGCATGGCGGCGTCAAATTCCAGACGGCGGTCTTCAGCGCTGAATTTTGCACGCGGATCAAGCGTCACATTGAGCTGCGTGGTGAAGCTATCTTTTCCGCGCGTCATTTTCACAGTGTATGTTCCCGGCAAAACGCGGGGGCCCTGACTAGCGTCGAAAGCAGCTGTAGCGGCGGGCGGGACGTGCGGCGCCTTCAAGCGCATCGGCCATTCGACCCTGCTAATGCCGCGGCGGTTGTTGGGGGCCAGCGTGTCCACCACGTGGCCCTGCGCGTCCAAGATTTCAATTTTCATTTTTCCGAAGATGTGGCGCTTCTTCTGGTAATAGGTGATTATCGCGGCGTCCGGCGGATTTGGCCCCGCAAACATCGCGCTGCCTTCTGCCCAGCCGCCGTTGGCATTGAGGCGCTGCTGGGGCGGTTTGCCGGGCAGAAATCCGGCTTCCTGGGCCATCACTTCAGGAGTCAATTTTCGCAGCGGCGAAATATCGTCGATGATCCAGATGCCGCGGCCATGCGTGGCGATGACCAGATCGGATTCTCTGGGGTGCACAACGATGTCGCGGACGGGAACCTGCGGGAAATCTCTTCCACGGTACTGCGCCCATTGTTTGCCGCCGTCGAGAGAAATCCACAGCCCGAATTCAGTACCGAGAAACAACAAATTGGGCGAGACAGTGTCTTCCTTGATGACGTGGGCGAAGCCACGGACGCCGCTTTCCGCGCTTACGATGGAGGTCCACGTTTTGCCGTAATCCGTGGTCTTGTACACGTGAGGATACATATCTCCAAACGTGTGACGGTCAAACGCGGCATACGCCGTGGCTGGATCGTATTGGCTCGCTTCCACCCAGGAAACCCAGGACGATTTCGGCAGATTCGCGATGTTGCCCACGACGTTGGTCCAGTTTTTTCCGCCATCGCGCGTCAACTGCAAGTTGCCATCATCAGTGCCCGCCCAAATGGTTTGCGCTTCGCGCGGCGACTCGCTGATGGAATAAATCGTGGTGTGCATCTCGGCGTACGAATTGTCCACGGTCACGCCGCCGGATTCTTCCTGCTTCTGTTTGTCAGGGTCGTTGGTCGTCAAATCTGGCGAGATGCGGTCCCACGTCTGGCCGTGATCGCGGGAACGAAACAAAAATTGCGCGCCAATATAGATGGTGCCCTTCTCGTTCGGGCTTAGATGGATAGGACTGTTCCAGTTGAAGCGTAGCTTCCCTTCTCCGTAATTGGGCTCCGGTTTAATAAAGCGAGCTTCGAGAGTGGTGCGATTCACGCGACCGACATTGCCGCCCTGCGATTCCGCATAGACAAAGTTTGGATCGGAAGGATCGGCAAAAGCCCAGAAGCCGTCGCCACCGAACAGATTTTCCCAGCGGCTATTGGTAACTCCACCAGGATATTGTGAATCGCCGGCCCACACGCTATTGTCCTGCAGCCCGCCGTAAACGTGGTAAGGATCCTGCATATCGACGCTGACGTGATAGAACTGAGAAATCGGCAGGTTGTAACCTTTCCACCACGTATTACCGCCGTCGTAGGAATACCAAATCCCGCCGTCATCGCCAGCGATCAAATGGTTGGTATTGTCGGGATCGATCCAAATATCGTGGAAGTCGCCGTGGGCACCGCTGGAAATGACGCTGAAACTTTTTCCACCGTCTTCGCTCATGATTAAGGCCAAATCGGGCTTGTAAAGTTTATTTTCGTTTTTCGGATCGACAATCAGGTTACCGAAGTAGAAGGGCCGCCAAACCATCCAATTGCTACGATCGCCCTCCTGCCAGGTTTTTCCTCCATCGTCGGAACGGAATAACGCGCTTCTGTTGGATTCGATCAGCGCGTACACGACGTCGGGCTTCGATCTCGCGATGGAGACCGCCACGCGGCCCCAGGGCTTAGCGGGTAACCCCTGCGAACCTTTTTCATCCAGATCTTTCCAGTTCGAGCCGCCGTCGGTCGAAATAAACAGCCCGCTGCCGCTGGGAGCGGTGGAATTTTCGCCGCCAGAGCGGAAGGTCCAGCCTTTACGGCGAAAATCCCACATGCCGGCGAATAATACTTTGGGATTTTGCGCGTTCATGGAAATCATGGAACAACCGGTGGAAAGATTCGCGCCTTTTAATATTTTGTTCCACGTAGTGCCGCCGTCGGTGGTCTTGTAGAGGCCGCGATCTTCGCTGTCACTCCATAATTTTCCGGGCACACAGGCATAGACGATATTGCTGTCAGTGGGATCGATCAGGATTTTGGAGATGCGCTCCGACTCCTTTAATCCCATGTTGGTCCAGTTTTCGCCGCCGTCGGTGGATTTGTAAATACCGTCACCGACTGACACGCTGTTGCGTGTCCAGGATTCTCCCGTGCCCGCCCAAATGGTCTTCGGCGATTTGGGATCGATGGCAATGGCTCCAATCGATTGCGCGGTCTGTTTGTCAAACATCGGCTTGTAGGTCGTGCCGCCATTCACCGACTTCCACACGCCGCCACTGGCCGCGCCAACGTACACCGTCAAGCGCCCGTTTTCTTTTACGGCGCTGAGCGCGGCGATGCGGCCGCTCATCGCTGCCGAACCTATATTTCGCGCTCCCAGGCCCGAAATCGCGTCGGAGTCGTACGGCACATCCTGCGCGAGAAGGTAGCCAGGCGAGAACACAGCAATCACAAGTAACGTGGTGATGAGCAGGCAGCGAGTTACATTTGACATTTGCATTTAGTCCTTAAACGAAATTTTTATACTGAAGTCACCAGGCAAACGGTGAACTTATTGGTGCACGTCTGACAACGTACGGGTGGTTGCCTGCGCGCCTTTTGCGCCTGGTTGGTCCCGGGGCTTCGACGAGGGCAGTGCAAACAGCGTGTCTTCCAGCGGCACGTTTAGTTCAATCTTCTCAACGGTATATTTCGTGCGTGAGGGGCTTCCCTTTTCGCCGCCTTCAAAGGCAAAGGGAAAATACAGCCCGTCTATCTGCTCATAGTCGCCGTAGTAATTTTCTGTGAACTGTACGGCTCCGCGGATATTGCTCTGGTTTTCCACTTTGATTTCCAAGAAGGAATCCGCATCGAGAAAGTAGTAACGCACATCGCCATTTTTCAGCGTCAATTTCACTTTGTAACAATCCGTACCTTCGACGGAGTCGTGGCCCACCAGCTCGGCTTGATGGCCCTTCTCTTTGTAGTTAACCAATGGGCCTTCAATGTCGGCGTCAATTACCAAGCTCTTCAAATCGTCCTGCGACAAGAGCTCGGCATCCTTGCGACCGCCGAACGGGGAAATCTGCCAGCCGGTCTTGCCGTCATACGCCTGAATTTGCGCCAGACCCTGAATCAACGCTTCCTCGCGAACCTTGTCAGGGCGCTTATTCTCCTGAAGGAACCCGGCGCGAAACGGGCCCTGCGAAAATTTTCCGGTGGTGCGAATGGTGCGCACAGTCTTAAGCTTTTCCAGGCCGCCATGGGCTTGAATGTTCTTGGCAATGACTTCGTCCACGGTTTGCGCGTGCGCGGCCGGTGATTCCAGAAGTAGGAACATTAAAAGGAACGGGACCACGAGGGCGCCTGGCACTAGATAGCCGAAGATTCTCAGTCTTGATGCGATTCTCATAGGTTCTCCGAATTTACCTATTTAAAGTTATAACAATTTGAACAAGGCAGGAAGACAGAACTACTTTACTCCGACGAACGGCAAGAGAATTTGTTAGCACAATTACTGTCGGTCCATTACCAGATAGCGGCAATCCCATCGTCGGCGAATGATTGCGCGACGATGTCGCCTTCATAACCAGATTTAGGTATCTTAACTGGACTTATCTTTGGCGGGAGGCCGCTCGGTGCACCGATTTATCCTGGTGGTGACGTGTTTGTTTCTTTTGAGCCCCTCGGATTTGTTCGCGCAGGCGGGTCCGGAACGGGGAGGACATGACCTGCAAATCTGGACGAGCGGCGGACATGGCATCAACGGAAGCCAGTCGGGAGACGGCATTTTTAATATTGGGGCTCGTTACGGCTGGATCCTGACGGCACCCCATGGGCCGGGTGTTCTCCGCGGCCGCTTTGAATATGCCGTGGACGTCGTACCGCTTTTCCTGGTGGTGCAGCAGACCAATACGGCGTATGGCTTCGGCGTGAATCCATTCGCACTGAAATGGAATTTCGAGGCGCATCGCCAGGTGATCCCTTATCTGGAGGTTGGCGGCGGCACCTTGTTCACCAACGTGAAAGCACCTCGGGACACGTCGCACGTAAATTTCACCACCAGCGGCGCAGCGGGCATGCATTTCCTGCGCAGAAAATATAATTGGAGCGCAGAAGTGCGTTTCATGCACATCTCGAACGCTGGGCTGTCGCGGCCAAATCCGGGTATCAATACAATCCAGGTGCGAATGGGCTTCGGTTTATTTACGCAGCCGCGATGAAGGCCAACGCCCAGGATTTCGAAGCAAATAATGCCGCCAAAACGGATTCGGAGCATACTAAGTATCTGCTACATGCATAGGAGCCATAAAAAATGTCGAAATCGCATTCCGTTGGTACCCGCTTGATCTCTTTTGTATTTGCTCTCGCGATTGTCGTTGTGTTGGGAGTTGGATACCGCGTCGTTCATGCCGGCGATAAAGCTCCGGCGGTGGGGTCGGCAGCACCGGACTTCACCCTGAACTCTCAGGAAAATAAACCGGTCAGCCTGCACGATTTCAAAGGCAAATGGGTAGTGCTCTATTTTTATCCCAAAGATTTTACGAGCGGGTGCACCGTGGAAGCCCATAACTTCCAGCGTGACCAGGCGCAATATGACACAAAAAATGCGGTAATTCTTGGCGTCAGCATGCAGGACGCGGATTCACATCAGAAGTTTTGCACCAAGGAAGGCCTCAGCTTCAAGCTTCTCGCGGATACCAACAGCAAAGTTTCGTCGACGTATGACTCGGTTATGAATCTTGGTGTAGCGAAGCTTTCTGCGCGTCATACGTTTTTGATCGATCCGGATGGGGTCGTCCGAAAGGTGTATCAGGACGTCAAACCGGAAAAGCATAGCGGAGAAGTGCTGGCAGCGTTGGACGAGTTGCAGAGAAAATAGCGTCGGGAAGTAAAGCTGCACATTACGTTCACCGCATTCTCACCGCTTACCAAAGATGATCACCCGCGCGACAGCACCAGAAAAATCTGGGAGTCCTTCGATTTGGAGGGCTGCCGATAGTGGTCCGAAGTTTTACGGTTCGTCGTCACCGTCACCGTGCAAGGCGGGACGCTCCGGCGCGGACTTGTTCGGGTCAATCTCGACGTAGCCGGCCTTGGTCAATTCCCGGTTCAGTTGCGCAAGATCCTGGCTGCGAATCGTCACCCACTGCTGCTGCAGTTTTTGTAACGCTTGCTGTTCCTCCTGATAAACAGAGGCGGCTTGGGTCGTGGGGGCAGCGTCAGCACTGTCTATGACGGCCAGTAGATTTCCAAAATGTTGGTTTAAGGTCGACAGGTTTTCCGGCTGTTTGCCATTTGAAGGAAGGCCGAAAAAGCTGCTTTGCGGACCGCCTTCCAGTTCCGCGGCTTTCTTATCCAACTCCGCAACGGATCGGGAGAGCGGAGCGTTTGCGTCAGTTCCATTTGCCTTAGTTGAACGTTCAACTAATTGCTCGCGTACGGATCGCACTTGATCCAGCAATTTGAAACTTTCATTCATGCCTCGCACAGCGCCGGTTTCCATTACAAATTGCGCGCGCAGATCGGCCTCTGGAGTTTTGATGCGGGGATCCATACGCAGTATGAGCGGCTGGCTGTAACTCTTGCCTCCCACAGTCAGGGTGACCTTATACGTTCCGGGGAGCGCGAATGCACCGAGCGGCAGTTCCGGAGTGTTGCGATAGATCGCGGAAATAGGAAACTCATGCGTCAGCGAATCGGGCGGCGCGTGGTGCAGGTCCCATACGAAGCGGTGAAAACCGGCTTCCGCGGAAAGTATCTGCTGAGGTCGCACCCAATACATGGGGATAGGATTTTCAGCGGCGATTTTCTGCATCGATTTAGGCTTATCCGTACTGGAGTAATGCCGCACCAGACGATTTTGGGCATCGAAAATTTCTAACTTCACTTCATCACCCGAGGCCGCGGAGATGCGGTAATCAATAATTGCTCCATCAGGAGGGTTCAGCCCTGCCGGCTCTTCGGGAGGAAGCGGGGTATCGGTATTGCGATTCCACCGGAAGCGGACGGCGGTCTGAGGCGCGAAAAGATGTGCAGATGCGCCCATCGCTTCGCTTGAAAATTGCCGAAGCGGGGTGATGTCGTCGAGTATCCAGAACGACCGGCCGTGGGTTCCTACGATCAGATCGTCGCCATGAATCGCCAAGTCGCGCATAGAGGTGTGGGGAAGATTTAACTGCAGCGGCTGCCAGTCATCTCCATCATCGAAAGAGATGTACACAGACGTTTCGCTACCGGCAAACAGCAGACCTTTGCGGACGGGATCCTCGCGTATAACGTTTACCGGGGCATTTTCCGGCAAGCCTTTTGTGATTTGCTGCCAGCTCTTGCCAAAATCGCGGGTGCGGTAAATATGAGCGCCAAGATCGTCCAGGCGAAAAGAATTGATGGCGGCGTACGCAGTGCCGGCGTCGAAATGCCCAGCTTCGATAACCGAAACTTTACTCCACGGTGTGAGTTGCTGCGGCGAAACGTTCTGCCAATTCTTACCGGCGTCGCGCGTAATGTGAATCAAACCATCGTCGGTACCGGCCCAGATGGTGCCGGGCTCTTTGAAAGAGGGCGCGACGGCATAGATGACTCCGCGATGCTTGCCTTTTTCCGGATCGGTAGCCGCGAAAATTCCGATATTGCGCGGAGCCTCATAGGATTCGCGCGTCAGATCCGGACTGATAACATGCCAGCTTTTTCCGGCATTCATGGTTTCAAATAAAACGTTGGCCGAGAAAAACAATTTGTGGTTGTCGAGCGGAGAGAAGACGACTGGCAGGGTGCGGTCGTAGCGATATTCGCCGCGACGCACCGGCTCCGGAGTGACGTCCGCGACTTCACCGAGCGCCTGATTGGTGCGCGTCAAGCGCGCGCCGTAGAGAATATTTGCGTCCAGCGGATCAACCGCGATGTAACCGTATTCAAACACGCCAACGGAGTGCCACTCGCGAAAAGTGATCTCGCCGTAATCGCTCCGGCTCATGGTGCCCGCGGAGCCACTTTCCTGCTGCGCACCATACACCCAGTATGGAAATCGATTGTCGGTGGTGACGTGATAAAACTGCGCCGTTGGCTGGTTATACCAGGAGCTCCAGGTAGTGCCGCCATTCACGCTGATGATCGCGCCCTGGTCGGCGGTAAGCGCAATGATCTGCGGATTTTCTTTGCTGATCCACCAGCGCTGATAATCGTCGCCACCGGGCGCGCCTTTGAAGCCCACAAAAGATTTCCCAGCGTCCGTGGATTTCCACGAGGAAGTATTTGCCACATAAATCACGTCGGGATTATCGGGAGCGACGGCAATTCCCATCGCACCCGGCCCGCGTCCACCGATTCGTGAGTCAGAATTGACTAACTTCCAGGATTCGCCGGCGTCATCGGAGAGATAGATTCCCGCACGATCTTTTTTCGCTTCGATGGTGGCGTACAGGCGATTCGGATGGCTGACCGAAACGGCAATGCCCATTCGCCCAAGCGCATCGTCCCCGCCCGGCAAACCTTTCGTGAGTGGATGCCAATTTTCACCGCCGTCCGTGGACTTGAAAAGTCCGCTGCCTGTAGCTATAAAGGATTCGCCGCTGCGAATTTCCCACGGTGCTACCCGCGCAGCCCACAAAACGGCGTAGAGCGTTTGCGGATTTGCAGGATCGAACGCTAAATCCGCCGCTCCGGTGTTTTCGTCCTTATAAAGAACTTTCTGGAATGTTTGGCCGCCATCGGTAGAACGAAAAACTCCACGCTCGGGGTTCGGTCCATAGGGATGGCCGAGCGCGGCGACAAATAAACGATTCGGATCCTTCGGATCGACAACGATGGCAGCAATCTGCTGAGCGTCGCGTAATCCGAGGTGGGTCCAGGTTTTCCCGGCGTCCGTCGATTTATATATGCCATCGCCGGTCGAGAGATCCGGCCGCTGCAGTCCTTCACCACTTCCCACGTAGATCACGCTGGGGTCGGATTCTGAAACGGCGAGGGCTCCTACCGATCCGGTTGGTTGGTCGTCGAAAATTGGCACCCAGGTGTTGCCGAAGTCGGTGGTCTTCCAGACGCCTCCGTTTACAGCGGCCATGTAGAAAATATTCGGTTGATGCGCGACGCCGCTGATGGCTACAGTGCGACCCGCGCGAAACGGACCGATGCAGCGCCAGCGCATCTCGGAAAATGCGTTCGCCGATTTCGCACCAGCAGATTTCTCTACCGATGTGCCAACGATTTGAGCGGTGCGATTCCGGGCGCTCGCTGCGCTTAGCAAAACCGCGCAGCCGATAGTTCGCACCGCAATTCGTGATAAGCGCATCATGCCTCCGTGTGATGCAAGGTAGCCGAGAAGTTACTGCCCTGCTGTGGCATGTCCCGGCGATTTCTGCTGTGGAGGAGTCGCCGGCGCGGGATCACCTTTGACGTAGTGGTTGTACCAGGCGAGATAACGCTCCATGCGGTCCTTTATATGGGATGGTGCGGTGAATTCGTGATACTCGCCCGGGTAGACGACGAGTTGAGTCGCTTTGCCAAGACTCTTCAGCGCCTGAAACATCTGCTCCCCGTTGATAATGGGCACATTCCAGTCAATGTCGCCGCCCATGATGAGTGTGGGGGTGGTGATGCTGGTCACGCGGTAAAAGGGAGAAATCTTTTCGTACGCCGCTTTCTTTTCCCAAGGAAGTCCGAGTTCGGTTTCCCAATCCCGCTGATAGTGATCATGGCCGTAGTTGGTCATGTACAGGAATTCGCCGGCGCCGGAGATGGCGGCTTTGAAGCGGGTGGTTTGCGTGATGATGAAGTTGGTAGAGATACCGCCGTACGACCAGCCACCGACGCCAAGTTTTTCCGGATCGGCAATTCCCTGCTCGACCGCGTAGTCCACCATGGCCATGTCGTCCTGAAAATCCTTATTGCCCCAATCGCCGAAAATCGCCTGGGCGTGTTTCTGCCCGTAGCCGGTGGAGCCGCGCGGATTAGGATAAAGAACGGCGTAACCATTGGCGGCGAACAATTGCGCGAGGTGGCTAAACTCCGCGTAGTAGGCCCACACCGGGCCGCCGTGCGGACGGAGTATGGTAGGAACTTTTTTGCCGGCCGCGTAATCAAGCGGCTTATATAGGTAGCCGGAAACGACAGTGCCATCTTTGCTTTTGAAGTGAACGTATTCGCCGCGGGACAGTTTCAGCTGCGAGATGAGCGCATCGTTGGTGTGCGTGATCTGCGTCAACTTGCCGTTGGGAACCGTGTACAGCTCATCTGGCCGGTCGATAGTTGCTACTTGCGCAGCAAGCTCACCGGATTTTCCGATGGAGTAGGCATTCACGGCAAGTCGCCCGCCAATCGGTCGCGTAATTTCGCCGCCGGTAACAGGGATACGGCAAAGATTCAGAGTGCCGTCGTCATCGGCAACGAAGTAAATGGATTGACCGTCTGGCGAAAAGCGCGGTTGCGTGGCCATGCGATCGAAGGAGCGGGTGAGTACTTTGGCTTCTCCCCCGCTGGCGGGAGCGATCGCGATGTGGCTGGTGGCATAGTCGAAGAGTCCCGGTTCCAGACGCGAGGTGAAGGCGATCCATTTGCCGTCGGGCGACCATGCGGGGGAACGATCTTCGCCGGGATTTTTAGAGACTTGTGCGGCATGAGCGCCTTTGTCGTCGTTGTCGGCGGAGACTACCCAGATATCAGAGTTATATGTGGCATCGGGATCGGGGGTAGAACGATTGCTAGCGAACGCTAACTGTTTTCCGTCGGGAGACCAGGCGGCTTCCGAATCGTCGTACTCACCGGAGGTGATTTGTTTGAGGCTGCGGGTCGCGAGGTCGAACACATACAGGTGCGTCCGCCGCCCATCGAGATATCCGATCTCGTCTTGTTTAAATTGCCGGCGGTCGATTACCCAGGGCCGCTGGGTTTTCAGTTTTTTTGCTTTGGCGTCTTTGTCCTTATCTTTGTCCTTGTCGGTGTCTTTGTCTTTTTCGTCCTGATCCTTTGCATCTTCGAGCTCTTCAATGGAGGCATCGCGAAGCAATAGAACCAGGCGGCGGCCATCCGGTGACCATGCGAGCTCGTCCACATCCTGCGGCGTATAGGTGAGGCGTTGCGCCTCGCCGCCAAGGCGGTTGAGCAGCCATACGTGTGCTTTTCCTTCATTGCGGGCGGAAAGGAACGCGATGTATTTGCCGTCGGGACTCCAGCGCGGATGCGAAGACGTAACTTTTTCGGCGGTGAGCGGAATAGCTACCCCACCAGCAGCAGGGATCATCCAGATGCGCTCTTCATTCTTGTCGTCTTTCAGCAGCGGGGTCTTCACGGAATAGGCCAGCCATTGACCATCGGGACTGAGCTGCGGATCGTGAACTTCGCGAATCTGAAAGTAGTCATCAATGGTAATGGGGCGCTGCGCCGCTGCTGGAACCGCGAGAAGCCCGGCGAACAAAATTACGGCCATAAACAGGAATAGACCGCGACTGGCATGGTTGAAGCTCATCGAAAGACTCCCGTGAAGGAAATAAATGAATGCTGGAGCAAACGGCGGAGTTTACCACAGGCCGGAGATTTAGAAGACAAGAGCGTAGGCCGAACAGCAGTTATTCACACCAGGTTCGATTCAGGCTAATGAATTCGAAAGCATGCCGGACTGACCTAGAGCGCGAAAATAAATTCGTTCGTATCGCATATTTTTCTTGCGTGCAGCTACGACTCTTGTATTCTTCGATTGCTAACTCGCTTCACTGCCCCGTGAGAGTGAGAATCGCTTGGGGAGGACGATAGTAAAAATTGAGTTCCTTATCACTGCCCACCCAATATCCCGCCAACTCCATCGCAATCACTAAAAAACGCACCGCTAAGCTGACATTATGGCCCCTGGTTGCGGCTACCTTTTTTATGGTGTCCGGCGGAACGTACGGCACGGAAGAGATCGTAAGCGGCGCCGGATACGGCCATGGAATACTGATCTTGTTATTTCTTCCGGTGCTGTGGTGTCTGCCAACCGCATTCATGATCGGAGAACTTTCAAGCGCGCTGCCTGCCGAAGGCGGTTACTACGCTTGGGTACGGCGGGGATTAGGCAATTTCTGGGGCTTTCAGGAAGCGTGGCTGTCGCTGGCGGCCAGCATTTTTGACATGGCCATCTATCCTACGTTATTCGTTTTTTATTTGAAGCAGATGTCGCCGTGGTTTGGGATGGGAAATCATGGCGTGATGGCGGGTTTGTTTGTGGTGATTACGTGCGCGGCGTTGAACCTGGCGGGCATTCGCGTGGTGGGTATCACCTCGCTGTGGTTGTTCTTTCTTTTGTCCGCTCCGTTCGCTCTGGTCGTGGTGTTCGCGCCGATGCGCGCGGGAACTTTGGCCACGGCTGGACACCCTGCGGATACGGCTGCCGGATTGGGACTTCTGGCGGCGTACTGGTGGCCATGTGGAATTACATGGGCTGGGATAACGCGTCGACTATCGCGCAGGAAGTGGAAAAACCACAACGCACGTATCCCAAAGCGATGATCGCCGCGGTGGTACTGGTTTCGTTAACGTACGTGCTGCCGTTTCTGGCGATCTACTTCACCGGCGTTCCCGCGTCAGCTTTTGAGGGCGATGGCTCGTGGGCGGCGGTGGCAGGGCTGGTGGGCGGAAAATTCATGGGCGTGGAATGGTTGCGCTTTCTGGTGGTGCTCGGCGGGATGATGAGCGCGTTTGGGATGTTCAACGCGTTGGTGATGAGTTATTCGCGGCTGCCGCTGGCGATGGCGCGCGATGGCATGTTGCCAAAAGTATTCGTCAAGGTCAGCGCGCGAACGCAGGCTCCCTGGGTGGCAATCATCGCTTGCGCGACGTGCTGGGCCTTGTGTCTGGGATTGGGATTCAAGCGGCTGGTAACGCTGGATATCATGCTGTACGGCGCGGCTTTGATGCTGGAGTTTGTAACTCTGGTCGCACTGCGCATCCGGGAGCCGGAATTGAAGCGCGAGTTTCGAGTGCCGGGTGGCTTAGCGGGAGCAGTTCTTGCGGGAGTGTTTCCGCTGGCGTTATTGAGCCTGGCGCTGGTCGAGAGCGAAAGCCAGTCGGTCCTGGGGATCAATGGCCTGCTCTTTGGCGTGCTGATTATCGCGTTGGGCTTTGGCGCGTATGCGGCAACGCGCGGACTTCGCAAGAGAGTTACGGCAGCAAATGGCACGGAAGAAATAGCTGAACCGCTTAAGAAATTCATCTACGCGCCACCAAGCGCGAATTCACACGCTTCGTAAACCAAAAAATCCATCGTTTAAAGAAACAGAATCGCATGGCTTCAGGAATTTCCTTCGCTTTGCCTGCCTCACAGCCGAGCTATACTGACCGCGCCTTTGAGCGGCTTCCTTCGTTGTATGGAGACACGCACGTGAGATGGTTACGCCAACCGCGTTTATTGCTGAGCCTTTGCTTCGGTGTCATCGCCGGAGGGTCGTCGTTGCAAGCCACACCTGAGCCGCCGCAACTGTTTGACGGCAAACTATTTCAGGAGATGCGCTGGCGGTCCATCGGGCCGCATCGTGGAGGACGAGCGCTGGCAGTCACCGGGGTGCGTGGACAGCCAGAGCTATTTTATTTTGGCTCCGTCGGCGGAGGAGTATGGCGGACGAACGACGCGGGCCGGACGTGGAATCCTGTCTTTGATTCGCAGCCGATCGGGTCCATCGGCGCAATTGCCGTCGCGCCATCGAACACGGACGTGATTTACGTGGGCACCGGCGAAGGGGATATGCGCTCCGATATTAGCTACGGCAACGGAATGTATAAATCCATCGATGCCGGGAAAACCTGGGCGCACATTGGACTCGAAGATTCCCGGCAGATCGCGCGAATACTGATCGATCCGGCAGATCCCAACAAAGTCTTTGTTGCAGCCCTAGGCCACGCTTATGGACCGAACAGCGAACGCGGAGTTTTTCGTTCGAAAGACGGAGGAGCGACGTGGCAGCGCGTTCTGTTTCACGATGAAAATACCGGCGCGATCGATCTGGCATATGAACCGGGAAACACCGCCACGATGTACGCAGCGATGCTTCAGACGCGGCGGCCACCGTGGAATGTATATCCGCCATCAAAGGGTCCCGGCAGCGGACTGTACCGCTCGCGCGATGGTGGCGAACATTGGGAAGCGGTTACCGGGCACGGATTGCCCAACGAGGAAATGGGACGCATAGGGATTGGTATAGCACCGAGCAACCCGCGGCGAGTTTTTTTGATCATCGATGCGAAACCGGGCGGCCTGTATCGCTCTGACGACGGCGGGCAAAATTGGCAGCTGATGTCGCAAGACAAACGGATATGGCAACGCGGCTGGTATTTCGAAGAAGTCACGGTCGATCCAAAAGACGCCGACACCGTCTATGTGCCGAACACCTCGTTGTATCGTTCACGCGATGGCGGAAAGACCTTCAACGCGTTTAAAGGCGCGCCGGGAGGCGACGATTACCATCATTTGTGGATCGACCCGGACGAGTCTCGCCGAATGATTCTGGGAACGGATCAGGGAACCATTGTCACGCGAAATGGCGGGGAGACCTGGAGCTCCTGGTATAACCAGCCAATCGGACAGTTTTATCACGTCAGCACGGACAATCGATTTCCGTACTGGGTTTACGGCGCGCAGCAGGATAGCGGATCGGCCGCAACTCCGAGCCGCAGTAAATATCGCGCGCTAAATTTTCACGACTGGCGGCCGATTGCCGCCGGCGACGAGAATGGCTACATCGCGCCCGATCCGGCAAATCCCGGAATTATCTACGGCGGATTTGTAGAGCGGCAGGACCTGGAGAATGAGCAGGTCGTGCAGATGCCTCCGACGCTCGCGCAACCGGGCGAATATCGGCGGACATGGACATTACCGCTGGTATTCTCGCCCATCGACCCGCACGTACTTTATTTTGGGTCACAAGAATTATTTCGCACTGCGAATGGCGGAAGTTCATGGCAGGTAATCAGTCCGGATCTGACGCGCGAGGATCCTGGAACGCCGACAAATCTAGATCCGCCGACAATTGCCGACGCAGGCAAAAAAAAACGTCGAGGAGTGATTTATACGATTGCGCCGTCTCCCGTGCGCAAAGGCGAAATCTGGGCGGGAACGGACGACGGGCTCATTCACCTGACGCGCGATGAAGGGAAGACGTGGAGCAACGTGACCCCGACGGAGGTTACCGCGTGGAGCAAAGTGACGCTCATTGAGGCGTCGCACTTCGACGCAGGCACCGCATACGCCGCTATCGATCGCCATCGGCTGGACGATTTGCACGCGTACCTATATCGCACGCGCAACCTGGGAAAAACCTGGCAACTCATTTCGAATGGAATTCCAGAAGGAAATTTTCTCAACTGCGTGCGGGAAGATCCAGTGCGCAAGGGATTGCTTTATGCCTGCGCCGAAAAGGGCGTGTTCGTTTCCTTTGATGACGGCGACCACTGGCAGCCGCTGCAGCTTAATTTGCCTACGACATCGGTGCGCGACCTTGTGATTCATGAGGATGATCTGGTGATTGCCACGCATGGCAGATCGTTCTGGATTCTGGACGATGTTACGCCGCTGCGGCAGATGAGCGCTGAAGTGGCCGCGTCAAATACGTGGTTGTTTCAACCGCAGACGGCATATCGCGTGCGGCCGGGATCGGATGAGGGCAGCCCTGTGCCGTTTGACGAGCCGCAAGCGAATAATCCGCCGGACGGAGCGGTGCTGGATTATTTTCTGAAAGAAAATCGCGACACAGCCGTGCAATTGCAAATATTTGATGCCGCGGGTCTGCTAGTCCGAGGTTTTGTAAGCGACGCGGTTCTATCCAAAACAAAAGCTGAGGACGTGGAATTTCCGATGTACTGGGTGCATGACGCGCAACCTTTGTCGGCAGCGGCTGGGATGCATCGGTTTGTATGGGACTTGCACTACGAAATGCCGGGGGAGGTGCGCCACACATTTTATGGCCCATCGGGGCCCACGGCGCTGCCGGGTAACTACACCGTAATACTAACTGTCGATGGGAAAAGTAAGACTCAGCCATTAGTCGTCAAAATGGATCCAAGAGTAAAGACGGCGCAAGCCGATCTGGTAAAGATGTTTCAGGCAGAGTTGCTGTTGGCGAAGAATCTGGGTGATCTGTCTTCGGCGGTGCGACAGGCGGAAGAGATCACTGCACACATTGCTATAAGGAAGAAAGAAGCACCGGCTAACGATGATCTGGCGGCGTTGGAGCAAAAGTCAGCTGAAATCGTGGGTGTACAACAGGAGCCCAATTTTGGCGTGTTCGGCTTGTCGCCACCCAGTGCGCCAACGGTTAGTTTGCGTGAGTCCTTACAGGCAGTTAGTGCACTGCTGACCGTGGTACAGGGATCGGATAACGCGCCATCCGTGGATGCGGCGGTAGCGATTGAGAAATGGGATGCGGCGGCGAAGGAGGCACTTGGACGATGGAAGGCGTTCTGGGAAAACGATCAAGCGCGAATAAATTCGCTGCTAAAAAAAGCTAATTAACCTCTTAACCCATAAGGTCGGTTCGACCAACACGCAAGGCGGATGGCAATCGGCCGAGTGTGGCGGCGGTTTCACACGCGACATTGGGGACGAGCTTGGGTTCTATGGAAGCATAGTAAACAATCCAGCCAAGAAAAGGACGTCCATGAACCGTTTCACGAAACAACTCACCGTAGTAGCCAGCCTTCTCTTGCTAACCACGTTCCCAGCGCTGACCAAAGCGCAAAGCACCGCACCTGAGGCAACACAGGAACAGGCAATGCCTGGGCAGCAGGAAGAAAGAGGCGGACGCCTGGCCGACTTGAACCTGAGCGAGGACCAGAGAGCACAAATCAAACAGATCCACGAAGGCGCAAAATCGCGCGTCGACGCGGTGAAGAATGATTCGTCCCTGTCAGCAGACCAGAAGGAAGCAAAGATCCATGAAATCCGGCATGAGTCGCACGAGCAAGTGAAGAAAATACTCACACCGGAGCAGCGCAAACACGAAAGGATGCGTAGACATCACGACTCACGGCAACAGCAACAGGCGCCGCCGTCGCGATAAAGAAACTACAGTCCAGTCGGTGAGGGGGCGACCTGTACAGGCCGTCCCTTTTTCGTTGCGTTCCAGTTCGGGCGGCGCAGATTCCCGCAGGGATTTGGTATCCTGCTTCACGTGAAGAATGATCGAGCGGTTTCGGAACAGAACCTATATCTTGCGAATTTTCGCGCTGTGAAATTTCTACTTTTTTTGGTGCTGGTTGCGCCCCCCGCATGTCTCGCCCAAATTCCTGATCCCTCTGCGCCGTCCAGAAATAATTCTTTGCCTGCCGGCGCGACGCCAGGCACGGCGCAAGCTGGTTCCTCGTCTCCATCCGCCGGTACCGCGGCGCAGTCCCCCGCCCCGGCACCTATCGTTCGCCCGGGATTAAACGTCGTGGTGCTGGACCCAGCGCACGGAGGGACCGATACGGGAGCGCGCGGAACCGGAGGAATACGGGAGAGCGAGATCGTTTTGCAATTCGCAGCGCAAGTGCGCCGAGCGCTTGAAGCGCAGGGTTTTCAAGTAGTGCAAACCAGATTGGGCAACGAGAATCCGTCGTTTGATGACCGCTCGGCATTGGCTAACGCGCAAACGGGAGCGGTGTTTGTAACGCTGCACATCTCATCGACCGGCCTGCCGGGCACAGCGCGGGTATATGTGAATTCAAATTTGCCTGGCGCACGCGAAGCGAACGGGTTGATTCCATGGGATCGCGCGCAATCTCCTTTTCTGGGGTTGAGCCACAAGCTTGGCGATTTGGTGCAGGGAAATCTGGCGCAAAAATTTAAAGGCTCGCCAGGATCCGCGCAGAGTTCAGCGATTCGCCAATTGCGAACTACCGCAGCGCCGGCAATCGCCGTCGAAGTTTCCAGCGTTTCCGTGAACGATCGCCAAGACCTGGACCGCATGGCGCCGGGAATCGCGGACGCAATTGCTCGCGGTGTGGTGGCCTTCCGGCCTTCGTATGTGGTGGCCAGCATGACGAGTGAATCGCGATGAGCGCGCGTTGGATTCGACTGGTACTGGGAGGATTATTCGGCGCTGTAATTATTGCCGGTCTATACTTTCCAATTTTGAAGCGTCGCGTGAAACAAACTGCCGAGCTGCAGCAACCGACCGCAGAGCAAGCACGCAGAGAGCTCACGCAATCGCTGACTGCGAATTCTGCGGAACCCCGGGTACAGGCGAAACTTTTTTGGGCCACGGATGCGGACGATGGCTCGCTGGCGCCGGTGAGCATCGACCTGCCGCTTTCCGGGGATCCCGTGCTGCGGGCGAAGCAGGTTCTCAACACCTTGCTGGCTGGTCCGGTGGATCCAGACTTGCGGACTTTGCCGCCGGATGCGGTGCTGCTGGCGTTTTACCTTTTGCCTGATGGAACCGGGGTGGCGGATTTTTCGGAAGCGCTGGCGATTTCAATTCCGTCAGGAATAGAAAGCGAACAGTTGGCGGTCGATTCGATTACGCATACGCTTGCCGCCAACGTCCCGCAGGTTATTCGACTGAAGATCCTGATTCATGGGCAGGAAGTGGAAACACTGGCTGGACATCTGGACCTGACCGGCACATTTGGGGTGAATCCGAAAGCGACGCAAGCGGCGGGTGACGCCCTTCCGCCCAGTCCGCGTGCCTTCGAAAAAGTGGATTCGATTCGGCGAGACCCGAAAAGCAGTTTACAAACGATGTCGCCTTGAGCGCGCGCTACCATGCGGTTGACACACGGCAAGCGCGCCACGCAAAATTACGCAGCGTCGCGGCAACGATGGATGCTATGAGGATCCCTGAATGGCAATAGGATCAAGGCTTAGAAACGACGGGCGCAACGCGGATCAGATGCGGCCGTTGAAAATTACGCCGGATTTTATCGCGACGGCGGAAGGCAGCGTACTAATCGAGTTGGGCGGCACGCGCGTAATCTGCACCGCGACCATCGATGATGGCGTGCCCGGATTTTTGAAAGGCAGCGGCAAAGGCTGGGTGACCAGTGAGTATGGAATGTTGCCACGCGCTACCGAAGAGCGCACGCCGAGAGAAGCCGCGCGCGGAAAACAATCGGGCCGCACGTTGGAGATTCAGCGATTAATCGGCAGATCGCTTCGCGCAGCGACCGATCAGGAAGCGCTGGGCGAACGCACGGTGTGGATCGACTGCGACGTAATCCAGGCGGATGGCGGCACGCGCACGGCTTCGATCACCGGAGCTTTTGTGGCTCTGGCAATGGCGTTCGAGCGCCTGGTGGCTGCGGGAATTTTGAAAAGCTCTCCATTGACTGACACGGTAGCGGCTATCAGCGTGGGGATCGTGGATGACTGCGCGCTACTGGACCTCGCGTATGAAGAGGATTCGCGCGCAGAAGTGGATATGAACGTGGTGATGACCGGTGGAGGCGACTTCGTCGAGATTCAGGCGTCCGCGGAAGGCCGTCCATTTACGGGAAGCGAAATGCAGGACCTGCTGGCACTGGCCGCCGCGGGAATCCGCCGGCTGACCGAAGATCAGCGAGCGGTTCTGCCGATGAAATTCAGTGCGCGCGCTCGTTAAACTTTATTTCGCGTCTTCCAATTCTGGAAAACTTGGCGAATTTCGTGCGCTCGCGGAGTCCTCCGAGCGCGAGACATTGTGTCCCGTTCAGGTTGAGCTGCTTCCAGAGTTTAAGTCGTTGCCTGCCTTCGAAGAAAATGCTCCGACCTTTGGCGAAAATGCGTTGGGCAAGGCGCTATATTATTCGCGGCTAAGTCGGGAGTATTTGTTCGCCGACGATTCGGGGCTGGCAGTTCCAGCGCTTGGCGGAGCACCAGGCGTTCACTCTGCGCGATATGCGGGAGAGACGGCGAACAGTGGCGAGCGGATCGCCAAACTGCTGGGAGAATTACGCGGCAAATCCGACGTGGAGCGTGCTGCATATTTTTGTTGCGTGATAGCACTGGTGAGAAATGGAAAAGCCATCGCGATCGTAAGCAATCGTGCAGACGGCGAAATTCTGGAGACGCCTCGTGGCGCAGGCGGCTTTGGGTATGATCCGGTGTTTTATTTGCCCGCGTTAGGCAAGACATTTGCGGAGCTTTCTTCCGAGCAAAAAAATCAGCACAGTCATCGCGGGAAGGCCTTCCGGCGACTACTTGCAATTTTATAGGGCGCGGATTCTGTCCAAGTCCCGAGAAGTCGGCTTACGAAGCGTTTAAATGCTGAATGAAACGTGGAAGAACGTCTGCTTCGCCATGTGATATTCTGGCGCGCCATGAAGCAGCGCAAAACAGCAAAGAAGAGCAAGCCGCGAAACAAATTAGCGAAGGACCGATCCTCCAAAAGCGCTCAAGTGCCATTGAAAACACGCAAAATTGGTAAAAAGGAATGCGTGCTAGGCATCGACCAGCGGAGAGTGCTGGCCATCCTCGCAGGGCTGGACGAGGCGTACCCTAACGCGACGTGTGAGTTAAAACACGGAAGCCCCTTCCAACTTCTGATCTCGACCATACTCTCCGCGCAATGCACCGACGTGCGCGTAAACCAGGTGACGGAGATGTTGTATAAAAAATATCCGGAGCCAGAAGCCTTTGCATATGCCATTCCGAGAGAATTGGAGCAAGATATCCGGCCTACGGGATTTTTCAGAAATAAAACGAAATCTATAATGGGCGCCAGCAAGGCCGTAGTGGAAGAGTTCGGTGGGAAGGTTCCGCGAACCATGGAAGAAATTCTTACGTTGCCGGGAGTGGCGCGCAAAACCGCAAACGTGGTGCTGGGAACCGCCTACGGCATTGCGAAAGGCGTGGTCGTCGATACCCACGTGATGAGATTGTCGCGGCGGCTGGATTTATCGCAGAACACCGATCCCAAGAAAATCGAGCAGGACCTGATAGCGGCGATCCCACAAAAGAAATGGATCGAGTTCTCGCATCAATTGATCTGGCACGGACGGCGCGTGTGTGTTGCGCGTAAGCCGCGCTGCGTCGATTGCAATCTGGAGAGAATCTGCTACTCCGCGGATAAAACGATGTCGACGCATCCGGACTCAACTTGCCTGCCGCAAGAGTATCTGACGGCGAAATGATTGCAGCGGCGTCTCCTATTCGTTGCGAATTGTTTTCACTCTTTGTTGCCCGCAGGCGCGTTTCAAGTAGCCGCGATGTTTGAACCTGCCTTAGAATGGATTACCCAACATGTCGGGGCGTAGCGCAGCCTGGTAGCGCGCCTGCCTTGGGCGCAGGAGGTCCCGAGTTCAAATCTCGGCGCCCCGACCAAACTTTTCAAACAGTTAGCGGAGCCAGCCATTAGTTCACGTGTGCAACTGTGCCCGTTTTTGTGCCCAGTGCTTGTTCGCTGGCGGCCTGAATCAATCCGTTGATGCGGAAGGTCTCCAGCTTCGCAGCAGCCAGGCGCTTCTGTTCGGCTGCCGGATGAACGTATCGCATGGTCATGGTGATTGAAGTGTGGCCTAGCATCGCGCTTAGGGTTGGGAGATCCACTCCGGCTGCGACCGCCCGCGTCGCAAATGTGTGGCGCAGGTCGTATAAGACGAAATGCGGCTTTATAACAGCACGGCGGATTGCGGCGTTGTGCCCTTTACGCACGCAACCTATGGGGCGATCTGGGTTTTTCTCGGATGGAAATACGTAGCTTCCCTTGGCCGTCTTCGCTCGTCGCTTCAGCGCGGTCCAGACAGCCTCCGTCATCGTGACGGTCCGCCGTGCTGCTTTGGTCTTGCCAAATGGGTTGAAGATGGTGCGAGCGGCAAAGTCGATATTCTCAAGCCGAATGCGAAACACTTCTTCGGGCCGCAGCCCTGTATCGAGAATGGTCTGTGCGATGTCTCGCAACGGCTGGCTGGCTTTTGAAAGATAGGCCAGCTCTTCCTGGAAGCTCACGACTCGGATGCGGCCAGTGGACTCTGGCAAATAGGCAACGCCGCGAACTGGATTTGCCACCCCAAAACCGCATTTCTCAGCTCGCCCAAACATTAACTTCAGTGTCGTCAGCGACCGATTGACGGTCGCTCCAGTTATTTTGCTGCCGTCGTGAGCGTTCCGTCGATTCTCTTCTAAGCGATCCGTCTTGTAGCGCTCCACTGCCGCCTGGTCGATTTCATCCAGCCAATGACCTTTGAAAAAGCGTAGCAACGTGTCGCAGTTTGTGCTGTGCAGCGCCGTCGTCTTTGGCCTGTGGTGCTGCTTGGACCAAGCTAAGAACTCCTTCACGTATTCTTCAAACTTTGGCGCTATCTTTTTCTGTGACAGGCCAGCACGCCGGTCAAGTAAATCCGCCTTGTGCTTAGCCTCAGCTCGGAGCGCTGCGGTTCTATTTGTGAACTTAGTAGGTTTTCGAATCGAGCGTCCCTGAAATCGGAATTTGTACCACCAGAGATTCCCGCGTTTGTATACCGACATTAGTTCTGCCTCCTCTCTATTGTTGTTCCCGCTACAACCGACACTATGTGCTCTTCAAGCCATTGGTCAAGATCAGATTGACGATACCTCACACAGTTACGGCTCACCTTGACGAAAGGAATGCCCCGGCGCTGACTACGCCATTGCGCCAATGTTTCGACGGAGAGACCCGTAATCTGGGCGACCTCGGTAGGGGTGAGCAGAGGAAGGCCAGAGGATATTGACCTGGCTGCTTTTGAAAGAGGCGTCGTCATGGGTTGGGCATTCCGAATCAGTGCTTCACGTCGATTCTCTCTGCTGTCTCGGGTTTCGCGTCGTCACTACCCTTTTCTAGCTGCGCTTGGGCTTTGATGACGGTGAGACGGGCGTAGTAAATGGGATCGTGCTTATCGTCTCCCCGATAATCTGCAATTCGGCGAATCACCTCATCCGGGTCATCACCTCTTGCCAGGGCACGCCTGGCAAATGCCCAATCGCGTTCTGATTGACTGAGATCGCCATGAGGATTCCTTCGCCCTCCTTCATCTGGGGCTTGGCGATCTCGATGATCGTCGTGGGCATCCGCTCTCAATTTGAAATCGTCGACGTGGTAAATCTGTGGGGCCTCGGCTCGCGCTTTTACTACGTGGTCCGTCTCATATTTTCGGCTTACGAAAGTTGGTAATCGCAAGACACGCGTGGAGTCGGTAGCGGCGGGATCGCCGCCGAATTCCCTCACCATCGCCCGCTGAAGTGTTTCAGCTTGCTCTTGAGCAATCCCCTCCACTTTCCAAACGACTTGGTACTTCTCGGGAGAAGTCTCAAGGACATAATTGGGCTTTGGCACGAGGCCGGAATTCTCCATCGCTTCAAGGGCCAGGGGTCCGTTGCGGTCAACATCAAGGTAGAGATGACGGATCGTTTCGATATCCTCCTTAGTCCGGCTCTGCGCGTCGGGCTTTAACGCATTCATTCCTATGTAGACATCCGAGGCGACGTTTTTGTGCTGCAGCCATGCCTGGAAGTCCGGGCTTGCTGCATTCCTGGCCGTCGTAATTCTTTGAATAATTTCACCCGCCCTGCGGTTTCTTACGAGGACTGCAATACGGTCGGTCGGCTCGAAGTTCTGGAGTATGTATTCCGAGGCCGACAGAAAATCTGGCTGCGATTCCGTGGATGAATTCATGGCTGTTCCCGCTCATTTGAAAAGATCACTCCGAAGTCGTACTCGTCCCGGTCCGGGTCRTAGCCGTTKATTTCGACGACCTYAGAGACRTATCGCCTACCGGGCCGCCGTTCGAGTTGRACMACGACGTTCAGCGAGTGGCCGATGTTGGTCTTGATCGCCCGGTATGGYAGYTCCACACCRCTCTGGAGKACGCAGCTCGTGAATCGAGCCAGRGCYTGYTTSGCYGARGTCGCATGRACKGTTGAAAGRCTGCCAGAGTGTCCGGTGTTCAGAAGTTGTAGGAGGTCGAATGCCTCTCCSCCRCGWATCTCGCCGAGGATGATTCTGTCGGGCCGATGGCGAAGRGCTGCCTTCAGAAGATCMCGRATCGTCACTGCCGGCAAGCCGWTTTGCGGCTGCCGGGCYTCGAACCGAACCAGATTTTGGTGTCCCATYTGAATCTCGGCGGTGTCCTCGATCAGCAGAATTCGYTCGTCYKCCGGGATGAACTTTCCAACGATATTCAGKAGCGTGGTCTTACCACTCCCGGTTCCGCCCGCAATGAGGATGTTCTTGTG